>Ga0326729_1000186_pt1 | contig 16400 bp, 14 predicted proteins | sample MHFSIPfraction_2_FD_207744 | JGI IMG/M metagenome (GOLD analysis project Ga0326729, IMG submission 207744) | Lab enriched peat soil microbial communities from Michigan Hollow, Ithaca, NY, United States - MHF6AY SIP fraction | ecosystem: Environmental > Terrestrial > Soil > Wetlands > Peat...
AGTTAACCTAATTAATTTCCGCGATGCAAAAGCATTTTGATGCACCGTCCGTGATGGTCATAATAATCACTTTGGTTTTGTTCGTTACTGCGCTGTTCGTCAAAGGATTAACGCATGACCTGCTTTTGGAAGCTGGAGTTTTTCTGGTTTCCGTGAAACTCATCCTTATGGGCTACAAGATCAGCGTTATCAACGGCAAACTGCTGGAAGAGCTGCAAGAGATCAAGAGCCGTTTGAAGGAGTAAACATTCAACTTTGGTGAGCCCGTCTGAATGAGATGCCTTGATAGCTTGGATCGGTTTCCACGTCACGCATGTTTCCATTATTTCCAGCTGTTGGGGGTGACTTCAAGCGAATCTGGATACAGCAATTCCAGCAATTCTTTGGGACGCAGGTGACTAAGGGTAGTTATAGGGTAGCCCAACCATGAAACTGTTTCTTTTGATGTGATGTCAGCAACCCACCGCTCTCTATCGTGCTTTTCCAGGCACTTGGATGGATCGTTTTGTGTTTGAATTATTATCTATTTTGAATTGTCGATAGAGGATCTTCCCAAGTTCCCCCTCCAACCAGACGGAACCCGATATGGCTCTGAGTGATTTCCCGAAAAAGGTCAAAGTGGCAGTCTGGAGCGAACTGCAGGATCGGAGGCCCCGCTACGCCCTTGTCGGAGAAGTCGATCTGGTCGTGGTCCGTCACGGAGATGAGGTATCGGTACTCTACGGTCGCTGCATGCACCGCGGAGCCCTCATGTCTGACGGCAAGGTCGAAGGCAATAACCTCATCTGCGGCCTGCACGGCTGGGATTACCGCCTCGATACGGGCGTGAGCGAGTACAACAACAACGAAGTCCTGAACCGTTTCAACGTCTGGATCGACCGCGATGCCGATGCGGTCTACATCGACGAAAAAGAGGTGGCGGAGTGGGCGCGGAATCATCCTCAGCCCTGGAACCGCGAAGCGTACCAGGGGTTGTATGCCGATATACATGGCGGGTCCGAAGAGCCCTTCAATCACTATATACACCTGCTTGCCGAGACCGAACCCTCGAGCTTTTCGCCGCATGGGCCGATTTCAGCCATGGGCGTGCCGATCGGTACCCTGCCGAAATGGGAGGATATTCAGATCGTGACAGCCCAGCTTGCCGTTCAGCCGCTCGAAGATGGTGCCCCCGTCGGAACCGAGGTGGTGATCGGTCCGCGGGCTGCAAAGCCCCTGCGGCTCGATATTCCCCTTCTGATTACCGACATGAGCTACGGGGCGCTCAGCCGCGAAGCAAAGGTTGCCCTGGCCCGCGGGGCGGAAATGGCAGGTACCGGCATCTGTTCCGGGGAAGGTGGTATGCTCGAAGCCGAGCGGAAAGAAAACTCAAGGTACTTCTACGAACTTGCAGCGGCAGGATTCGGCTGGGACATCGAACTGGTCACCCGCTGCCAGGCGTTCCATTTCAAGGCCGGACAGGCTGCGAAAACCGGAGTCGGCGGATTGCTCCCGGCTGAAAAGGTCACCGAAGAGATAGCGCGTGTCCGCGGTCTTGAGCCCAATCGCGACGCCCATGCCCCTTCGCACTTCCTCGACCTGCGCACTCCGGTAGATTTCGCACGTATGGCCGATCGAATCAGGGAAGCGACCGGCGGCATTCCTGTCGGCTTCAAGCTTTCGGCGCAGCACATCGAGGAGGACCTCGATTTCTGCATCGAAGCCGGCGCGGATTACATCATCCTCGACGGCAGGGGCGGGGGCACCGGCGCATCGCCCGACCTGCTGAAAAACAACATCTCCGTTCCGACCATCCCGGCACTGGCAAGGGCTCGCAAGCACCTCGACAACCGTGCCGCCACCCACATCACCCTCGTCGTCACCGGCGGGTTGCGCACCGAATCCGACTTCATCAAGGCACTCGCCCTCGGGGCCGATGCCGTGGCGCTGGGCAGTGCCGCCATCCAGTCCGCAGGCTGCCTCGGCATGCGTGCCTGCCACAACAACAGCTGCCCGGTCGGCATCGCAACACAGGACCCCGAACTTCGCCTGCGCCTCTCCATCGACCGGTCCGCACAGCGCGTCTCCTGGTTCCTGCGCAACTCGGTCACCATGATGCAGGTCATGGCAAGGGCCTGCGGCCACGACCACCTCAGCGGATTCAGCATCACGGACCTGACAAGCTGGAAGCAGGAAATGACCGCCCTGGCCGGAATTCGCTATGGAGGTGTCGTCGGACAATGATGAATCGTCCCGTAACCGCTTTTCTTTATTTTGATTGTGTGTCCCGTTTCTCTTCTTTAAGCTCTCGGGCTGGTTCTTTCGTTGAGTAAACAGTGTTCCGAAACCACCTGGACAAGATCACGAACCGCTTGCCGGGCTGTTGTGAAGTCAGGGAACTCCCCTTCGGCAGCATAGGAAACGCCCTGTGCGAAAGTATCGTATTCGTTCTGATATTCGGGATCGCTTTCCAACCGGTCCAGCATTTGCCGGAATTTTTCTTCGACCGGGAGGCCGCAAAGCTCTGGAGCCCGTCGGTCGTTTTCATCTGTCTGGATAGAGGTCATCACCAAGGCTGGAAATTGTTCATCGGCCAAGGCTCGATCTTTTAACAAGGCAAGATCGTGAATGTGCCGGACAAGGGCTGGATCGTCTTTTTCATTTCCTCTTATTCTCGCTGGAATCCGCCATGCAAGCGCGCTGAGTTTATCGGCCGCGCTTTCGACGGGACTGATGCAAGCGATCTTTTCGACATCCGGCGGTCTGCTATAGGCCTTGTTTACAAAAGAGGATACTGGCAACAGCATCGGGGGGCATTGAGTATCGCGGACGGAAATTTCTATCTGTACATGAGGGCGCAACGCTTCGGCTTGAGGGAACACGCTGGGGTAATTGAATTCGAAAGCCACAAAACGGTTGTCGTCCCTGGCTTTGACTTGAGCGTCTTCTATCGCAAAGCCGGCCTCACGCAGATGGGCGAGCACGGTATTTTTAAATTTGGAAAGCTGTTTTCGGTTTTGTTGACCTTGCGGAGCAATGACCCTGAAATCCACATCCTCCGAAAATCGCTTCATGAGGCAATGGGCTTTGGAAAGAGCCGTTCCGCCCGTAAAGATGAATTCAAACCCTTCATGGCGGAAGGCGGCCAGAGCGGCCACCACTTGCGTTACGAACCAATCCTTTTCGATAAAAGACGGGTTGATTGCCATTTCATTGGCAACCGCCTCGAATTCATCCTGGTCAGGCCGCTCGTTCATAGCTTATGAATGCCCCCTGATAGCCGAGTTTCCTGTTTACACGACCCTTCACGCCGATCAACCGGCCCGTTGGCACCTGTGTTGTCTTTCCGGCATTATAGGCTTGTTCAAGGCGGCTGGGCGCGGTTTCGACGCCGAGGCGTTGCAAAGCCTCTTTCGCCAGGGTCGGCAGGGGGGCGACGGGAACCGTCTTGCCGTTGATGAGAGACTTTTTCACCTTGGCATAAACACCGTAACCCAAGCGGATAAGCCGCCCTTTTTTTGTCAGGTTTCTAAGGGCACGACCGACCTGGTCGTAATCGCTTAAGTCTTTGAAGTCTTCACGGACAAAAACAGAGGCATTCTTCCTCACTATTCTTGCCATGATCTTATATTCGATTGTTGCGTATTTACTCATTGTAATTCCGTTCATTATCATTACAAACATACGACAGTCTTTATGAGCAAATATACGACACTTATTAGGCTATGGCAATAGTCTTCGTTAATTGAATCTGAGGGGCGCAGGTGACGGAGGGTAGTTTGTGGCTCAGTCTATACTGAGTTGTTCAGCTATCAAAGGTCTTCCGGAGGACTCCAGGCCGGAGATCGTATTTGTCGGGCGGTCCAATTTCGGCAAATCTTCGATGCTCAACTCCCTCTGTGAAAAAAGGGGCTTACCAAGACCAGTTCGACCCCCGGCAAGACCCACCTGATCAACAATTGAGAGATTTGTATAAATTATAATGATTGGAAGTCATGTCGGCAGGCCGTGCTTCAGGTCTGGACATCCCTTTATGTGGCTTTTCGATAGTGGCGATTAGAGTCGCATTCCTCAAGGAGGTATTACCATGATGACGACAATAGAGGCCACACCATCAAGAGACGGGCAAGTTGCTCTGGATTCCCTACAGAATGCTGTAACCAATACCCTTGAAAGGGAAAGACTGCTGGGTCAGTATGCGGTCATCTGGCAGGATGGTAAACCCGCTTTCATAGGGGGAGCCGAACTGCAACAAGCCGGGCAAGGTTCTAAAGCCAAGCACTTTTCAGCGGCAGGTGGTAACAGGACAAAAACATCAAAATGAAGCAGGGCTCCGCGCTGGAGAATTGAAGGGGTTTCGAACGCCGCGGTAACAGCATCATCACGCGGATTTTCACTAAAAGTAAAACGTCAGAACCGGAGCTTTCATGCTGCAGGAAATACGGTCAGCCTGAATATTTGGGTTTTTAAGGCAAGGTTTTTTAGCTTAGCCTTTCGCAACATGCCGCAAAACCTGCTACGGGCTTTTACCAGGATTTTTTCATGAACATCACCAGTGCTGAATTTTTCCTGAGTGCTTCAGCTATCAAAGGTCTTCCGGACGACGTGCGGCCGGAGATCGTTTTTGTCGGGCGGTCCAACGTCGGCAAATCTTCGCTGCTTAACTCCCTCTGTATTAAAAAGGGGCTGGCCAAGACCAGCTCGACTCCAGGCAAGACTCGCCTGATCAACTTTTTTCTGATCAATCAGAACCTCTTTTTCGTCGACCTGCCCGGTTATGGGTATGCGCACGTCGGCCATAGCGAGCGTGAGAGCTGGGGGCAGCTCCTGTCGGACTACATCCGTTATCGTAAGCAGATATCCCTTGTGATCCTTCTGGTCGATTCACGGCATCCCGGAATGGATTCGGACCTGCAGATGATGGAGTACCTCGATTTCTGTGATCGGCCCTACGGAATCGTCATGACCAAATTCGACAAGCTGACCCAGTCAGAAAAGTCGAAGGCCCGCAGGACGATGGAAAGTTGCGCTGCCAATGCCAAATTTATTGTAAATTATTCCTCTTTTTCCGGAGCGGGCCGTAGCGGACTTTTGGCCCAACTCGATAATTTCTCTCAGTAAAAACAAGCGACGTGGAAGATAGAACATCCAGCAGGCCTGCGGCGCCTGCTACCGTGCTTGTCGGCACGCAGTTCGGTGACGAGGGCAAGGGCAAACTTGTCGATTACCTTTCCGACAAGTACGACATCGTAGTAAGGTATCAGGGCGGAGCAAACGCCGGCCATACCATCTGCTTCGACAACAAGACCGTGGTACTTCATCTTATCCCATCGGGTATTTTCAATAAAGATTGCATCTGTGTCATCGGCAACGGCGTGGTGATCGATCCCAACGCCCTGCTCGAAGAGATCAAGAAGGTAGAGGATCTTGGATACGATGTCAGGGGGCGCCTGTTCATCAGCCACAATGCCCACCTGATCATGCCTTACCACAAGAGGCTCGACTCCCTCAGCGAATCGGCACTCAGCGACCAGAAGATCGGCACGACCGGTCGCGGCATCGGTCCGAGCTACGAGGACAAGTTTGCCCGCAGCGGCATCAGGGTGGTCGATCTGCTCTGTCCCCAGGTGCTCGAGGAGAAGCTTCGCGACAATATCGCTGCCAAGAACAAGCTGTTCAAGAATATCTACGACAAGGAAGAACTCGACGTCGACGCCATGGTCAAGGAGTACGCAGAGTTCGACAAGATCATCGACCCCTTCGTCACCAATACCCAGCTCTACCTGAACCGCCAGATCAAGGCGGGCAAGACCATCCTGCTCGAAGGCGCCCAGGGCTGCCTGCTTGACGTGGATCACGGTACCTACCCGTTCGTTACCTCCTCCAACCCGACCTCCGGCGGAGCCTGCACCGGTTCCGGCGTCGCCCCGAACCATATCGGCAAGGTGATCGGCGTCTGCAAGGCCTACACGACCAGGGTCGGCAACGGCGCGTTCCCGACCGAGCTCGATGACGAGACCGGCGAAGCGCTTGGCAGGATCGGCCATGAGTTCGGCGCAACAACAGGCAGGAAAAGGCGTTGCGGGTGGATCGACCTGGTCGCCCTGCGCTATTCCCTCACCATCAGCGGCGTGACCGAGCTGGCGCTGACCAAGCTCGACGTGCTCGATACCTTCGAAGAGATCAAGGTCTGCACCTCATACATGCTCGATGGCAAGGAGATCCACGATTTCCCGACCGAACACCAGACGCTCTCTAAAGTCAAGCCGGTATACAAGACCCTGAAAGGGTGGATGTCGTCGAACGCCGACGCCAAGAGTTTCGAGGATATGCACCAGAACGCCAGGGACTATGTCACGTTCCTTGAAGAGGCGCTCGAAGTTCCGGTGACCTTCATCTCCGTCGGCCCCGGCCGCGACGAAACCGTGTTCAAATAGGAACGGATGCGGCAATGGCCCTGATGGAGATCACGGTAGTGCCGCTCGGCACGAAGGAGAGCGGCCTGAGCTCCTGGATCGCCGGTCTTGAAGCCCTGCTTGAACAGCGGGGCCTGCCGTTTCAACTGCACGACATGGGGACGACGGTCGAAGGAACAGCGGACGAACTGTTCGCCGTAGCCCGGGAACTTCACGAGCACTGTTTTCTCCAGGGCGCACCGAGGGTCTATACGATCATGAAGATAGACGACCGGCGGGACAGGCAGGTCTCGATCGGAGACAAGGTGGCTTCGGTCCTTGCCCGGAAAGGCTCACCGGATAAATGAAAAATATTTTTATCTTCGTTCTCGATATTCAGGGTTGACCGCCCCGAAGCTTTTCAGGGCCAGCAGCACCACATAAAGTAATAATGCCATGATGCCGGTTTCAAGCGATTGCCAGATTCTCAAAGAGGATAACGTAACCCACAGTTTTTGCGGTCTTGCCTGCGTCGGCTGGCTCTACCAGAAGATCAAGGACAGCTTCTTCCTCATTCTCGGCACTCACACCTGCGCACACTTCCTCCAGAACGCTCTCGGCATGATGATCTTCGCAAAGCCCCGTTTCGGCGTGGCCCTGATCGAAGAGGCCGATCTGGCGCGTGAGGAGCCCAAGCTCGAACAGATCATAGCGGAGATCAAGCGCGATCATAACCCTTCGGTCATTTTCCTGCTCTCTTCATGCACCCCCGAGGTGATGAAGGTCGATTTCAAAGGGCTTGCCCATCTGCTGAGCAGCGAAGAGACCCCGGTACTCTTCGTGCCGGCCAGCGGTCTGGTGTTCAACTTCACGCAGGCCGAAGACTCGGTGCTCCAGGCGCTTGTGCCTTACTGCCCCGAAGCTCCGGCTGGTGAAAAGACGGTGGTTTTTGTCGGTTCGGTCAACGACAGCACGGCGGACGACCTGAGGGCTGAAGCTGAAGAGCTCGGTATCAAGGTGGGAGGATTCCTGCCCGAAAGCCGCTTCGACAAACTTCCGGCCATCGGTCCCGACACGGTGCTCGCCCCGATCCAGCCATACCTCTCCCGCGTATGCTCGCGTCTGAACCGTGAACGCGGTTCGCAAGTGCTTACATCCCTGTTCCCGTTCGGTCCCGACGGTACCCGCGCATTCTGGGAAGACCTTGCTGCCATGTTCGGCATCAAGGCTGATCTGGCAGATCGCGAAAAGGCCGCATGGGAAAAGATTGAGAAGCAGAGGGCCCTGCTCAGGGGCAAGAAGATCTTCCTGACGGCCGACACCATGATGGAGCTGCCGCTCGCCCGATTCCTCAAGCATGCCGGTGCGGATGTGGTCGAATGCAGCAGTTCGTACATCAACAAGAAATTCCACGCACGGGAGCTCGAGGCGCTTGACGGGGTAAGGGTCGTCGAACAGCCGAACTTCCATCGCCAGCTCGAAGAGGTCAAGCGGACCAGGCCCGATATGATCGTCACTTCGCTCATGACGGCCAATCCGTTCGTCGGAAACGGTTTCATCGTGAAGTGGAGCATGGAGTTCACGCTCATGTCCATTCATAGCTGGTCTGGAGTGTTCACCCTCGCGAACCTGTTCGTTGCACCGCTCCTGCGCCGCGAAAGCCTGCCGGAGTTCGATGAATCGGTCTGGCTTGAAGGGGTTATGCCCAGCGCGAAATAATTAAATGACGAAAACCAACGAAGAAACATGCGTTTAGCTTTCTGGCTGTATGAAGGGACCGCACTCCACGGGATAAGCCGTGTGACCAACAGCATGAAGGGGGTTCACACCGTATTCCATGCACCGCAGGGTGACGATTACATCACGGCCACCTACTCCATGCTCGAAAGGACGCCCGATTTCCCGAAGCTCTCCATCAGCGTGGTTCGCGGCCAGGATCTTGCCCGCGGCACATCGCGCCTGCCCGGCACCATCGAGCAGGTACAGGAGCATTACAATCCCGACCTGATCGTTGTCGCCCCAAGCTGCAGCACGGCGCTTCTCCAGGAGGATCTCACCCAGATGGCCCGCCAGTCCAGCGTGCCGGATGAGAAGATCATGGTCTATGCTGTCAACCCCTTCAGGGTCGCCGAAAACGAGGCCGCCGAAGGGCTGTTCACCGAACTGGTGAAACGTTACGCCGAAGAGTGCCCCAAAACAGAGAGGCCATCGGTCAACCTGCTCGGTTTCACGTCGCTCGGTTTTCATCTTCGCGCAAACCTGACCAGCCTGCGCCGCATGCTCATGACGCTCGGCGTCGAGGTCAACGTCACGGCCCCCTGGGGTGCAGGCGTCGATGACCTGAAGAAGCTGCCGGCCGCATGGGTCAACGTCGCACCGTATCGTGAAATCGGCAATCAGGCCGCCGGATACCTGAAGGATACCTTCGGCATGCCTGCAATCACCGAAGCCCCGATCGGCGTATTGGCTACCACTCGCTGGCTTAACAGCATCATCGAAGAGATCAATAAAATCGCGGCAGAGCGCGGCGTACCGCCGATCGCCATGCCTGAAATGCGGAAGTTCTCGCTCGACGGCCAGAGCGCACCGAGCGGTGTTCCATGGTTCGCGAGAACCGCCGATATGGAGAGCTTCAGCAACAAGCGGGCATTCGTATTCGGCGACGCTACCCAGGTGGTCGGCATAGTGAAGTTCCTGAAGGACGAACTCGGCATGAAGATCATCGGCGCAGGCACCTATCTGGCCAGGCAGGCCGATTGGGTCCGTTCGCAGCTCGAAGGCTACCTGCCTGGAGAACTTATGGTGACCGACAAGTTCCAGGAGGTCGCGCAGTTCATCGAAGACGAGATGCCGGAGCTGGTCTGCGGCACCCAGATGGAGCGGCACAGCTGCAGGAAGCTTGACGCCCCCTGCATGGTCATTTCGCCCCCGACCCATATCGAGAACCACCTGCTCGGCTACTATCCGTTCTTCGGATTCGACGGATCCGACGTCATTGCCGACAGGGTCTATACCTCGGCCAAGCTCGGCCTCGAAAAGCATCTCATCGATTTCTTCGGCGATGCAGGCCTCGAATACGAAGAGCCGGAAGCGCCATCTGCCGAAGCACCGTCGAACGGCACGGTTCCGACCTTTGCCGCAGAGGCTACGGCTCCGGCCGCAGTCGCAGCACCGTCGGCTACCGGCGAGATGAGCTGGACCGACGAAGCCGAAAAGATGCTGAACAAGGTACCGTTCTTCGTTCGCAAGAAGGTTCGCAAGAACACCGAAAACTTCGCCAGGGAGATCGGAGAGCCGACCATTTCGGCCGAGGTTTTCCGGAAGGCGAAAGAGCATCTCGGCGGTTAAGGCAATTATCACTCAAACCATTTGACCTCTATTTTACCATGAGTTTAGTATTGGCCGTATACGGAAAGGGCGGGATCGGCAAAAGCACGACCAGCGCCAATATTTCCGCTGCCCTCGCGCTCAAGGGAGCCAAGGTGCTCCAGATCGGCTGCGACCCCAAGCATGACAGCACGTTCCCGATCACCGGAAAGCTCCAGAAAACAGTCATCGAAGCCCTTGAAGAGGTCGATTTCCACCACGAGGAGCTCACCCCCGAAGACATCATCGAAACCGGGTTCGCCGGTATCGACGGTCTCGAAGCGGGCGGTCCTCCGGCCGGAAGCGGCTGCGGCGGCTACGTCGTCGGCGAATCGGTCACACTGCTCCAGGAGATGGGTCTCTACGACAAATACGATGTCATCCTTTTCGACGTGCTCGGCGACGTCGTCTGCGGCGGTTTCAGCGCCCCGCTGAACTATGCCGACTACGCGATCATTATCGCCACCAACGATTTCGACAGCATCTTTGCGGCCAACCGCCTCTGCATGGCCATCCAGCAGAAGAGCGTGCGCTACAAGGTGAAGCTCGCCGGCATCGTGGCCAACCGTGTCGACTACACGACGGGCGGCGGCACCAACATGCTCGACCAGTTCGCCGAACAGGTCGGCACGCGCCTGCTTGCCAAGGTTCCCTATCATGAGCTTATCAGGAAGAGCCGTTTCGCAGGCAAGACCATGTTCGCCATGGAAGACAGTGAAGACAAGGCAGAGTGCCTGGTTCCCTACAACGAGATTGCAGAGGCGATTCTTTCCGAGAATCCGTTCTCTTCAGTGCCGAAGCCGATCGGCGACCGCGAAATTTTCGATATCGTCGGCGGCTGGCAGTAATATAATTTTGCATCAGCGCCCCCCTCGCGGAGCGTATCCATGCATATAAAACAGGCGGAGCCCCCGTTCCGCCTGTTAGTTTTTCCTCCCTGTTCGCGATCTTCCCGACTATTACCATTATGACGCACGGGGTTCAACTTCCGTCCCGTTCAGCGCCGCATCCCGGCTGAAAATATTGCGACCCGCAGGGTTCCGTCGCAAAAAACATATATTTGTTGTAGAAACTGCGAGAATAATCGGTACTGGTTCTCAGGTCAGGTTATTACCATACCAAGCAATCGCTTGCTGATATGCAGATCCTCCTCTCCTCATTTTTTCGTGTGTTCGTCTGCTGCGTGAGCATGCTGCTCATCCAGGTGCACACATCGTTGCCGCTTTTTGCCGTACCGCCTGATTCTACCGCTGTCGGCGGGGATCATCCGCAGCCGGTTCCGGTTATGATGTGGAACAGGCCCATCGTGGTGTTCCGGTCGAACTATGAAGAGTTGACTCCCTCTGACAGGGCCAAGTATGCCATCGAGCGCCTGAACCAGATGCCCGCTGATCTGCCTGAGTATCGTGTCGCCGCTGTCGATGTGATCGAAGCAGGAAAACGCCTGGCCTGGATCAAGGTCAATGGTCGAATCATGTTCGGCGTTCTGGAGGGTGAAGAGGACGTCCAGGGCGGAGAAACCTATGAACTTTACAAGCAGCGGACTGTAAAAGCAGTCTCTGAATGGTTTTATGCGAGAAAAGCGCAATATGAGGTGCCTCTGTTGTTACAGGCGCTTGGTCTGGCGTTGCTTTTCACAATGCTGGGTGCCATTTCTGCATTTGCCGTTTCCCGTTCGGTAGGCTGGGCTCTTTTGCTTCTCAGGAGGCTCGAATCCGACTCTTTTCAGCGATTCGTTATAGCAGGAAACAGTGTCGGACCGTATATCGCCTCCTTTCTTCATGGCCTTTTGAAGATACTTGAAGGGGTAGTGCTCTTTTCCATCTTTTACCTCTGGCTGACGTCAGTGCTCTCGGTATTTCCCTATACCGAACCCTGGGCCAGGGAGCTGTCCGGCTTTCTTTTCACATTGCTGAGCGATTTCGGCCACGGGCTGCTTGTTTCGATTCCGGCCTTTTTCACCATTGCCGTGATCTTTTTCGTCACCCGTCTTGTCGTCAGGGTCATTACTGCCTTTTTCAAAGCCGTCGAGGACGATACCCTGCAGCTTCGCTGGTTCGAACCTGAAACTGCCAAAGCCACCCGCCGCATCATTGTTGTGCTGATATGGATTTTTGCCCTCATTATCGCGTATCCTCTCATTCCCGGTTCGCAGACCAAGGCGTTTCAGGGGGTCAGCGTATTTCTCGGCCTGATGCTGTCGCTTGGATCGGCCGGGCTTGTCGGCCAGTTGATCGGCGGTGTCGTCGCCGTATACACCCGGGCGTTTCAGCGTGGGGATTATGTGCGCATCGGAGAGCATGAAGGTGTTGTGGAGGAGCTCGGGATCCTTGCAGCCAAGATCGTGACGATCAGGAAAGAGGAGGTGACCATTCCCAACGCCCTGCTGATGAGTTCGACGACCGTAAACTACACCCGGCAGTCACGCCGGGATGGCGCCATTGTAGCTACAGGTGTGACCATCGGTTATGATGCCCCATGGCGTCAGGTACACGCTATGCTCCTCCTGGCTGCAGAAAGGACGAAAGGCATCCGTTCCACGCCGAAACCCTTCGTGCTGCAGAAAGCGCTTTCTGACTTCTATGTCGAATACACCCTTATGAACAGGATCGATCGCCCCGAGGAGCGGTACTACATCCTGTCCGAGCTTCACGGCCATATCCAGGACGTGTTCAACGAGTATGGGGTCCAGATCATGTCTCCCAACTTCGTCATGCAGCCCGAAAAGGAGGTCGTGGTTCCGAAAGAGCAGTGGTATGCAGATCCCGGCGCGGGGACCGAACAAGGAGGAACATGCGCTAAAAAGTGAAGCCTGCAGGTATCGTTGCAATGCAGTTTCACCCGGAACTGAAACCGAGGGACCGGAAGGTGTCCTCCACTTTTCAGAGCCTGCGTCCGCACCATCTGGTTCCAGATATGGGCCTCGGGTTGCCATCGAAACAGCTTTTCAACTGTGCAGCCCCGGTGACGAGCCTCTTTTGAATGGCAAATTTTCGTTATTATTATCACGTTTCGTATAATTTTACAATACATGTCCCCTAAACATGCGCTTACCGGTTGCATTCCAGTGTGCGTTTTATTTATGCACTGAACTCATATGCATAAGTCGCCTGCGCAACCTGCATGCAAATTGGTGAAACGGATTTCCGGCGGATTTGAATCGGATCGCGTTGAATGATTCGAAGAGCGCGTTTCAGGAGGGGGACCGTGGATCAACAAATCAACTGACAAGGAGATCATAATGGAGTTAAAATCCGGAAATCCGGTATTGAAACCGAGTATTTACGAAAGTCTTGCAAAGACGGGACTTGAGGGCGAAAGGATGAGCCTTCAGGGAACGGTCAACAAGGTTGGACTCATGCTGCTCACAGTCCTTTTGTCTGCAGCAGTTCTCTGGTATCGTTTCAGCATGTCGATGGAGTTTTCGTCAGTCGCTCCGCTGTTCTTTATCGGCATTCTTGGTGGGTTCGGGGTTTCCCTCGTCATAATTTTCAACAAGCAGCTTGCGCCGACCCTTGCCCTGCCCTATGCTGCGTTGGAAGGTCTTGCGCTTGGCGGTATTTCTGCATTTATGAACAGCCTCTATCCGGGTATTGTCGCCCAGGCCGTAGTGCTGACCTTTGGGACATTTATGGCTCTTCTTGCGATGTACCAGTCCAGGGTCATAAAAGTTACCGAGAAGTTCAGGCTCATGGTTTTTTCAGCAACGGGTGGGATCGCCTTATTCTATCTCTTGTCGTTCGTTCTTTCGTTTTTCGGAATCAGGATGCCGCTGATTCATGATAGCGGCATGTACGGTATCCTTTTCAGCCTTCTGGTCGTAGGTGTCGCGGCAATGAACCTGGTCCTCGATTTCGATTTCATTGAGAAGGGGGTTCAGGCCGGCGCACCGAAATACATGGAGTGGTACGGAGCTTTCGGGCTTATGGTGACTTTGGTCTGGCTGTACATCGAAATTCTTCGCCTCCTGGCAAAGACACGTCGGCGATAACCAGCAATCGTATGATTTAACTGCGGCGGGAAGCAGGTTATCCTGCAGATATCATGTTAAGAGGCTGTCTCACAATTAACCATGAGTCAGCCTCTTTTTTTTTGCAGTTGGGCGGGCGGACACACGGGTTCGCCCCTACAAAAACCGCTTGCGAATCACCCCCGGAATTATTGAACTCCAACCTTGCTCCTGTTTCATCCTCCCTGGACGTAGGGGCGGTTCGCGAACCGCCCGCATTCATGACAATAAATAGAGGTGCCCTCAAACATATGAGACAGCTTGGTTTATCCTATTCCCGTAGGGGCGGACCTGCGTGTCCGCCCGTCCTGTAACACTCCTGCGTGGTTCTCTTGTGAACCGACCCTGGGAACTTGGCGCTCCCAGGGTTGTGGCTGTTCTCCTGCCTGTCAAATTGTATAAACCAAAAAGAGAGTGTTTCAGAATCGAGGCTGAGGCGGCCACTTCTGTTCATTTTCAGAAATTGCACGGGCGGACACGCAGGTCCGCCCCTACAAAATCCGCTGGTGTATCACCCAAGGACGCAACGATTTCCGGCCTGGCTTCTGTTCCATCCGCCCTGCATACGAGGGCGGTTCGCGAACCGCCCGTATTCATGACAGTAATAGAGGAGCCCTCAAACATATGAGACCGCTTGGTCTATTCAATTCCCGTAGGGGCGGACCTGCGTGTCCGCCCGTCCTGTGTCACCTCGGCATGGTCCGCTGGCGAACCGACCCCGGGATCGCCGAACTCCAACCTGGCTCCTGTTCTATCCTCTCAGGACGTATGGGCGGTTCGCGAACCCGCCCGTATTCATGACAATAAATAGAGGTGCTATTATGAGATGGCCTCTTTTTCCTTGCCTGGGGGCGGGGTATCTTTATTGGGGGGGATGAACGGAAAGTGCCCTCCTGATCTCACATAACCATGGTTTTCATCCAGAAAGGAGCAATCCATGTCTTGCTGGCGCGGTAAAAATGCAATTGTGACCGGTGCGGCTTCGGGCATCGGGCTTGCGCTGTCGAAGGCGCTTGTCGATAGGGGCGTGAAGCTCTGGATGAGCGATATCGACCATATAGCCCTCGAAAAAGCGGCATCCCTTCTCGGTCCATCCGTAAGGCCGGTAGTGCTTGACGTACGCGATGCAGGGGCCTTCAAATCATTTGTCGACCGTGCGGTCAGTGAGGATGGCGCAATCGATTTTCTCTTCAACAATGCCGGGATCCTGATATCGGGCGAAGCCCGGGATTTCGATACCGTTCGTTTCGACCGGATCATAGACGTCAATGTCCGCGGTGTCGTCAACGGGACGATGGCCGCCTATCCAGTCATGATAAGACAGGGTGGCGGACATATTGTCAATACAGCGTCACTCGGGGGCCTGATGCCATCGCCGCTCCTGGCTGCATACGGCATGAGCAAGCACGCCGTGGTCGGCTTGACTTCGAGCCTGCGGATCGAGGGTGAACGATACGGCGTTCGATTCTCTGCGATATGCCCGGCAGGGGTCGACACTCCGATGCTCGACGAATCGACGGAGGCGCTCAACCTTCCGGTCTCTTCCCGTCCCGACGTACGGCGACTCCTTACCAGGCTTGCAGGAAAGCCTTGCTCCCCGGATATCGTCGCAAGCGAGGCACTCAGGGGAGTCGAAAAGAACATGGGCATCATTATCGTTCCATTCAGGGCACGACTGACTGCGAAGGTCTACCGGTTCGCCCCAGGGCTTGTTCAAGCGATCGGACGGATGGTGCTCGCAACAGAACGCTGAAGGGGGGAGAATGTGGGAATGGACGGAATGTAAGAATGGACGAATGTGGGAATGGACGTTATGGACGTGATGGACGGAATATAAGAATGGACAGGAAGAAAGGGCTCTTCGTCCATAGCGTCCATAAAGTCCATGCCGTCCATTACGTCCATTCTTACATTCTCTTCCCTTTTTTTCCCAAAAAAGGGGAAAAGATGAAAAAGGATTTGGAAGTAAAGGGGTAGGTTGGTACATTAGGAACCTTCACTTGAGAACGGCAACGAACGAGAGTGATTAAAGGCCCGAAAGGGTTCTGTTATTTGACTTTACTGGTTAAGGGAAACGCATGATTGAGTATGCCCGATGAGTGTTTTGTAATGAGGCACGAGGCGGGAAGAAAAAGATGAAAAAAGATTTTGCGAGTAACGAGAATAAGTGTACATTGTTTTCCCTTGATCATCAAGGTCAAGTTCTTTGAATTTGTTGTAAGTGACGCCAAAAAGTCAATTGCTTTGAGTCGAAAGATTTAAAGTGTAAATCAGCCGGATCAAACCAAAGTGTATTAAACTCTTTACAACGGAGAGTTTGATCCTGGCTCAGGACGAACGCTGGCGGCGTGCCTAACACATGCAAGTCAAAGGAAAGCAGCTTCGGCTGTTAGTACTTGGCGCAAGGGTGAGTAATGTATAGGTAATCTGCCTTTTGGACTGGGATAACCCCGAGAAATCGGGGACAATACCAGATGATGCAGCGGGACCGCATGGTCATGTTGTTAAAGATTTATCGCCAAAAGATGAGCCTATATCCCATCAGGTAGTTGGTAAGGTAACGGCTTACCAAGCCTACGACGGGTAGCTGGTCTGAGAGGATGATCAGCCACATTGGAACTGAGACACGGTCCAGACTCCTACGGGAGGCA
>Ga0326729_1000189_pt1 | contig 16061 bp, 12 predicted proteins | sample MHFSIPfraction_2_FD_207744 | JGI IMG/M metagenome (GOLD analysis project Ga0326729, IMG submission 207744) | Lab enriched peat soil microbial communities from Michigan Hollow, Ithaca, NY, United States - MHF6AY SIP fraction | ecosystem: Environmental > Terrestrial > Soil > Wetlands > Peat...
CCCGAACTGGAGCGTCGCCATTACGGCATCGGTGGCTCAAAAGGGTTCGCCATCGGGGATGCATACGAATTCGTAAGGGAGTCCATCGACCACGAGGCTGCGGAGCTGAGCTATGACAACGTGGACGAGGAGGTTGACCGGTTCCTTGCCGCACTGCACCGTTCGGAGAAGGAGCTGAAAAAAATCGAACGGGTGACCACGCGCAAGATCGGCAGGCTCTATTCCGACCTTTTCCAGGCTCAGATCCTGCTGCTCAAGGACCCCGTCCTGATCCAGTCCATAAGTCGCCGGATACGCACGGAGCTTAAACCTGCGCACCTGGTCATCGAACAGGAGTTCGGGAAATACCTCGAGAATTTCATCAATTCCGACGACATATATTTCCGCGAACGGGCGACCGACCTGCATGATATCAAAGACAGGATCGTCAGGAACCTGCATATCCGCAAACTGCACTCCTGGGTACCCGAAGGAACGATCGTGGTATCGCACCACCTCTCGCCGGCAGACATCATCCTGCTGAGCAGAAGCAACATCAAGGGATTCGCCACCGATACAGGCGGCAAGACTTCGCATATCTCACTGATCTGCAAATCGCTCAACATCCCCATCGTGGTCGGACTGGGCAACTTCTCGCAAAAGGTGGCCTCCGGAAGCCGCATCATTCTCGACGGCAGCGAAGGGATGATCATCACCGAACCGAAAGATGATACCTTCGAAGAGTACCAGAAAAAGAAGGATTCCGAAACGAGGCGTAAGGCCGACGACTCGATACTGGCTCACCAGCTCGCCTTTACACGCTGCGGTGTCAGAATCTCGGTCTATTCGAACATCGATTTCAAGGAAGAGCTCGAAAACCTCGATGCGACAGGGTCTGAAGGCGTGGGCCTTTTCAGGACTGAAAACCTGTTCCTCGATGACCTCAAGCCCCCTAAAGAGTCAGTCCAGCACGACTATTACCTTGAAATGGCGGAGATGCTGACACCGAAACCACTGGTCATCCGGCTGTTCGATATCGGTGGCGACAAGCTGCTCTACTCACCGGTCAAGGAACCGAACCCGAACCTCGGCTGGCGGGGGATCAGGATCCTGATCGACGTACCGGAAATCCTCGAGGCGCAGATCCAGGCAGTCGTCAGGGCTAACGTCCACGGCAACATCGACGTGCTCATGCCGATGATCTCATCGATTGAAGAAATAGAATACATTAAAAGCGTACTCGACAGGCATTACACACGCATCAGGACCGAGATGACGGAACCTCTGGTCAAGCCGGGCCTCGGGGCGATGATCGAAATTCCGGCGGCCGTCGAACTGATCGACGAAATCTCCCGTATCGTCGATTTCGTGAGCATCGGCACCAACGACCTCACACAGTATACCCTTGCCGTTGACCGCAACAATCTGATCGTCCAGGACCTGTTCGAGAAATTCCACCCTTCGATCATCCGCCAGCTCTACAGAGTCATCTCCACAGGTCATAAAAACCACTGCAGGGTCTCCCTTTGCGGCGACATGGGCTCGGATCCCATTGCAATGCCTTACCTGATCGGATGCGGCCTCAGGGAGTTCAGCATCGTCAGTTCCGACATCCCTGCCATGAAAGCAGCGGTAAACAGGTACACCATCGAAGAGTGCGAGGCGCTCACGGCCGAATGCCTGAAAATGTCAAAACCCGCCTTGATAAAAGCCCGGCTCGAAGAGTTCGCCAAGGCGCATTAAGGGTCGAAAGGACCTTAACTGTGAAAAGGACCAAAGGGACTTAAGGGGTTCAAGAGGAATGGATGATGCAGCAGCACCTCTTTATTTCCGGGGTTCGTCGTGCTCCCGGCTTGCCAATCAAAAGGGCCACCTTCTCAGGTAGCCCTTTTGCATTATAGTCTGCCCTTTTCAGACAGCCTCTTACGCTTTTATGTTCTACCGTCAGCCCTTACTGGCGGAAGTCTTCGATCTTGGCAGCTTTACGGACTGCACCGAAGTACTCCGCGAAAAGCTGCTCCTGCTTGACCTTGAGCAACTGGGGCAGTATGCGGCTCTTTTCGGCAGCGATATCCACACCCTGGGCAAGCTGGCGTCCGGTTAACAGCACGAGGGCATACCCACCGGTGAACTGAACCGGCGGCGAAAGCTTATTGAGTTTCATACCGGCCATAGCCTCTACGAGTTGACGATCTACTCCGGCACCGGCAATGAAACCGTCGCGCCAGCGGATCTCGTTCGAGGTGAATATCTTGAGGCTCGGGTCGCGTGCAACGATTGCCTCGAGCGATCCGCCTGCGGCACTGGACAGGGCTGCAATCTTGGTTTTCAGTGCGGCACCCTTCTTTTCACGCACCAACTGGGCCTTGATCATTGCGCTGAGTTCAGCATCAGGCTGGCGATAGCCGGTATCGTTCTTCGAAAGGATCTTCATGATCGCAAAACCCTTTTCCGTGTCGATCACATCCGAGATATCCCCTTCCTTGGACTTGAATGCGAACTTGGCGACCTTGTCGTTCAAACCAAGCACCGTCACGACGCTCTGCTTCGAGAACTCGCCAGTCTTTCCAATTTCGAGTTTGTCAGTTTTGGCAGCCTCTTCAAAACCCTTGGACTTCGCTTCCGACTGGAAAGCCGTGGCTTTCCGTTTGATCGATTCGACCGTCTGGGAGGATGGCTTGATCTGCCTTGAAATTTCGGAACAGACGATCTGCTTCTGATCGATACCGTCTATCCTGATGATATGCAGGCCGAACTGTGTCCTGACCGGACCGACGACCTGGCCGGGTTTTCCTGCAAATACTGCCTGGGAAAACTCGGGGACCATACGTTCTTTAGTGAACCATCCGACAAAGCCGCCGTTGCGGGCGCTGCCGGGGTCCTCGGAATATTTGGCGGCAAGCGTCGCGAAGGGAACCCCTTTCTTCAACTCGCCGAGAATCTGATCGGCAAGCGCCACCGCGCGACCTACATCAGCCCTGTCCGCCTGGTTGAAGCGAATCAGGATGTGGGAAGCGCTGGCCGCCGGCTGACCGGACGTGACGCTCTTGATTTTGAGCAGGCGGTACATACCCATGTCGGCCACCGGTCCGACGATCTGACCGGGAGCAAGTTTGGGAGAGCTGAAAACAGCATTGCCTGCAGCGGGTGTGAAATCGGCTCTCGAATAGGTGACGTTCACTGCGTTAGGCCTGTCGCTCTGAACCTTGACGAACTCGCTGTCCTTGGGAGTCGATGCAAACTGTGACGCGATGCTGTCGATCTCCTTTTTAACCTGGAGGCTGTCCTGCGATGATGGAATCAGCGGATAAAACACAAACTCGGCGCTTCTGGTCGGGTCCTGTTTGAATTGCTCCTTATGCTCATTGTACCACGCCTTGACCTCTTCGTCCTTGACAGGAAACATGGAGTCGGGACCGGCGTAGCTGAGCGGAAACGGGATGAATGATGCCGAGAAGTTTGTGAACTGGCGCTGGACGAGTTCATCGACCTCAGGATCGGTTACGATGGCCATGGTCTTGAGTGACATGAGCAGCTTCTCGACCATCAGTTCACGTTTGATGACGTCCTGCGCCTTGACCCAGAAGGCTTTTGCCTGGGGGTCGGTACGCGCCTTTTCGAGCATCTGCCGATCGATCTTGCCGGTTCGCGGATCGGTGAAGTTCTGGCGGATGATCATCGGAGGATTGATCTCGCTGTTTACCGCATCGAGCACCTCGCTGTCCTGCACCTTGATTCCGTATTTCTCGAACATCTCCTCGACGAGCGCCTGATCGACAGCCACGTTCCATGCCTGTTCACGGAATTTGGACTCCACCTGTGGTGTGATCTCGGCTCCGGGATTGCTCCTCCTGAATTGTTCGTTCAGGCCGTTATATATCTCTTCGTATTGCGACATTGCTACGGGACGGCCATCGACCTTCCCTGCGAGCCCCGCCTTTTTGGCCGGACCGGTAAAGTTCATTCCCCACTCGAAGACGATCAGCGCCAGAAATGACACCGAAACAACTATCAGCAAGATATGCGTCTTTTCCCTCAACTTACTCAGTAGTCCCATAAGTCTCTTATTTCAATATTGACTTGTTACTCGTTATAATCTGACCACCCTTCCCTGCCGCAGAGCGGCACGAATGCAAAACTGTGAAACACCTCATGCTCGAACCGGTCGCCTTTACGCTGGATCACTGTCATCTGCTGCGAACCGAGGTCACCGAGGGGAACAATCATAACGCCGCCATCGGCAAGTTGTCCAAGAAGGGTCACCGGTTCATGCGGGGCAGCTGCCGTCACGATGATACCGTCAAACGGGGCCTTCTCAGGCCACCCGAGCGTTCCGTCACCAAGCCTCCTTTCCACTGGTATGCCCATCGAATCCAGCACCTCGCCTGCCATATCGTAAAGGCCTGAAACGCGTTCGATCGTGAATACGCTATAACCCAATGCATCCAGAATCGCCGCCTGGTATCCCGAACCGGTCCCGATTTCAAGGACCTTGCCTGACGGGCACCTTTCCAGGAGAAGCGTCGTCATGTAGGCCACCGTATAGGGCTGCGAAATAGTCTGCCCGTATCCAATTGGCCAGGCACAATCGTTGTAGGCGAACGGTCGGTGGGGTTCATCAAGAAACTTGTGCCGCCTGACTGTCATAAAAGCATCGAGCACCCTGGGGTCCCTGATGCCGTAAATCTTCAGCTGCTCCACCATCTCCAGGCGCTCCTGCGCCATGTCGTCACCTTTTCGCACCCTTTTCATCATCGCTTTCGATATCAGCATGCCGATATATCTCCCTGCCGGAATTTGCCGACTGGCAGATCGCTTGATACAGCTTCGCTAATATTGCATCTTATCCTCAATAATGCAATTCTACTCTATGCAGTTTACCATTTTCGGAGAGAATTCCCGCGAGGGAACCTATATCCTGCTTATCGACCTCAGCGCACAGGTCGAGGTGTCGTTCGGCAGATTCCTCGGAGGCAGGAAGATCAGGATCGAACCGGGAAAATACCTTTATGTCGGTTCGGCGCTAGGCGGCGGGAAAGGCACGTTCCCTATGGCCTTCAGGCTGCTGCGTCATGCGTTGAGAAGCGGGAACGCCCGTCCGCACGCCCTTCGGAGTGAGCTCCTCGACCGCTTTATATCAATGGGATATCAGGCGTCTGGCAAAAAAAATGGGGATAAAAAGCTGCACTGGCACATCGACTATCTCCTCGATCTCCCGGAAGCCGAGATTGTGCATGTAGTCATGCTCATGGGACCGTCAAGGATCGAGCACCGTCTGTCAGAGCTGGTGGCATCGATGCCCGAGGCTTCGACTGTCGCCGACAGGCTCGGAGCGCAGGACGCCCGGTCAGGCACGCACCTGTTCAGGATCAGCGATCCGGTAACGCTACTGGCAACTCTTGAGATGACTTTACCGCAGTTGACGGGGAGGTGAGATGTTCAAGATGCCTCTGAATTGCCTGGGGAGGTATGAAGCAGGATGCAGACGAAGGTAGTTGTTTCAAAAAAATTCAGGGGCCAAAACCCTGGGAACGCCGAACTCCAGCTCGGCAATTCATACGCGAGCTTGAACTTGAGTAATGAAAGGGTAGAATATTTGCCGGGCAGCGTAAATCGAGAGCCTTCTGGTCATATATCTGAATGCCGAGCTGAAGCTCGGCGCTCCCGGCAATGCAAAAGGCAGTCCGATGTTGACTTTTGAGACAGCCTCTCCTGAAAATATTGATTCTCACTCCTGAACACCGATAAAGCAGCCGAATAACTCAACAATTCTGAGGTGTCTTTCACCCCTCTTTTTCGAGAAGCGCCTCGACAAACTTTGTCCGGTCGAACAGTTGCAGGTCGTCGATCTTCTCGCCGACGCCGATATATTTGACCGGCAGGTTGAGCTCACGCGAAATGGAGAGCACGATGCCGCCCTTCGAGGTGCCGTCGAGCTTGGTCATGACCAGCCCGGTGACGTTGACGAATTTCGTGAATTCCCTGGCCTGGAGCACGGCGTTCTGCCCGGTGGTGCCGTCAAGCACCAGCAGCACTTCGTGGGGGGCTTCGGGAATCTTTTTGCGGGCCACGCGCATGATCTTGGCGAGCTCCTCCATCAGGTGGCTCTTGTTGTGCAATCGGCCGGCCGTATCGACCAGCACCACGTCGCTGCCTCTGGAGATGGCTGAGCTGACGGAGTCGAACACCACCGAAGCGGGATCCGCCCCCTGTCCCTGACCGATGATCGGCACGCCTGCCCTGTCGGCCCATATCTTGAGCTGTTCGTATGCCGCCGCCCTGAACGTGTCTGCAGCCGCGATCACTACCCGTTTACCGGCTTTCTCGTAGTTATGCGCAAGTTTGGCGACGCTGGTAGTCTTCCCCGCGCCGTTCACCCCGACGATCATGATCACGTAGGGTTTTGCCGAAAGCGGCGCATCGAAGTCCACCGGGTGATCGTGGCCGGATTCGGCCAGGAGTTTCCGGATTTCGTCCATCACCATCCCGTTCAGCTCATCTTCCGACCGGTAGGTTTCGGACTTCGATCGTGCCGTGACTGCTTCGACGATGTCGAGCGTAGTCTCTACTCCCACATCGGCGGCAACCAGGACGTTTTCGAGCTCTTCGAGGAACTCGTCGTCTACCTCCGTTTTGCCTTTGGTGACGAATGAGAGCTTGTCCCGAAAGGTATCGCGGGTTTTGGTGAGCCCCTCTTTGAGGCGCGTCAACCCGAGCTTGTCAAAAAAACCCATGGAAAAAAAGAAATTGTCTATGTTTGTGAACGGCGGGCACGGCACTGATGCCTGAATAAGCATGGCCAACAATCAATGTACGTAAATATATGTCATTCAAACCTATTTCCGAGATCGGCGAATTCGGGCTTATCGAACGGCTGTCAGCCATTGCCGCCCCAACCATCAAAAACGCTTCCGGCCTGGTCGAGGGCATCGGCGACGACTGCGCCGTCTACCGGACAGGCGGACCGACGGTGCAGGTCGCCACGACCGACCTGCTGGTCGAGCAGGTGCACTTCGACCTTCTGACCACCCCGATGCACCACCTCGGCAGCAAGGCGATCAGCGTCAACGTCTCGGACGTCTGTGCCATGAACGCCGAACCGCGCTACGCGCTGATATCCATCGCCGTGCCGCGCAACGTCTCCATCGAAATGGTCGAAGAGCTCTACCGGGGCATGGCACATGCCGCAACCCGTTACGGACTCGCCATCGCAGGCGGCGACACCTCCTCTTCGCCCTCCGGCCTGATGATTTCGGTAACCATGATCGGTGAGACCACAGAAGAGCGGCTCGCGCTGCGCAAAGGCGCCACTCCCGGAGACCTTGTCTGCGTTACTGGAACGCTTGGCGGCTCGACCGCCGGCCTGAAGGTGCTGCTTCGGGAACGGGCCATGATGATTGAACAACTGCGCAACAACGAGCCCTACAACAAGGATGTGATGGCAGAGCTGCAGGAGTATACCGGGGCCATCCGCCACCATCTGCTGCCTGAAGCGCGCCTCGACACGATACGGTTCTTCCGGGACAACGACATCGTGCCGACCTCGATGATAGACGTTTCGGACGGCTTGACCTCGGATCTGGGCCATATCTGCAGTCGCTCCGGTGTCGGAGCCCATATCGAGGAGGGGCGGATCCCCTTGCTTCCGGAAGCGAGGGCTGTCGCCGACGAGTTCCAGGAGGACGCCCTCACCTGGGCGCTGTCAGGAGGCGAGGATTACCAGCTGCTTTTTACGGTTCCGAAAGCACGGTACGACGATATCGCCGAAAACCGGGACATCTCGATCATCGGCAAGATCACGGAGCCCGAAGAGGGGCTGCTGCTTACCGACATCTACGGCATGACGATCGATCTGGCGGATTCAGGGCAGGGTTTCGACCATTTCAAAAGACAGGATTGATCGCTTGTTGAATCGAAATCGGAAGTGCGGCTCGATTTTGACAACGATTTCGATTTGGATTCCGTTTTCAGATAACGCCTGAAGCTCCCGGTTTGTGTATTCTCCTTAAAGATGCTAAATTAGGCCGTTTCCGATCTGAATGCTTGCCGAAGTGGCGGAACTGGTAGACGCCCGGGACTTAAAATCCCGTGTTCAGCAATGGACGTGCGGGTTCGATTCCCGCCTTCGGCACCCATATCTTGACACTCCACCTCTTTTTTCCCTCATAACATCGTTTTTCATACCTGTCACGTATTGAAATACGCCCGTTGTCCTCTATTTTTCAGAATGGCCTGACCTGCGAGCCAGGAAACTTCCATGTCAAACAGTAACAAGAGCATGAGTACAGAGCCCACGAAGATCCTCCTCAGCGAGGACGAAATGCCCCGTCAATGGTACAACATCCAGGCTGACCTTCCTTCCCCGATGCCGCCCCCTGTCGGTCAGGACGGAAATCCGATCGGTCCGGATGCCCTTGCGAAGGTTTTTCCTATGAACCTGATCGAGCAGGAGGTCAGTACCGAGCGCTGGATCGACATTCCAGAAGAGGTGCTCGGCATCCTCAAATTATGGCGTCCTTCCCCGCTCTACCGCGCACGGCGGCTCGAAGCTGCCCTCGGTACGCCGGCAAAAATCTACTACAAGAACGAAGGCGTTTCACCGGCCGGCAGCCACAAGCCGAACACGGCGGTAGCACAGGCGTGGTACAACAAGCAGTTCGGCATCAAGTACCTGACCACGGAGACCGGCGCAGGCCAGTGGGGCAGCGCCCTTGCCATGAGCTGTAAACTGATCGGTATCGAGTGCAAGGTGTTCATGGTCAGGATCAGCTTCGACCAGAAGCCGTTCAGGAAGATCATGATGAAGACATGGGGCGCAGATTGCATCCCCAGCCCGAGCATGGAGACGGCTATCGGCCGCCAGATCCTCCTGGAGACCCCGGACACTCCAGGCAGCCTCGCCATCGCCATCAGCGAAGCCATAGAGCAGGCAGTCGAACGCGATGACACCCGATATGCGCTGGGCAGCGTTCTGAACCATGTGATGCTTCACCAGACCATCATCGGCCTGGAAGCGAAAAAACAGTTTGACAAGATCGGAAGATACCCGGACATCGTCATCGGGTGCGCCGGCGGCGGTTCCAATTTCGCCGGCATCAGCTTCCCGTTCCTGTACGACAAGATCCACGGTAAGGATGTCAGGGTGATCGCGACTGAACCGGAGGCCTGCCCTACCCTGACCAGGGGACCTTACGTCTACGATGCAGGCGACGTTGCCAAAATGACTCCGTTCCTGCCCATGCACAGCTTGGGACACCGCTTCGTCCCGCCGGCCATCCACGCCGGAGGCCTGCGCTACCACGGCATGGCCCCGCTGGTCAGCCATGTGAAGCAGCTCGGGCTTATCGAGGCTACTGCCATGCCGCAGACGGAATGCTACGAGGCGGCACTGCTCTTCGCCCATACCGAAGGGTTCATTCCCGCACCTGAAACCTCGCACGCCATCGCGCAGACAATCCGCGAAGCCAAACAGGCAAAAGCGGAGGGTAAGGAGAAGGTGATCCTGATGAACTGGTCGGGTCATGGACTCATGGACCTGCAGGGATACGACGCTTATCTGTCTGGAAAAATAAGCGACTATGCCCTGCCTGAAGAGATGCTGCAGCGCTCTCTGGCATCTCTCGAAGGCAATCCGGTGATCTGAAACGTCGTTTCACTGAATACACTTAACGACAATGGCCGCTCGAAAAAAGCGGCCATTGTCGTTTTCATTCCAATTCATGAATACGTTCAGCGGGGCGGCCGACCATCAGGAGGTCCGTAACCGCCTCCTCCACGAGGCATGTCAGGCAGAATCATATTGCGTTTCCTGGCACGCTCCTGCATGAAGCGATGATGTTCAATGCGGATCTTCTCACGATCTTCGAAAGTCCTGGCCGAATGGAGCCTGTTCATGTAAACGATCCGCTCCCTCGGCGTCATGAGCCGATATCCGTAAATCATTTCAGGCTCCATCATCCGGTAATGCATCGGCATTCTGTAATGCATCGGCATCCAGGTGGGGCTTTGCGAAGATTCCTGCGCTTCAGGCGGTGGCGGTGGCTGAGGTTGTGGTGGCGGAGGCGGTGGCAGTTGACCACGAGGCGCCATCTCCTTTTCAGAATAGTTCAGGGCTGCGTTGACGGGCGCGGGCGCAATGCCGGCGGAAAGCAGCAGGGTTCCGGCGAGCAGGGGCGCTGCCAGAAACTTTTTGTTCTTCATGATTGGTCCCCCTTGATGAATGCGGGTTGATCGAAGCAATGGCCATAACCACCGCAACCCTTTCGGCAGTTACGCCACCCCGCTCCTTCCTGCAGACCGTTTGACGGTTAAGGAAGGAACGGGTGCGAACCATTAAGGGGGGAAAGAGAAATTACTCCTTGTCGAGCTTTTCCTCGCGCTTGCCTTTTTTGGGCGATGCCGTTGCATCGGTAAAGCGCAGCTCCTTCTCTTTTTCGTCGAAGGTGATCGAAATCACGCTGCCTTCGGTGAATCGGCCCTTGAGCATCTCTTCGGCCAGGGGATCCTCGACATACTTCTGCAATGCGCGCTTGAGGGGCCTTGCTCCATACTTCTGATCATATCCTTTATCGACCAGGAACTCCTTGGCCTTCTCGTCGATCTGGACCTCGATGCCCATCTCGCGGAGTCGCTTGAAGAGCTTGCCGGCCGTGATGTCGATGATCTTGAAGATGTCAGACTTCTCAAGCTGGTGGAACACGATCGTGTCGTCGATACGGTTCAGGAACTCGGGATTGAACACTCGCTTCAGGGCGTCTTCGATGGTCGATTTCATCGCCTTGTAGCTTCCTGTTGCGTCTTCAGGAGCCGAAAAGCCCATGCCAGTACCGGCGCCGAAACTCTTTATCTCCTTTGCCCCGATGTTCGAGGTCATGATAATGATCGTGTTGCGGAAGTCGACCTTGCGGCCGAGGCCGTCGGTCAGCACGCCTTCGTCAAGCACCTGCAAAAGGATGTTGAACACATCGGGGTGGGCCTTTTCGATCTCGTCGATCAGCACCACGGAGTATGGCTTGCGACGCACCTTTTCGGTCAGCTGGCCGCCCTCTTCGTAACCGACGTATCCGGGAGGCGCACCAACCAGGCGGCTTACCGAGAACTTCTCCATGTACTCGCTCATATCGGCCCTGATCATGGCGTCCTCACTGTCGAAAATGTAGCGGGTGAGCGCCTTGGCCAGCTCGGTTTTGCCGACGCCGGTCGGACCGAGGAAAATGAACGAGCCGATCGGGCGTGAGGGGTCCTTCAGGCCGGCCCGCGTACGCTGGATGGCTTTGGTGATCTTCTTGATCGCCTCGTCCTGGCCGATGACCTCCTGCCTCAGCTCGTTCTCCATGTTGAGCAGTTTTTTCGACTCGGATTGTGCCACCTTGACCACCGGAATGCCGGTCATCATGGCGATCACTGATGAGATATCGGCTTCCGTGACGTCGTAGACGCTCTCAGATGAGCGCTCCTCCCACTCCTGCTTTGCGTGGTCGAGCGCATCGAGCAGGTTTTTCTCCTTGTCGCGCAGTCTTGCAGCTTCCTCGAAGTTCTGCATCTTGACGACCTTGTTTTTCTCGGCTTTGACCTCTTCTATCGATTTTTCGAGTTCAAGGATCTCCTTGGGCACATGGATGTTGCTCAGGTGCACCCTCGCGCCGGCCTCGTCCATGACGTCGATCGCCTTGTCCGGCAGGAAGCGGTCGGTGATATAACGTTCCGAAAGCTTGACGGCCTTCTCGATGGCATCTTCCGAGTAGTGCACATGGTGGTGCGACTCGTACTTGCTCTTGATATTGTTCAGGATCTGGATGGTCTCATCAACCGATGTCGGCTCGACCATGATCTTCTGGAAGCGCCTGTCGAGCGCTCCGTCCTTCTCGATGTACTGGCGGTACTCGTCGAGCGTTGTGGCTCCGATGCACTGGAGCTCACCGCGTGCAAGCGCAGGCTTGAATATGTTGCTCGCATCGAGCGAACCCGATGCGCCGCCCGCACCTATGATGGTGTGCAGCTCATCGATGAACAGGATCACGTCACGTGAGCGCTCGAGCTCATTCATGAGGGCCTTCATGCGCTCCTCGAACTGCCCGCGGTACTTCGTGCCGGCAACAAGGGCTGCGAGGTCGAGTGCTACGACGCGTTTGTCGTAAAGCACGCGCGAAACCTTGCGCTGCACGATTTTGAGGGCAAGACCTTCGGCGATGGCCGTCTTTCCGACGCCAGGCTCGCCGATAAGCACCGGGTTGTTCTTCTTGCGGCGGCTCAGGACCTGGGCCACACGTTCGATCTCCTTCTCGCGGCCGATGATCGGGTCGAGTTTGTCCTCCATGGCAAGCCGGGTGATGTCGCGTCCGAAATTGTCGAGCACCGGAGTCTTGGTCCTCTCTCCACGTTTCGGCTCGGGCTTTTTCGATGAACGCTCTGCACTGCCGGCGGAATATGAACCCTCCATCGGCGGTTCGTCCGATTCGCTCCGGCCGGTCGTGATGCTCACCAGCTCCTCCCGAACCTGATCGTAGGTCACACCGAACTGTTCGAGAATCTGCGCGGCGATATTGTCTTCACCTTTAAGTATCGACAGAAGGAGATGCTCCGTGCCGATGATGGTCGACTTGCAGATCTTGGCTTCGAGATAGGTGATTTTCAGCACCTTCTCGGCCTGCTTGGTCAACGGGACATTGCCCATCTGCGTAGCAGGAACCTTCTGATGGGTGCTCTCCTCGATCTTCTGTTTCAATCTGACCAGGTCGATCTTGAGGTTTTTCAGTATCCTTGCGCCGATTCCTTCTCCCTCACGGATCAGCCCGAGCAGCAGATGCTCAGTACCGATGTAATCATGTCCCAGGCGAAGAGCCTCTTCGCGACTGAGTCTGATAACGTCCTGTACTCTATTTGAAAAATTTCCTTCCATTATGATATGTATCTATAAAATTGACGGTAAGCTCTTTTAATTGCGCTGTAGTTCACCCTCTCCCTGCCTGAGTACATTAGACGCCGTATTCACATCACTGACTAAAATTAATTATACTAAAGACGCCATGTGAAACCAATTCCATTCAAAAAAACAGCGGCGCAGAATTAATCGTTTCAGTTCGTAATTCCAAGCACCATGACCGTACGACATATTCTCATCGACGACCATAACCCCTTGCACCGGGAACTCCCGATTTACCGGGCGGGCCAGGTCGGCACCGTAAGGCTTGACGACAGCGATTACAGGGTTTACTCATCGATGGACATCTCCGCGCATGACCTCGCTGCCCTGTTCCATTATGGCGTGGTCGAGGCGCTGAACGCCCTGCCGTTCATCTCGGAATCGAATAACGGGCTGGACAGCTGGGACGAAGCTTTCCTGCCGTCGGCAAGTATAGGGCCAATGAGGAGGATCATCGACGGCGCAATCGAAACACTCGGGACGAAAAGCCCTGAGAGGGTTATTCTCGGCTGGCAGGACGACCCGGAGAAGATCGCCTACTGGCGTGCTCTCGACCCTGAAACAGCAGCCGATTTCCTCCGGGAACTCAGGAACTTCCTGTCAGCAGCTGCGACAGGGGGCTATGATCTGGAATTCATCCTGTAACGAGGCTGTCTAAAAAGGGCTGTCACCAAAGAAAAAGGGCTACTCGAAATGGTGGCCGTTTTCCCTGGTAGGCATGTTCATATTAATACGATCCTATCATCCCGACGGTAGAGACATCTTGTTGGTTTACTCAAATTATATCGGTTCGCAGGTAAAGGCGGTTCGCGAACCGCTCCTACTCACAACAAAATCTTTAAAACGTCAATGTCCAGAGTCCCGTCAAACCGCGACTCTGAAACATGGGGAGGTTAACCCCACAACTATCCTACTCGACAGAACGGGCAAAGGCAAGAGGATCGGGATGCTGGAAACTGTACCCCAGGACCTTTTCGAGCCTGGCGCTGCCGATAGTCTTGAACGGATGTCCCACGGTGGTAGCCAAAGGCAGAAGAGCGACACCATGGCTTTCGGCGGCAGCGGCATAAAACTCCTTCCTCGTCGGATGACCGGGACAACTGGCGTTGAATACCTCTCCCCAGACCTCTCTGCGGATGATTTCAGCGATGATCTGCACGCAGTCGTCAAGATGAATGAGGTTCACCGGCTGGTCGGGATCCGCGATCTCCTTCATTCGCTGCATGAAGTCCACCGGATTGCGACCTGGGCCGATAAGCCCGCTGAACCTGACCACTGTCGTGCTGAAGGCAGATTCGGAACGAAGCATCTCCTCGACATAGAGCAGTGCACGTCCAACCGGTGTGTCGGCAGCATCGGGGTCGAAGGCGTCATCCTCGACTACTTCGCGCCCAAGGGCCGGATAGACGGAGGTCGAGCTTACAAACAGCACATGCTTCACCGGTGAGTCGAGAATCGCGTCGATGAGCAGGGAAATCTGCCCGACGTGGTATTCGACGATATCCTCCCTGCGTTGAGGAGGGATGTTCACGATAAGGATATCGCTGTCGAGGAACGGCTTGAGGTCCCCTTCGACCGAATCGCCGATGACGATTCGAAAAGGCTCCACCCCTGCAACCCTGAGCGCGTCAACCTTCACTTCTGAAGTGGTCGAGCCCTTGACGCGATATCCGTTTCCTGCAAAAAAACGGGCGAGTGGCAAACCCAGCCACCCGCATCCGAGAATCGAAATTCTTTTGTCGTTCATACCTTCTGTTTAATCAGTACTTCGTAGAGGTCGGCTTAAGTGACTGAATGTAGAGAACGAGCGATCGCATCTCCATCGAGTCCATCGGTAAAGCCTTTCCCTTCATTGCACCAATACAATTGTTGATCTTTTCACTGAGCTTCACATTTTTCCAGGCATTCTGGAGCCCTTTGCCCGAAGGGTGGCAAGTGTTACAACTTTGGGTACTGCCCGGTCCGCCAAGGGCAGGATCCCCAAAAAGCTTTTTGCCATAATCGACCGAAGTCGTCTCTGCAGCCGTAGCGTTCCCACCGAACCCAGCCATCGCGGCAAAAAGAATTGCCGCCGTCACCATCGTCTTTTTCATCATCATGTCGCACCGCTCCTGATTATTGTTTATCGTTGTCGAGAAAACTTCGTCACTGCGGAACTGCAACCGAATATAACGAACAAACCGGGCAAACAAGGACGGCAACTGCCCAGGCATGCTCACTCTTTAACGCCCTCCTCGATAAGCCGTGTAAGGCATGTCATGCAGACACAGGTTTGGTAACGAGCCGCGAGCCAGGCACGTATCTCGTCGGACACCGGCATGGTGGCACACCAGCATAATTTGGAAAGTCCGCAATAATATTGCTTGCCGCACATCGGACAGGTTACGGTATTTGGTAAGCCCTCTTCGGGCGAAACATTTTTGGTCATAGACATCGATCGGGTTGATAATTACTCAAGGATTTAACCTCCCTCGTTCAAGAGCCCCGACAAGTCGGGACGACGGACACTCGACTCTTACTCTTTCTTCAGTTGCCCCGTGGTTCAACATCCCATATTCAGGAGTCCCGACTTGTCGGGACACTGGACATTCTGCTCTTACTCTTTCTTCAGTTGCCCCGGGTTTCAACCCGGGGAGAGATAAAAGAATAAAAAATCTCCTGGGACTTCAGTCCAATATCTTCAGGAAGCTTATTGACTGCAATTATTTAACCGCATCAACAACAGAAACCGCTTCGATTGTCCGCATCACCGGAATCACGGTATGAGCGTCTGCCGGATCGCCTTGCGCCACCCATCCAGCAGAAGCTCCCGTTCACCTGCGATCATCGACGGCCTGAATGTAACTTCCACCCGGTTCAGCGACCGGAGATCGCCGGCAGAACTCCATAAACCCGCCTGCATGCCGGCAAGACAGGCCGCGCCAAGCGCAGTCGATTCGATGTTCTGCGGTTTTTGAACGGGTATTCCGAGCAGGTCGGACTGGAACTGCATGAGGAATCCGTTCTTTACAGCTCCGCCGTCAACGGTCAACCCCTGCGGCTCGATCCCGGTATCGGCGGCCATCGCCCTGAACACGTCGTAAGACTGGAAGGCGATCGATTCGAGCGCCGCCCGGACGATATGCTCTCGCGAAGTACCGCGCGTCAATCCCACGACGGT
>Ga0326729_1000191_pt1 | contig 16012 bp, 12 predicted proteins | sample MHFSIPfraction_2_FD_207744 | JGI IMG/M metagenome (GOLD analysis project Ga0326729, IMG submission 207744) | Lab enriched peat soil microbial communities from Michigan Hollow, Ithaca, NY, United States - MHF6AY SIP fraction | ecosystem: Environmental > Terrestrial > Soil > Wetlands > Peat...
GTACTCTGAGAGGCTGCCTGCCTTCACAGTGCCGCACGGTGAGTTCGGCATCGTCGGCCATGGCCGTCGAAGCGCCGCACAACACGGCATCGTAACGACTGCGAAGCCTGTGGACCTCATTTCTCGAAGCCTCGCCCGTAATCCATTTCGACGCTCCGAGAACCGTGGCTATGCGGCCGTCGAGGGTCTGGGCGATCTTCAGGGCAACAAACGGCCTGCCAAGTCGATGGCTGGTGATGAAAGCTTCGTTGAGCCGCTCCGACTCAGCCTCAAGCACTCCGACGGCCACTTCGATTCCGGCATTCTCGAGCCGGGCAATCCCGCGCCCTGCAACCTTATCGTGCGGGTCACGGCATCCGATAACCACTCTGCGGATTTTCCTTGAAACGATCAGGTCGGCGCATGGAGGCGTCTTTCCGAAATGCGAACAGGGTTCAAGGTTTACGTACAAGGTTGATTCAGGCAACAGTTCAGGCTCACTGACGGCACCGATGGCATTGACCTCGGCATGTGGCCCGCCGTATCGCTCGTGCCAGCCTTCGCCGATAATCCTCCCGTCGTAAACGACCACCGACCCGACCATCGGGTTCGGGCTCACGCTTCCGCCCCCTTTCAGGGCTAGTTCCAGGCAACGCTTCATGAAGGCTTCGTCGCCCGGTCGAACGTGTTCATTTGCTGTGGTGGTCATAACACCGCCCGTTCAGGATTTTTCACCGGTAACGTTCACCAGCCGGACCCCCGACAACTGAAGCAACTCCGAGATATGCTCGATCTTGTACGGTTTGTCGTAATAGATAGTTTTGATGCCCACGTTGATAAGCACTTTCAGGCAGTGCTGACAAGGGCTGGCCGTTATATAGATATCGGCATCCTTGATCGAAACGCCGTGTTTGGCGGCCTGCGCGATCGCGTTGATCTCCGCATGGATGGTGTTGACGCAGTTCTCCTCGACCGTTCCGTCGGGATGGGTGCTCACGAAAATCCTGCAGTTGATGTCGTTGCAGTGAGGCAGGCCCGAAGGCGCCCCGTTGTATCCTGTCGAAAGGATATTGTGGTCACGGACGATCACTGCCCCGATATGCCCCCTCGTGCAGGTTGCCCGGCGCGAGATGAGATGCGCAACGCTCATGAAATATTCGTGCCATCCAAGCCGCTTCTCCCGGCCTGCACCGTCACCGTCGCCGGCAGGACCGCAGCAGCAGGAATGATTGCCCTCTTCATGCATAGCCATGTTTTTTTATACATTAAACCAATACAGCACTCTCACTATCCTTGCCTGAATAACAAAATAGAGGAAAGATCGCCCCGACGCAACCCTTCCGGCCCATGCTCCGAAATTACTTTACTCTCTACCATGTAGCCAGGGAACTGCATGAACAGCTTGCAGGAGGATATCTTTTCGAAATCCATTCCCAGGAGAAAAACGAGATCACCCTCGGGTTCGTCACCGTCGACGGCCGCCACCTCCAGCTCATCGTCACAGTCAGATCGCAGGATTTTTCGCTCTCGACCAGGGAAGGTCTCAACCGGAAACGCCGCAATTCGGCAGGCATCATGAGCTGCGTCTTCGAACAGCAGGTCACCGGCGTCGCCATGGCCCCCAGGGACAGGGAGATCAGGTTTGCCCTTGAGGACGGCCACACGATCGTGCTCAGGCTGTTCAGCGCAGACACCAACGTGCTTCTGGTCCGCGACAGGAAAATCGTCGAAGCTTTCAAGGAGGGCAAGGATCTGGAAGGCTGCCCCTTCGAGGACGATGCTGAATGTGTTCCGGTGTTCAGGACGCTCGAATCACTCGCCGGTTCCGAATCACTGTTCCGTCAAAAGCTGGAGGCTGCCATAAGCGAAGAATCGCTTGAGAAAAGACTTTCGTCCATCCTGCCGGGTTTCGACCGGCGACTTGCCCGCCGGCTCATAGCCCGCGCCGGCAGCGAGGATCCGGAAAGGCTCTTCCATGCCTTCACCTCGATCTTCTATGAGCTGGCCTCTCCGTCACCCTGCGTAATCGAAAAGCCCGAACATCCGCCTTCGTTCTCGATACTGGAATCCGTCGGCGGCGAAACCGTCACGTCATTCGACACCGTGCTCGACGCAATGAGCCACTACAGCCGCAAGATGCACCGCTACGTGCACCTGCACGACCGGGCCGGCGACATGCGAAGGGGATTGATCAAAATGATCGGCAAAGCCGAGAAAGAGCTGGCGTCAAGGGACGCCTCGGAAATGGAAGCATCTGCAAGAGGTTACGAAACTTTCGGCCACCTGCTCACCGGAGCGATCGGCAAGGTCAGACCGGGTTCAGACCAGGTCACTGTCCCGAACATCTTCGACCCTGCCTTTCAACAAAAAACCATAGCTGTCAAACCGGAATTGAACATCCAGGAAAACGCAGCGTGGTATTTCGCCCAGGCGTCGAAAAGCCGCAAGAAGCTGATTGGATTGCAGACCCGCCATGCGAAGCTCCGCCGTGAACTCGAACTCCTGTGCCGGAAGCTGGACGAGATAGACGCCGCCGAGACTCCGGATGAGATTCAGCAACTGCTCGACGCCAAGCCCCCTGCGAATGCCAGGAGCTCGAGTGCAGGCGTACGAAATGAGGAAAAGAAAAGTCCGTTCAGGACCATCCCCCTCACCCGCACCATCACCCTCTACGTCGGCAGGAATGCAGAAAACAACGAGCTGCTCACCTTCGACCACGCACGGCCGGACGACGTCTGGCTCCACGCCCGGGGGGCCTCCGGTTCGCACTGCGTGCTCAAGGGTGCCGGAATGCACAACATGTCCGAGATCCGCCGGGCCGCCGAAATCGCCGCATGGTACTCTTCGGCCAGGACTTCCGGACTTGTACCGGTGATCTACACCCAGAAAAAATATGTCAGGAAGGCGAAAGGCGCAGCAGGCAGCGTGATCGTCGAAAGGGAAAAAGTGGTCATGGTCAGACCGCTGAAAGATTAACCATTCACTAAATCAATATCCTCCCATGGAAACACATAAACTCGTGATGCCGGAACACCTGAACCATTTCGGGTTCCTCTTCGGCGGCAACATACTCAAATGGATCGATGAAGTCAGCTACATCGCAGTCACGCTTGATTTCCCCGGCTGCAACTTCGTCACTGTCGGCATGGACAAGATCGAGTTCCGGAAAAGCATCCGGCAGGGCACCATACTCTGTTTCGAATCCAAACAGAACCGGATCGGCAACACCTCGGTCGAATATATCGTGGACGTAACAAGGGAAGAGATCTCCACCGGCGTGAAGGAGCTGGTCTTCACGACCCGCATCACCTTCGTCAGCGTAGACGAGGAAGGGAAGAAAAAGCCAGTCTGCGCATTCAAACGGCGATAAGCATCGATCAGCGTGAGGACGCGTTTACCGATCGGGTAAGGCGGTACAGCATGAACAGGCCGACAACAGACAGGATAACGTTGGGCAGCCAGACGCTCACGGCCGGGGTGAGCAATCCCCTGTCGGCGATCTTTTCCCCGCCGATCATCAGCACCCAGTAGAGGACGAAAAAGAGCAGCGAAAGAGCCGCACCGATACCGAATCCGCCTCTGCGGGCCATCACGCCGAGCGGCGCGCCGACAATGGCGAACACTATGCAGGCAAAGGCCAGCGAATATTTTTTATGGTACTCTACCATGTAGTTGTTGTACTCGGCCCGGTTCTTTTCCTCCTCGGCAATTCCGGCTGTCACGTCCCGTATCATGGCATCTGAAGACTCGATGGCCTTGATTGTAGCTGCAGCAGGAAGGTCTCGTGAGATCGGGCCAGCCGCAACGCCACGGTTCTTCCTGATCAGGTCGACCTGGCTTTTCAGCTCGTCGATCCCCCTGTAGACCGAACGATCGGCCTTATCGGCCTTCGATCGGAACTCTTCACCCATGGCCAGAAGCTCTTTAGCCGAAAGCTCCCGACCTCCGCGCCGGCGGCCGTTCTCGTCACTCCTTTCGAAACCGTATCCAGCAGCTTCGAACACATAACGGTGCTTTGCGAAGGCCATTCTCCTGTACTGCTCCATTTTCGGCATAATCAGTTCATGGATCTGGCCGTCTTCGAGAGTCAGAATCAGGTAACGGTAATCGGAAGAGAATGCTATCCTTCCCTTTGAAGCTGTTATGACCGTCCTGACTTCGGGCCGTACTCGATCATACAGGACGACATCGAAAAGATCGCCTGTCTTGTTATCGACCTTTCGGGCCATGATGGAATAACCCTTGATGACATCGGAAAAAGAGTTCTTGTCGATTCCAAATCCAGGTTTCATCTTCGTGATGTCGGACAGGAGCGCGTTTGCCCGGTAATTGGCTTCGGGCATCATCACGTTGTTGAAACGCTCGACCAGAAGCGACAGTGCAAGACTGGCAATCAGCACCGGCGCGACAAGGCGATACATCGAGATCCCTCCGGAACGCATCACCGTCAGTTCCGAACTGTTGGTCAGCGCGCCGAACGCCATGACCGTCGCCACCAGCACGGCCATCGGCACAGCCAGTCCGACCATCCATGCAGACTGGAGCAGCACCATCTCGACCACAACGCCGATATCGAGCCCTTTTCCTACCAGACGATCGAGGAACTTTGTGAGGAATGAGAGGATGAAAACGAACATGATCGTGACAAATGCAAAGAAGAAAGTCCCTGCATGCGCTTTGAGGATGTATCGATCGAGAATTTTCATCGAGGGTCGGTTAATACCTGAATTCAGAAATGCTGCCGGTCAGCCATTGCCGTTACGACTGCAAACGGTCTCAATATACAGCAGAACCGTTTGACTGCAATACCTGCCAGGAAGTGACCCCGCGACAGCATCCGTGCCGCAGTGAACCGGGCATGTCCAACCATCCGGTTTGGCCGTTATGTTGCTTGCTGTTATATAGCACGTAAGGGCGGTCATGAACCATGCAGAGGGCGGTTCGCGAACCGCCCCTACGGATAACACAATACAAGGCGCTGTCCAGGAATGAACCCCTGTTCACTCCAGACAATAAAAATCTTACGATGCCTCAAACGGTTACGATTATCGACTTCATGGAAACAAAGATTGCCGTCATGGAACATCGCGGCGATCCCCGCATGATCGGGAATTCGATCCGGAGATTCATCGAATGGCGCAGGCAAAACCATCTGCCGCCATCTGCCAGCGCCACATTCAATATCCTGTACGACGACCCGGCAGAGGTCCCGCCCGAGAAGTTTCGCATCGACCTTTGCGCTGCTGTCGACCGTGAAATAAACGACTCCGAATACGGAATCGTATCCGGAACCATCCCCGCAGGACGTTGCGCAGTGCTGCGCCACATCGGCACTGAAGAGACCCTTGGCAACAGCATATTGCAGCTTTGTACCCAATGGCTGCCCGACAGTGGAGAGGAACGTAGGGATTTCCCGATTTTCCTTCAGCGAGTCCGTTTCATCCCGGAAATGCCGGAGATAGAAGCCGTTACAGATATATTCCTGCCGATCGAATAACCGATTATCCAATAGCGTCCCGGGGGCTGTGCTCTTTGGGGGCACGTCAATTCAATGTTGACTCAGCATCCTGTAAACCGTCGCTACGAATTCATCGATGGAGAACGGTTTGGCAATGAAGTTCACCTCTTCATGAAACAGCTCCTGACAATCGATGATATCCGCAGTATACCCCGACATATAGAGGATCCTCAGGCCCAGCCCGCTCTCGTGTATTTTGTTGCCCAGTTGAATTCCGTTCATCCTGGGCAGAACGATGTCGGTAATCAGGAGAGCGATCTTGTCACCATGGATGGCAGCAAGGCTTTCAGCCATTTCAGCATCCCTGGCCGAGAGCACCGAGAAGCCTTTGTTTTCCAGTACCTCTTTGAAGAGCTTAAGTATAGAGGAATCATCCTCGACAAGCAGTATGGTCTCACTATTTTTTCTATCCGGTTGAGCCGTCGCCGCGTCCTTCTCCTCAACTGGCCTGTCCAGATATTCCGGCAGCCAGATGCTGAATATGCTTCCCGTTCCTTCATCTGACTGGCAATCGACATACCCGCCGTTCTGCTTTACGATTCCATATACCGTTGAAAGCCCGAGCCCGGTGCCTTTTCCGATATCCTTGGTGGTGAAGTATGGTTCGAAAATATGAGCAAGATTATTCTTGTCGATGCCGCTGCCGTTATCCGAAATCGAAAGTCGGACGAAATTGCCGGGACTCATGCAGGGATGGCCCGCGTCACAATCCGAGCGTGCGACTTTGACAGAGGCCGTGGAAACAATGATCGTTCCGTTATCGGTGATGGCATCACGTGCGTTCACGACAAGATTTGTGACAATCTGTGCAAGCTGTGACGGGTCGACAAGAATCCGGGCATGGAGCCCTTCAAAGTGCCACTGCAAACGAATGTTTTCGCTGATCAGCTGGCGGAGCATGGTACGAAGATTTCCGACCTCTGTATCAAGATCGATTATTTTCGGCTTCACCATCTGCTTTCGTGCAAACCCCAGCAGCTGTCGAACCATATCTGCTGAACGTTTCGCCGAATTGCCTATTATTTCAAGGTTTTCATAAGCCGGGTGCCCCTCATCGAACTTGTTGAGAAGAATTTCCGTATTCCCGAGAATTGCAGTAAGCACATTGTTGAAATCATGGGCGATTCCGCCGGCAAGCTGTCCGACAAGCTCCATTTTCTGCGACTGCTGAAGCAGTGACTGAAGATGCTGATTCGCCAGTTCAGCCTGTTTGCGATCGGTGATATCCTGTACAACACCCTGAATATGGATTGGCTTTCCGGTTCCTCCGCACTTGAGTCCGCCTACCGTACTTATCCAGCGCACTTCACCATCGGTCCGGAGAATTCGGCACTCATAACTCCATTCCGCCCTGTTATTCGACAATAAGTCCCGGTAATACCTCTCTATTCCTGCACGATCTTCAGGTATCACATGATCGAAAAACGTTTCCAGCTGCCACTCCGGCTGAAGAGTGTCATAACCGAAAATCCGATCGTGTTCGACGGTGCGTTCGACATTCTTCTTCTGAATATCGATCTCCCACAATCCTATGTGCCATTTCTGGAGAATCGAATCCCAACGAACAAGACTCTTCGTCAGCGCCTCTTCGAGCTTTTTGCGCTCATCGATATCCATACCGGCGACCAGGACACATGCGTCTCCATCGATGAACACCCGCTTGGCATGGATTATCCCCCATATGAACTCCGGGCCGCCATGGAGAAGGATCCTCGCCTCGGCAATTTCCGTGTTACCTGAAATCAGGACCTGCATGAGTTTCTCCCTGAGAATATTCTTGTCATCAGGGAAAACGCAATCGAACGGATCAGTGCCGAGCATTTCAGGTTCAGGCTTTCCAAAAATGACCGTTCGTGCGTACTCGTTCCACTTGATAAGCCTGCCTTCACCATCGATGATGAAAGTACATGCCGGCAGGAGATCGAGCAGAAGCCTTTTGAGCTCTACTTCAATCTGGGCTTTTTGCTCATCGCGTTTCTGCGCTGTGATATCCTGAATCATGAAAAACAGCCGGGCAACCGATCCGTCAGCCGCACCGATGGGGTTGATGGTATACCTCGACCATATGCCGTCGGCTTCATCATCAAAACAAAACGACTCTCCCGAGAGCAGAACCTCTTCACCCTTTACCATCAATCCGGTTACAACTTCAGGCCTGCATTGTACGGACTCAAGAAGATCGTACATGTTGACACCGATACTCTCCTGTCGAGGCTTGCCGAATCGGGCTTCGAATGCGGCATTGACGTCAAGGATCGTGTATTCACGGTTTACGACGAACAATGCGTCAGGAAATATGTCGATTATTCCTGCAAGAGCCCTTTCGTCAGCGGCCGTGCCCGGTGTTGCAGTATTTGCTGGATTCTGCATATGGGAGACTCGATAATTTTCATGATACCAGATAACCGTTCAAACATGGGCAAGTAATCATAAAACATCCTTCGAGTACAAGCGCGCATCCTTGACGGCACAACTGCCGTAACGACGATAAAATAAAGAGGTACGACTTCCCTGATATATCCAGGCCAGACCAGGGAGAATCTGCTGAGAGTTTAAACAGAGATCATTGGTGGGTAATGTGCACTCAAATACCGATCGGGCACTTGAAAACGATTATGCCTCCAGAGCGAAATAATTCAGTGTTAGATGCAGTTTAAAACAATTATTACAAAAAATAAAACGGGGACTGGCTGACCGGGTCGACGTAAGAACGGGCATACTAATCGAAGCTTTTACGGCAAATCTGTCATAGCAACGGCTTTATCGCAGTTTATGACTATTTTACCTCCATAAACAGACCATTTTTACCATCATAAGAAGCAAATCAATGGCCAACAGCATAAACCTTCATGAAGACGCCAGGTATGCCGGCGTTCTGGTCGATCTGGAAAACATCGAAAACAAACTCCTTGAAACAGGCAAACTGGTCGCGCTTACGGGAACGGTCGCCAGCAACGTCGATATAGAATTCGGCATGTACGGCGAGGGAAAAGAGGCAGAACCGAGCATCCTGATCAAGGTCACCTCACCTGAAGAGGTCGACGTCGAAGAAGAGGTCCTGGAAGATTTCGAGGATTTCATCATCGCAGAACTCGAGGAAGCTTCCCGCGAATGGTCTCAGGAGGTAAAGGACTCTCTAGGCGACGACAGGATGGTTGTGCTGCTGATCAACGGCGAAGAGTACTGATTACGGCCAAGTTCTGATGTGATTCGACTTTTCTTCCCTGCATCCGTGTATTTCGGTTACTCATGATCAAGTAATTCGTTATAAACGAATAAACCGATATGAAAATCAATGCAAAGGATTTCGTGGTTAGCCCGGGAGAAAAAGTCGATCTCAAAAATCGACCGACAAAGGTTAATCCTTTTTACGAATCGAAGGATCAGTATCGCGAGCTCATTGAAAAGCAGGTACAGGAATTACGCAAACTTCAACAGGTTCAATATGCATCCGGCAGGTATTCGGTTTTACTGATTTTTCAGGCCATGGATGCTGCAGGAAAAGACGGAGCGATCAAACACGTGATGTCCGGCGTCAATCCGCAAGGCTGCCAGGTATTCAGCTTCAAGCATCCCGGGCCAATGGAACTGGAGCACGATTTTCTTTGGCGCACTTACCAATGTATGCCTGAACGGGGTCGGATCGGAATCTTCAACCGGTCTTACTATGAGGAGGTGCTTATCGTCCGTGTCCATCCCGAGATTCTTCGCAGCCAGGGGCTCCCGAAACGGTTGCTCGACGAAAAAAAGATCTGGGAAGAGCGCTATCGTTCTATTGTCGACATGGAGAAGCATCTTCATCTCAACGGCACGCGTATCGTCAAGTTTTTCCTTCATCTTTCCAAAGAAGAGCAACGCAAACGATTTATCGACAGGATCGACAAACCTGAAAAAAACTGGAAATTCGGCATTGCCGATATCGAAGAGAGGAAATTCTGGAAACAGTATATGGAGGCATATGAAGCTTGCCTTGGCGAAACGAGCACAAAACACGCTCCCTGGTATGTAGTGCCGGCCGATGACAAGCAGAACGCTCGTCTGATTATTTCCCGGATCATTCTCGATACGTTCAATTCGCTTGATATGCACTACCCTGTGATCGACAGGAAGCGTCAGGAAGCATTATCATCAATACGCAAAGAGCTGGAAAAGGAGGATCAAAAAAAACATGCGGGATGTTGAATCCTACCCGCGACCTCCCGATAACGTTTTTTCATGAAAGGATAGAGGCCGATAACTTTCTCGACATTGAGGGAACACTGGGGATCGACGATAACTTTGCACGCATTTATAAGATAAACAGGGTTCTGTTTTCAAGAAGCCATGAAAGCAGGAGACCTCGATACCATGGAAAAAACTTTCGGCATCAGGATACTGATCCTCGGGGCATTCATTACAGGCATCAGCCTGTTCCACTATCTGACCCCGCTTCATGTCGCCTATCTTCACGACATTTTCCAGCGGCTGTACTATCTGCCGATCATCCTGGCCGCGCTCTGGTTCGGCCTGCGCGGCGGACTGCTCTGCTCGTTGATCGTCAGCATGGTCTATGCGCCCCATATTCTGTTCCAGTGGGGCGGCCACTTCGGTATGGAAGCAGAAAAATATCTGGAGATCATCCTGTACAACACTGTAGGCGGAGTGACCGGTTTTTTATCACAACGGGAACGGGAACGTACTGTCGAACTGCAGAAAAGTACCAGGGTCCTGGAGGCGTCTTACGAGAAGCTGAGGAGCCAATCGGAACGGATCATCGCCATCGAAGAACAGTTGCGTCGATCGGAAAGGCTCTCAACCATGGGAGAGTTCGCCGCGGTGCTCGCCCACGAGATTCGCAACCCTCTCGGCTCCATCCGCGGAACGGCTGAAATCCTGAAAGACGATTACAAGCCGGGCGATCCGAAACACGAATTCATCGAAATCCAGATAAGGGAGACCGAACGGCTCAACCGGGTCGTGGAGGAGTTCCTGCACATGGTCAGGCCGCAACCGTCAGACATGCAGCCCTGCACGGTGCAGGAGGAGCTCGAAACCATTGTCACCCTCCTGTCCAACGATGCCCGGAAACGGCAGGTCGAACTGGTGCTTGAACCGCAACCTCAACCGGTAATCATCCGCGCCGACGGGGAGAAACTGCGCCAGGCGTTCCTGAACATCGTCCTCAACGCTTTGCAGGCGACACCGCCCGACGGTCGTGTCGTGATCTCGGCATCTGTCAATGATAAAGGAGCCTGCGAAATCACTTTTCGGGATACCGGCCCCGGAATCGATGCCGATGACCTGAACCGGATTTTCGAGCCATTTTTCACCACAAAGCAGGACGGAACAGGGCTGGGCCTTGCAATCTCGAAGAAAATCGTAGAAAGCCACAATGGCCTCCTGCAGGTCGAAAGCTCGCCGGGCAAAGGCACAACCGTAAGAATCAGCCTGCCTATGCAGAATGGCGTTAATGGAGAGATATCATGAAAGCAAAAATTCTGGTCATAGACGACGACACATCGTTGCGGAGGGTGATCGAATACAATCTTCAGGAAGAGGGCTATGAGGTTCTGGCGGCATCGTCGGGAGAAGAGGGACTGAAACTGTTTCGGGAGGTTCTGCCCGGGATTGTCATCACGGACATGAAAATGTCCGGCATTGACGGCCTGACGGTGCTCAGGTCCATTAAGGAGATCTCTCCTGAAACCCTCGTCATCATCATCACCGCATTCGGCAAGGTCGATGTTGCCGTCGAAGCGATGAAAGCCGGGGCCTTCGACTACATCACGAAGCCGTTCAGCCGCGATGCGCTTCGGTTGACGGTCGCCAAGGCAGTCAAGTTCAGCGGACTGACCGAAGAGAACAGGCGGCTGAAAAGCGAACTCTCTGAGAAAGCCGATTTCCGCACCATCATCGGATCGTCGAAAAAAATGGAGCAGGTCTTCGAAATGATTCGAAAGGTCGCCGATACGGAAGCGACCGTGCTCATCACAGGAGAATCGGGAACAGGAAAAGAGCTGGTCGCCCGTGCCATTCATGCCGGAAGTTCGAGACGCGACGCCCCTTTCGTCACCATAAACTGCGCCGCGATTCCCCGCGACCTGATCGAAAGCGAACTCTTCGGCCATACCAAAGGAGCCTTCACCGGTGCGATTAAAGACAAGGCCGGGAAGTTCCAGCTCGCCGACGGCGGCACCATATTTCTGGATGAAGTGGGAGAGCTTCTCCCCGAGCTTCAGCCCAAGCTGCTGCGGGTACTCCAGGAAAAGGAGATCGATCCGGTCGGAAGCCTGAAATCGCAGAAAGTCGATGTGCGTGTCGTGTCCGCTACCAATCTGGATATCGAAAAAGCGGTGTCCGACGGTCATTTCCGCGAAGATCTCTATTACCGCCTTGCAGTTATCGAGATCCATCTCCCTCCGCTCCGCCAGCGCAGGACCGACATCCCGCTGCTTATCCGCTATTTCTGCTCGAAACCCGGCAATGACAGGATTACGTTCGACGACAATGCCCTCGACCTGCTCAGCAAGTACTCCTGGCCCGGCAACGTCCGTGAACTTCAGAACACAGTCGAGCGGTTGATGATCATGCGTAACAGCGATACCATAAGCTCCGGAGAGCTCCCTGACAAGTTCCGTCAGAGCGGGACGCAGAAATGCGCCATCATAAACCTTCCGGACGAAGGATGCTCGCTCGAAGAGCTTGAGCGCGAAATCGTCATCGAAGCTCTTGAGCGCAATGGATGGAACCAGACTGCAGCCGCCCGATTTCTGAGAATCCCCCGCCATGTCCTCATCTACCGGCTCGAAAAATTCGGAATCGAGTTGCCGAATAGATAAAGATGACAGAACCCGCTGTTCGCCCCTGCAGAATATTCCCCCTTCGATGGAGAATATTCTGCAATTAATGTGCGAAGCAAGCCGATTTCCTCTGTAAACCCGCATCAACCCGAATGGCACAATAATTGTAACAAAAGATGTATTGGTGACTTATCGTCAAAGCATCCCATGAAAAAAGTTTGTACAATTGCCCTCTCGATCCTGTCGTTACTGTCTCCCATGACAGCGAAGGCAGAGAAGCTCAACCCGCCGGCTGAAGAGCTGCCGGCCATCGTCGCCACGGCCCTTGCGAACAACCCCGAGCTGAAATCGTCCGGATCCCGTTGGCAGATGTTCACCAGCAAAGCCAGACAGGCCGGGGCTCTCGACGATCCGATGTTCATGTTCAAACTGCAGAACATGCCGGTGCGCAACCCGCTGGCGTTCAACAAGGACACCCAGTCGGGGATGGTCGTCGGCGTGTCGCAGCAACTCCCGTTCTGGGGCAAACGGGACCTGCGCAAAAAAATAGCCCTTCACGAAGCCGACTCGTACAAGTGGGCCTTCGAGGAGCGCAAGCGAGAGTTGTCGCGTATGGTCAAAGAGACCTACTACAAGCTATGGGCAGTGGATCGGGAGCTGGAAGTCATCGATAAAAACCTGCTGCTGCTGGGCGATTTCGTGACATTGACCGGACTCAGGTACTCTTTAGGCCAGGGCGTCCAGCAGGACATCTACAAGGCCGGGCTCGAAAAATCAAAGATGCTCGAAATGCAGATCACCCTGCAGCAGCAGCGCAAAAGCCTGGAGGCGAACCTCAATTACCTGCTGTATCGTCCTGCCAATACTCCTGTAGGACCTGTCGCAGGTTTCGCCATGCCCCAGGTCTTGCTTACCGCCGAGCAACTGAACGATATCGCCCTTGACCAGCGCCCGCAGATCAAAAGCCTCAACAGTCTGGTGGAGAAGGGAGCTGCCGGCCGACGTCTTGCCGGAAAGGAGAACTACCCCGATCTCAACCTCTCTTTCGAGTACATGATCCGGGAACCAGTCGCGACCGAAATGGCGACCGATCCGGGCTACAACATGTTTTCCGTCGGGGTAGCCTTCAACCTGCCCGTCTGGAGGGAAAAACGACAGGCAATGGTGGCCGAATCTATGGCCGAGACGGCCATGTCGACCGATGAACTGAACGCACTGAAGAACAACATCTCCTACACCATCAACCAAACCCTTTCGGAGCTGGAACGCTTGCGCAGGACCGTTGCACTCTACAGGGAAGGAATCATACCCCAGGCAAAGCAATCCTTCGAATCGGCGGTCATCGGCTACAGGGTAGGCAAGATCGATTTCCTGACCCTGCTTGACGGCAGGATGACACTGTTCAATTATCAACGTCAGCTGTACGAAGCCCAGGCCGAGTACATGATAAAGATTGCGGAACTCGAAACTGCCATCGGCTCCGATCTGCCGGAAGCACCGTCGCAGGGAAACATGACAAAAACGGCTTCCGGTCGTCATGGACAGAATTAACCATCATACCGAATTACCATTATGCGCATGAACAGGAAAACGGTGATCCCTCTGCTCATTTTCGTGCTCGCCCTCCTTGCGGGTTCGGGCTGGTTCATCCGGCAGAACAGTCCCCTGGGCAAAGCCGCTGAAGGGCAGGCGGTCAAAGGCAAGCAGCTCTATACATGCACCATGCATCCCTATATCATCAGGGACAAACCCGGCACATGCCCGATCTGCGGCATGGAACTGGTCAAGAAAATCACCGCAACCCCTGAGTCCGGCTCTTCGACCGCGAAAGATGTACAACCTTCCGCTACGTCCGGAAGCGTCTCGCTCTCCCCTGCCCAGCTGGTAACGGCCAACGTCGCCACCATGGAAGTCAAACCCGAACCCCTGGCACAAGAGGTGGCCGCCGTCGGAATAGTGCAGTACGACCAGTCGAGGCAGGCCAAAGTCACTGCATGGATCGCCGGGCGAATCGACAGACTCAACGTCAATGCCGTCGGCGCATCCGTAAGCAGGGAGAAACCGATAGCCGAGTTGTACTCACCTGACCTCGTTGCTACGCAGCAGGAGTATCTGATGGCCCTGAAAAGCCGGGAGCAGCTCAGGAACTCAACGATCACCTCCGTAGCCGAGACAGGAGAAATCGTGGCAACATCCGCAAAACAACGCCTCCGCCTTTTCGGCCTCAAAGAGAGCCAGATCGCAGAACTGGAGAGAAACGGCAAACCGGCTACGAAAGTGCCCATCTATACGCCTTTTACCGGTGTCGTGATAGAAAAGATGGTGCAGCAGGGCCAGTATGTCAACACAGGTGACGTGTTGTTCAACATCGCCGACCTGTCCAGCGTATGGATCGAGCTGGAGGTTTACGAAAACCAGGTCCGTAACATCCATGCCGGCCAGCCGGTAGAGATCCGCTCGCAGTCTTTCCCCGGCACGTCGCTCACCGGACGGGTGAGCCTTGTCTACCCGTTTCTCGATCCTAAAACCAGGACCGTCAAGGTCAGGGTCGCGATGCCCAACCCAGGTATGAAGCTCAAGCCTGAGATGTTCGTGAACGCCCTCATCAAGATGCCGCTCGCCGAGGGCATCGCCGTCCCGGTGACTGCCGTCATGGACTCAGGCAAGCGACAGGTCGTCTGGGTGGAACGTGAACCGGGTAAGTTCGAATCACGTGACGTGGTGGTCGGCGATCGGATCGGCGACAGGATACAGATACTGTCAGGCCTCGCTCAGGGAGAGAAAGTGGTGATTTCCGGAGGCTACCTGATCGATTCCGAATCGCAGTTGAACGGAAGCGTCGGCACAAAGAGCGACAAAAGATAAACGAACAGACGATCCCCTAACGTTATCCGGAAAGAAGTGCTTTCATGATCGAAAAAATCATCGAATATTCCGCCCGCAACCGGGCGATAGTCCTGATGGTGTTCGGACTGATCATCGGCCTTGGCGTCTGGTCCGTTTATAAAACGCCGGTAGATGCCATTCCCGATCTCTCCGACAATCAGGTGATCGTCTTTACCGACTATCCCGGCCGATCGCCGCAGGTAGTCGAAGACCAGGTGACCTACCCTCTGGCCGCCAACCTGCAGGGACTTCCTGAAGTGAAAGCCGTTCGGGCCTCTTCAGCCTTCGGGTTCTCGATGATCTATGTGATCTTCGATGACAAGGCCGACATTTACTGGGCCCGGACCCGCGTGCTCGAACGCCTTAACTATGCAGCGTCTCTCCTGCCGCAGGGAGTGGTGCCCACCCTCGGCCCGGACGGAACAGGAGTCGGCCACGTCTTCTGGTACACAATCGAGGGCAAAGGGTACGACCTTGAGCAGCTCCGGACCCTGCAGGACTGGTTCGTCCGATACCAGCTCAACACGGTGCCGGGAGTATCCGAGGTTGCTTCAATAGGCGGACTGGTTCGTGAGTACCAGATCGATCTCGACCCGAACAAGCTGTTTGCATACAACATCAAGGTCAGCAAGGTCATGGAGGCCGTCAAGGCATCGAACCGTGACGTAGGCGGGCGGCTGATCGAACAGGCAGATGCCGAGTACCTTATCCGCGGCAGAGGGTACGTCAAATCGAGGGAAGACATCGAAAACATCGTGGTCGGAGCCGACATGCGCGGCACACCGGTCTACGTCAAAAACCTGGGCACCGTGCAGATCGGGAGCGCCATCCGCCGTGGCCTGCTCGACCT
>Ga0326729_1000192_pt1 | contig 15949 bp, 17 predicted proteins | sample MHFSIPfraction_2_FD_207744 | JGI IMG/M metagenome (GOLD analysis project Ga0326729, IMG submission 207744) | Lab enriched peat soil microbial communities from Michigan Hollow, Ithaca, NY, United States - MHF6AY SIP fraction | ecosystem: Environmental > Terrestrial > Soil > Wetlands > Peat...
CTCCGGCCTGAATGCTTGAGCAATGCTGGAGCAATTCAACCGCGACCGCCTCAAACATCAGGGTGTATCGGGAATACTTTGACGCCCACGGCACCTTGATCGTTTTGACTCCATGCTCCTTGCACTCACATCGGGGGACTCGGGCTCTCAAATGCGTCTCGTACTGCATCGTATCCAGGTGACGCCACCGCTGTTCTGGGGCCTGATCATACAGCCTTCCGGCCTTGCCGCATGCAGGGCATTCGACTTTGAATCCGATATACTCAAGATGGATTTCTATACGGGGGCCGGACTTCGACAGGAGGACATCCGATACCTTCCACGTTGCTGGTAATCCTAATAACTGCTGGTAGTGGGCAATGAGGCTTTGCATACGTCTGGGTTAGGGTTTGGCGTTCCTGAATAAATTACACCATCCCAACCCTTTTTGCTAACTGCCCATTAAATTCTGCGAAGAGCCAAACTGTAAAGCTGTGATTGTCACTACTTTCTCTGTTCAGAACGAGACCGGATTCACTCGCCATCACTGGCTGAGAAAGAAGAGCGTCATCACGTAGATAGAGTACATGAACACCAGCAGCACGCCCTGCCTGCGGCGCACTATGCCGGAGCCGCGCCGGGGAAGGGCGACGAGGAGCGAGAGGATTCCGAAAAGAATCGCGGGAACCACCTCCGCAAGCGGTACGCGGATGGGGCGGATGATGGCCGCGACGGCGACGATGAAAAAGTTGTTGAAGATGTTGCTGCCAAGCACCGTGCCGACGCCGATTTCATCGTGACCCTTGATTTTGGCCAGCACCGTCGAGGCCAGCTCCGGTACGGAGGTGCCGAACGCCACCAGCGTCGCGCCGATGATGAAGTCGTCGATACCGAATTCCCTGGCAATGCCGGTTGTGGAAATAACGATCAGCCGCCCGGCGGCGACCAGCAGACAAAGGCCAACAAGCACGTAAACCCAGGGCATGAAGCGATCCGTCGCCGTCGAGCTGCCGTCGGATGGCGCTCTCTCCCTGAGCGCCTGCTTGACCGTCGTCGCCATCCATGCCGCGAAAATGGCAATCATGAACAACGCTTCGAGCCGGTCGATCATGCCGTCGATGAGAAGAATTCCTGTCAGGAGAGGTGCCAGCATCGCGACCGGCATATCCCGTTTCAGCATATCGGATCTGACCGGAATGCCGGAAATCAGCAGCGCGGTGCCGAGAACAAGCGAGATATTGACAATATTGCTGCCGAGCGCGTCGCCAAGGGAGAGCTGGGATTTTCCGGCCAGCCCGGAGTTGATCGCCACGGAGAGCTCCGGACTCGACGTCGCGAAGGCGGCAATCGTCACGCCGATGATCGATGGCGCGACGCGCAGCACCGAGGCGACCCCCACCGAGCCTCTTACAAACAGTTCGCCGCCAATCGCGGCGCAAGCGATACCAAGCAATAAAAAGAGATAGTCATTCATCATTCACCTCCCTCCCTGATCATATTTCAAGGCAAACCAGCCCTCACACATCGCTCTTCGGTCAATGATAAGAAACTAAATGCTGAAAATTACGGGAGTCGTCCGATGGAACGGTGGGATAAGATGCCTGGCAAGCTCGCGGGAACGCATGATCCCACGAGGATAAGGCAGCCAGATGCCGTGATATGCGGTACGACGCTCAGTTCGAACCTGAGGCGACCGTCAGATTGACCGGTTGGCCGAACTGAACCATCGCGTTGGCTGAGGGTTTCTGGATGATGACCGTATCGGGCACGAGAAGATCGGAGTGTTCGTAGCTGATTTTGCCGACCGACAGACCGTTCCTCACGATGACGCTCCTGGCCTGATCGGTTGACATGCCGATTATGTCGGGCACGGTGACACGCCGCATTCCAACGGGTTCCTGTTCGAACCTGCCGACGATGAAGGTCACGGCGCTGCCCAGCCTCAGGCTCACTTCGGGCTGCACCGACTGACTGAGCACCCTGCCGTCCTGCTCGCGAGCGGAAACCGACTGATTCTGCACCTGGCTCACAATCATACCGAGTCTTTCGAGCTCCTGACGCGCCTCCGTTTCGGTGCGGCCAACGAGATCGGGCATTGGATAGATCGGCTTGTCCTGCCGGTTGAGCACCAGATAGATGCTGCGCCCAGGCTTGACCACCGCCCCCGCCTCTGGCGACTGGTCAATCACCAGATCGGGCCGCACATCGGGCAGGTATCGAACATTATAGCTCCTGGTCGCCCTCAGACCCGCATTGCGCAACTCCACTTCGGCATTGTCGTAGCTCATGTTCCGCACATCCGGCACGGTTGCCCGCGAGCCGCTTTCGGTCAGATACGGCAGTAAAAATTTATCAGCGGCGACAAGAGCGATAATGAACAGAACGAGGGGTATCAGGACTTTTTTCATCTTGGCTGACGGGTATGAAAATGGTGGTTTGGCGTTGCGTGATTCAATGCTGCCGTTTCATGACGAAATCGACGAGAAGCTGGAGCGAGCGCTTGGCGTCGCTTTCGGGAAAACGGGCAATCGACTCAATCGCCTTGTCGGCAAACCCTTCGGCAACCGTTGCGGAGTAATCGAGTCCCCCTTTGCGCGTGACGAACTCGATCACCTCGCTGCTCCGTACCGAACGCTTTTTCGAACTCTTCAGGATCGTCTTGATCTTGTTCTGCTCCGTCTTGTCTGAATGGCGGAGGGCGTAGATCAGCGGGAGGGTGATCTTCTTGTCCTTGATGTCGATGCCGAGCTGCTTGCCGGTTTTTTTGGAGTCGCCGGTATAGTCGAGCAGGTCGTCCCTGATCTGGAAAGCGAGACCCAAAAACTCGCCGTAACTCTTCAGGCTGGCGATCTCTTCCTCGGAGTTGGTCGCGGTTGCCGCGCCAATGGCGCACGAGGTGGCGATGAGCGAGCCGGTCTTGTCTGCGATGACGCTCAGGTAATCATCCTCGGTGATGTCGAGGCTGCGCGTTTTCTGAATCTGGAGAATTTCGCCCTCGCTCATCCGCCGAACCGCTTCGGAGACGAGATGAAGCGAGCGATAATCCTTGTTTTCGAGAGAATAAAGAAGACCCTTGGAAAGGAGGTAGTCGCCGATCAGCACCGATATTTTATTCTTCCACAAGGCGTTGATCGATGGAATGCCGCGCCGCATCTCCGCGCCGTCCACCACATCGTCGTGAATGAGGGTGGCCGAGTGCAGCAGCTCTACCATGATCGCGCCGCGATAGGTGACGTCATGGACGCCGCCGCAAGCCTTGGCGGCCAGGATCACCAGCGTCGGACGAATCTGCTTGCCCTGCTGCCGGAGCACGTAGCGCGTGACCTTGTCAACCAGACTGTTGCTTGAATGGAGCACCGTTTTGTAGCGCTCCTGAAACTGTTTCAGCTCTTCCGTCACGGAAGATGTTACCACATTGATATCCACCAGATTCTCTCAGATAGTGTGCGCACTGTCAATAGCCGGGCACGATTACGCTTGCATTCAAATCCGTCAGAAGTTATCGATATTTCCATGATTGAGCAAATCACCATCCGTTTCATTACATTCGAGGCTATCCGCGGGCACGCTTCGTATCAAAAAACCATTTGCGCACGAGAACGATCTTTGTTACTATGAAGCGGATTACTGGCTCTCCAGGCGCCTCTCGCCACGCATTGCCCGGCATCCTCCTGAATTTTTCCGAAACTCTGGCCGCGCCGTTCAAGGCGATCCGGCTCCGTACTTCGACATGAGCAACGAAAACGAACCAACCATACCGCTATCGGACGGCAACGGGGCTGGCGCGGAGAGCGTCAATGAAACGAAATCGGCAGTTCCGGCGGTGATAGAACAGGAAGAAGCAAAAAGCACTGACGACCTCGAATTCCCGGACGATTTCGAAAAGCTCGAAGTCGCCGCCAACGCATCATCGGACAACACCGCGCCCGTCAGCGAGAATGAGGCAACCGGGGATGAGGAGACGCACGAAGGCATGGGCTTTCTCGACCATCTCGAAGAGCTGCGCTGGCGAATCCTCCGGGGCGGCATCGCGTTTCTGGTGGCGGCGATCACCTGCACCTTCTTTGCCGATTACCTCGTCAAGGACGTGCTCATCCGTCCGCTGATCCAGAGCGGCACCAATATCCACCTGCAGAACCTCGTGCCCTACGGCCAGCTTTCGCTTTACTTCCAGGTGGTCTTCTTCTCGGCCTTCATGCTCGCATTCCCCTATCTGGCCTGGGAGATATGGAAATTCGTCGAACCCGGCCTGCATGAGACGGAGCGCTCGGCGAGCCGGTTTATGATCCTCTTTATCTCGATCTGCTTTTTCAGCGGCATCGCGTTCGGCTATTTCGTCTTCCTTCCGATCTCGCTGAAGTTCTTCGCCGGATTCGGCACCACGCTGATCACCAACAATATCTCCGTCCAGGACTACATCAGCTTTTTCCTCGGTACGCTGCTCACCACCGGCATCGTGTTCGAGCTGCCGTTCATCTCCTACGTCCTGTCGAAAATCGGCCTCTTGACGCCGGCCTTCATGCGCTTCTACCGCCGTCACGCCATGATAACGATGCTTGTCGTCGCGGCTATCGTCACCCCATCGACCGACATGGTGACGCAGATGGTGATCGCCATTCCGATGATTCTGCTCTATGAGATCAGCATCTTCATTTCAGGCAGCGTGCAGAAAAACCGTAACAAGAAGCTGATGGAGGAAAGCGCGGCATGAGGCCGACGGTGGTGTTCGAAGCCATTCCCGGCTCGACCCTGAAGGACAATCCCCTCGGCGATCCGGCGGAGCGTCACGTTCCGGTCTACCTGCCGCCATCGTACGACGGCTCGAAGCGCTTCCCGGTGATTTATCTGCTTTCAGGATTCGCTTCGACCGGCATGAGCTTCCTGAACTTCGGCTTCGGACGCCCAACCGTGCCGGAGATGATCGAGTCGCTGATACGGAAGGGCGAGATGCCGGAGACGATTGTCGTCATGCCGGACTGCATGACCCGCTACGGAGGCTCGCAGTATGTAGATTCCACCGCCACCGGCCCGTACGAAAGCTACCTGACGACTGAATTGATCCCCCACATCGACCGGCAGTTCCGCACGCTGGCGGAAGCGCGACACCGCGCCATCGTCGGCAAATCGTCGGGCGGATTCGGGGCGCTCCGGCTCGGCATGAGGCACCCGGAGCTGTTTTCGGCGGTGGGGTGCCACAGCGGCGACATGGATTTCGATCTCTGCTACCGCCCGAACTTCCCCGTCGCGGCGCGGATTCTCGAAAAATATGACGGCAACATCGCGACCTTTTTCACCCGCTGGGAGTCGCTCGACAAGAAGCCGCGAGGCGAATTTCCATTGCTCGACATGATGGCGATGGCCGCCTGCTACTCGCCCGATCCGTCGAAGCCCGCGCCCGGCAACATGACGCTCCCCTTCGAGCCGCGCACCTGCCAGCTCATTCCCGAAATCTGGGAGCAGTGGAAAAACTTCGATCCGCTGACGATGCTCGAAGAGGCGAAGTACCAGGAGGCGCTGGGATCGCTCTCGCTGCTCTTCCTCGACTGCGGTTCGCAGGACGAGTACAACCTGCAATTCGGCCACCGGCGCTTTTCAGCGCGTGCAACCGACCTCGGCATAACGCACCGCTACGAAGAGTTCCCCGACACCCACGCCGACACCTCCTACCGCTACCGCGTCTCCCTCCCGCTGCTTGCCAGAGCGATTTCAGAGTGAAGAAAACAGTATCAGTTCAATAGCACACTCCTGCATCATGGTCATTGCGAGGAGCGTTGCGACGTGGCAATCCATGTAGAGTCAGCAACAGCTTGAAAAGATGGATCGCCGGAACTCGCGATGACTGAGTCCGAGGTTCCGGGCGAAAAGTAAAAGGGGATTTCAATTTTGATTTTGAACGATACGGGGGATAATCGGTCGCTTACTCGACCACCGTCAGAAGGCTCCGATAGACCTGCTCGACCTGCGAGCGCAGCTCTTCGAGGGTGCCGTCGTTGAAGATCACGTAGTGCGCCCGTTCGATGAGCCTCTCCTGCGGCCATTGCGCCCGCATCCGTTTCTGCGCTTCCGCCCGATCCATGCCGCGAGCCACGACGCGGTCGAGCCGCAGGCCGTTGCCAGCCGCCACCACGATGATGCGGTCGAGATCGCGATCCGCGCCCGCCTCGAACAGAATCGCCGCCTCCTTGCAGAGAATCCGCTTCCCTTCGCGTGCGCAACGCTTCACCTCGCGCACGAAGGCGTCGCGTACCTTGGGATGGATAAGGCGGTTGAGCGCGGCGAGTTTTTCAGGATCGGAAAAGACGACCGAGGCGATGATTTTGCGGTCGATCTGAAGCTTGCCCGACGCATCGCGGGAGTAGACCTCGCGGCCAAACAGCTTCTCTATGCCGCTGATGACTTCGGAGTCTTCGAGTTGCAGCTCCTTGGCGATCCGGTCGGCCTCGAAGAGTTCGCACCCCATTTCGGCAAGCATGGCGCACACCGTGCTCTTGCCGCTTCCGATACCGCCGGTCACTCCGACGAGCAATGGCAGACGCTCCATCGTTTACGGCTTTTGCGAACCGAGGTTACGGCGCACCTCTTGCAGCACCTTGCGCCAAAGCTCCGGATCGCGTGAATAGGCCTGAAGCCTCGCGTCGAAGGTTCGCTGGTCGATCTTGTGGCGAACGAACAGCGTATCGAGACCCGCCGAGGTCAAGTCAGCTATGGGCGGAGTATCGCCTTTGGCTGTTACGCCGGAGCGAGCGAGATAATCGGCGTAAAACGACGCGAAATGCAGGTCATCCGCATTGAGCTTCTCCTGCTTCTGCAAACCGCAACCGGCAATCAGAAGCGTAAATAGCGCGATGAACGAGATACGTCGAAGCATCGCAAGTCCTTTATATATCGAAGTTAAATGCTGGCTCAACAGTGCAAATAATTTTTCCGCGCTGAAACTAACAAGGTCAGCCGCCGGGTTAAAGGGTTACTTCCTAACGTAGTCTGCATAACGATAAAATACAATAGTCACATGGCATATCAGCAACCTGCACTTCCCTACGCCGACAACGCGCTTGAACCGCACATCTCGGCCAATACCATCGGCTTTCATTACGGCAAGCACCATGCAACCTACGTCAAGAACTACAACGGCCTTGTCGAAGGTACGCCATTCGACTCGATGAGCATCGAAGAGGTGATGGTTCAGACCGCGAGTGATGCCTCGAAGGTTGGCGTATTCAACAATGGCGCGCAGGCGTGGAACCACACCTTCTACTGGAACGGCCTCACGCCGAACGGCGGCGGCGAGCCAACCGGCGACATTGCGGCAAAAATCGTCGAGGATTTCGGAAGCGTTGACAAGTTCAAGGATGAGCTGAAGAACGCCGCCGCGACGCAGTTCGGCAGCGGCTGGGCATGGCTCGTGCTCGACAACGGCACGCTCAAGGTGACCAAAACCGGCAACGCCCAGAACCCGATGACCTCCGGCCAGACTCCCCTGCTTTGCATCGACGTCTGGGAGCACGCCTACTACCTCGACTACCAGAACCGCCGCCCCGACCACGTAGCCGCCGTCATAGAAAACCTGATCAACTGGGATTTCGTCAACGCAAACTACGCCGCCGCGAAATAAGTGCTGGCTTGCAACTCTTAACGAAAGGCTCCGGTTTTCCGGGGCCTTTCGTGTTTGCAGGCTTGCTCGAAAAGGACAAAAAGGACTTCAACGACAGCAAGGACAAAGGGTGAAAACGACAGAACGGCTCTTTATTCCATTATCCATTATCCATTATCCATTATCCATTATCCATTATCAACTATCAACTATTTACAGCCACGGCAACCGCTCGACATCGTCGAGGTTGACTGTTTTCGCTTTTCTGGGGCGCTTGAAGCTGATGGTGAGATCGGGCGGATTGATGACCCTTTCGTCGTAAACGATCTTCAGACTGCGTGACCCTTCGGGATCGTCCGCCCGATAGAGAATCATGTCGATCTCTCTCGGAACGCGCAATGCCGCTCCGTCCGTCCCCTGTTGCGACTGATAGTCGGCAAAACGAAATTCAACGCTTTTGCGTCCTGAATGATCGAAATAGGAGATTCCCGCCAGTACACTGCTCAACGGATCGACAACCAGCTCTTTCGAGCCATTGCCGGACTTCACGGTGAAGCTGACATAGCCGCCGCCCTGCCTGACCGACTGTATATCCTTGACTGGCTCGGGCAGGTCGGCAATGCCGAAGAGCGTTTCGGTCAGGTGGCCCGCCCCTGCATCGAGGCCGATGATCTTGCCCATATTCTCGCCGGTGTTGCGCCCCACAAGCATCCGGTTGTTGAGCATATCGTTCACGAAAAGCGAATCGGGACGGATCAACAGATCGGCCACCGGCCATCCGAGAATGCCTGCGGTAACGATCAGGCGGGCGTTGCGCGAGCGCTGCAACTGCACCGTACAGTACGCTTTGTTGCTGCGCTTCGGCGTTTTGAGGTAAATATCCGCATAGCCATCGAGCGAGCGCACCATCCCGGCGTTCGATGCCACCTCTTCGTACAGACGCTTCAGCTCCGGCGTCAGCGCCACCCGCTCACCCGGCTCGGTCAGCGCTTTCGTCACGGTTTGGGTCTGGGCGCATCCGACGAGAACCGCCAGCACGATCAGGCAAAACCACTTCATGACAACGTTCATCGACAATCCTTTTTTCATCATAATCTCATCATAACCAGTTAAACGCAACGCCAAAGTACCTTTCCCGACGAAACTGAATCGCGGACAAGGTTCAGAGCTTCGAAATGTTATTTTAATCAAATCATTACTCAGTAAAAAACATGAAACCGGGGGTTTTCGATCCATGCACGCACTCTACCTCAAACCAAAAGAGCACCGCCGCCTGCTCAGCGGCCACCTGTGGGTTTTCAGCAACGAGCTTCGGGAGGTGCCGCGTGACATTGCCGCCGGTGAAACCGTTCAGCTCTTCACCCACGATGGGCGTCTGCTCGGCGCGGGATTCTTCAATCCCCAGTCGCTGATCGCTTTCCGGCTGCTGACGAGGGACGAAGAGCAGCCCGACCGCGACTTTTTCCGTCGCAAACTGCTCGAAGCGCACAAGCTCCGCGAAAAAATCTATCCCGAGAGCGAAACCAACGCCTGGCGGCTCGCTCACGGCGAATCTGACGGACTGCCGGGCCTGGTGATCGACCGCTTCGACCGCGCCTTCGTGCTGCAATCCTTCTCGGCAGGCATGGACCAGCATCTGCCGCTCATCACCGAACTGCTTCGGGAACTGTTCGATCCAAAAGCGATTGTGCTGCGCAACGAATCGCCGCTTCGGGAGCTCGAAGGGCTGCCGCTCTTCCGCGAAACGGTGCTTGGCGGACAAGACGAGATGTTCCAGGTAATCAGGGACGGCGGCATCAGCTACCGGGTCAACATCCTCGAAGGGCAGAAGACTGGATTTTTTCTCGACCAGCGCGAAAACCGGCGGCACATCAGAAAATACGCCACTGATGCTGACGTACTCGACGTCTACACCAACGACGGCGGCTTCGCGCTCAACGCCATGCATGCTGGCGCGAAATCAACGACGATGGTCGATATTTCGCAGGAGGCGCTGCAACGCGCCGAGCAGAACGCACGGATGAACGGCTTCGATAACTTCTCGATAGTTGCCGCCGATGCGTTTGATACCCTCGCACGGCTCCGGCAGGAAAACCACTCGTACGACCTGGTGATCCTCGATCCGCCAAGCTTCACCAAGAGCCGCAAAACCGTGCCAACGGCGCTGAAGGCTTATACCAAGCTCAACCGGCTCGGTGCGCAGCTCGTCAGGCACGAGGGATTTCTGGCGACCGCCTCCTGCTCGCACCACGTCTCCGAAGAGGATTTCCTCGCGGCGGTGCACCTCGGAGCGATGCAGGCGGGCAAGCATCTGCGACTCATCAGCCGCGCCGCGCAGCCGCCGGATCATCCGGTGCTGCTCTCGATGCCGGAAACGAGCTACCTCAAATTCGCCTGTTTTTATGTAACGAATCAGTAGCGTCCCGATAAAAGCCGATAGAAAACTCAACCGAAACGTTTCTATCGGCTTTTATCTAAAGGATTTTCAGGCCATGATGCCTGTTTTGACTATTCCGCGAGCGTTGACCGACATATTGAACTGCATACTGTACTGACCTCGTGATGATTGCGTCATGCTCGTTTCATCCCTTCGCCATCACGTACGGCTTCTCAAACCCACCAGAAACAAATCTCAGGATCATTCGCCGTTTATGCGGGTCTGGCTGTTTTTTGGCAAGCGCAATGTGACCGCTACGCTTTTTTTCTGCAAAAACTCTTTGTTTATAACCTGCTTATTGTTCATATTTGTACTATCAGTGTAGTGTATGCAGCTTTATTCATTCAAACCGTTTCAGACGATGTCACTATCATCAGCACGCCTGTTTCTCGACAAGCTCATGGCTGAAGAGGAACTTGGATTACGGTTGGCAGGAGAACTCTCCAGAAAACGGATGGAACTGTTCCGGGAGGCGGGCTTCGAGTTTACCGAAGAGGAGCTCGAACAGGCCAAATCGGCCTTGTCGCCCGGCGCTCTCGGTCATGTCGCCGGATGGCTTTGCGAGATGCCGATAAACAATCCCGCCTCGCACGGCAGATGTTGCGGCGGCGGCCTCTGGCATTGACGCTTCGTATTTTTCACTGAACTGACATTGTGCTTTTTTATACTTAATCAGCGTATTCGTACGTTTAAAAGGAGGTAGACTATGCATCCGATCGAGGTTGGCTATTACAATTTCCAGAGGATTTACCTCTGGCTGCAATATTCCGACAAGCTTCCTTTGTTCACCGAAATCGTCATCGAGGTCTTTTATCCCAACGACATGAACGCCAAAGGGCTGGTCATGTTCGATCACGGATTTCTGATCGGCACGGATCTCCTGTTTTATCCAGAACTGCTGCTCAGCAAGATCACAAACAAAGAAACGCCGCTTTTTCAGGTCAACCCCTCCAGATATTACAACTACTCCAAGGCTGCCGTCGATAACAAATGGGCGCTCGCTTTCGTGACCACCTGTCACCAGCAATTTGACTCCATGCCGTGGACCGATTTTGGCGGCAGCCCGCGAGTCGGCCAGGCCGCTTATGCCGCCGCTTCGTACCTCATCCGGTATGGCGCGACCCACAAGTACGACGATCCCAAGGCGGTCGAGAACGCTCTGTTCCTGAGTCCTGCCGGCAAAAGCGCTGATGGTAATTGCATGGGAAACCGCGTCATTTTCGCCGGTCATTCGGTCGGCGGCGCTCATGCGCAGGCTGCCGCGTGTGGTTTCGAGGCGTTGCGGGAGATTGGCGGAAACACATACAAGCATTACGATCCGATCTTTTACAACGGAGAGGTTTGCCCCAATCACACGCCGCCGCTTTCTAAATGGGACTCATCAGAGATGGCCAGCGCAGCCGGACTGCTTCAGCTCTCGCCGGTCGATGGCGCGGGCGGCAAGATCATCCCGATCCTCGCTCCGGGCATGAAGCCGTATCGCGAGCATCTGTCTGGCATTGCGATGCCGAACCTGATGGTCACGGGCGCGTGCGACAGCGCCTGCCTGAGCGCGTCGAACTCCAATCCGCCCGCATGGATCAGCGTGGAGGACAAAACGACCAGCCAGTATGCGCAGATGGCCTACACCAAGAGCAACGCCTGGGCCGCGACCTGCATGGTCGAGAAGGGCAGCCATTGCGGGTATCTGAGCGATTGTAACGAACTGTGCTCCATGGCCGACACGAAAAGCCTGTGCGACAAATCGGTGACGACCTATAAAGCCGCCGGTGCGGAGTACACATTTACCAATGAGTTGCTCGATCAGTACATCAAGTGCGTGGCGACAGCGGGTGCTGATGGTTGTTCGTTCGATGAGTGGAAAAACGGCAGCCTGATGCAGTGGCTCAACAACGCGCAGCCCGGCACAAGCGGCGTCAGCCTGAAAGCCTTCCCGGATGGCTACGTGCATTTTCCTGGCTGACCGCTGAAGCTTTGCTGACGGAACCGTTCAGGATGATCCACGGTTGAGAAGAGGGAGACTCTTTCAATTCGTGGACATTCAAACGGTTCCAGTCATGCCCGGCGCAGCCTACAGCAAACCTATTGCCGAACTGCTCGATCAGCTCGGCGCTTCACGTAGCGGCCTCCCGGAAGTGGAGGCCGCCGTGCGTCTGGAACGATACGGGCCGAACCAGCTACAGACCGCGCCATCGGCCAGCCCCTGGAAGCTGCTCGCCGAGCAGTTCCGCAACGTCCTGATCATCACCCTGCTTGTCGCCACGGTGCTGTCGGCCTTTCTCGGCCACGGCCTCGAAGCGATTGCCATCGCCGTGATCGTGCTCTTTGCCGTGCTGCTCGGCTTCATTCAGGAGTACCGCGCCGAAAAGGCCATCGAGGCGCTGCGGCGGATGGCCGCTCCGGCCTCGAAGGTGATTCGCGACGGTCGCGAACAGATGATTCCTGCACTGGAACTGGTACCGGGCGACCTCGTCGCGATTGCCGCCGGAGACCGCATTCCGGCGGACGTGCGACTCGTCGAGGCGGTAAATCTGCGCACGGACGAGGCGGCACTGACCGGCGAGTCGCTCCCCTCCGAAAAGGATTCCGCCGTCACGCTGCCGGAGGGAACTCCTGTTGGCGACCGGCGGAACATGCTCTTCGCGGGCACCTCGGCGGTGCACGGGCGGGGTCTGGCCGTCGTGACCGCCACCGCGATGCAGACCGAGTTCGGGCTGATTGCCGGGATGTTGCGGCGGGTCGAGAGCGAGAAAACGCCGCTCCAGAAAAACCTCGACAAGGTGGGCGCTTCGCTCGCCCGCGCCGCGCTGGTGATCGTGGCGGTGATCGTCGTGCTCGGCATCGTGCGCGGCCAGCCCTTCATCGACATTCTTATCTTCGGCATCGCGCTCGCCGTGGCGGTGGTGCCGGAGGCGCTTCCGGCGGTGGTCACGATCTCGCTCGCCCTCGGCGTGCAGCGCATGGTCAAGCGCAACGCGCTCATGCGCCGCCTGCCCGCCGTCGAAACCCTCGGCAGCACGACGGTGATCTGCTCCGACAAGACCGGCACGCTCACCCGCGACGAGATGACCGTCCGCCGCCTCTACGTCGCCGGACTCGACATCAGCGTGGCCGGTTCGGGATACCGCCCGGAAGGCGAGATGACCGTCGACGGCGGTTCCGGCGAGTTGCCGAAAGCGGCGCGGGAGCTGCTTCAGGCGGGAGCGCTCTGCAACGACGCGACGCTCGACCAATCGCCGGAGGGTGAGTGGAAGATTTCCGGCGACCCTACCGAGGCGGCGCTGATTGTCGCGGCAAGGAAGGCGGGACTGGACGAGCGGGATCTGCGTAAACGATTCCCGAGAATCGACGAACAGCCCTTCTCCTCCGAAACGAAGCGGATGACGACCGTTCACCGTTCGGACGCCACAACCTTCGCTATCGTCAAAGGCGCGCCGGAGGTGCTCCTGCCCGCCTGCTCGCACGCTCTCGATGCATCGGGACAACCCGAAGCGCTCGATGATTCGGCACGTCTCGCCATTCTCGAAAAGGTCGAGTCGATGGGGCGCGACGCGCTCCGGGTGATCGGCATCGCACGGAAGGATAGCGCGGGCATCGCGGACTCGTCGGACGGCCTCACCTTCCTCGGCCTGGCCGGAATGATCGATCCGCCGCGAGAGGAGGCGAAGGGAGCCGTCGAGCGCTGCATTGCGGCGGGCATCCGGCCGGTGATGATTACCGGCGACCATCCGGTGACGGCGATGGCCGTGGCGCGTGAACTCGGCATCCTTCGCGAAGGTCGAGTGGTGTGCGGCATCGAGATCGAGGCGATGGACGACCCTGCGCTTGGCGAGATCGCCGGAAGCGTCGAGGTGTTCGCACGGGTGTCGCCTGAGCACAAGCTGCGCATCGTCGAGGCGCTGCAGAAGCGCGGCGAGGTGGTGGCCATGACTGGCGACGGCGTCAACGACGCTCCGGCGCTGAAGAGGGCTGACATCGGCATCTCGATGGGTATCTCCGGCACCGACGTGTCGCGGGAGGCGTCGGCCATGACGCTGCTCGACGACAACTTCTCTTCGATTGTCGCGGCCATCGAGGAGGGGCGCGGGATTTACGATAACATCAAAAAGTACCTCACCTACCTGCTCTCATCCAACATCGGCGAACTCGGCCTCATGGCTGGAGCGACGCTTCTCGGCATTCCGCTGCCGCTGACGGCGGTACAGATTCTTTACGTCAACCTCGCCACAGACGGCCTTCCGGCGCTCGCCCTCGCCGTCGATCCCGCTGAACCGGGCATCATGCAACGCCCGCCGAACGATCCGAAAAAGGGGATATTTTCCCGCTCCGTGCTCGCCCTGATGCTTGCCGGAGGACTCTGGTCAACGCTGGTGAATCTCGTGCTTTTCGAGTGGTCGCGCCACTCCGGGCGTTCGCTTTCCGAATCGATGACCATGACCTTCGTCTCTCTCGTGCTCATCCAGTTTTTCAAAGCCTACAACTTCCGTTCAGAGAAGGAGCACGTTTTCAGGAAGCCGTTCTCAAACAAATGGCTGAACCTCGCTATCGCATGGGAACTCGTCATGCTTGCCGCGATCATCTACGTGCCGGTGCTGACCGCGCCCTTCGGCACCTTCGCGATGCCTGCCGAAGACTGGGTGATCGTGGTTTGCGGAGCACTGACAGTCGTGCCGGTCATCGAAACAGTCAAGTGGCTGATCAGAAACGGACGACTCGGCGGATGAGGCGGGAGCTGCTTGCAAACGCTATTTTTTATAGCTTGATGCTGACGGGATAATGGTCGCTGAATCCTTCATTATCCTGTTTCCAGCCGCGTATTGCATTGACAAATCCTTGGATAATCATGATTTGAACGAGCAAATCACTTCGAACAACTGAGCCAGTTCCGCACCGAGAATCGCATCGTTCCATCCCTTGAACTTTTTCTTGACCATGTTTTCGATTCTTTCCGGCTTCTCAGCGCTCTCCACGTCGAACAGATTCACGACTTTCCAGACGGCGATGAAGCGTTTTGAGAATCATGGTAATTCTGCGATTTTATTTACGGCCTTGCGGGTGCGTTCGACCATAATTTCATCTACTTGTGTTACATGGCCATGAAATACAAGATTTCGGTATTTATTGATCTCCAATAATTCCTCGTAAAAGGAACGATTAATTTTTTCATTAACAAGAAGTGCTTCGATCATCTGTCTGAACGAAAAAAACATTTTTGCTGAACCTTTACTTGGAACGAACAATTCACGATTCATGATGTAATCGCGGATGATACGCTCTAAATGTAAAAAGGCTTCAAAGAATTTGTTTGAAGGCGAGTTGACCGAAGTTGATTGCAGGGTTTGCTTAAGTTCTTTTCTCGCCGCAAGTTGGTACTTTTCTGGATCGACAATTGAAACGACAAAGCGCAAGCCGCCAATAATCGAAAAAAGGTCGATAGCGGCAACTAAAAATTGAATCCAATTAGCTACTGGTGCGTTGGGGCGATTCAAATAGGCAACAAGCAAACTGAGTATAATAGCCGTTCCTGTGAGCCAAGCAAGACGTGTTAATCGTTCGTGATAAGTTTTTCGAAGAGCTTTGTGTATCTCATCCAATGAGTCGTCTCGATCACGTGCCGACTCCATATACATATGAACCAATGTATATCCTGTCAACAGTAATGCGACGAAAGCCGAAATACTTTGTGCGGCGGCACTATATGCCCAATATATGTGATCGACGCTCACGATTTATAAAATGACACTGGTGTCCAACTGTCGAAAAAATAAAAACCTATAAGCATTTATAATAATGTAAGATACAGCGATATTTAACCGTTATTAATCCGGCAAGCAAATAGGAGACACGTCTCAAGACTTATGCAGCATACCTGATGGGGGTTGAATTGAAATAACTCATCACGCGATCAGGTAGCTTCTGCAGCTTTCTCATAAATGATAAAA
>Ga0326729_1000193_pt1 | contig 15945 bp, 11 predicted proteins | sample MHFSIPfraction_2_FD_207744 | JGI IMG/M metagenome (GOLD analysis project Ga0326729, IMG submission 207744) | Lab enriched peat soil microbial communities from Michigan Hollow, Ithaca, NY, United States - MHF6AY SIP fraction | ecosystem: Environmental > Terrestrial > Soil > Wetlands > Peat...
GCATTTCGACCTCGGGCGTTTCCTACAACTTCGAGCAGGCGAAGCAACCTCTGCGAGTGGGGTGGCAGACCCAGACGATCACCAACACGTTCGCCTCCGACCTGCTCCCAGGGTTCAATCTGCAGGTCACGCACGATCTGTGGGATGGACAGGTTGGCCTGGCGGCCAGCAAGTTCAGCCCCTTCCTCCAGAGTCTCTCGGCGGCCTTCTCGGTGGGGCCGCGCACGCTGGCCGCCATCGCATCGATTTTCGGGATCGGTCACCGGCCCTCCCCGGGCCCCGCTCCGAGTCCGACGACGCCCCAGCCGGGGTCGCTCCCCGCCGGACCGGGGCCGAGGGGCTTCGGGGGTAGGTTGGGTGGATTCCGGGGTGCGGGCTACGGCGGTGGCGGGCATGACTTCAACCTCAACGTGCAGTTCTCCGCTCAGCGTACGCGGCCGGGGCTCGATACCGGCATCGTGAGTACCCCATCCGGGCTGCAGGGCGGGCGCCAACAGATGACGCTGAGCATGGCGTTCAGCCCGACCAGAAACTGGACCGCGTCCTGGAACACCAACTACGATTTCGATACGAAGCAGTTCGGCCAGCACTACGTGCGACTCGAGCGCGATCTGCATCGCTGGCACGCCAGCTTCGCGTTCAGCCGCACGGCGAGCGGCAACTTCGCCTTCAACTTCTACGTCGCCCTCCTCGACGAGCCCGACATCAAGTTCGACTACGACCAGCAGAGCTACTTGCGGCGGCCCTGAGCAGGCGTTTTCCTGTCCTCGCCGGGGGACAGATGGCACAGTTTTCCAACACGTATCTCCTTCCCGTAGCGTCACTTACGATTGGGCACGACCCCTGCCACTCACGCGGACGACCAACTCTCTCGAAGAGGGCGTTATGTCTGCTCGATCCTTCGTCGGCCTGTCGGTACTGAGCCTCACCCTCATCGGGTGCCAGTCCAGTCTGGTCAACACGTCGCCGCTGCTCGACCCGCCGGCGAACCTGACCTACGCCCTGGATCCGAGCGGCGATCCCGCCCGGCCGGCGGGGATCCTGCTGCAATGGGACGACCTCGGGGATCCGGCACTCGCGAGTTATCGGATCTACTCGCGCGGCAGCACGGGCGGCGCGTTTGGACTCCGCGGGGAAACCACCTCCAATACGTTCCACGACAACGGCGTTCCGCACCTCCAGTACTACGTCACCGCCGTGGACGTGAACGGAGTCGAGAGCGATCCGAGTAACGCCATCACGGTGGACGAGCGGCTGCAGCTCGAATCACCGACGAGCCTGGGCTCGATCTCGCTCAACGGCGCCATTCATCTCGATTGGACCGACAACGCCTTCCTGGCGGATCCGCAGCGGTTCAAGTGGTACCGGGTGTACAGCGCTTCCTACGATCTCGACCACGGCCTGTGCGGCGTGGACTGGTCGCTCGAAGGCACGACCGTGTCGCCCGAGTTCCTCGTGGGAGCTCTCACGAACGGCGTGCCGCGCTGTTTCGGGGTCTCCGCCATCAGCGTGGAAGGCTATGAGAGTCTGTGGTCGCCGCTGTGGCAGGACACGCCTCGTCCGGATGCGCGCAACCTGCTCGTCTTCGCCTTCGATCAGAACAGCGCGCAAGCGGGGTTCCGGTTCTGGGATGACGTGAATCAGGATGGCGTGGCGCAGCCGTCGGAGCTCGGCCTGGTGGAGGACGGCAACCGCACCGACATCGACTTCTGGATCTACCGCGACCCGACTGATTCCACGCTGTGGATCGTCCCCGAGTTCAGCGGCACGTCCATGCGGCTGTACGCGAACACGCCCGTATCGGACCTGACCGACATCGACTTCGCGCCGGCGAGCGGCTACTCGCGCAACATGATCCAGGCCGCCCCGGGCTTCGGGTACGTCTTCCAGATCGTCGAGGGCAGCACGCTCCGCTACGCGGCCCTGCGGGTCACGCACGTGGGACGGAACTACCTGATCTTCGACTGGAGCCTGCAGACCGACCCCGGCAACCCGGAGCTCGTGGTGCACGCGAATCTGCCCACGGCCGTGGAGACCGGCATCATGGTGCGGGGGGCCCGGTAAGCACCGCTTGTTCCCGGCGCCAGAGCGCGTAGTGCCAGGGCCAGCGGCGAGCAGGATCTCGCCGCTGGCCCTGCGTGCGTCCTACTTGGCGTCCTCGTCCCCGACCCATAGCTTCCTGCCACCGATGCCATCCACTGTCACGCTCGACGGTCGCAGCCTGTCCATCGGCGACGTCGTCGCGGTTGCCCGGCACGGCGCCCCGGTGGCGGTCGCTCCCGACACCCGCGTGCGTGTCGAGCGCTCGCGGGCGGGGATCGAGGCGGCCGTGGCCCGCGGCGACACGATCTATGGCGTCAATACCGGGTTCGGCAAGCTCGCCCACGTACGGATCCCGCCGGAACAGTTGCGGGCGCTGCAGCTCAATCTGATCCGCAGCCACGCGTCCGGTGTGGGCGAGCCGCTGGCGGCGGAGGCGGTGCGCGCGATGATGCTGCTGCGCGCCAACGTCCTCCTCATGGGGACGAGTGGCGTGCGGCCCGTCATTCCCGACACGCTGGTGGCCATGCTCAATGCCGGCGTGCATCCCGTCGTGCCGTCCCAGGGCAGTGTGGGCGCGTCGGGCGACCTGGCGCCGCTCTCCCACCTCGCGCTGGCCATGATCGGCGAGGGCCCCGACGGGCCGAAGCTCCGGACCGCCGGCATCGATCCCGTCGTTCTCGAAGCCAAAGAGGGCATTGCTTTCGTCAACGGCACCCAGGCGCAGACCGGCCTGGCGGCGCTGCTCGTGCACGACGCCTGGATCCTGTGGCGCACGGCCCACGGGGCGGCGGCCATGAGTCTGGAGGCGGTGCGTGGGACGCCGGTCCCCTTCGACGCGCGCATCCATGAGGCTCGCCCGCATCCGTGGCAGCAGCGCTCCGCGGCGTTGCTCCGGGCGTTGCTGGCCGACAGCGAGATCCGGGAATCGCACCGCCACGACGACCCGCGCGTCCAGGACGCGTATTCCCTCCGCTGCACCCCCCAGATTCTCGGGGCGGTGGGGGAAGGGGTGGCATTCGCCGAACGGTTGGTCACGACAGAGCTGAATGCAGCGACCGACAACCCCCTGGTGTTCGGGGCGGACGTGCTGTCGGGCGGCAACTTCCATGGACAGCCGATCGCCCTCGCACTGGACGTTCTCGGGATCGTGCTGGCGACTCTTGCGGGACTGGCGGAGCGCCGGCTCGAGCGGGTCGTGAATCCCGATCTCTCTTCGGGGCTTCCCGCGTTCCTCGCCAGGGACCCGGGTCTCGATTCGGGCTTCATGACCGCGCAGATCGCATCCGCGGCCCTGGTGGCGGAGTCGCGCGTCCTCGCCACGCCGGCCAGCGTGCAGTCGGTGCCTACGGAGGGCAACCAGGAAGACGTCGTCCCCATGGGGATGACCGCCGCGTGGAAAGCCGAGCGCATTTTTGCCAACGCAGCGCGCGTGGTGGCGATCGAGCTCCTGGCGGGCGCGCAGGGACTGGAGTTCCTGAAGCCGCTGCGGCCCGGGCGGGGCGTCGCGCGACTGCATGCCGCGGTGCGCACGATGGTGCCGCCGCTCGAGGCCGATCGCCCGATGGCAGGCGAGATCGAGCGGGTGGCGAGCGGGATCCGGACCGGTGGCTTCGATCTGGAGGCCATGGCGTGAGCGGGCCGCGGGTAGTGCGGGCTCCGCGGGGAAGCGAGCGGTCCTGCCGCGGCTGGGTTCAGGAAGCCGCACTGCGGATGCTCATGAACAACCTCGATCCGGACGTGGCCGAGCGGCCGCAGGATCTGGTGGTCTATGGAGGGACCGGACGGGCGGCGCGCAGCTGGGAGGCGTTCGACGCCATCGTGCGATCGCTGCGGGCACTGGGGGACGACGAAACATTGCTCGTCCAGTCCGGGAAGCCGGTGGGGGTGTTCACCACTCATCCCGACGCACCGCGCGTGCTGATCGCCAACGCCAACCTCGTGGGGCGGTGGGCGACGTGGGAGGTGTTCCGCGATCTCGAGCGGCGCGGCTTGATCATGTACGGTCAGATGACGGCGGGCTCGTGGATCTACATCGGGACGCAGGGGATTCTGCAGGGCACCTACGAGACGTTCGGCGCCGTCGCGCGGCGCCATTTCGGCGGCACCCTCGCCGGGCGGATCGTGCTCACCGGTGGGCTGGGAGGGATGGGCGGCGCGCAGCCGCTGGCGGCGACGATGAACGGGGGCATCTGTCTGGCGGTGGAGGTCGATCCCGCCCGCGTGCAGCGCCGTCTCGAGACACGGTACCTCGACCAGGCGACCGCGTCGCTCGATGAAGCGCTGGCCTGGTGCGACGCCGCGCGACGCAGCGGCACGGCCTTGTCGGTCGGGTTGATCGGCAACTGCGCCGACGTGCTCCCAGCGCTGGCCCGTCGCGGATTCATTCCCGACGTGGTCACCGACCAGACGTCGGCGCACGACACGCTGCAGGGCTATGTGCCAGCGGGCCTCCCGCTGGAAGACGCGCGCACCCTTCGGGTCACCGATCCGGAGGAATACGTGCGACGCGCCGTGGCGAGCATCGCGACGCATGTGCGCGCCATGCTCGATTTGCAACGTGCCGGCGCGGTGGCGTTCGACTACGGCAACAACATCCGGACCGTCGCGGCCGACGCCGGCGTGACGCAGGCGTTCGACATTCCCGGGTTCGTGCCGGAGTACATCCGGCCGCTGTTCTGCGAAGGGAAGGGCCCGTTTCGCTGGGTGGCGTTGTCGGGCGATCCCGCCGACCTGCGGCGCACCGACCAGCTGGTCCTGGAGCTGTTCCCCGACAACGAGCATCTCGCCCGCTGGATCCGGTTGGCCCAGGAACGAGTCGCGTTCCAGGGACTTCCCGCCCGCATCTGCTGGTTGGGGCAGGGCGAGCGGGCGCGGTTCGGGGTGGCGCTGAACGACCTGGTGACGCGTGGCGAGCTGTCGGCGCCGATCGTGATCGGGCGCGACCACCTCGACACGGGCAGTGTCGCGTCTCCCTTCCGGGAAACCGAAGGCATGCGGGACGGGTCCGACGCGATCGCGGACTGGGCGATCCTGAACGCGCTTCTCAATACCGCCTCGGGCGCCTCGTGGGTGTCGTTCCATCACGGCGGCGGGGTGGGCATCGGCAATTCGCTGCACGCGGGACAGGTGTGTGTCGCGGACGGGACTCCCGAGGCGCGCCGCCGGCTGGAGCGAGTCCTCACCAACGACCCCGGCATCGGCGTCGCGCGACACGCCGACGCGGGCTACCCCGAGGCGATCGCCACCGCTCGACGCGCGGGACTGCGGCTGCCGATGCTGGAGGCGAGCGACTGATTACCCTGCTCGCTGGAGCGCGGGCGGTAGTCACCGGGCGCGGTCCTGCCCGGGCGCGGCGTGGTCGGGAGCTGTCCGAGCTCGAAGTGCTCCCGGGGGCCGCGGTGGCCGTGGACGGCGATCGCATCCAGGATGTCGATTCGTGGCGTGTGCTGCGCGAGCGATATCCGAAGGCCGCCGTCACCGAGGTGTCGGGCGTGCTCTTTCCCGGGTTCGTCGATTGTCATACCCACGCGATCTTCGGGGCGCCCCGGCTGGACGATCACGAGCGTCGAGCGCTGGGAGAGAGCTACCAGCAGATCGCGGCCGCGGGCGGCGGCATCCTGCAATCGGTCCGCGACGTCCGCACGCGCGAGGCGCACGAGCTGGAGCGATTGGCGCGGGACCGGCTGCTGACGCTGCGGGCCTCTGGCAGTACGACGATCGAGGTGAAGTCCGGCTACGGGCTCGAGCTCGAAACGGAACTGAAGCAGCTCCGGATCGTGCGCCGCCTCGCCGACGCCGAACGGCTCGCGCTCGTGCCGACGTTTCTTGGCGCACACGAAGTGCCGCCCGAGTACCGGGCGCACCGGGCGGAGTACGTGCGTCTGGTCGTCGAAGAGATGCTCCCGGTGGTGACGCGGGAGCGGCTCGCGCGATGTTGCGACGTGTTTTGTGAGCCGTCCGTCTTCAGCGTGGCCGAGGCCCGAGCGGTGCTCTCGGCGGCGCGGAATGCCGGCCTCGCCCTGAAGCTGCACGCGGACGAGCTGGAGGGCTCAGGAGGCGCGGAACTGGCCGCGGAGCTCGGGGCGCTCTCAGCGGATCATCTGGCCGGAATATCCGACGCCGGAATCCGGGCCCTGGCCGCGAGCCAAACGGTCGCGGTGCTGCTGCCGGCGACGATGAGCTTCCTCGGCAAAGGCCGGCAGGCGCCGGCGCGGCGGTTGGTGGAGGCCGGAGCCGCGATCGCCCTCGCGACGGACTTCAACCCCGGGTCCTCGCCCACCATCAGTCTCCCGTTCGTCATGAGCCTCGCCGTCTCCCAGCTCGGGCTGCGCCATGCCGAAGCGGTGCTCGCCGTGACGGTCAACGCGGCTGCTGCACTGGGACTCGCGGCCGATCGCGGGCAGTTGGCCCCGGGTTTCCGAGCGGATCTCGTTGCCTGTGCGGTCACGGACTGGCGCGAGGCGGCCTATTGGGTCGGGGCGAACCTCGTAACCGACGTCTGGACAGGGGGTTTCGCTTGTCCGCGCCTTGCGGGTCCGGTATCTTTAGGGCTCCATGTCGAAGCTTGAGAAGCTCAAGGAGCGGGCGCGCACGCTGGAGGCCAAGGACACTCGGGCCGCCATCGAGACGTGGCTCGAGGTGCTCGAGGCGCAGGATGAGGAGAGCGATCCCAATCCCGACCTCGGCATCTTCAATCGTATCGGTGATCTGTATCTCAAGGTGAAGGACCCCGGTCAGGCCGCCGACTACTACGACCGGGCCGTCGATCGCTACGCCGAGCTCGGTTTCCATAACAATGCGATCGCGATGTGCAACAAGGTGTTGCGCAACGCTCCCGGCCGCCCCACCACCTATCTCAAACTCGCCAAGCTGTACGCCGCCAAGGGATTCACCGGCGAGGCCAAGCAGAACTTCATCGAGTACGCCGAGCGGATGCAGAAAGCCGGCGCGATCCAGCAGGCGTTCCAGGCGCTCAAGGAGTTCGCCGACATCTCCACGGAAGGGGAGCAGCTGCGCGAGATGCTCGAGGAGCATCTGCGCGCGTATGGCGGTCCCGAGCTGCAGGCGAAGCTCCGGACGGCGGGTCCACGGGTGAGCGCTCCGTCCGCCGCCCCGGGTCAGAAGGCCAAACGGAAGACGACGAGCCTGGTCTTCCTGGACCTCGACGAGCCGGCGAAGGCCAAGGCGGCCCCGCCGGGGCGCCCGACCGGGGCGATCGCTCGCCCAGTGGCGCCGCCCGTCGGGCCCCCCGTCGCGCCGCCGGCGCCCGCCGCACGCCCGCCGGCGCCGCCGCCGCCCACCGCTCCGATCGAGACGACGAGCCTGGTCGAAGAGGTCGACGTCGAAAGCGCCGACGCCCTCGCCGGGCTCGAGCCCACGGTCGAGGATTTCGGGCATGTGCGCGATACCGTGAGCGGCATCGCCTCGATCCGCGACGACGATGTGGTGCCGGATGCACCGCTCCTCGCCGGCCTCGAGCCGACGGCCGCGTCGGATATCGGGCCGCCCGAGACCGCCGACATCCTGGGTGACCTTCCGTTGGTCTCCGCCTTCGACGTCGAGGAGGAAGCGACCGAAGCGCCGCCGGAGCCCGAGGACGCGGCGACGGCGGAGCCGCCGGCCGCGCCGCCGGGTCCGCCCAAGCGCAAGACGGTCGTGGAAATCCCGCCGCTCGAGCTCGAGCCCGACTTCGATGCGGAAGCGCTGGAAACCTCGACCACCGAGCGCCAGCACGACGTGGACGACGAGCCGCTCGCCGAAGAAGAGGACAAAGGGTGGCTGCAGCGGGAAACCACGGTGGGCTCGGGGCACTCACCGGCGCTGGATCTCGGCCTGGACGTCGTGAAAGAGGGCGACCAGCCGGACGCCATCGTCTTTGAGGGACTCGACGAAGTCACTCCCTCGGCGCCGACGATCGAGGAGCTCGAAAGCCGGGTGGCCGACGATCCCGACGACGCCGAGGCGCACCAGGCCCTGGGCGAGGCGCTCATCGAAGCGGGCGAGCGCGATCGCGGCATCGAAGAGCTCGACATCGCGACGGCCGGGTTCGAGTCGGCCGGCAACCTCGCGCACGCACAGGGACTCGTCGACGAGATTCTGCGGCTCGATCCGAACAGCGTGCGGCACCGGCAGAAGCAGGTGGAGTTCGCCTTCAAGTCGGGCGACAAGGCGCAGTTGATCGGCGCCTATCTCGAGCTGGCCGATTCTCTGCTGCGGGGGGATCTCGCCGACAAGGCGCGGGCCGTGTACGAGCGGGTGGTCGAGCACGACCCGAAGAACGAGCGGGCCCGGGCCGCGCTGGCGATGCTCGCGCCTGCCGAGCCTCCCAAGGCCGAGGGACGGGTGGCGGCCAAGGACGCGAAGATGCGGGTGCGCGACGAGACTGCCGCCGAGGGAGACTTCGTCGACCTGGGGGCGATGATCCTCGAAGAGGATGCCCCGCGCGATACCCGCATGAAGGTCGAGGACGAGGAGCCAACGGGCGACGAGGAGCAGGATTTCCGGGAGATGCTGGCGCGGTTCCGCCAGGGCATCGACGAGAACATCGAGGAGACGGACTTCCAGTCGCACTACGATCTCGGCGTGGCCTTCAAGGAGATGGGGCTGCTCGACGAGGCCATCGCGGAGTTCCAGAAGGCGCTGCGCGCTCCCGAAGGGAAGTTGCGGACCTCGGAGGCGCTGGGCATGTGCTTCCACGACAAGGGCGCCTTCGGTGTCGCCGAGTCGATCTTGCGGCGGGCGCTCGAGCTGCCCGCCACAGGAGACCAGGAGCGGCTGGGCATCCTCTACTGGCTCGCCCGCGCGCTCGAGGAGCAGGGGAAACCGGCTGATGCCCGCGATCTCTACGGCCGCGTGTTCGCGGTCGACATCCGGTTCATGGACGTGGGAGCGCGGGTGAAAGCCCTCGCCAAGGCGCGCTGACGTGACCGACCAGGCGACCCGCGTTTCGCTACCGGACATTCAGCGCCCCGTTGCCGGGGAGCTCGACCAGGTGGCGGCGGAGCTGCGCCGGATCATTGCCGCGGATTTCCCGATCATCGCCGACGCCAACGACCACCTGCTGCGCATGAAGGGGAAGCTGTTCCGTCCGACGCTGCTGCTCCTGAGCCATCAGGCCTCGGGCGGCCGCGACGCGCGCGTCGTGACGCTGGCGGCCGTGGTCGAGCTGATCCACCTGGCCACGCTGGTCCATGACGATTCGGTCGACCACTCGGCGCTGCGGCGCGGCATGCCGACGCTCAATGCGCTGTTCTCGCACCAGGTCGCCGTCATCATGGGAGACTACCTGTACTCCCGGGCGATCATCGAGCTGGTGCGGGTCGGCGATCTCGATCCCCTGCGCGTCTTCGCGCGGGTGACCAACGAGATGACCATCGGCGAGATGCGCCAGCTCGAGGCGCACGACAAGATGGCGTTCGGGGAAGCGGAGTACGATCTGCTCATCCGGGCCAAGACCGCCTCGCTGCTGTCGGGCGCGTGCGAGGTCGGGGCCCTCTCGGCGCCGCCGGCGGTGCGAGAAGCCCTCGCCCGGTTCGGCATGCTCCTGGGGATGGCGTTTCAGATCACCGACGACCTGCTCGACTACACGCAGCCGGAAGCCGTGACCGGCAAGCCGTCCGGTCTCGACCTGAAGGAGCACAAGGTGACCCTGCCGCTGATCGCCGCGCTGCCGCAGTTGTCGCCGGACGAGCGACAGACCGTGGTGCGCCTGATGGCGACGTCGGATCCATCGGACGCGCAGGTGGCCGAAGTCATCCGCATGGTCGAAGCCGGGGGTGGGCTCGACGTCGCCCGCCGACGCGCCCTCGATCTGGCCCAGCGGGCCGACGCGGAGTTGTCGGCCCTGCCCGCGTCCACGGCGCGCGAGGCGCTGCGCGACAGCATCGCGTACGCCGTCGAGCGGAGGAGCTGAGTGTGGCGCGCGGTCCCCGGCGTCCGCTATTTTACTTCGGAGTGCTCGCCTCGGGTTTCATCCTCGGCGGGTTCCTGCATGCCCTGTTGCGGCGATTTCTGCCGCAGGGTGCCGCCAAGGAGTTCTTCACGACCGCGGTCACGCCGACGTTCGGTCCGATCCACCTGGATCTCTTGGTCGTCTCGATCACGCTGGGGCCGATCGGACTCGAGGTGTCGCTGCTGTCGGTGTTGGGGGTGGCGATCGCCTACTTCGTGGCCCGATCGCTCTTCTAGAGGAGTGGCGTATGGAATTCTCGCTGACGCATGTGCTCATCCTGCTGGTCATCGCGCTGCTCGTGTTCGGGGCCAAGCGCATTCCGGAAATCGGCTCATCGCTGGGGAAGGGCATCCGGGAGTTCAAGAACAGCCTAAAGGAGGTCGGCTCGGACCAGCCGTTGCCGCCGCCGCCCCCGCCGCCGTCGAGCTCGTCGCCGCTCCCGCCCTCGGGCGGAGAGCCGAAGCGTCTCAACCAATAGCCGGGACGGGCAGCCCCCGTGGGCAATCTCAGCCCCGGCGAGTTGGCGATCCTGCTGGTCATTGCCTTGCTCGTGTTCGGCGGGAAGGGACTGCCGGAAGCCGGCAAGGCGATTGGAAACGGGTTGCGGGAGTTTCGCCGTGCGCTGGGTGAGGCCCAGGGCGCGATGCGAGATCCCCCACCCAGCGGCTCAGGCACAGGCCCCGGCGCGGCGGATCCGCCGCCGAGGACCCGCCCCCGACGTCTCGTCGAATAACCGCCGGCTAACTGCCGGCGGTCGTGTTTTCCGGCCGGAAGATGTCCTTGCGCCGGTCGACGACTTTGGCGCGCTGGCGCAAACCCGCCAGATACGCTTCGACGCGAGCCTGACGGGCGCCCTGCATCAGGCTCTCCCGCTGGGCGTCGCGTTGCGCGAGCCACGCCGTGGAATCGGCCAACGTCCGGGCCAGGGACTGGAGAATGAACGCCCGGTGCTCGCCGACGATGACGTCGGAGCGCTGGGCCACGCCGAGCCGGAACGCCGCGCCCAGGGCAACGGGCTCGAGCTGGAGAATCGGCGGCGGGTGAAGCCGGGAGAAGGGGCCCATTCGCTGCACTCCGAGCCCGCGCGCGGCACCGGCCGCCAGCAGATCGGGATTCGCGGCCAAGGACGCCGCGATTTCACGTGCGCGACCCACCCACAAGGTCTTCTTCTTCTCGACGCGCGCCTGCGACAGCACTTGCTCGCGCACCGCCGCGAGCGGGGGAATGCCTTCCGGGGTCAGGGAATCGAGCCGGAACACGTAGTAGGCCGCTTCACCTTCGATCACCGGGCTCGTCTCGCCCGGCTTGCGCTCGAACGCCCAGACGCTGACGTCCGGAATCACATAGCGTCCCAACACCATCCGATCTCCATCCACGAGCTTCGGCGCGTGTCCCACCGGGAGTCCCATGCGCTGGGCGATGCTGTCGAGCAGCCACCCGCTGTCGCGCTCCGCCACGAGGCGGTCCAGGCTGTCCGCACGGGATTCCACGGAATCGCGGTGCGCGCCCACCAGCTGGATGGGCACGAGAATGTGCCGGACATGCAGCGAGTCGCCCTTCGCCGCGTCGATCCGGATGAGGTGGAAGCCGAAGCTCGAGAGCACCGGGCGGGACACCTGTCCGACCGGAAGCCCGCGCAGGCCGGCGAGGAACGACGAGTCGTAGCCCTGCTCGTTGCGCTTGAGCCAGCCGAGGTCGCCGCCCTGGTGGCCGCTGACCGTGTCGGCCGACTCCCGTTGCGCCACCTCGGCGAACTTCGCCTCGCTCACGGCCGCCTCGGCCCGCAGGCTGTCGGCCCGGGCCCGGGCGGCCGCCGTGTCGGCGGCCTGCGGGCGGCGCGGCTGCGCGACGAAGCTCATCCACGCTGCGGCCGGCCGTTTGAATTCCTGCTTGTGGGCGTCGTAGTAGCGAGCCAGCTCCGCGTCCGATACCGCGGCCTCCGAATCGGAGACCTGCTCCGGACCGATCGCCAGCAACGCGACCGTCACGGAATCGTGCTGATCGCGGTAGATGCGCCAGAGTTTCGCGTCCGGAACGTACAGATCCGCGGTGATGTACTGGAACAGCTTCGCCTGTGGGATTTGCTCGCGGTAGCGGGCCTCGAGCTGCACGAGGAATTCCGGGTTCGCACCGCTCTGCAGGAAACGTCGCCACTTGTTCGGATCGAACTGGCCGTTGGTCTGAAACTCGGGAACCGAGTACGCCTCGGGAGGCGGCGACGACATGGCGGCGTCCCGGATCTCGGCGTCGGTCACCGTGATGCCCAACCGCCGGCTTTCGTGTTGCAGCAGCACGTCGCGCACCAGCTGGTCCACCAGCTGATCCTCGACCTGCTTCTCATCCTCCCGCGTCAGATTCGATCCGCCGCGCTGCCTGGCCTGATCGAGGGCGCCTTGCAGGGCCGCCTGCCACTGCTGCAGGTGGATCGCCTCACCGTCGATGCGCAGGACGACATCCCCGCCCCCGTACTTGCCACCGGTCACCCCCATCCCGACGTCGAATACCAACCAGCCGATGAAGCTGACTGCCAGGATGTAGAAGACCCATTTCGTGTTCTCGCGCATTGCGCGCATCATATCGAACAGCACTCCATTGCACGGGGGTGAGGGGGGATAAGTCTAAGAGCCACAACGAGCAAACTCAAGCGAGCAGCGCGGGGCACAGAATTTGACAGCATGGCTGGCGGCGCACTATCTTAGACCAATCCCCACAAAGACTTAGACCGTGGCGTACACCAGCGAGATCGAGAAGCTCGAAGCGCGCTACCGGGAGAATCCCAAGGGGCGGAACTTCGCGCCGCTGGCTGATGCGTATCGCAAAGCGGGGCTTATAGATAACGCCATCGAGCTGTGTCAGGCCGGGCTGCAGCTCCATCCCGACTATGTCAGCGGTCACATCGTTCACGGTCGCTGTCTGGTTGACAAGAAAGATGACACCGGCGCCGAGGCGGTGTTCCGGAAAGTGCTCGATCTCGATCCGGAGAACATCCTCGCCCTGAAGGTCCTGGCCGAGATCTCGGAGCGGAACGACCGGTTCGATCAGGCCGCGGAGTGGCTGAACCGGCTGCTGTTGGCCGACCCGATGAACGGCGAGGCCGCCGAGGGGTTGTCGCGAGTGCGGGGGAAGGCGGCCGTCCAACCGGCGGCACCACCGCCGGCGGAAGAGCCGGTCGCCACGATGCTCATGGAGCCGACTCCCGAAACGCCGATCCTCGTCGAGCACGAGGAGCTCGAGCTCGAATCCGCCGCCGTGCCGCCGGCCGCGGGAGCGCCGCCGTCGTCGCCGCGGTTGTCCATCGAGTACATGGAAGGGCCCTTCGACGCCGGGATGGCGGACGCAACCACTGCCGCCATGGACCGTCCGGAGTTCGATCTGGAGCGCACCTCCGAACCGGCGATGGAACCGATCGAGACGTACGACAGCCTCGACCTGAATCAAGTCGCCCCCGGAGAGGTGATCGCCGACGGCATCGAGCTCGAGGAGCCGGGCGCGGTCACGCCGGACGCCGAAATCCAGATCGAAGGGCTCGCGCGGACGCAGTACGAGGGTAGCGGGATGTTCAAGGTGGACGATGCGCCGCCGGCGGTCGAGTCCTCCGACGAGCGTCCCACGAGTCCGGTCGCGGATTTGCCGTTGATCATGCCCGACGAGCTCGAGCCGGCGCCGTGGGCGACGGCGCGCCCGTCGCGGGAAACGGAGCCGATCGAGTTGGCGCCCGCCGAGGCGGCACCGGCCGCGCCGCCCCCGATGCGCCTGCCCGACGACGATGGGGCGGCGGACACGGCGGCGTTGTCGCAGGCCGAGCCGGTCGTCACCGAGACGATGGCCGAACTGTACCTGCGGCAGGGACACCGGGAGGACGCCCTCCACGTCTACGAGGCGCTGCTGGCACAGCGGCCGCAGGACGCGCGCTTGCGCCAGAAGGTGGCGGAGTTGTCGGCGCCCCCGCCACGCAAGCGTGCATCGGGCAGCGGGCAGTCGGCGGGTGCCTTCCTGAAGGGGATCATGAGCGCCAAGCCGGGAGCGCCGGCGCCGGTGCTGCCGGCGGAGCCTTCCGCGCCAAGCCCCGCCGCACCGTCTCGGCCCAGTGGTCCCACCTCGCTGGGCACGGTGCGTACCGAGCCCGAGGTGGAGGCGGAGCCCGACCAGCCCGCTCCGGGGAGCCCGACGCGGCCGGCAAGCGACGCCATCTCGCTCGATTCCGTTTTCGGGGAAGAGGGCGGACGTGGCTCGGTTCCCGCGCTGCCGGAGCCGGTACCGGAACAACCGTCCAAGCTGCCGACGGCGAGTGGCGGCTTCTCATTCGATGATTTCTTCGGCACCGCCGCCGCACCCGGAACCGGCGCCGGGAAGCCGGCCCCGAACTCCCGGCCTCCCCGGCCGTCGGGAGGGGGACGGAACCGCTCGCCGGAACAGGAAGAGGACCTGGATCAATTCCAGGCGTGGCTCAAGAGTCTCAAGGCCTAGTGCGCATCGCCGTTCTGAACGGCCCCAATCTCAATCTCCTGGGCGCCCGTGAACCCGAGCTGTATGGTCGCGCGACGCTCGGTGAAATCGAAGCCGCCGTCCGGGCCCAGGCCACGGCGCTCGGCGTCGAATGCGCTTGGACGCAGACGAACCACGAGGGCGAGCTGGTGGAGGCGATCCAGCGCCTGCGGGGCACGGCCGATGGCGCACTCGTCAACGCGGCGGCGTTCACGCACACCAGTCTGGCCGTCCGGGACGCCCTGCTGGCGGCGCAGGTTCCCTTTGTCGAGGTGCACCTCTCGAACATTTTCGCGCGTGAGCCGGAGCGGCGGCGATCGCTGCTGGCCGATCTCGCGCTCGGCATCGTCACCGGCTTCGGCGCGGACAGCTACCGGCTCGCGCTCGACGGCCTGGTGCGTCATCTCGCTGCACGCCGTGGATGAGGACGCACGCCCCGCGCGGCAGGAGGCGCTCGCCCACCTGCTCGGGGCCGAAGGACTGGACGCGCTGCTGGTCACCTCGCTGCCGAATATCCGCTACCTGACGGGGTTCAGTGGATCGGCGGCACTGGTGGTCGTCACACCGGGCCGCGTCCTGCTGGTTACCGACTTCCGCTATGAAGAGCAGGCGCAGGCGGAGATCGACGGAGCGGCGCGCGTCGTGGTCGAGCGTACCAGCGCCTGGGACCGGCTGTTTCGGGAGATCGGATCGCTCGGCCCGCTGGGAACCATCGGGTTCGAGGCGCACATCGTGTCGGCCAAGGACGCGGAGCGGATCGCCACGGTCGGACGGACCTGGCACTGGCGCGCCGCGCCGGAGCTGGTGGAGCGACTGCGGGTCCGAAAAAGTCCCGCGGAGGTCGCTGCCGTGCGGGCGGCGGCGACGCTGGCGGGAGAGGCGCTGCGCGCGACGCTCGACGCGGTGCGCGCCGGTCAGACCGAGCGCGAGATCGCCGGGATGCTGGAAGGGCACTTGCGGCGGCTGGGGAGCGAGGCGCACCCGTTTCCCACGATCGTCGCTTCCGGTCCACGTACCGCCTGGCCCCATGCACGGACGAGTCCGCGGCCCGTGGCGCGCGGGGATTGGCTGCTGCTAGACTTCGGCGCGCAAGTCGACGGATACTGCGCCGACATCACGCGCACCGTGGTCGTGGGAGCGAAGGCGACGGATGCGCAACGGGTCCTGTACGATCTCGTGTACGCCGCGCAGCGGGCGGCGCGGGAGCGCATCCGGGCCGGCATGCCTGCCCGAGAGGCCGATGCCCTGGCCCGGGACATGATCGAGGCCCGCGGGTTCGGAGACGCGTTCGGCCACTCCCTGGGGCACGGGCTGGGCCTCGAAGTACACGAGGCGCCGCGACTGGCGCGGACCAGCGCCGAGCCGCTGCCGGTGGACGCCGTGGTTACGATCGAGCCGGGGATCTATCTGGCGGGGCAGGGCGGCGTCCGGATCGAGGACGATGTCCACGTGTCGGCCGAGGGACC
>Ga0326729_1000194_pt1 | contig 15851 bp, 8 predicted proteins | sample MHFSIPfraction_2_FD_207744 | JGI IMG/M metagenome (GOLD analysis project Ga0326729, IMG submission 207744) | Lab enriched peat soil microbial communities from Michigan Hollow, Ithaca, NY, United States - MHF6AY SIP fraction | ecosystem: Environmental > Terrestrial > Soil > Wetlands > Peat...
GAGATTCATTAAAGGTGAGCAACCCGCCGATCCAAATCGTGCTTTCTCAAGCACTTGGCGGGACTGTTTTTGGTAAGAATAAATTGGTATTTGGAATATTCACTACAGGATGTCCCCAAGTCTTCCCGGTCTACTTAACCCAAGTTCCCCTTTTGATTTTTGTTGCACGATAGTGATGGAGCGCTCTCCCCCCCCCCTGCATTACCCCACTTCTTCAGGGTCAGGTCTAACGCTGAACGTGGGTATGTCTTTACCGCGATACTCTATGTCGAGTATTCCCAACTGATACTTAATCGTGTCCCTCATCTTTCGTGCTCTGTCGAGACAGTAACGCTTAAACTCACGCGCAGTAATGTCGTCTGCGCTACGAACCTGCGGAAACAGCAGTTTCAGGTAAGCTGTGGCGATGCGCTTGACAGCTTCGGTATCACGGGTGTCTGCTGCTTCAGGAACTTCGATAAGCTCATCCACGATTGCGCGGTATCTCATATCATCGCGCAGTTCGTGCATAATTGAGCAGAAGTATTCCGAGTTCAACGCCCAGCCCTCTATCTTGAGGTCGTCGTTCATTCGGGGAATATTCCACCCCTTGATGAAGCCATGAAAACGCTCTATTAAAGCTGACTCATGGAATACGGACGGCAATTCCTCAAACATATTCCCGAATCCATCCTCGTCCATCTTTTCCTTCTTGATGTTTCCACAGAGGATAACGCCAGCTTCGGCGGTTCCCTCATAGTTGCCGACTGTAAAGACGCCTGATTCAAGATAACCTTTCAGCGCTGCGCGCATTTCGTCCACATCGGTGAATGAAATAGTCTGCACTTCGTCAAGGGTTATAAAGTCGTTGCCAGATACCAAGCCTTCTGCTCGTTTATTCAGGTCGTAGAACATTTTTGCACGGCTCATAACGCCACCGCTCGAAAGCCATCCAAAGCGACTGACACGCCCGAAAAGATATGATTTGCCCGTTCCTTTCGGAGCAAGTTCAATGAGGTTTAGCCTCTTTTCAACAAATGGCAGCAAACGTGTAAGCATAGTGAGTTTCTTTTCCTCATCACCGAGATAGCCACTCGCATTGTAGTCCACTGCTCCGAGCAGGACATCAAGCCACTCCGCCGTTGTGAACTCACGTCGCGCCTCTTTGAAGTAGTCAATATCGATAGTGTAAGGGCAGAAGGTATTAAAAGCCGTCAGCTTGATTTTACCTCTGTTCACGCCTTTTGTCTTGTTCTTGGAAAGCTCTGTATCGTATTCATCTGGCAGACGATATGCGATTTCAACCATTCCCCAAGTTTCGCGCCCGCGCACCAAGTCGTCTTTGCAGGACTGCCACACAGAATCCTCAATAATGGTGTCCTTGCTCGTTAGCCCGAAGTCAGGCAACACAAACGATACCTCACCAGTCCTGATGTCGATATCAACCGACACCTTGGCAAGGAACTTCACCCGCTCGTGTTCGATTACCACTTGGTTCTTAATAGCTGTCCAGTCGTCCTTACGCGGCAAGTAAGTCCGCACAAAGCGAACCAACTCATCGGGGTCGAAGTGACCGTTCTCGTCCTCGAACTTCTTCAAAAGCCAATCACGCATAAAGGAAGGCAGGCTCAAAGCGGAGAAAAAGTTGCTCTTCTTGAGGTCTTTATACACGACCATCTCGTCAAAGCAATTTCTTAGTTTCTCAATCATAAATCGCACCTCCTAAAACAAGTCATCAAAAGCGTTATTGACTTTGCCGCTCTTGGCTTGTGCGTTAATCATAATCTTGCCAATCAGGTTGTCTCCCGCGTAAACGTCAGCCGAATAGCTGCCTGCCCGTTTTGTGTCGGGCAACTTCACGGAGTGGTGGTTCACATCTTTTTGTGTCGCCGAATAGGACGTCCCATTTAGGACAATGGAAACATCCTGCACCGGCGAGTTAATAAAGAGTGTAATCTCAGTGCCGGTTCGAAAGTCTACGGTCACAATCTCGTTGACAAGCTTAACAGCTACGCGTTCGTCTTTCAGAGACAGCTCAATAACGGGAACAACGACTTCTTCCAATGACGCCCCACCGTGAACTTCGACATTAGCCGCACGGCTGCCCTTAAAGCGTCCGTAGTCAGCAAGTACAAGGTATCCATTCTCCTCCGCGGCAAACGGTAGATCATAGAGTTGAAATAGCTTACAGCACCGCCCCGAATGTTCCCCTGTAGTATCGGTGTCGTATTTTTCCTCTTTGCGACTCAGGACAGCAAGCCGTGATGCCCCATGATCGCTTACAATCAAAAAGCATTTGCAATGCCTTAGAGCCAGTTCCGTAGCCGCTTTGTCTATCATCGCGGCGATGATATCTAGTTCTTTTGCAAGGTGGATGGGCAATTCATTATTAGTGAAGTTGTAACCACCTAACTCACTGTGCTTAATATCATCGAGTTCATTGTTCTTTTCTTTGCGACCTTCCCACGCATCAAAGAAGTCGCGGTTAATGCCCGTTATGGTCGGAAGTTCTGCACGGGCGATATTGATTCGAACAGACAGGCCTCGCTTTTTTACTAAGACTTCGATTAAACTTAAATATTCGACACCAAGGGCATCCAGCCAGTACAAGAAAGTATCGCTCTTATCAATGCTATCCATAATTTCATTACGGGTAGGCAGTCTGTTGAACTTCCGCGAAAGAGCAAGTTCATCAACCTTTCTCAAGAATTCAGGCTTAAGTTCATTAGACAGCTTTTGCTGTTTATAATCTTCGAAATACTGGGTCAGCAAATTCGCCAGTTCCGGGCATTTGAAAACGTATTTTTTTACGTAAGCTGCCAACGCGGGATAGATGTCATCAAGCTGTGGAACCATAGCGTTTTTGGAGAGCCAAGCGATAATCTCTTCACGTTCCACCCTTGTTTGGTCCGTCAGTTTATAAATGCTTTCTGACACCACTTGCCGACTATTTACTACGAAATTTGCGATATCCGACTCAGGGAATTTCTCAACCAAAGTCTTACGCTCACGATAGAAAGAGGCAAACCGCTTATCAATGTGCGGGATATCGATTATCGCGTTCAGGGCATTCCTGGCGAAGCCCTCAAAACGGCTCGTATTGTCCAGAACGAACCGAAGGTATCCGTTCTGCAATATGTCTACTTTGCTTTTCAGGCAAATGAAATAGAGCCAGTTTCGGTAATCATTTCCAGCAATGCGGGCGTAAAAATTCGACTCCAAATTATTTCCAAGCTCGTGCTTTTCGAAGACATCATCTAGCGAACCGTTGCTCTGGCAGATTTCAATCAGCAACTCTGCCCAGTGAGCGTCGCTTCCACAGGAACGCGACAAAGCAAAGCCCCTTGTTAACAACTTAATACCATCGTAGGCGTTGCAGATTCGGTGTACTGTGAATATTGCCTTATCGAAATCGACAGCCGTGCTCACGAAAACACTGCCACATAGCCCTTTTTCGAGTTCCGCAAGCATCTCTTTGAAACCCGATAAAGCAGGCACTCCGACAGATTGGGCGACAAGGGTAAACGATAAGTCACATTCCGCCTTGTCGACGACGCTAAACCGACGGCTATCAAAACGAGGGTCTGACTTCATCCCGTCAATCAGCGAGGCAAGCCCTCGCAAAAGCAATACGACTTTTACATTGCCGATATTGAGGTCTTTCAGACGCGACAAGGTGCATATTGCCACATCTCTTCCGCGAAGCGCAAGAAACTCACCAAGCCCCGTTACAACGATCTGTTTTCCATTTGCATTTACATCGGCTTCCTTGATTTCGGTGATGAGTCCATCAATGTCAGGCATTCTGTCGTCATTGTTGCAGAAAATACTCATCGGGGCGAAATCCAATCCCAATAACGACAACTCAGTTATTGTGGGCGCATACTGCCCGTCGCTGATGAACAGGAAATATGGCGTTTTAACGGGGGATGTTAGGTATTTTTTTACCGAGTCAATTTGCATCTATTTCCCTCCCTCATTCGCCAGTATTTCAATTCCGAATGTTATGCTTTCCTTTACAAGTCGTTTGAGGTACTGCTTCAACTGGGCGTCTTCCATCTCATCGATCTTCAGAAGAACCTGGTCACTGCCGCCAGCATTGTACTCAGCTTCAGCGAGTTGTTTTACTTTGCCCCTTATGTTCGGATTGTCGCGCCAGTCATAAACGTCGACAGAAAGGTGGTCAAGCGCGTCTCTGACTTTATCAAGATCGGGAAGTATTGTGCTATATACACCGATGATATCCCTCTCGAATGCTAAATTCCGCTTCTCATCATCCGAAAACACATCGAACAGCGTGGTAGAATCAAGGAACGCAATGGCGGTTTTCATTTCAGAATCCGTACCCCCGTTGCGGTTAAGCGTGTCAAACGTCTTCTTTGCCCGCTCAAACTCTGTTGCGGAAACCAAGCTCAGAATGGGCGTCTTGTAAAGGCTCGACCATTCGCGCGGGGTTTTCGTTCCCGTTCTATCTTTCCACAAGCGGAAGAGTTGCGACTTCAACTGGTTCTTGCGGAACTCCTCAACGGCTTGTTTTACCTTGACGTTGCAATCGGTTTTCGGCAAATCAAAGAGTCCTATTCCGATATTAGTCTTTACAACAGCGATGTCGTCGGCACTGAGGTCTACAAGGTATGCCTCATAGACTTCGGCAAACACATGCCTATCGTCATTCAATAATGCCGTGATTTCCGAGCCGTAGACCACTAATTCAGTCTGGAACGCTTTCAACTGTTCGGGCAGGATATCCTCTTGCTTACATATTTTAAGGAGCGTGTCGAGGACTTTTGCCAAGGAGGAATATTTTGACCGTAGTGCATCGCATGAAATGCCAATGAATTTCAGACGATCGCGCCACTCTTTGTAAGCCTCGGGCAGAGAATGTGCGAAAGCATTCAGAATTGTATTACTCACTTTTACCACACTGTACTCGGTCAGTAGCTTGCGTATTTCGTCCTCGCCTGTCTGCTTATCCCAAAGGCACGAATGTTTAACTCCGAACAAGCGGCGAATATCGTCAAGAACATTATTTTCAGCACCAATCGCCGTGGCGAGTTCAATAACCTTACCGCTTTCAAATAAATGGAGATAGTCGCGCATACCTTTCTGGCAGTTCTCACTTGTAAGCAGGGCAAACAAAGCATCGGAAAGCGAGGGCTTGTCGGACGCAATTCTTCCAATTTCCACCGCTTTCTTATGAGCCTCGTGGCCTTCCTTTTGAATAAGCTCAATGTACTTCTGAACCACATCAAAGATGCCTGCAGTGTCCACTATTTCAAGGCACCATACTGGCAGGTTCAAACCGCGCATTTTCGTTGACACTGCTATAGCAGCCTGTCCTGCGGAAGAACAAGAATTTGTGGGTATCCTCCACGCCTTTTCGGTAAGTTCATAAAACGCCATTTCGTCTGCGGTCATCTTTACGATATAGGTCGGCTTTGGAGCTTTGCCGATGTAGTTGCTGAGCATTTCAGCTAGTTTGTCCTGCGTCATCTGCTCGTGACCGCCGGATGAGTCGCTGTAGCGAAACGGCTCACTGCCATACTCCTTCAACAGGAAACCAGCAATAAACGACGACAGATTGCATGGTGCAAAACCATAGGTCTCCTCAAGGAAGTTGTAGATTTCTCCGATTGAAATCTGGCCATCGCGGGCAAACGCTACCTCGATGCGCTTGTCGACTTCGACTTTGATTTTAGCGATAGGCAAAGATGCTGTCGTAGGGTTTTCCCAGTACCTATCAATTCTCCAGATGGTCGAAAGGACGTGTTTCTCGACACCGCCAACAACGCCGCTTGTAATCTGCGATATGCCTGACTTTGCCGATAGTTTCATCCCAGGAGTTATCTTCAGTTGACTCTCAGTCAGGCTCTTGGCGAAATCGAACACATAAGGGAATTTGGTCGTTACTATGGTCTGGAGGACGCTTGACACGCCTTGCCCATTTCCTTGTTTTTCACCCTCTTGATTTGCGTATGTGTATACGATAAACTGACCGTTGTAAATACGGTTTTTCCAGTCTTGGCTTAAGACACGCGTCGCTTTATCCGAGCTTTCCCGCGACGATGTGTTGTTGCTACCTTGGTAATACATTGCCATAGCGGAGAAGTCCACATACTGCTCAAACGCCTCCAAGCCAAGCGGTGTGGAGAGAGCGTCGATGAATACGATGTTCTCATACTTCTTATCTGCAACTACTGTTCGGATGGTCTTGCGAAAGTTTGCGGCTTCCTCATCGTCCTTTGCAAAGGCGATAATCGCGATGAAATTCCACCCAGTGGGTCTGTCGCGCAGAATGTTGATTGTGCGTGTGAAGTCAGCGGTAGTTACGGGCATGATTTTGCCTGTTCCCGGTTCTGATTCGAAACGAAGACGCAAAGCAGGTGAAAGAGACAGCACGGTAGACAGCCCACCTTCCATTACCAGTTTCGAGGTTGTGCTGTTTTGTCGTATATCTTTTTTGTTGTTGTCTATTTTGGCTTGGTCACCTGCAAGCACCGCAGCTGCATAGGTATACCGCCCTCCACTTATCGGGTTTGAAATAAGGATGCCTTTTTCCTTAAGTCCTTTTGCGAGATTGGCGGACTTTGTTCCCTCTAAGTCTGGTATGCCCTCAAAGACATAGCTAAGGTTCTGTTCAGTAGCTTTGAATAGGTCGATTGTGCCGCCCAAACGCTGATCAATTGCCTGCATACAGAGGATGGCTTTCAGGACAGCTTTCTCATCCTCACGCAAATTCTGCTGTTGCGGGAATGTGTCCAGTATCAGTCGAATGTCTGATGTGAGGTTATCCCTACCTTTCTCGTAGAAAAAGTTCCATAGCATATCCACCGTGAGAAGCGGGTGGTTGTCAAAGGGACCCGTATTCTCAATGAACCATTGGAATGCCTTAACATCGTCCGTATTAGCGGATTTGATGAAGTCAAACATACTTCGCTGGTTGGACTTGAACGCAGAAGCTATGTTTTTGAGTAGCAGGGCCGCCATCGGATGAAGTGGCATAATATCCTTCATCACCTGAGGAGTGTCAATTTTCGCAACTGTCATCACTTGGGCGCGGGAAGTCTTGACTCGGTCATTCAGGTCATCAGCAAGAATATCCCAATTCGGCTTTGCGACAGATTTTACGTTAAAAGCATGACCGATGAGGTTGAATGCGATATTATCCGGCAGATCAATTTTCACCGAAATGAATCGGTCGCGCACCCTTGTCCATGTTGTGTCGGCAGTCGTGAACAACTGTCCCGATTCGTGCGTTACGACGATAAAGTAAAACGGCTTTAAATTAACCAACTCGGCGAGTTTCTGGAATTCCGAAAGGCTCTCCCGGTTGTTCTTGAAGTAATCGGAGAATTCGTCCCAAATAAAAACAATCTTTACATTGTTGTGGTCGATAATATCCGTTAGCCAAGCAATGAGCCTGTCAGCGTCAATATTCATCGCAGTGATGCCCTCTTTGTCGGCAAGATGGAAGATGTTTTCCATCAGCGTTTTGATCTCACCGCCCTTACGAAGAGCATTAAGCACTTCATCAGCGGAGGATTGGCTGAATAGTGCCGCCCACTCTGGTTTTTTCAAGAGCAAGTCGAAGAACTCCTTGTGCGAAGGTTCGTCAATCCAAGCGATGACACTTTCTTTCAAAGTGTTCTCGCCTTCGTAGAGGTTTGCCGCTACCAGTGAAGCCTTAATTGTTTCTTGAACAGCAAAAAAAAGGTCGCGGGGCGAATTAATTATACCCGAAGCGTATCGGTAGGCAGTCATGATGCCCTTTTGCTTGTGACCGATTAGCTTTTCGACCAGATCATTTTTCTTTTTCAATGGTTCGTATCTGTCCCAGTAGGCACGAAGCTCTTTTTCCGGCACTTCGAGAATTTTTTTCAACGCATAAGCGCACTGCGACTTGCCGGTACCGTATGCCCCCTCAATCCAGAGGGAACGCCGCTCCTGGCGTGCTAATACCCGCTCCATGCTGTTCAGCATTTCGATGAATGTGTTGTGCGGGTATGTGCGCGTCCAAAAGTCAGGACTGGCAGCGGCGATGGCAGAGTCGTTGACTTGAGGGAAATACTCCTCATCAATGTCAAAGTATTCGCGGTATTTATTAGTCATTTGCTGCTACCCCCTTGAACAAGTCCAGTACATCATGGGACGACTTATCCACTGCCAGCGTAATCTTTTCGAGGTCGTGTGTGAACGATGCAGTGATGAACTCCGGATATTTTGCCGAAAGGCCCAACAGAAGCGGCGTCATGTCGTCGCGGTCAAGCCCAAATATGCGGGTGGGGCTGATGCCATCTCGATCGATGGTGTCATTCAGTAGCGTAGAAAGCGTGAACTCCTTATAGTCGTTACACTTCTCTGCAAACTTGAATAGACCATACAGCACCACACGCGGATCGCTGACCGAACATTGCGTGCGGATGAAATCACCCTCGTCGGCAACAAAGCCCCAACGCAGACTTGTGCCGAGAGGTGTCTCAACCAGACGCTTGTAAGATTTGGCGATTGACTTAGCGTCCTTCGGTTTGACATCAACAGCGGTCAGCATATCCTCAACTGTCTGACGATTATAGGTTCTGCCAACATCGAAATTGTTTACATACCACTCGATCTGAGGGTTTTCGGCCACAAGATTGACAAGAATCAGACCTTGCGCAGTGTCTGTTTCCCATCCAATCTGCGAGATTAACTCGGCAAATGATGTGAACTGGTTTTTTTCATTTAGGGCGGCATCCTTAAGGAAACGCCTAAACATATCAAACATCATTGGGCCTAGTGTATGCTCTGAAAAGAAGGCCTCCTTAAGTTCAAAGAATGAGCGCAACCACTCCGGCTTTGGAGCGTGGTCAGCGAATGAGTTTAGGCTTTTCATTGAGTTCCCTCCTCCTTGTGGGTGACGCAGCGAGTGGAAAACCAGGCAACCACTGTCGATTGCGTGACAATCGTGACACCTGATACAATTGCTTATTTTGACTTTGCCGTCAGTAAAACTTATACAACCGTTACGACAGTTCGTTTCGCAAACTCGGCAAGCTTTGCAATACGAGGCTTTTCGGAATACTTGTCGGAACATCTTCCCAAATGCGGGGTGCTCTTTTAAAGCAACTTCCGGGATTGTGACTATGTAGCCGTTCTTTGTCGCCTCAACGGAAAACAGTATCTGTTGACCGTCAAATTGAATAGAATAGTCTCCATTGCCACCCCATAAGTCACCAAGCGTTTTTATCCATTCCAGCCAGTCGGAATCAGGATTAGTAATGTTTATTGTCAAAATTCCGTTTGTAAACCTTTCAATACAACGAAAAGTATTGTTCGATAACTCGCGCCCATTCTTTCTTGCGTTCCACCCGCCGTTTAGAATATATGATTCGGTGTTGCTCTTTTTGCTTTTGTTTCCTTCGTGGGTATTCTTAATCGAATCAATATAACTGTCAATCTCTACCGGATAGCTCATTCGGCGTAAGTAGTCGCTTGTGCCACCAGACATAGGACAAAACAAACATCCGGCACGACCATTGCCTTTCTTATATGCTTCATTAATCAGCAGATCGTTCGCATATATATAAAGCCATATCTCAGCAGAAGTCCATTCGAGGATTGAGTTATGGCTATACTGTCCCTTTTGTTTGGCACCATAGTTCTCGTATGTATACGTGCTGCGAGTAACGCTCTCCTGAGCCCGAACTCCAACAAAGTCAAGACCGACAAAATCGTTCTTGACCGTTACTTCTCTCAATTTCAACGTCTGCGGAGTGCTTTTATGCACTGAGCAGCACCAACGGAGCACACGCGATGGTGGGCCGAATAACTCCCACGATGCCTTTGATGTCAGATGCGACTTGGCAATGTAGAAAGGTATATCATCCTCGGCACAATGCTGTTTGGTCTTTTTGATGACCTCGTAAGTATCAGGGAACTCCATCCCTGTGTCACCGAACACCACCACAAAGCTGCCTTTAGGCAGGGCTTTCTTAACGAGGTCGAGCAGGACACAACTGTCCTTGCCGCCCGAAAATGCCACGTGGAAGCAGTCGAGCGTATCCTTGTACTTGGTGTAGATAGCCAATATTTTCTTGACCGTGCTCTGCTCTATGATTTCAAGCATCTCACAGTTTGCGTCAACCATAGCCCTTATGTCTACGGGGCAAAGCGATATGCCGTTAGGTTCCGGCATTATCGGCTTGCCGTCCACGCCGTTCGGAATAATAATCTCAGGGGCGGTATATATGTTGCCACCTTTCAGCGTTGCGACGAGTGTCCCGCGATAGTAGTAGTTGTTTGCCTCCGCCCACATATAGGGGCGGTCTGTCTGCTTGTCATACTTCCAATACTTATCAAAACCCAGTACATCCAATTCCGGCGAATAAACCGGGCGTGGTTCTTTGGAAAACCCGGTCGGCGAGGAATTAAGCAGTATCCCACCCGTTTTATTATCGTATGTATACGAGTACATCTTCAATACTTCCTTTCTCGTATGGCTTTTGCCATAATTATGATTTCATTAACTTTTGCGGTTGTGCTTCTCCCCGTGAAGCCGCTCTCATAAAGGAACTTCCCCACGGCGATGTCTTTTAAGGGAACGTCGGTATCCGCCACGGCATCGCTCATAATTTCAGTGTAGTTCTTGCCACAGCTTTTGCGAATGACTGCTCCGGCGTTCCGCGAGTTAACCGATGGGGTATCAAACCGAAACTTCCAACTAAAGCGACGGCAATAGCTTTCAAGCAGAAACAAATTCCACGTCTGACCGCAGTCCGGAAACGCCCCGAATGTGGTAAAAGACTTAAGCGGAAGGTAATCTCCCTTAACAAACAGCCCGATTGTTTCGTCAATTATGTCGGCGTTAAAGTGAACATATTTTTCCGCTGCATATGTATTTTTATCAATTCGAACAAGAAGGGTGTTGCCCGCTTCCATCGGGATCCACCTGTGAACTTCACCGGTTAGTTCTTCCTCGTAGGAAAGCAGGTCGTCAAGCGAGCATTTATCGATGGTTCGGCAGTATTCCTTCATTATGGATAACGCATCAAAAACGTCTCCTTTGCGCGTGACAATTTTGCCTTTTTGATCAAACTTGTCTGACAGGCAGATGCGATAAACCGCATTATGAAGCGCCGTAGTGGAGAGTTCGTAGTTGCGTTCCTTGATTTCACCAAAGGGCAAGTCTATAATCGAGACATAGCCGCGACAGTTGCATTCACGCACGGCGGCTTCGCGGATGGCTTCCCACTCTTCGTCAGTAATGTCGATACGGCTGACATGCGAGAATGTCTCCACGCTGCTCCAAATGAAGTCGCCGTTTTGACCAAGGGCGTACTTGATCCTTTCTAGGGGGATGTACCGCAACCGGTCTGCAAGTTGACTGTAATTAAGCAGTACATCATCACCCCACACGCGTAGGATTTCGCCCACCAGAGCGACTGAGACGGAAGCGTCCGTGTAGCCGAAATAGGTCAGCGTGAACGACAGCTTCGGGAACAACCTACGGAGTATTTCTATGAGCATATCCTCGGAGACCAGGCTTGCTTCGAACAGCCAGTTCTCGTTCTTGGCGTAGAACTCGGCAAAGAATATGGCTTGTGCGCCGTCGGCGAAGTAATCCTCCGCCAGTCCCTTGATTCGTTCTTTCGCCTGCGCGGAAACAGCATAGACTTTTCCATCAAAGATTGTGCCACAAGCAGCGATATAGCTTTCCAGTCCCTCATCGGTCAGCGTAATTTCCTCGTTCAAATCCTCTGCGGCAAAAGTGCGGAACCGAGCCATTTCAATCGGGGAGTTCAGCCTATAGCCATTGGCAAAATACGACGAAAGCACGCCCGTCACTTGCTCAATGAACGTCGGATCAAACATAGATTTAGACGGTGCTGCAGGGACAACATTTTCAGTGTTTTGGTTCAGCGTGAATTGGAGTATTTGCCCGTTTGAGTTCGACATTCGATGGAGAATTATTATAAGTACATGCAAAAGCTTAAGTACTCAGTTGTACTAATGCCTTAATAACAACGTACTAAATGGGGAAACAATCAGAAAGCCTGATATTGGCTTTTTCATATAAAGTTTCAGTCCGGTTTGGTTACTAGCGATATAAAAAAATAAACAGCGCCCATCTAAAACCATATCTAGCAAATAAACTCAGGGATATCCTGTAGTGAATATTCCAAATGCCAATTTTTTCTTACAAATAAAAGTCCCGCCAAGTGTTTGAAAAATAACGATATGGAGCGGCGGGTTGCTCACCGTTATTGAATCTCGTACCTTATCGCTATCTGGTATGCGACATGCTGATGAACGGCTGTCAAGCATCCTTTGTCCAGGTTCCAAGATTCGGGTGAGAGTCCCAAAATGTCCCGCACGAGGTCAGGCCTCAACGTAAGTACAACGGGCTCCTCTCCGCCGAATCACTGCACCGGCAGCCGTTTGTCAGCTGTAGTTCAGTCTTTCATAGGCAAACATCTCATTCTTCTTCATCAGGGTCCAGGCAATGGCCAGCATCTTCGCAGCCAGTTTGACCCGGACAATTCCCAGTATCCCTTGTTCACGTTCACGACCTTTGAGTTGCCGGGCAAACCAGCATCTGAAATAGGTGTTTTTCGTCGAAGCCACCAAGGCCGCCTGATACAGAGCATAGCGCAGATCTGCATTACCGCGTTTCGATATCACCGGCGCCGCCTTCATGGCCGTCTTGCCGCTTCTTGATGCGCTTAAATCCAGACCAGCAAGCTTGATGACCTGGCTCACCGTTTCAAAACGATTCGGATCGCCGATATAGGCCAGCAGCTTTGATGAAATATCAGGGCCTACCCCGGGAATACTCATCAGGCAAGCATATTCAGGGAACCCCGAACAGAGCTGTGCGATGTGTTCTTCGATCTCCCGAATGAGTTGACGAACAGACTGAAGTTGTTGCATGAGCAGTTGACCTTCATAGTTGGCCAACTCGCCGCTCAGGCAGCCGATCGAATGCTGGGCGGCTTGCCAGATTCGCATCAGATGCGCTTCCTGCCGTTTGCCTTTATAGACAGGAACAACCTTGGCAAAGAACGATGCGTAATCCAGTTCGCTGATCAACTCAGGTGCGCAACAGGTGCCGATCACGGCAAAGGTATCCTGCTGGCAGGTGTTGATGAACTGATCCATTTCCGGAAAGAACTTCGCAAGCAGGTTGTTCCTGATGCGGGTCTTGATGCCATGTTCTTCCTTCTTGAACTTGTGTTTCAGACTCAACAGCTCCCGAAGTTGCCGGATCTCCAGGCTCGGATACTCGTAAAACGGGCATTTGCCCTGAGCGATCAGGTCGGCTACATTGGCCGCGTCTTTCCGGTCGTGCTTGTCCCAGCGACCGTCAAGCAACTCCCGGTTCTGTTTGACGGCAACACCTGATACCTGAACGACTTGCTGCTCTTGCCGGACCAGATAATCGGCCAGAGGTTTATGGTAATTGGCTGTAGGCTCCACGCCAAATACGACGGCTTCGAGCTGCTGCTGCAGCCGCAATTGCTCGGTTCTGGCAAGGAGTAGTTCAAAGCCGTCCTTGCAGTTCGGAAAAGTGAACTGCTTGCAGAGAACCCTTCCCGTTAATGTGCCGAAAAACGCGAAGTGCTTCTCCTTGGCGATATCCAGTCCGACGATCAGATGCCGTTCAGAGCTTCGGATCTCATCGCGCAGATGCCGATATGCTGCCAGTCTTTCAGCTTCGGATTGCATAATATCCTCCTTATTGATGGGTTACACCAGCGTGCTCTCCATTCATTCTACTTAAGGATGTATGCAATCGTGCCCTGATATCGCTAACTCATTGGGCAACTATTATATAACGTTGTACTGTTAGCGAAGTAGCGAAGACAAAGTCATCGATTTCAGAGCTTCTTCATATTGGAATTACCGCTCTATTCCAGTCCAATTTCATCGAACTCTCAGCCATTCTACCTACTTTTGATAATAGGCAAGTATCAACAACGTCAAGCGTAACCAGCATGTCAAAGCTGAAGGTTTTAGTCGCAGGAGCTTCGGGATATCTCGGAAGGTATGTAATCAAGGAATTCACTGAACGGAGCTATGGGGTGCGGGCCCTGGTGAGGGATAAGGAGCGGCTCAAGGGCATTGGGCCGAACTTCGAACCCGATGTCGCGGATCTCGTTGAGGAGGTATTCATCGGCGATGCGACTGACAAGGCTTCCCTCAAAGGCGCATGCAAGGGCGTTGATATCGTGTTTTCATGCATGGGGCTCACCAAGCCACAGCCAGACGTAACGAGCGAACAGGTCGACCACCTCGGGAACCTGGCGCTTCTTGAGGATGCAATCACCTGCGGTGTGAAGAGGTTCATCTATATCTCCGTCTTCAATTCCGACATGATGATGGATTCGGACCTGGTCGCGGCACACGAGCATTTCGTCCGGGACCTTCGCTCTTCCGGTATGCCTTATACCGTCATCCGGCCTGGCGCATACTTCAATGATATGGGGATGTTTTTCAACTTTGCGCGTAAAGGACACGTTTTCCTGTTCGGCGACGGCTCGAACCGGTTCAATCCGATCCATGGGGCTGATCTGGCAAAGGTCTGCGTCGATGCGGCGGAAGATGAGGGGAACAAGGAGGTGGCTGCGGGAGGTCCGGATATCTTCACGTATGACGAAACCAACCTTATGGCTTTCGAAGCCTTGGGCCTTGAGCCGAAGATAACTCATGTACCGATGTGGGTTGGCGATGCCGCCCTGTTCGTTATCGGGCTGGTCAACAAGCCGTTTGGAAGCATCATGTCTTTCGCGCTCTCTGTCAGCAGGATGGATAACATCGCCCCTTCGACCGGAACGAGACACGTCAGGGATTTCTACCGCGACCTCGCGGCTCAGGGAAAACCTTGAGCTACTGGCCGATAAGAGAAGTAGCCGAATAGAAAGCCATACACGACCAGCCCCTGAGGGGTTTTGGAAAGCGGGCGGACACGCAGGTCCGCCCCTACGGGGAGGGTTGATAGGACATATCTATGGATTGAATGATTGGACTTCGGCATAAAAACCAGGGCTTGGCACTGCATTATAATACCTGACTGTAGGGGCGAACCGGTGTGTTCGCCCTGACCTTGATGGTTCTGGAATACGGGCGGTTCGCGAACCGCCCCTACGGAGAGCGATGACATAGAAGACTTCGGGACACCGCCACACACATTTTTCGTAATCAGTTAACTCTATATGGCTAAAGCCAGCACTGTTGTTAAACTGCTGGAAATGAGTATTGCCTTATGTTGCCGAGATGTGGGGTTAAGTTAATAGTAATTGCCAAGCTGGAGCTTGGCGCTCCCGGGGCTTGTTGACTGCCTTTTGAGTCAGCTTTGGCCCCTGAGGTGCTCTGGAATGCGGGCGGTTCGCGAACCGGCCCTGCGGGGATGGATGATGAAGAGTGAACTTCTTGTCTTTGTGCGTCGTTTTTTAAAGCACATGAGAATTGCGGAGCCTCATGGTTTTGGTCGGGCTTTTAGCAGGTTTAGAAGAAGCGTTCCAAGCATGGAAGAGCGAGCTGAAATTGAAGTTCCCCCTGATATTGATGACACGATGAACACTTTAACCGGGGAGCGAAATGAACACTGTCAGGATTGCGGCTCTTGTATTGATTGTATGCGGCGTATTTGGACTGGTCTACGGCAGTTTCAGCTACACGAAAGAGTCTGAAGAGGCAAAGCTGGGACCGATTTCACTTTCAGTAAAGGAAAAAAAGACGGTCAATATTCCTGTTTGGGCCGGTGTGGCTGCGATAGTTGCGGGCGGAGGGTTGCTGATTTATGGAGGTCGGAAAAGCTGAAGTCGGAAGCCTTTGAGGCGTTGGTCAATAAGCGAATTTCCAGAACGAAAGCTCCCCCATTTCGCGGCATCATG
>Ga0326729_1000195_pt1 | contig 15773 bp, 14 predicted proteins | sample MHFSIPfraction_2_FD_207744 | JGI IMG/M metagenome (GOLD analysis project Ga0326729, IMG submission 207744) | Lab enriched peat soil microbial communities from Michigan Hollow, Ithaca, NY, United States - MHF6AY SIP fraction | ecosystem: Environmental > Terrestrial > Soil > Wetlands > Peat...
GGGTCAGATAAGTGAATCGAGAGGCGGTTATCAAGAAGCGAGAAATCATCTTAACTGCATGTAATATAATGAATTATCTCAATCATTCCGCAGCTTTGCAATTATCGTAAGTCCGACTGGCTGCTAGTTAAAGAGAGAATCTCACAAAGAGATTACAACAGTGCAACAAGAACCGCTAAAAGCAAGATTCTTAACGATTTAACTATATAACCGTATCGTTGATTGATTGAGTGAATATATCAAACCTGAAACTTAAAAGCAAACTCGAAATAAATCACAAACTTTTCAGCGTTCTCCGATGCTGACACGCTAAGAGAAATAATGGTAAGTGGAAAAGCAGACGTGAGTTACATCGCAGAACCGGCGCTTGCTTGGTCGATTCTGCGGATGACGATGGCGAGTGAATGGCAGTTTAGGGCAAATCTGAATGATTCGTCAGCGCTCTAATGCGAAGCTTTCGTTGCGACAGCCTTGAGGATGAGTGACTCGAAATCCTCTTTGGTGAGGCCACCGCTGATGACATTGAGCAGTTTGCCGTCGCGCCCGACGACGAAGGTCAACGGAATCGCCCTGATCTTACCGCCCGGCTGGAACTTGCCGAAGGCATCCTCAAGCTCCGGCGTGGTCAGGCCGACAGGATACTCGACGCCCATCTCCCAGAGAAAATCGGGCAGGGTCGCGGGTCGGTCCCTGAACGCAATGCCGACAAAGGTAAAGCGCTTATTTGCATATTTTTTCTGAAGTTCCACCATGCCAGGCAGCTCCTGTCGGCAGGGCGGACACCACGATGCGAAAAAGTTGACAATATAGGGTCTGCCGGAAAGCTGCGCACTCGTCAGCTCTTTGCCGTCGAGCGTTTTCAGCCGGAATGCCGGAGCGCTCTGCCCGGTCACGGCGGCGCTCTGGGGCGGAATCGCCGCGAAAGCCTTAGCCGCTGGGGCAGTGCCGCTCATGCCGAGGGTCAGCAGTGCTGCGGCGAGAATCTGGTTTACGAATTTCATTGAATACTACGTTTTTTCAGCTTTTCTAAAAATACCTCCACTCCTTGCTCATTCATGAACAGAGGCTCTCAAGGGATTGTCTCAGAAGCGGGTAACTGTCGTTTAAGAAAAGGTGGTCCCGAATGGTCGGGACCGCCCCCCTTTCAAAATGCTTTTAGCCCCCCCTCCCTTCATCTCCGTCATCGAAACCCGCTCTTACGTCAAATCGACCCCCGGGTTGTTGGCGACGTTTCTGAGTTCCGGGGTGTTGAGCTTTTTGATCTCGACCACCTTCTTCTCCCTCAGATAGGCGGCGACGGTCTCCCACACCGGCTCGCCGGGCGACTTGGCTCCGACGGTCGCCCAGCCCGCGACGCGGTAGTTTTTCGACGCTTCGACGAGCTCGCCGTTTTCAAGCCGCATGTTGTCGATGCGCTTTCCCATCGAGGCGGTCGGGTCGATCCGGTAGTTGAGGCCGCCGGTGCGCACCATGTCGCCGCCCTGCTGGTAGAAGGGGTCGAGATTGAAGAGGTTGTCGGCCACATCTTCGAGAATATCCTTGATCTGCTGGCCGCTCATGTCGCGCACGTAGGTTTCGGGGTAGGTCATGCAGGTCTGGTCGAGCACGTGCTCCATCGTGATGGTCTGGCCGGGCAGAATGCTCGTGCCCCATCGGAAGCCGGGCGAGAGCGAAATCTGCGCGTCGTTGCGCTGGCGCAGGGCGTCGCAGATGATCTGGTCGAACGGCCCGTCGAAATTGCCCCGGCGATAGAGCAGCGATCCGGCGACGGCGAGAGGCTCCTTGAGCTTGTCGAGGTAAGGGGCGCGGGTTTTGTCGATGAACGCCTGCATCCCCTTGTGCGCCGGAAGTTCGTTGGCGAAGACGGGCAAGAGCTTGTAATGGTACTCCTTGACTCCCCCATCGCCGAGCTTGAGGTCGATGACGCCGAGGAATTTGCCGTTCGATCCGGCGTTGGTGACGAGCGTGCGCCCCTTGGCATTTTTGACGACGAAGGGCTGCGGTACGCCGTCATGCGTGTGGCCGCCAAAAATCACGTCGATGCCGCTGACCACCTGCGCCAGCTTGATATCGACATCCATACCGTTGTGCGAAATCAGCACGACCGCGTCCGGCTTCTCCTTCGAGCGGACGGTATCGACAAGCTCCTGCATGTCGCTCGCGTTGATGCCGAAGGTCCAGTTCGGGATGAAGCGGGCAGGATTGGCGATCGGCGTGTAGGGGAAGGACTGGCCGATCACGGCGACGCGATGCTTGCCGAGCGTTTTGATCACATAGGGCCGGAAGGCGTGGCCGGTGTTCTCGTCGAACGCTTTGGCTCCATTGAAGAGCGCATCCTCCTTGACCTTGATATTCTGCGCCACGAAATCCCCCTTGAAGGCCGCGAGGTTTTTGAGCACCTCTTCTTCGAGATAGGTGAACTCCCAGTGGCCGGTCATCACATCCACGCCGAGCAGGTTGCACGCCTCGACCATGTCCATGCCGCGATTCCAGAACGCCGTACCGGAACCCTGCCAGGTATCGCCGCCATCGAGCAGAAGCGTTTTTGAGGCTCCATACTCGCTACGCATCCTGTCCACGAGCGTTTTCAGGTGCGCGAAGCCGCCGACCTTGCCAAATCGATGCGCCGCGTCGGCGTAGTTGACCGCGCTATAGGCGTGAGCGAGCTTGCTGCCGGGGGCAATGCCGTAATATTTCAGAAGCTCATTGGTAACCAGATGCGGCGGACGCCCAAACGCCTGCCCCAAGCCAAGATTCAGGCTCGGCTCGCGATAGTAGATCGGCATGAGCTGGGCATGAGTGTCGGTGATGTGCATCAGGCGTATATCGCCAGACCGACCTATATTATATATATCCGACGATCCGGATTTGGCCGAGGCCATATCGGGCAACAGCCCTGCGGCGCTGGCGAATCCGAGAATACGGAGAAACTCGCGACGGGATAGATTCATGGATGAGGAAGGGTTTGGGTTGCCGTAAAAAATGTAAAAGTACGGAATGGCGCCGGTCGAGGAGCCGACGCCTCCGTGAGGGGCATTATTTCGGAATCATCATCTTCCAGTTCTTCGCCGTGGACTTTGCCTGCGCAATCGCGGCCCTGGACTGGAGAAGCGCCAGCGAAGCGAGTTTGTCGGACTCCTCCTTCTGACCCTTGTCAAGCGCCTCATTGGCCGACTTGATCAGCTTCGAAGTATCGCGCCACTCGAAGCCAAGCGCGTCGGCCTCTTTGCGGGCAGCTTCGGCCTGCTCAATCAGGGAGGGCGCTGCCGCCGCCGGAGCGGCCAGAACTCCCGCACCAGAAGGCATCAGCGCCACCATGCTCAAAAGCAATAACACTTTTTTCATTGTTTCTCCTTCTTATTTTCTTGCTGCGGGACCATTGAACTTCAGACCATTCGACATGATCGTCTGGAAGAACTCCAGATCGCGATACTCCTCGCTCTGCTCCTCGAACGGCTTGGCTCCGATGTTGTCGTTGCACCCCTCATACCGTTTGTGCAAGGTGCCGATCTCTCCCCACTTCGAACGGAACACCGGGAAGTGCGTGGTGTGTCCGAGCGCGGGGCTCATGATCTCCGCTCGCAGATGGCGTCCGGCATACTCCATGTGGCAGCCAGAGCAGGACATGTTGAGCTGACCGCGCTTGCCGTAGAAGAATGCCTTGCCTTTCATGTAGGCATTGTATGCGGCGGCGCTCTTCACCTTGACGTCGATCTTCTGCCCACGGCTGATGTAGGCCATGTAGGCGGAGACCTTCGCCAGATCGCCCTTGAAGCCCGGATAGGGTTTTTCGCCGTTGGCCACGCGGCACTCGTTGATGGCCATTTCGAGCGTCACCACCTGCTTGCGCTTCTCGTCGAAGTAGGGATAGTTGCCACGCACGGCTCCCCCGTTCGGAAAGCAGCTCGCCAGCGATTTGCCGTTGGCAAAGGGTTTGTTGAAGAGCGCCTTGCCAGCCTCGACATCGAGTTCGTAGGGCGGGAACTCCTCCATCTCTTTCCACTGCTTGCGGGCATCTTCATCGAGAGCGTAAACGCCGTCGCCATAATCTTCAAACTTCACATCGGGGAACTCCTTGCGGAAATAGCCCTGGAATTTTTTGACGTCGGCATCGACCAGCGCCTGGTAGTTGACGGCATGCGCCGGTTTTGTCACCAGAGCCGTCATCAGAACGAGCGCACCGGTCAGCAGCCGCCGCTGTATTGTTTTTTTCATGGATGGTTTCTCCTGTGATTGGGAATTACATCGCCGTGATGGCCTCTTCCGCTGTTTCCGCGCCGCCTTTGTTGTCAACCCAGGAGACCTTCAGCTTGTCGCCAACTTTCGCGCCGGTAAACTGGAAGGAGAGATAGGGATCCTTCGAGACGCCGGGACCGATCTCGGCATGGAATACAGTCTCGCCGTTGTGGCTTGCCGTCACCTCGGTGATGAAGTGGTGCGGCACCAGCACGCCATTCTGATCCTTGCGGCGTCCCGTTTCCATCGGATGCGGAATGAGCATCTTGACCGAAACGGCGTCATTCTGAACTATTGCTTTGATTTTCATGATTTCACTCCTGAAATGGTTTTGATGGTTATCGATTAGCCGCCGCAGCCGCCGATGGTCACTTTGACTTCACGGGTAACGCGGTAGAGTTTTCCGCCCGCCTGGGCGATCACGACCAGATTGGCCGTCTTGGCCATCCTGATGCGGAGCGAAACTTCGGGCTTCATGCGCGGCATCACATCGACGGAAGCTACCATCGGGCTGAAGTTGGCCGGAGTGAAGATGCTCATGTTGGTCACGCCGGGAATGGTGGTCGAAATCGTCACCGGCACGAACGCGCCGTTCTCGGCGATTTCTGGAGCCTTGATCTGGATGGCGGTCGACTCCTCGATCGGCAGCGAACCATATTTGGCCGCGATGGCGTCTTCGAGTTTGTCGGCGGCAAATGCCTTGTCGCTCCAGTTGGCCATGAGCTTGCCTGGCATGGCGGCAAGAACCGCGACCGATGCTGCTGAACCGGCTATCGTTTTACAGAAATTTCTGCGGGAAATACCCATAGGAGCCTCCTCTAATAAAGAGTGTTAGTGGTTTGACCCCACGCGGGGCCTTGTTTGAAAAACTGTAAACTCAGAGCGTGTAAAGGTAATCGAGGAGCTGGTCAAGCTCGGACTCGCTCATAATGCCATGTTTGCCAAAGGGGGGCATTATGCTCGTGGGGTTTTTGATCGTTGCATCCCATATCTGCTTGCGCAGCACAGCCCTGTCGGGATAGCGCTCCTTCATCTGGCTGAGTGGCGGACCAAAGTTCCCCGGAAACTCTCCGTCGTCCATCATGTGGCACGCGAGACAATTGCCCTTGTTTCTGTCGGTTGCAACGGCTTTGCCCTTGGCTGCCGGAGAGACGACCGCCGGGGCCGCCTTGGGAGCCGTCGGCTGATCGGCTGCGACTCCGAGCGAAGGCAGCATGAGGATTGCCGCCGCCGCGATAATGCCTGAAGACTTCATATGCCTTTCTTTTTTTATAAGTTGAAAATGCCTGTCGTGAACGAAAATCTGCGAGCACCGGCAGCGAAGGTCGCGTAGCTGCCAGCCATGCTCAGTCCCAGGTATCCTGTGAAATATTTTTATACCAGTGCAGTGACTGCATCGCTTCGCCCGCAAGCTGATCGGTTGTTGCCTCCATCGAGGTGAGATGGACATCCGCCGGATTGTCCTTGATTCCTTCGGGGGTCTGGAGATAGTCGCCGGAAACCGAAACTGCGTAATTCGGCGCAATCAGGCTAAAGCAGAGACTGCCGAGATGGTGCTCGCCGTTTTTGGGGCCGCCGAACTGTTCGACGAGCGTCGAGGCGAGCGATTTGGCCTGGGTATTGGCGGCGGTGCCAGATTTGGGCATGGTTCCCACCAGAGCCGCGTCGCCGACGACATGGATACCGGGATGCAGAAGCGATTCAAAGGTCGCGGGGTTGACCGGACACCAGCCGGAAGCGTCAGTCAGGCCGGAATCCACCGCGATACGCCCGGCTCTCTGCGGCGGAATCACGTTGACGACGCCCCCCTTTTCGTCGCCGAACTCCGTCGCAACGGTCATCTTCGACGGATCGAGCCGCTCGATCTTGCCGCCAACCGAGGCCGAACGCCACTCGATCATGCCGGGATAGAGCCGCTCCCAGGCCAGCATGAAGAGATCCTGCTTGGTGAACACCTCTTTTTCGTCGAGAATGATGACTTTCGATTTCGGCTTGCTCTTTTTCAGATACCACGCAATGAGGCTTGCCCGCTCGTAGGGCGCAGCCGGGCAACGGAAGGGATTTTTCGGAGCGCAGATGATGACGTTTTGGCCATCTTTCAGCGCCAGCAACTGGCGGCGCAAAAGCTGTGTCTGGGGGCCAGCCTCCCAGGCGTAGGGCATCACCGTTTCGGCGGCCTGGCGGCTGTACCCCTCGATGGCCTCCCACTTGAAATCGACGCCCGGCGAAAGGACGAGGCGGTCGTAAGAGAGTGACCGGCCACCCTTGAGGTTTACACTTTTCTTCACCGGATCGATAACGGTTGCCGTATCATGCACCACCTCCACGCCATAGCGATGCCGGAGTACATTATACGTATGGGCAATATCCTGCATCGTTTTCAAGCCGCCAAGCACCCAGTTGCTCATAGGACAGGTATGAAACACCGTTTTCGGTTCGACAAGCGTCACTGCAATCGCGGGATCGAGCTTTTTGATGTAACGGGCTGCCGTCGCCCCGCCAAACCCGCCGCCGATAACGACGACTCTCGCTTTGCGGGCAGAGGCAAAAAGCGGCGTAGCGGACATGAACAAAGAGGAACCGGCAAGACCGGAGAAGAGCAGCTTGTTGAAATTCCGGCGAGAAATCGTGTTATCCATAACTCAAATATCTGTATACCGTTAAATGCTGAAATCAGGATGAATGGCAAGAAAGCGCATCGACGATTTGCAGTCAAACCAATGCTAAAGCATCAGCGGACAGTAATTGTTATATGCTTATGTAGTTATATAATGAAATACGATTAAATATGCAAGACGTAACCTGTTTTTTACACTCGCATAAATGCGTAGCCGAGAAAAAAACGCGAGAAAAATCATGAGAGTGCCGTCATGTGGATTGAGCGAGGGGTGCTTGAACAGAATGTCAAAGAGACGACAATCTGTCATGGTGTATTATTAGGGTGTCCTGTATCCATCGAACAATACCGAATCGTTCGTTATAAGTAATATAGTAGAATATCAGACGTTCATCACGATTCTGTGGAGCGCTGTCGTTCGTGATCAACAGTGCCGTTCTCGTTCATTGCATAACGGGAGATAAAAACAGTGCCAACTTCGCCACAGAACCATCCCGCCTCCAGAGCTGCCATGATCGAAGCGGGAATCCAGTGCGACCACTCTCCTATGATGGACGAAGACGATATCTGGGCACGCTACAGCAACGACAAAACCGATATTGGCGAACATCTGGCTCGCGTCATCCGTACGCTTACTGCTGCTCTGCCGGTTAAAAGAAGGCTTCGGGCGCTCTCCATCGGGTCGAGCAGCGAGCCTCAATCCCGGATTCTCGAAACCGCGTTCAGGGGCGGCCACTTCCTGCTCGACATCGATTCTGAGCCACCCGATACGGTGCAGGATCGCGTAACTCGCCAGAGCATACCGCAGGTGCGGGTGATTACCGGTGACTACAACCAACTGCTTCAGGCGGAGGATAGCGTTAATACCTTTTTCCAGCAATCGCTCGACAGCCGCAAACTCGACCTCGTCACTCTTTACCACTCACTCTACTATTGCGGCATGGATCTGATTTAATGCAATGATATGATGGTTGAAAATACATATAAAATCAATACATGATAACGGGATGTTATATATGATTTTCAAACACTAAAAGAACGCTCTTAAAGCGAAAATCTGTCGTTAATTGTCAAGAATAATCGCTGTCTTAGAAATATAAATACGCTATTAATAGGGTTGGCGTTGCTGTTTTATATTTATATAATATACAAATATGCATCAAATACACAATATACACCTACACGAAATATCAAACATCAATCAAGAAAGATCGACCAGCATAAACGATAAGTATAGAGTCGCTTGATTAGACAATGACACACTTCTCACCCCTACAACTGTTGTGTCGCGTTTGGAAAATTAAAGTCTGCCTATAACAACTCACCGATGTCCACAACAGCGATCATGCTCATGCGATCCATCATGTATTTGGACCTCTATAACGAAGTTGAGTAGAAAGCATACAGGGCGAGCTGTTTGCGTAGGAATAGCGGAAGTAATAAAACAGGATGGGAACAAAAAAACAACGGCAATACATCTCCATATCAAATCCACGCGCCCACGAGGGGCGCGACCTTACCGGTACATGTCGGTATTCATATTTATGTTCGTTTCAACCCACGCGCCTCAGAAAGACACGACATAGAAAAATTCACGAAAACCATCGACGATCGTACAAAACAGCTAACATGTCTTTACCATTTTAAACTATATGGAATTAAAGGCAAGTCACATAGAAACTATCATTTGATCACGGACGATCCAATATAGTGACGATTTCAGCAAAACAAAAATCTTTCAATCCACGCGCCCTTTCGGGGCGCGACAAGCAAGCCGAAATCAGCCCTTGTAACCTATCTGGTTTCAATCCACGCACTTATAGAAAGCACGACTATTGCATTACTTCATCCACCTCCTTTTTCATTTTCAGTGACATCTCCGATAATCCTCAAACCATATTATATTTCATATAAACAAGGCGCCTTTTTATCTATTTTATTTATTTACTGCCCAAGTAATTCACAACCATTCCAGGCACTCTCAAAATCCAGTTTCTTACATGTATCAAAATCTTTTTCATTTCAAAAAATGTTCCAGTTATATATAATCCTAATATTATTTAGCATATATTGTAGCTATTATACCTGTACCATAACTGAGCAAAACAGATATGAGGAGTTTTCATCCTCATAGTAAACCTCTGATCCAAAACAAAAAGGAAAAGCTTCAATTGAGCATTTATCGATGAAATATTTTGAAAGTGAGTGATTGCTGGGTGGAAATGAAGTAGAATCGAAAGTAATTCGATAGGCAATAATGAGGATGCTTGAGCGGAAATGAACTGAACAGCCTGAGTCCATGCGCTGCTTGACCCATTTTTGCTCCCCTTCTCTGTATTCAGGCAGATCGATAGCGCTGTCAATACAACCATTTACAACCAGACAGACCGCAATCACAAAATGGATATTTCGATTGTCCATCTGGTGGATCAATTATGTTCTTTCCCATCCCAACCAAACGAGTTCATGTCGATTATCTGAGATACAAAGAGCTTTTATTCGTTAATCACCAACAATATACGTATATAACACATCACGCCTGAAAGCATGATGAGGACACGATAATCGAAAGCCGGGAGCCACAAGGCTTTCTGCGTCCGTTCCCGGTAATGATACATCGACTTACTCTGTCACTAAAACACTGTTGCGACTCGACGACATCCATTTGTTCTCTGAAATGTTAATAATCAATTATACTTCTCAGATACATCGTATTTTTTTAAATTACAATCATTACGATCACTCAAAGCAACTCTCGCTACTTGAGCGCCTTAACAATACCTTGCTGATCTGGTGATCTTTTCATACACACACTGCATCTTGCGGAACTGGCGTCATCAAAGCAGCTTGTGGAGTGTTACCCCATCAAGATCTTTCTCGTCAACCACAATGAGATAGTCTTCGAAACAGCGGGCCGGACCTTCAGAGTCGGATTTTCTCAATATGTTGATCGTCTCGAATAATTTGTGCGCCGGAGCATTGCCCAATGCCGAATTGTGTTCAAAAACGTAAAGTCCGCGTGTTGACATAAGTCCTCGGGCCGCTGAACGGTCGTGTTCGAACATGTACAAAAGAGCCTCCCAGAACAGTTTCAGATCATCGTCAGTAAAGCCTGTCTTGAATGCAAGATGCGCCGAAATAAAACCGTGTGCGCGATATAGGCCGTAGGGAATGGTGTATTTCCGTCCCATCGTACGGTTCTCGCCACCCTGTTTTTCTGCCTCTGCTTCCGTTGCCACCGCCATTCTTGTGATACTGTGTTCAAGAGCAACCACAGGTTCGACGGAACGGGCAAAAGTCATCTGAACCGGGCCGCGAACCTGGCCGCAATTTGGCGCCGATTTGAGAGCCATCACGGCGCCAAAGGTTCTGATGTCATAATAGTCCTGACACATCTTGTCCCGACCCTTGTTTGTTTCATCGGGAGTTGGTTTCCTTGGCTTTGAATCCTTGAGTACCTGCTCGATAACTGTAATCACTCCTTTGTCGACAAAGCCTTTATTTTCTTTCAACCAGCCTTTAATCTCATTTTTATCGGCATCAGCTTCGATGACAAGCAGACCTTTTTCATCTTTCATTTCGAAACGTACGCCTTCAGGTAACTCGACTTCACTTATGTTTTCAAGAAGCGTCTTTTCCGATATTTCTTTTTTTGATGATTCTCCTATATTGATGCCAAGTTCGTTGAATGCTTGAAAATGGGCGCGTCCAAGAACGCCTTTTTCCTTGACATAAATATCATATGGACGCTCTCCACCTTTAACAATCCAGATAAAATTCCTTACCTTTCTTTTCAGACATACATCGGTCACAAGACCTACTCCTGTCTCGGCATCGATTCTAGGAAGATTTCCTGCATCAGGGTCGCCATTCGGATTTCCATCCGTTACATCGAACAGCAGAACGAAATCATATCTTTTATCTACAAATTTCATATCCCCTCCTCTCCTCATTGTAAAATTATTGATTTATTCAAATCGCATTTCTGATGATAATATCCTATAGCAAAACGTGCCTGATCTTCCATCATCAAACCGCAAGGCAGCTCTGGCGGAATGCTGCTGATTATCTCTGTCAGCATTTTTTCGTATTTACGCTTCAATCCTCTAACTTTTATCTTTCCGAGATGGTAATTTTTCATTTTTAACAATTGCGGAAAAACTGTCATTGGTGTTGAAGATGCTGTAGCATAATAATGTTCTCTTATTGTGCTATTATTGCCAGGAATGCTCTGTTCCTGTATTTTCTCCAGAACGGCAAACAACCTGCCAAGCAGGTAACCCGTACTTATATTTGTTTCATCAAGTCTCACGGATATTATCTCCTTTTCTTTGATTGAACGAATTCTGCATGAACGGTTCAGATAAGCCTTCAATATTCCCGCTTGCATTCTTCTTACGTTCCGTAGGGTACGAATACGCAAGATTGTCTGCTGAAACATCGTCACTGGATACTCATAACCGGATATGATAGATCGAACCACTTGTGAAGCCATGTTCGATGGAATATTATCAATCTTGTTTTCGACTGACATCGCAGACAACAGCCAATAAGTTGAATAATGTCCTGTATCAAAGCTTGAGCGAACAATATTTATATCATCATAATGTTGCCGTATGGCATCTCTCAACCCCCGTTCCGTACTTTCATGCCAGAATCTCACTGATATCCTCGCTGCATTTGGCCCCATGCCGAGCACGAAAAATCTTGTAGAAGATGCGTCTGTCAAGGATTCGCGGTCATTGGCATACAATGAAGCGACTGCCCGGATTTCTGTTTCGGGATCATCAAGAGATGGAAAAGAAAAAAAAGCGGGAAATAGTCGCTCGAATTCACTTTTATTGTCTGCCCAGAAAACAAGGGTCATATCACCAAGTTGAACTTTATTGTTTGAATTGCGTGCAAGGAGTCGGTTGAGTGCTGTCGTATAAGCAAATTCCGCAAATTTACTTGTCGGGGCATTATAGCCTTGTTCTTTTCCATATGAGTCATAACCAGAATTTTTTTGAAAAGAAACTATTTTTTTTGAATCCTTGTTTATCGGAGTATCACTGTGTATGCGAGCAATAGGGCCATATATTCCCGTAAGAAGACATATTCCTTTATTCTCTTCATGTGTATTATTCAAATCGTATTTTTCTATATATGACCTCACACTTGGACGACATGGGACCAAGAAAGTTTCGTCATCAAGACGAAAACTCATATTGCATCCGTTGATTTTTATACATTCACTCCAATTTTCGGAACTCGATACTTTTTTATACTCATTGTTCTGATAAAAAGAGGTCACTGCGTTAACGCCATCATCCTTTTTGAGTGATTCTGGCAACGCGTTGACTTTAACAAGAAATGAATTCAACTGTTTTCTTGCCATTTCAATGCTTTTCATATCATCACCCCGTGGATTTCCCAAAACATAGCCATAGTGATCCCAGAGAAGATTACTGGTCATCCATGCATTTGAACCTGATCTTCCTGTCGACTTTGGAAGTAAAAATGCTTGAGCCTTTTTCATATCTCCTTGCCGCGTATCTTCAAGATCGATAAAATTACCATTTCTATCGATAACGATGATAAATGGTATTTCTTTCCACTCAAATCCTGGCGGAGCTATGCCGCTTTCCGGGTCGGCTGCTTTTTGCCGGTAATAATTATATAATGCCTGCAAAATCATTTTTTTACCTCTTCGCTTTCCCAATCCGGCACTTCAATGATACCGTCATTCATTTTCGCCCGATAAAATGCGGGCGAAGGATCCTGCGGATTTCTGAAATCGAGATCATACAGCATAAACCCAAGATCTTTTGTTTCATTGATAGGCTTCTGTTCACTTGAAAAATCTTCGATATAACGAAATTCACAACTGAACTCCCTGCATCCAAGATAGGGTTGATTGAAACATTGTCCCTTTCTTGCTCGACGTTCAAAAATCGCATAATATTTACCTGGATTCTCATCTTTTCTTAACGCTTCTTTTTCCCACGCATCTTCCGAGGGCGCGGATACCGTAGTGCTCCCTTTCACTCTTTCTGACTGAGGTATGAATTCCATATCTGCATACAACCGGTAAGCGACATCACGAAGTAATAAACTCGCTCTCTGCTGACGATGCTTCAACCCTCCCTGATTATCGGTATCATCGATAAAAATCCCGCCGTTATCGCTCATGACAACCCCCAGTTCGTTGCGTCGAACCGACATCCATTTGATAGGCTTTAATACTTCGATTTTGCGAATTTTCCATTTAACCGCAGGCTTCCAGAAAATGGATTCAAATACGGCACGAGCCGCAGAAGGCGTAATAACATCGTAACTCACTCGTTCCACCTTCATTTCAGGCCTGGTAAAACAGGCAAAATCCCCTTTTACTTCAAGACAGAAGGTTTTATTAAAATAATCCATGCTCTCGTTCTCTTGAATTCATTATGAAAAGCTGCATCTCCTCGCCCTGATTACTGCACGACTATTGCATATATCTGCCGCGACTATCAAGATCAGGATAAAACAATGACCACCAATCGAAACGATCTCTCTTTTACAACATGACAGAGCTGCGTTGTTTTTTCTGATTCATTGGGTCTTGACGATCAAGACTCCTCTTGAAGTTGCTGAACCTGCTTTTTATCATATCATAAACATGCAGCCGGAGGCGATCCTTACGGACAAGCCTTTCAAGTCAGCCATTCCATGTCATCTGGGTCGAACAATAACCTAGTTCCACAATCTCATCAGCGGCCAAGGAATTGCTCAAGGCAGTTTTCTGGAAATACGGCTGATAGGAGCAGTCGTTAAATAGCGTATTTAAATCGAATCACGCCATCTAATGAAAGTCTTCAAAACCTCATGACTGCCGGTTAGAACTCTCCGTCATTGCCTCCTCTGTGTTCATCACCCTCAAAAAAACCATCACTTTCACGCACCATATCTAATCAATATTGAGAGAACGTGCTCTTAATATGAATCGTATATATAAAGTATTATTGATTGTTTTGTACAAAAAGCAAATATTATTAGACCATTGTACCACGAGCACTCTTGAACACTCGATGAAAAAGCGTATAAATACAGTGTACAGATAAATCGAAATTTCAAATTGCCTCCCCCACCACACGAACGTGAGTAATAAACATTGACCCACGCCATGAACTCTCCCTTGTGTTCTGAATATTCAACAATTATGCTCATGGAGAAAAAGAATTCTTCAATCTATATGTAAAATAAAATTTGATTCTTTCTATAGCTTTTCATATACATCAAGCCACACGATAGCGTGTTGCTAAGCACGTCGTCATGTGCTCAACGTCGAGATTCAACATCTATACATTCATTTCGGGTTCGTTGCGACGCCAACCATTATCACCAAGTGGCTTCAGAACATTTCATCTCGAGATGCCGATAATCTTGAGTAAGATGTAAGAGTGCAGTAGTCTTGATTAGTCAGCAGCCTGATTTCGACAACAAGCAAATCCAGAAAGTTTTTAAGATAAGATGGTATTCGACAATAGGTGCAATTAAAGCGTACATTAACCCAGTTGAGGCCATAATCGGAAAAAGACGGGAAAAGGAAGCTCGCTTAAACTCATAAAAAGAAATGTGTATGAGCCAAACGATATTTGTCATGGGAGACGTTGCCATAACAAGTGCAAAAACCGGAACATCCCGTTCTATGCGGGACATTCCGGCTTCTGCACTCTAAGGGCTGTAAATCCCTGATAGGCTAAATACAGACAACATCTATATTATCGCCAGATATTATGCATAGAGATTGTTTCAACCCACGCGCCACCAAACACGCGACTTTATGAGCGTGTAAAAATAGCATCTTACCAACAATATCACAATTTTCGAATCTTCAGCGTAAAGACACTCGTCAGATCTGGAAATAACAATAAAATCAACTGTTAACAGACTACCTTCAATGCATGAATACGTATTATCAGCGCAAAATATTGATAAATCACATTCGTCATGATTTAAAAATATGATAAACTTGCAGTAGCTTCTGTAAAGATCGAGGGTACTAACAAGAGTATTTTGCATGAATTCATGACTGTTAAGGCTTAACGCTCCAAGTTGATTACTGAATACAAAACAGGTTAACGAAAATATCCACGCGCCCTGATGGACGCGATAAAAAAAGGAAAAGTATCAATAATCATAGTCATAGTTTCAATCCACATATCCAAATGGACATGATCTTATTAATTCAGCTTAAGAAAACAAGACGTTTTGCTCAACTCAATCGTTTATTAAAAATTATAAGAAAATACATATATCATATATATACAAAATTTTTTATACAAAATCACTCTATTTTAAACCATAAATCGATTAGAAAATACATTAAATACTCTACATTGTCAGATATTTCATGGCTCATCACGCATTTACCGTTAAGCCACTTAGTATTCCACAGAACATTTAACGCGAACCTGACAACAATCGACACGATTGCCCACACTTCTGTTCATCATAGAAAGTTTTGGCAACTCAAACGAAAATAAACTCTATCTAATAATTTTACAATATGTTATACGAAAAACGAAACAAGTTGATCAAAATAAATTCCTGTTGATAAAGATAATTCTTTATTAATAAAATCTTTTTTTTCGCGCTGAAACAGACAAATACCAGAATAAGAACGCCGTCATGCATACCAGAAATATATATCAGATACCTAACGTTTGAACAAATTAACTTAACATGAGTCAAGTTCGGTATAAAACCATACCGTAGAGCAACTTTCAGACAAAATACTCAATAAACCCTTAGTGGTCGCATTTTTTTGATATGAAGGTCGTATGTTAAAAATGTGGGGCAAGTAAACGCTTCTCCGGAGATTTGTTTTAAGAAAGAAAGGCCAATTTCTTCTGTTCAACCAATCTGCCGGAGGAGCGATGAGACAGTTCGTACAAGA
>Ga0326729_1000199_pt1 | contig 15485 bp, 15 predicted proteins | sample MHFSIPfraction_2_FD_207744 | JGI IMG/M metagenome (GOLD analysis project Ga0326729, IMG submission 207744) | Lab enriched peat soil microbial communities from Michigan Hollow, Ithaca, NY, United States - MHF6AY SIP fraction | ecosystem: Environmental > Terrestrial > Soil > Wetlands > Peat...
TCGCGGTAACCGTTGTCGCGATAGAATTCGACGAGCAGATTCTTGTCCTCTTCGAATTTGTCCTTTTCGAGTTTCGGCTGTCCGAAGATTTTTCTCCACCAGGAGTTTTGCGATGTCTCCTTGAAGACGCCCCTGAGTTTGCTCTCACTGAATGCCTTGTTGCCGTGGAACCTGATTTTTTCGATGATGACCCTGGAGCCTTCATGGATGGTGAAGATCGCTTTTACCTTGTTGTTGCCGACATTCTCGAAGCGGTACTCCGCGCCGGCGGACAGATAGCCTTTTTCCGAATAATGCTTCTCTATCCTGTTCGTGGCATTCAACAGGTCCTGGGAGCTTATTCTGCGACCTGAAGAGAGGTTTGCGATCTTCTGCAGATCCTTCTCTTTAAACTTGTGGTTTCCCTGGAACTTAATTTCGTCGAGGATCGGAAACTCGTTGACGATAAAGGTCAGCTTTACGGCTCCGCCGCCAAGGTCGGTTTGATCGATCTTGATATTGCTGAAATACTGCAGGTTCCAGAGGTATTGCAAAGTGCCTGGAATCTCCTGGCCCGGGATGCTGATCTTGTCGTCAACCTTGATGGGCAGGCTTTTCAGGAGGTCAGCCTCTTTCAGTGTCTGCAGGCCGCTGAAAGAGATCTGCCTGACGGTCAGGGTTCGCGTCTCGGGGGTTGCCGCAGGTACGGCAGTTACAGAAGGGCCTGAGACAGTGCCCTTGTTTGCAGCGGTACTTTTTGCACGTGTCTTTGCGGAAGCGTCAGTCAGGGGGCTGTTGAGCAGTACAAGGACGATGAGCAGCGCTGAAACCCTGTCTGGGGAAAAAGGTGTTTTTTTCATGAAAAGGCTGAATGGTTCTGTGTTTTAAGCCAGTCGTATAAATGGGTTCGCATGTAATTGCTCGCTTGTCTGGCCGAATCGACGCTCACGGTTCTGATACTCCCTGAGCGCGTCATACAACTGGACACGACGGAAATCGGGCCAATAGGTATTGGTGAAATAAATCTCGGAATAGGCGCTTTGCCAAAGCATAAAATTGCTTATGCGGAACTCTCCGCTGGTCCTGATAAGGAGCTCAGGGTCGGGAATCGAAGCGGTCGAAAGGAACGATGCCACGAGGTTTTCGTCGATCTGTTCCGTATCGATCGTCCCGGCTTTTACCTGTTCGGCAATTGCCCGGCATGCATGGGTGATATCCCATTTGCCGCTGTAGCTCAGTGCGATGTTCAGTATCAGGCCGTTGTTGTCTTTTGTCAGATCCATGGTTTCGGCAAGTGTTTTCCGCACATCTGCGGGCACCATGTGCAGATCTCCGATAACCTGCAGCCGGATATTGTTGTCGCGAAGCTGACGAGTCTCCTTCCTGAGTACCCTGATAAGGAGCCGCATCAGCGCCGATATTTCGTTTTCAGGCCTTTTCCAGTTTTCTATGGAAAATGTGAACAGGGTGAGGCAGCCTACCCCGAGCTGGGAGCAGGCCTCTACGATATCCCTTACCGACTCTACGCCGGCGATGTGCCCTTCGACGCGCGATTTACCTTTGAGTCTCGCCCAGCGCCCGTTTCCATCCATGATAATTCCGATATGTCGGGGGAGCTCACAGGAGGACTTCAACGCCTGCTGGATCAGGGTGTCTTCGGGATCAACTCTTGATTTAAACCACTGGGGCATGAAAGGGTAAGAAAAATCCATGTGTTGGGAATTCGGGTCATCGGTCGTTGCCATTTTCATCTGAACGCACCGCGAGCAGACATCTGTCGCAATATCCATCAAATTGAATTATAGACAGTAATTTAGTATTATACAAACCTCATGACGGCAGAGCCAGATGCTCTTTCGGCCGGCAGCATGCGATACGCGCAGGAGTTGTTGTCCTGCCGCATCATTCTTCAATAAAAATACATCCGGAAAAGACGTGCAGTTTAGTGGATATCAGGACCTCCGGTCCAGGCTGGTCTCGCGGGAGCTTACCTGTGAGCAGGTGATCGGGAGTTATTTGCAGCGTATCGAATCGCACCGTGACGATAATATTTTTACCGCGGTTTTTCATGAAGAGGCGCTCGTGCGCGCAAGGGAGCTGGACAGCAAGCTTCAGCGCGGCGAAACACCTGGCAGGCTTTTCGGCATGCCCATTGCAATCAAGGACAATATTTCGATGAAGGGCGCACCCCTTAGCTGCGCCTCAAAGATTCTCTTCGGCTACGAAAGCGTTTATGACGCTACGGTCATCATCAGGATGCACGCAGAGGATGCGATTTTTGTCGGCCGTACCAATATGGACGAGTTCGCCATGGGGAGCTCCAACGAAAACTCCGCGATCGGTCCTGTGCCGAACCCCTTCGACAAAACCCGCGTTCCCGGAGGAAGCTCCGGAGGTTCTGCGGCTGCAGTCGCCAACGACCTGGCAATGGTCGCCCTCGGTTCCGACACCGGCGGTTCCGTCCGTCAGCCGGCCGGCTTCTGCAACATCGTAGGACTTAAACCGACGTACGGTCGCATTTCGCGTTACGGACTGGTGGCCTTCGCCTCTTCGTTCGACCAGATCGGCCTGCTGGCTGGGAACTGCGACGACGCAGCCCTGGTGCTTGGCGTGATCGCGGGCCTGGACGAGCGTGATGCCACCTCTTCACACCACGATGTGACGGACTATGGGGCATCGATGGATCATCTTTCCCTTGAAGGCCTTCGGATCGGCGTCCCGACGGCATTTTTCCCCGAGAACCTGAACGCTGATGTCGCATCTGTCGTCAAGGCCGGCTTGAAGAAGCTCGAGGATGCCGGCGCTGTGCTTGTGGAGATCGATCTGCCCGAAAGCGATTATGCCATTGCAGCCTATTATATCCTGGTGACAGCCGAGGCATCCTCGAACCTCGCACGTTTCGACGGTGCGCGTTACGGCTATCGCTCGCCGGATTCGCAGACTCTTTCCGAGATGTACGTGAACTCCCGTACGGAAGGTTTCGGCGACGAAGTCAAGCGAAGGATCATGCTCGGGACCTATGTGCTTTCTGCAGGTTATTACGACACATACTACAAAAAGGCCCAGCAGGTCCGGAGGGTATTCCAGGACCGCTACCGCGAGGCGCTCGAAAAAGTGGATGTCATTGCCGGCCCGACATCTCCGTTCCCGCCGTTCGGCATCGGCGACAAGATGGACAATCCGCTCGAAATGTACCTTGCAGACGTTTTCACCGTACCTGCCAGCATTGTCGGTATGCCCGCCGTCAGCGTGCCTGTCGGTTTTGACAGCCTCGGCCTGCCCGTCGGCATCCACCTGATCTGCAACTTTTTCGAAGAGGGGAAGATGCTGGGCATAGCACGCAACCTTCAGTCTTTCTGTCAGGCAGTTCCGTCGATTTGACGGCTCTATTTTTTTTCATTCACCAAACAGGATATCTGCTTATGAGCGTACTGGTCAATAAAGATACCCGCCTGGTCGTCCAGGGAATCACCGGGGGCGAGGGAACATTCCACACCTCCCAGATTCTTGAATACGGTACCAACGTCGTTGCCGGCGTTACTCCCGGTAAAGGCGGGATACTCTATAACGGAAACGAAAAAGATACCTTCTGCCGTCCCGTGCCGGTATTCGATACGGTTCAGGAGGCCGTGGACAAAGCCGAGGCAAATGCGACGGTCATCTTCGTTCCTGCGCCGTTTGCCGCTGATGCGATCATGGAGGCTGCTGCCGCCGGACTGAAAGTGATCATCTGCATTACGGAAGGTATTCCGGTAAACGACATGATGAAAGCCTACTCCTTCGTCAAGGAGAGGGGTGCCGTGCTCGTCGGTCCCAACTGCCCCGGCGTCATCACACCCGGCGAAGCCAAGGTCGGCATCATGCCAGGGTTCATTCACAAGAAGGGAACCATCGGGGTTGTTTCAAGGAGCGGAACACTGACCTATGAAGCTGTGCATCAGCTTACCGCCGTCGGGCTTGGACAGTCGACCTGCATCGGCATCGGCGGAGACCCGATCATCGGCATCCGCTTCATCGACGCAGTCAAGCTGTTCGCCAAGGATGACGAGACCGAAGGGCTGATCATGATCGGTGAGATCGGAGGCAGCGCCGAAGAGGAGGCCGCCGAATATATCCGCAAATATTTCAAAAAGCCGGTTGTCGGGTTCATCGCCGGACGCACCGCACCTCCCGGCAGGAGAATGGGCCACGCCGGAGCTATCGTTTCCGGAGGAAAGGGAACAGCGGAAGAGAAAATCAAAGTCATGGAAGCCGCAGGCATCCACGTCGTCGAGAACCCTGCAGACATGGGAACGATGATGCTGAAGGCGCTGGGACGGTAAAGACTTCAAGAAGAAGACAGGGACCTGAAGACAAGAAAAGGGACCAAAGGGACTTAAAGGACATAAAGGACCAAAAGGGTGGAAAGAAATTTCTTAACCTTTATGTCCCTTTGGTCCCTTAAGTCCTTTTGGTCCCTTTCTTCTTTCCTCAGTCCCTTTCTTACAATCCCAAAGAGACCAGGTCGTGGATGTGCACCAGGCCGACCGGGTGCTGGTCGGGGTCGCAGACCAGGAGCTGGGTGATCCTGTAGGTTTCGAGGATTTCAAGGCAATTCTTTGCCAGGAGTTCAGGCGAGACGGTCTTGGGATTGCCAGTCATGACCTCTGCAGCCCTTCTGGAGAGGAAATCTCCGCCGCTCTGTACCAGCCGCCTAAGGTCACCGTCAGTGAAGATTCCTGTAAGACGGCCGTTACTGTCTGTGATTCCGGTCACGCCGTAGCGTTTCGAGGTCATTTCGAGGATGAGGTCGGAGACTGAGGCCTCTTCGTTTACGAGAGGGATAGCCTCTTCCATTGCCATCACATCGGCGACCGTCATGGTCAGTTGCCTGCCGAGAGAACCCTTGGGGTGGGTAAGCGCGAATTCGAGGTCGGTGAAGTTCTTTTTCTGCATCAGGCACATGGCCAGTGCGTCTCCCATGGCGAGCATCGCTGTCGTGGAGGTGGTCGGTGCAAGGTCGTAGGGGCAGGCCTCCTGATCGACCCCGACATCGAGCACGACGTGGGCGTTCATGGCAAGATAAGAGCGTTTGTTGCCGGTGAACGCGATAATGACGGCATCCCGCTCCCTGAGCGCCGGTATTATGAAATTGAGCTCTTCGGTCATGCCGCTTTTCGACAGGCATATGACCGTATCGTTTTTCGATACCACGCCGAGATCTCCGTGCGCGGCTTCTGCCGGGTGCATGAATATGGCGGTGGTGCCGGTAGACGAGAGCGTGGCGGCTATTTTCTGGCCGACAATGCCAGATTTTCCCATTCCGGAAATGATGATTTTGCCCTTGCACGCCAGCAGGAGTTCGATAGCCCTGGCAAAACTTTCGTCGAGCCGATCGCTCATCTTCCCGATGGCATCTGCTTCCTGCATGAGGATTTTCCTGCCCTCCGAAATGGTCTGCGTTAAATCAGTCGTCATGGTTGATACCTCAGTTGATCAATGCGATCTTTGCTTGCGGGGAAAAACAGAGAATATTGATTTTTTAATCCAATATTCAGCGCTATAATCAAGAAAATTACCGTTATTTTCCATAACATCGCGGGATCAGCCCGCAGGGCTCGGCATGCAGGTACTATTTTCAGCACAGGCCGGCCCACTCCCGACAACCGTTTATATTAACCATAACGAGCGCATTATGAGCTGGATCTATATTCTCGGTTTTGCATTATCGGTCTTTTTCATGCTCATCTTTTTCCTCTCCAGATTCGTGCAGTACATGAAGACTGAGCAGAATATGCAGATCGAATCATTCAAGGATACGCTGATCGACAAGGACAATCCCGTCGGTCTCGTGGGTGAGGAGCTCGAGAAACTCAAACAGCAGCAGGCTGAGGCCCAGCAGCATCTTCGCGAGGTTATTTCCAAGATTCCCGTGATCCAGAAGGACGGCAAGTTCCAGGTCGATTACGAAGCTGTCAAAAAGCAGAAAGAGAGTTCGGGTCTGGGGCCCAATGGCTCTTCTCCAAAAGGGAACAGTTAAGCATATCTACTGAGGCTGATTACGGATGTTCTCCAAGCTCAAGCTCCTTGCAAAGGATACGGTCATTTACGGAGCGAGCACTATTCTCGCCAGGAGCCTCAACTACATCCTCGTCCCGCTTTACGCCAATAAACTCTCGACGTTCGATAACGGCATACAGGCGGTCGTCTACGCCAATATCGCCCTGGCCAATGTGCTTTTCTGCTACGGACTTGAAACCTCATATCTGAAGGTCGCTTCCGACGCCATCAAGAAAAACGAGGATGAGCGGCGCTATTTCTCAACGGCGTTCATCAGCCTGTTGGTCACCTCGACGCTTTTCGCACTACTGATCGTCCTGTTCGCCCCGGACATAGCCTCGCTGATCGGCCTGGCACCTGAATCAGGTACGTTTATCCGTTATGCTGCACTCATCCTGTGGCTCGATACGATGCTGGTCGTTCCGTTCGCTGAAATGAGGCTGAAGAGGAAAGCCGTCCGGTTCGCGCTCGCGAAAATCATGGGGGTCGTCGGGGGCGTCGTGAGTGCTTTCGTGCTTCTCATTCCCCTCAAGGCGGGTCTGGCAGGAGTGTTCATCGCCGAAGCGATCGGATCACTCGTGAGCCTGGTCATGGTGTTGCCGGTACTGATTCGCATGAATCCCGGTTTTTCGTTCGATCTGTACCGTGACCTTCTGCGCATCGGTCTCCCTTACGTGCCGACTGGAATTGCCGGCCTTCTCATCCATCTGATCGACAGGAACCTGCTCATCCGGATTCCCCAGAGTGATGTAGAACGTCTTTACGGCGCCGGGCTCCATGCTTCTGACATCACAGGCATCTATGGGCGCGTGGCTGCGTTCGGCGTCGTCCTGCAACTCGTCATCCAGGTGTTCAGGTTCGCATGGCAGCCTTTTTTCCTCCAGCATGCGGACGACCCTGAGGCTAAACGCCTGTTCAGGCAGGTGCTCAACCTGTCGACCATCATGGTCATCGTGCTTGCCGTGGCGGCGACCTTTTTTGTCCCTGACCTTGTCCGTTACCATTATGGAGGGCGCCTCTATCTGCTGCCTCCTAAATACTGGATCGGCCTTTCTATCCTTCCCTGGATCTTTTTCAGTTATGTCTTCGACATGATTTCGACCAACCTTTCTGCCGGCCTCCTGATTACAGGTAACACCCGATACCTTCCCGTGGTTACCTTCGCAGGTGCCGTCGTCACCACCGTGGCCTGCTGGATGCTGATTCCGGTCAGCGGCATGGACGGTGCGGCCATTGCGATTCTTGCCGGCACTGCGGTCATGTGTGTCACCATGGCCTGGTTTTCGCTCAAGGTCTATCCGCTTCGCTACGACTGGGGACGTCTCAGCCTGCTTCTGGCTTCCGGCCTCATGTTTGCCGCTTATCATGACGACCTGATTCTTTACCTCGGCAGATTCGGCGTGAGCGGCGGGATGTCGCTTCTGCTGAAACTGTTGATCGTGCTGGTCTATCTCGGTCTTGGTACGCTTATCTTCCGAAGCGAGGCTACGGCTGTGGCGCGTTTGGTGCAGGAGAAGCTTCGTCCGGCAGGGGGTTCCGGAAAGTAATGATTCGTGTGGCCACCGTCCAGTATACGCCCGTCCACGGCTGCAGGCAGTCGAACATCAGGGCGATCAGGAACCTGATAGAGCCGGTCGAGGCGGACATTTTCATCCTTCCTGAGCTCTGCACGAGCGGATATTTTTTTCTGTCGAAGGGTGAACTGGCACCGCTTGCCGAGTATATCCGTTCAGAAGCCTCCAAGGCGTTCCAGCGGATGGCGGTCGCAAAGAACGCCATGATTGTCGCGGGTATGGCCGAAGCGGCGGGGGATTTGTTCTACAACTCGGTATTTGTTTTCCGGCCAGACGGCAGCGAGCCCCTGGTATACCGGAAATCGCACCTCTTTTACAAGGAATCGCTTGTTTTTGAACGGGGGGATACCGGTTTTCCGGTCATCCGGGATGAGCGGCTCGACGTGTCGGTAGGTATCATGCTTTGCTACGACTGGCGTTTTCCAGAAGCAGCGAGGGTGCTTGCCCTCGAGGGTGCCGATATCATCGCATGTCCTTCCAACCTGGTGACTGATGCGTGGATCAAGGTCATGCCGGCGCGCGCTATTGAAAACAAGCTGTTCGTGGCCGTGGCAAACCGTGCCGGCAACGAAACAAAGATGGGGGAGACTCTGGTTTTCAAGGGCCGATCCGCCCTCTACGACCCATGGGGTGAAGCGGTCGCCGAGGCCGGCCCATCAGGTGACACGGTGCTTCTATCGGAAATCGATCACCGACTTTCCCGTGACAAGCGTTTCAATGATTTCAACGATATTTTCGTCGACAGGCGTCCTGATCTGTATGGTACGCTCAGCCGTCAGCTCTGAGCGTCGGTTGCGCGTTCTGCCGACGCATGGTTAACGCAGCGTAGCCGGAGGGGGTGGCGGAGGACCGAGGTGCTTTATGCCGCGGCGTCCATCAGGCGGACCGCCTCTCACTACGGCGGACCGCTGGTATCGCATTGTGTAGATATTGCTGAGAAGCGTACCCAGGGAATCTCGTTGTGCCGGAGTGCAGAGTTCGGCCAGCTCATGAAAGTGATTGGCAAGGTCTTTCTCGATCTTTGACTGACGTTTGCCGATGCTGTCTGCGATTGAACCTAGTTTGGTTTTGTCTGGATCGGGTTTTACCGCTTCGTTGATCAGCTCTTTTTTCAGGGCTATGATCTTCTGGACCTCAGGCATGGTATTGCGGAAATGTTGCTCCCGAAGTTTCGTGAACTCAGCTTTCTGCTTCTCGTTCAGCGTCAGCTCCGTACCCGAGTGGACGTTCCGGCTGTAATATTGCGTGACCTCGACGGAGCGGACGCTTCGTGTTGCTATGTTCTGCCACCAGAACACCCCCAGCATAGTGATGTTGAGCATGACGAGCACTACAAGAGCTATCGTCACGAGCCGTTTCGAAGAAAGGAAATCCATCGGTCACCATTAAGATTTTCGTCGCATTTTACGGTTGCTTGTGCCTGTCAGGCAGCCTCACGGCAATCGCCCATGGTCATGCGGCGTGTTGTTAGTTACTTATCCAATGCCCTCGTTTCAGCGATCTGCGGCCGACTGGTCATAATAGGAGAGAGCCGGCCCGCCATAATCCTCACTGAGCGATTCTGCCAGTCCGCTGGAAACGCTGACCGTCGATTGCGGTGTCTCATGCAGGAAAAACAGCATGGCCGAAGCGATGTTCAGGATCAGCAGCAGTCCCATGAAAGCCAGCCTTGGATTGAATCCGCCGGCGAAAGCGACGGCAAACGTGTTCCTGCTCTCCAGTGAGTCGATGCGCTGCATCAGGTGCGCCCTGAAAAGGTGATGCACCTCAAGCCGCGGCATGTCGTCCAGTATCTTGAGCGTCTTTTCGACCTCAGCGTTATTTTGTTCAGTGCTTCTGTTCATATCGGTATCATGTTTCAAAATATATGACGACAATGTCCGCGGAAACTTGTGCTTTTCTTGCAGCTCAATTGACAGCCCGGTAATGACGTTCCAGTCGAGACTGCAGATTTTTTTTTGCCCTGTGGATCAGCGATTCGACCGCAGGGACGGTCGTCTGGAGAATGTCGGCAATCTCCTGATTGCTGTATCCGTCCTGCTTGCTCAGGAGGAACGCTGTTTTCTGGTTGTCAGGCAGCGCGTCGAGAGCCTCCTGCAGAACTGCAACCCGCTCCTTGTCTGTGAGCACATCGGCAGGATTGTCATGGTCAGGGGCCGGGATCGAATCGGCAGGATCATCGACTCCGATGATCCTTTTGAGCGAACTGAACCGTTTTTTTCGTTTCTGGCGTCGCAGGTGGTCAAGTGATTTGCTCACCGCGATCCTGTAAATCCACGTGGATAGTTTGGACTCTTCACGGAACTTGTCGATCGAACGATAGACTTCGACGAAAACCTCTTGCGCCAGATCTTCAGCGTCTTCACGGTTGAATACGAATCGGTAGCAGGTATTGACGACCATCTCCTGATGCTCGGCGACAAGATCGCTGAAAAAGCGTTCTCCTGATGTTATTGCCTGTTGCTCCAATGGTCGAACTTTAGCGTGGGTCTGCATCCTTCCCCCTGCCGCCTGAGTGTCGACATGCCGGAGGAAGGCAGCTTTGTTTCGCTTTCTGAATGATGATGTTACCTGTTGGACGACTGAAAATTCAAATCCATGCGCCGTTCAACCGAGTTTTGATGCAAAAGTGAGTACCGACTCCACTTTTTCCGGAGAGTCCGCTTCGCAATAGATCCTGAGCACCGGTTCTGTTCCCGACGGTCTGATCAGCAGCCAGCCACCCTCGAAATGGTATTTGAATCCGTCGAGATTAGAGAATCCGGTCACCGGATATCCGGCAATTGCGGTGAGGCTACCGGTCGAAGCGGCGGAAATGATAGCCTCTTTTTTAGCGTCGGATACACGCAGGTCGAGACGGTTGTAACAGAAAAATCCGTACTCGTCGAAAAGTTCTTCGACAAGGCCGGAGAGCGTTTTCTGCCTGCGGGCCATGATTTCGAGAAGCAGCAGTCCGATATAGACGCCATCCCGTTCCGGCAGGAAGGAGGTAATGCCGATTCCTCCGGACTCTTCGCCTCCGATGAGGATGTCGTTTGTGGTCATCAGACGGCTGACATGCTTGAATCCGACCGGAAGCAGGTGCATTTTGAGGTCGTGTTTGCTGCAGATCCTGTCGATGACGTCGGTCAGTGCGAATGTTTTGGCAACCTCGCCCCGCTCGCCTTTCTGTTCGACGAGGTATTTGAGGATGATGGCGAACATTTTGTGCGAATCTACGAACACGCCGTTCTCGTCGAGCATGCCTACGCGGTCGGCATCTCCGTCGTTGATGATGGCGACGTCGGTCTTGACCTCGTTGAAGAAATCAACGAAATCGCCGATATACTGCGGAATCGGTTCAGGGTTGATTCCGTCGAATCCGGGATTTACCGAGCAGTGGTAGCAGTTGATCATCGATTCGTCGAGCAGGCGGGTAATGAGATCCTGTCCAGCGCCGAACATGGCGTTATGGGCGATTTTCAGCTGCGATTCCCTGATCAGCGCGAGGTCCAGCTTCGATTTGAGGTAGTCGACGTAATGGGTCTTGATATCGGTCATCGTGATCAGGTTCGTCGCAGGGACGGCCGGATCAGCGGGATCGACCGTGAGGAGGTTCCTTTCGATCTCATCGATGACTTCGGGGTGGGCCGGACCTCCGTAGGAGGCTTTAACCTTGAACCCGTTGTATATGGGAGGATTGTGCGATGCAGTGATCATGACTCCGCCGGCAAGACGGTGGTCGCGTGTATAGAGAGAGACTGCGGGGGTCGAAACGAAGGCGTCCGAGAGGAAAACCTTGAGGCCCATCGATGAAAGTATTTCAGCTGTATAGCGGGCAAACTCTTTCGACATGAATCGAGTGTCGTAGCCGACGCATACTCCGTTTGCCCTGTCGGGATGGGAGAGGAAATATTTCCCGGAGGCCAGGGCGGTCAATTTGAGATTATCGTAAGTGTAGTCTTTGGCAATAATTGCCCTCCAACCATCGGTTCCGAATTTGACTTGCATTCTGTCGTATATTTGATATAATGATGAAAAAAATATGGGTGCATTTGCCCGGTTATTCTCCACTTCCGGAGCATACGCGTATATTAAAATACAGTTTCCTGTTCGATGATGCAATTTCAGCAGCAAATGCGCCAAAAGAAGCTCTTTGTGCTCGCTGGCGAAGTTTCCGGCGATCTTCATGCTGCAGGTCCGGTACGCGAACTTCTCAAGGCCCGTCCTGAGACCAGGATTTTCGGCGTTGGCGGTACGAAGTTGCGCGAGCTTGGTGCCGATCTGCTCTATACGACTGACCAGATGAGCATCATGGGGTTCGTCGAAGTGCTTCGTCACGCTTCCTTTCTGCGCAAGGTTATTCGTGACCTCAAGCAGGCGGTGAAACGTGAAAAGCCCGATGCAGCCCTCCTGATAGACTATCCCGGCATGAACCTCCACATGGCGGCTTTTCTGCGTGAACTCGGTATTCCCGTGATCTACTACATTTCACCCCAGGTCTGGGCATGGAAGGAGCGTAGAGTCGAGAAAATCCGGGCATATGTCGACCGGCTGCTCGTAATATTCGATTTCGAAGTGGAGTTTTATGGCAGGCATGGCATTAAAGCCGAGTTCGTCGGCAATCCGGTGGTCGAGGAGCTTGCAGATCTCGAGTTTCCTTCAAGGCAGCAATTTCTTGAGAGGATGGGCATCGATCCGCAGTGCCGCCTGGTCGGACTGCTTCCGGGGAGTCGCAGGCAGGAGATCGAAAAGATATTTCCCGAAATGCTCGGTGCGGCACTGCGTCTTCAGCAGACGGGCAGAACGGCATTTCTCCTCGGCAAGTCCCCTCATATCGACATTTCGATCTACGAGGGCCACATCCGTAAAGCCGGCCTTCAACCGGTGATCTGCGGATCGTACGAGGTGATGCAATACAGTGACCTGGAGCTGGTGACATCCGGCACGGCAACCCTCGAGTCGCTCTGCTTCGGCGTGCCCATGGTTGTGCTCTACAAGACGGCCCCGCTGAACTACCTGATCGGCAAACGTCTGGTCAAACTTAAGAACATCGCACTTGCCAATATCGTCGCGTGCGGCCTGCATTCGGAACGGCAGGTAGTGCCTGAACTGATCCAGGCCAGGGCCAATGCCGTCGAAATAAGCCGGAAAGCGCAGGAGATACTCGAGGACGGCAAGGTATCATCGGCAATGAGGGAAGGACTCCGTGAAGCCCGGTCGCGCCTCTCCTCGGATTCTCCGTCCCGTCACGTCGCCGCCGTACTGCTCGAATACCTCTAAACGACGCCCTATGAAAAACGTAATCGATTTTCTGACAGGAAATCCTGTGATCTTTGGTATCGCCGTGATCGTCTCGCTCATGATAGTTTTTTCATTCGCAAAACGGATCATCCATTTCATTCTTGTACTCATAGCCATCGCCGTGCTCTATATCGCCTGGGTGACCTGGCATGGCGGCAACCCCGTGGAGAAAGCCGGCAAGGCCGAACAATCGTTCAAGGGAGCAGTTCACAAGGGTGATGGGATGCTGAAGACGATCCAGGGGTTGTTCAAGCATGACGAACCGGCTCCGGGAAAGGATAGGGAATGACTGGGAGGGTGCCCGGCTCTCTCAGGGATCTGCGTTCCATCCGCAAATGACGAAAGGGCGGTTCGCGATCCGCCCCTATCACAAGACGATTAATAGCGGCGCCCTTATGAGACAGCTCCCTTTTTTTCAGGATTTCCTTCCGCTGATCGCTCCGGTCGGGCAGTTCTCGATCAGTTCGGTATAGGCGACGGCCTGACCTTCGCCACTCGATTCGATGGTGCGCACACAGATGCCGCAATCGACACATTTTTCCCTCTCGAACCTGACAACTCCAGAGCTGTCGATGCTGAAATTCTCATGGGTTTCAGTGCCGGGGCAGGACGCGACCCCGAATTCGGTCGCAAGGTCGCGTAACCGGCAGTCATCGACCGCACGGCATCTGCACTGGAGGCAGCGCAACGCCTCGTTTCGGGCATCTTCAGGAGTGTAGCCGGAAACCGCTTCGCTGAAGCTTCGGCGCCTCTCCATGGCGGGAAGTTCCGGTACCGGTATCCTCGCAGCGGGCCGCGCACGCTCGTAGAAACGGCTCGGCGCCTGGTCGCGCTCTCCATAGGAAGAGTTGAACGCCCGAACGGGGCCTTCTGGCGAAAGGCCCCTGAGGAACCGGTCTATGGCTTCGGCAGCAAGCCTGCCCTGTTCGACGGCCCTTATGGCCAGGTCGGGGCCGGTCACGCAGTCTCCGCCGGCAAAAATCTCAGGGACATCAGTCTGCATCGAGCCGGATCTGACGCGGACGTTGCCGTTCCTGTCGACGCCGATGCCAGGCGCGGCTTCTGCGGGCAGACGCACGAACTGGCCTGTAGCCGTGATGACCGTGTCGGCCGTTATGGTGAATTCGGAGCCCTCGACAGGGAGCGGTCGCCTCCGCCCGCTGGCGTCGGCTTCACCGAGACGCATCGCGATCGCCTTGACGGCAAGCCCGTCGGCCGTTTTTTCGATTTCCAGGGGTGCTGACAGCAGGAGAAGCTCGACTCCTTCGGCGACAGCCTCCTCGATTTCGATCCGGTTCGCAGGCATTTCGTCCCTTCCCCTCCTGTACATCACGGTAACCGATCCGGCTCCGAGCCTCAGTGCAGTCCGTGCCGCATCGATGGCCGTGTTGCCGCCGCCGACCACGATGACCGATCTACCGGGGTTCTGCGCGGCGCCGGATGCGGAGTCGCGGAGGAATCTGATGCCGCTGACCACACCCTCCAGCTCTTCGCCCGGGATATCGAGTGGTGAGGCTGAAGCTGCACCGATGCTGAGAAAGAGGGCGTCATGGTCCTGTTTGAGGTGCGGCCAGTCGATGTACCTGCCGAACTCTGTCGAAAGGCTGAACCGGGCCCCCATTTCCACGATGGGTTCTACGTCTGCGTCGATGACCGCATCAGGCAGCCGGAACTTCGGGATGCCGTAACGCATCATGCCGCCGGCCTTTTCGTTTGCGTCGATGATGGTGACCTCGTGACCCGCGACGAGCAGGAACCATGCGGCAGTAAGCCCGGCAGGACCTGCACCGACGATGGCCACTTTTTTGCCTGAGGCAGCCTGTCGTTCAGGAAGCGACGGTTCATCAGCGGTTGCCTGGTCGGCAGCGAAGCGTTTCAGGGCGCAGATCGAAACAGGCTCGTCGACGCCGTGCCTCCGGCAGGCGTCTTCGCACGGGGCGGGGCAGACCCGGCCGAGGATTCCCGGCAGAGGGATGGTCTGCCTGATGATCCTGACAGCGTCAACGTCGCGACCGGAAGCGATGGCCGCGACGAATCCGGGTATGTTGCATCCTGCAGGGCAGGAGAGCTCGCAGGGCCCGAGGCAGTCGCCGCAATGAACGGCGATGATGCGTTCGAGGCTCTGGCGTCGCATGGCATCGAGTTCCGCGTTCGATGTTTCGACGACCATGCCTTCGGATACTGCGGTGTTGCAGCCCGGAATGAAACGGTTCTGTCCCTTGATCTCCACGATGCAGAGCCAGCAGGAGCCTCTGGACGGCAGGGCTTCATGGAAACAGAGGGTGGGGATATGGATGCCGTTGCCGCGGGCGGCTTCGAGGATCGAGAGTCCGGGTTCTACCGATATTCTTCGGCCGTCGATGGTGAGTGTGACGGGTTTCATGGTCAGTGTCGTTTCATGGTTGCCTTGCGGCTATGCCTTACTGCCCGCTGACTCAACGCACGATTATGGGAGAGGTGCAGGGGAGCCATGGCCGTATGTTCTTTCGATATGCCGGGCGACTTGCTCGAGGTGCCACATCGGAGTCGAGGTGGCGCCGCAGATTCCTACGCTCTCCACAGACCCTCCCTCGGGAGTCGTGAACCATTCAGGCCGGATTTCGTCTATGT
>Ga0326729_1000201_pt1 | contig 15354 bp, 19 predicted proteins | sample MHFSIPfraction_2_FD_207744 | JGI IMG/M metagenome (GOLD analysis project Ga0326729, IMG submission 207744) | Lab enriched peat soil microbial communities from Michigan Hollow, Ithaca, NY, United States - MHF6AY SIP fraction | ecosystem: Environmental > Terrestrial > Soil > Wetlands > Peat...
ATGTTCGGTTCGTCCCGTCACGTACCACATCCCCACATCCCCACGCCTTTTTCTCCTCACCTGGCCCCATCCCTGAACCGATACCACGCCCCCACGATCGGCAGGAACCAGGGGCGGCCGAAGTACAGCGGGACCGCCCGGAACGGCAGCCGCGAGAACGGGTCGAGGTTGCCGCGGCCGGCCACGGTCTCGCCCAGCCGCGCGCCGAGGTAGGTGGCGAGGGCCACGCCATGGCCGTTGTAGCCCAGCGCGTAGTGCACGCCGTCGCGCACTCCCGCGTGCGGCAGCTGATCCATCGTCGCCCCCACGCTGCCGGACCAGTGGTAGTCCACGTCGGTGCCCAGCAGTCTCGGGAACAGCGTGCACATCGTGTCGGCCAGCCGCTTGATGACTTCCTGGATGCGCACCTTGCCGAACGCCACGCGCCCGCCGAACAGCATGCGGGTGTCGGCGGCGATGCGGAAATAGGACAGCAGGTGGCGCGTGTCGCTCACCACGCGGTCGCGCGGGATCAGGGCGCGCGCCACGCTGGCGCCCAGCGGGGCGGTGGCGATGAGGAAGCTGCCGATCGGGACGACGCGGCGGCGCAGCGCGCCGACGACGCCGTCGGTGTACCCATCGGTGGCGACCACGACGTCCTTGGCGCCCAGCGTGCCGCGGCTGGTGCGCACCATGAAGCGGCCGGCCGAGCGGTGCAGGTGCTGGACCTCCACGTCTTCGACGAACGTCGCGCCGGCGCGCCGGGCCGCGGCCGCGAGCTTCCAGTAGAGCTTGGCCGGGTTCACCGCCGCGCCTTCGGGATCGAGCAGGGCGCCGTGATACGCGGTGGCGCCGAGCTCCTCACCCATACGGGCGCGCGGCACGAGCTGCGTCTCGTGGCGGAACACCTTGCCGAGCACCTCCGCCTCGCGCTCCAGCTCGGCGTAGTGCGCCGGCTTGGCGGCGAGCAGCAGGTGCCCCGACTTGCGGTAGTCGCAGTCCGGCGCCTCCGATCCGAGGAACGCTTCGACGAAGCGCACCGCAGCGCGGGAGGCCTCGTGCAGCTCGCGTGCGCGCACGGCGCCGAGCTTGTGGACCAGCCAGCGCGCGTCGCGCTTGAAGCCCGGCAGCACGAACCCGCCGTTGCGCGTGGAAGCGCCCGCGCCGAGCGTCGCGCGCTCGAGCACCGTGACGGAGGCGCCGGCCTGGGCCAGCGCGCGCGCCGCCGAGACGCCGGTGTAGCCGCCGCCGATCACGACGGCGTCGGTGCGCGACGGGAGGTCGCTCGAGACGCCGAGCTCCGGGCGCGGGGCGGCGTCCCACCAGTACGGGCGGTGCTGCACCCGTTACAGCTCCTTCACCATCACCAGCGCGGTATCCGGACAGGCGCCCGTGAATTCCGCCGATTGCGCCACGGCGGGCGCCACGGCCGTGCGGGCGACCGGGTGGAAGCCGAAGCGGGGGAAGAAGTCCGCGGCCGTCTCGGTGAGCAGGTAGAGCGTGCGGATGCCGCGCGCGCGGGCGTGCTCGAGCGCGGCGGTCGTGAGGCGGATCCCCAGGCCCGAGCCGCGGCGCTCCGGCGCCACCGCGACGGAGCGCAGCAGCCCCGCGGCGCCGTAGCGCTCCACGGCCGCGCAGCCGACCAGGCGCCGGCCATCGCGCGCCACGAGGGTGTCGTCGAGGTGTCGCTCGATCGCGGCGTGGGGCAACCGGTGCTGGTCCAGGAGTGAGAGAATCGCCGGCAGGTCGTCGCTCCGGGCGGATTCGATCGGCACGTCCATGAGCGACTCCGGCGTGAGAACGGGGCCGGGTTGACCCGGTGCAAGTCGTGGGCCAGCGCGGGGCGGTGGAATCTATGGAATCGCGGCGAAAGCCGCGACTCGGCTATCGGTCACTGATAGTGACTTGTGCGATGCGTCGCTGTCACGCGACAGTCCAGCCGACTCGAGGCGACCGCAGGGAGTACTTTCAGTGCTCTTAGCCGCGAAAAACGCGCGAGCGGGGCTCGCGATATTCCGAGTCCATCGCGCGCGAATTCGGTTACCGCCTCGGGCTCCCTCCTGGCCATGTTTTCCCGTGCGCGATCGCCTGTACGTCCATCTCGTCTGGACCACGCGCAACCGGGAATCCACGATCGACCTCTCCGTCGCCCGATTCCTGGTGCGGTACCTGCCGGCCGTGGCCCGCCAGGAGCGGGCGGGTGTGCACGCGCTCGGTATCGTTGCCACCCACGTCCACCTCCTTCTCCAGCTGCACCCGACCACGAGTATTCCGAGGTTACTGCAGCGATTGAAAGGCGGCAGCTCGGTGCTTGCGAACCGGGAAGGCCACGCCGACGCGCGTCCGCTGCGCTGGGCCAAGGGCTACGGCATCGCGTCGGTCAGCCCGCGGGCTCTCGAGGCGGTGCGCCGGTATGTGTTGCGACAGGCGGCGCATCACCCTCGGGAAGCGATTCCGGGATGGCAACACGAGGAGAACGTACCGTCGCCCTCATTCGCGGCTGAAGCCGCGACTCGGCCAACTGTCACTGAGAGTGACTCGATCAGCCCGTCGCTTCACGCGACAGACCAGCCGAGTCGCGGCTCTTAGCCGCGAAAAACGCGCGAAGGACGGGGGCGGGTTACGACGACACCTCTCGCTAGTCTCGCAGCACCGGCGCCACATCCAGGAACTGCTGGATCGTCTGCTCGCCGATCACCGGCCGCAGGTGCTCCAGCACGATCCGGCCCAGCCGCGCCATGTCTTCGCGTTTGATCCCGGCGGTCAAGAGCGCCCGCGCGAGCCCCGACGGCCCGGTGGGCCCCGGCATCTCGCCGGTGCGCGCCGCGCTCATCAGCGCCCGGCCCATGTAGCTCTCGGCATCGGGCACCGACGCCTTCACCTGCTCGAACAGCTCGCGCGGCACGACCATCCGCAGCGCGTTGAGGATCGCCCCGATGCCACGCTCCGCCACGGCCCCGGGGACCTCGAGATTCGCCGCGACGTGGTGGGCCAGATCCATGGGCAGGACAATATAGGGACTGGGGGGGAGTGGGCGGGTGAAAGACCAGACGGGTAGACGGGTAGACGGCTAGCGGTTTCTAGGGTGTAGGGATCAGCTGTTTCTGCCAACCACTCACCAGGAACCGCTACCCGTCTACCCGTCTACCCGTCTACCCGTCTGGTCTATTCCCGACCAACCACGATACCACTCCACTATCGGTCTCTCTTTGAAATCCGACACCACTCGCGTCCGTCCCTCCTCGATGGCGAACAGGCGATCCGCCGTCTCCGCCACCATCGTCGCGTCATGATCGGCGAACAGCACCGCGACCCCGTCCCCCGCCAGCGCGCGCAGCCTGTGCCCCATCGCCTCGCGGTGCAGGGGATCCAGGTCCCGGAACGGCTCGTCCAGCACGATCGCATCGGGACGGCACGCCGTCGCCACCGCCAGCTCGCACAGCCGTCGTTCTCCGCTCGAGAGTGCCGCAGATGCCCGGTCCAGTAGTGGTTCGACGCCGGACGCGCGCGCCACCGTGTCCGCATCCGAATCCCACACGCGCGCCACGAGCGCGAGCTGCGGGCGGACCCGCACGCGGGTGCTGAGCCAGGGGGCATCGGGCACGTACACGACACCGCGGCGGGCGAGTGCGGCGCGCGAGACGCGCGGCACCCGGGCACCGGCGTAGCGCACCTGCCCGCTCAGCGGCCGTCGCAGCCCCACCAGGATCTCGAGCAGGGTGGTCTTGCCGGCGCCCGACTGACCGACCAGGGCCGTCACCGTGCCCGCGATCGCATCCACGTACGCCGCATGCAGCACGGTGCGCGTGCCGAAGCGGTGGACGATCGAATCGGCCGCGAGGTGGGGCAGGGTGGGATCCGTCACGCGAGCGTCGCCGCCGCGCAGCTCAGCCCCGCATGGACCAGGGCGAAGGGGAGCAGGACGAGCGGTCGATCGAGTCCCAGGCTCGCGAGCAGCAGGTCTTCGCGGTCGTGGCGCAGGAACGCGAGGAACGCGAGGTACTCGAGCGCGAAGGCGCCGGCTTCGGCGCCGGGTCGGAACGCCAGTGGGGGAAGCCCGGCGGTCATGGCCGTAAACGCGTTCGCGCCTTTGAACACCATCCAGAGGAGCAGAAAATCACCGAGCTGCCGCGCGAACACCTGACTCGTCAGCCAGGCGCCGATCGCCCGCGTGGGGCTCCAGCGACGCTGGCCGGTCACGCCGGTGGCGAAGCGGGAGCGTCGGGCGTCGGCGCCGGCCGCGCCGCCCGCTTCATCCGCCGCCGCTCGAGCCAGAGCCCCAGCAGGGCCGCCAGGACGCACCCGGCCGCCGTTCCGAGCGTCTGAAACCACAGCTGATACTGCACCAGCATGCGCCCGCACTTCGCCGCGAACAGCGGGCCCACCAGGCTGCCGCACCCCGGCTGCTGGTGGGCGAACACCCAGCCCGCGCCGACGCCGATGACGAGGGGGAGCGAGGCGAGCACGAGATGACGCATCGCAATCTTCATAGGCAACCTCCACAATCAGCATCAACCTTCACGACCTCCACCAACCTCCCCCAACCTCCCCCAACCTCCACCGACCTTCCCCTCACCTCCCGCGTTCGATGCGCCAGCGGTCGATCACCCGGCCGTCGCGCATCACGTGGTAGTCGTCGAAGTGGGCCACCGTGAGGCACGAGTGGTTCGGCACGATTTCCAGGCGCTCCCCGACCAGGAAGCGCCCGTCCAGCGTCTCGCGCGGCCCGCGCACGACGCCGTGCTCCTGCGACAACGAAGCCAGCGTCAGCGCGGGCTGGCCGCGGATCGCCCCGAAGGCGAGCGGCAGCCCCAGGTGGCCCGGCCCCGTGTCCTTGGACAGGGCGAGCGCGCCGGCATCCACCACGAAATGGTCGGCGCCGGGCTGGTGCGACACCACGCTCGCCAGCACCGTGACCCCCACGTCCGTCTCGCTGCAGCAGCCGATCAACACCATCGTGCGGTCGTAGAAGATGTAGTTCCCCGGCCGGGCTTCGGTGACGCCGGTCAAGTCTTCCGCGGCCGCCATCGCGGGCGTCGAGCCGACGCTGATGCCGCGCGGCACGATCCCGGCCACCCGCAGCCGCTGCGCGAAGCGGACCATCACCGCGCGCTCCGCTTCGGCGACCTGCGCCGCCTCCGCGCGGGTCGTCGTCTTGTAGGCATGGCCCGAATGGCTCATCGTGCCGTCGAACGTCAGCCCGTCCTCGCGCGCCAGCTCGCGCGCCACCTCCAGCGCGTACGGCGACTCGGGATCCACCCCGGCGCGGTGATAGCCGCAATCCACCTTGAGCCAGACGTGGAACCCCCCGCCGGATCGGGCCAGCGCGCGAGCTGTCTCGAGATCGTCGGTGACGACGCGCAGCGTCGCGCGGGCCGCGAGCCGGCGTGCGTGCGGGATGTGCGTCGGATCGATCGGGAACGCCCACGTCAGATCGGTGACGCCCGCCGCGATGAACGCTTCCGCCTCCGCCAGCGTCGCCACCGTCAGCCCGACGGCGCCGTGGGCCAGCTGGCGCTTGCCCAGCTCCGGGCACTTGTGGGTCTTGGCGTGCGGCCGCAGCGCCACGCCCAGCGCGCGGGCCCGCTCCGCCATGTGCGCGAGGTTGCGCTCCACGACATCGAGATGCAGCAGCAACGCCGGCGTTTCTATGCGCTCGAAGTTCGCAGCCAAATCCGAATTCCCTCCGCCTCCTCGATGCCGTCGACTGCCCGACCGCGACCGTCAGGGAGTCCTTTAGGGCCCGACCGCGACCGTCAGGGAGTCCTTTAGGGCCCGCCCGCCCGACCACCTACCGCACCAAATGCCACGCTGTCTGCCGCCGCAGGATCCAGTGCATCTGCCCGTCGCTCCCCAGCTCGGCATCCTCCTCCTGCGCCGAGCGCAGCCCCTGGCCGTTCCATTCCGGGAGCGGCGTCGTGGCCTGCAGCTCGATCGAGAACCAGGTGCCGGCGAGGAGCGGGACGTCGCCGCGTCCCGGAACGCCCTCCTGGTGGTCCCACAGCCCGATGAGGGGCCCGGCGCCGTGGCCGCGGTCGCCGATCGGATGGGTGTAGATCGTGCCGTCGATGCCCGCCGCCTGCATCGCGACCCGCGCCGCCGCCAGCACCTCGTTGCCGCTGCGCCCCGGCCGCATCTCCGCCAGCAGCAGCTCCTGCAACCGGTTGGAATTGCCCAGCGCGCGCACCAGGCCCGCCGGCGCGTCCCGCTCCCCCTCGCGCAAGACGTACCCCATGTGCTGCGTGTCGGTGTTCAGGCCCAGCGCCGTGATGCCGAAGTCGCAATGCAGCACGTCGCCGCGCTGGATCACGACGCTCCCCGAGTCGGAGAGATCCACGCCGCGCCGCTGCACGTCCACGTCGGTGTGGAACCAGGTCCCGAAGCCGAGGTCGTTCACGCGCTGGCGCATCCACCACACCACGTCGTCGGTGGTCGTCTTGCCGGGCACGATCACCGCGCTCGAGAATGCGGTATCGATGATCGTCCACACCACCTCCATCATGCGGCGATAGGTGGGCAGCATGGCCGGCGCGCGGATCGCCTGGTAGTCGAGCGGCAGGTTCTCCGCCCGCATCACGCGCCCCAGGTACACCGGCGGCAGCGCGGCCTCGAGCTGCTCCCACTCGCCCGCCGACAACCCGTCGGAAAACGCGTGCGTGTGGGAGATGTCCACCGCGACCGTCTCCGGGTCGCGCTCCTCGACGACGCGGCGCAGCAGGTCCCATTGCCCTTGCCCCACCAGCTCGGGCCGCCGCCCCGTGGTGGAATCGATCGCGTCGCGCGCGAACACCGCCTGGTACAGTCCGCCCTGCGACGTCCCGCCCAGCGCCAGTCGCTCGACGCCCTGCGCGGGCCCGCGGTCGGTGAAGACGTAGATGGTGCGGCGCCGCGCCGCGAACGTGGTCGCCGAGACGAGCGACCAGAACACCGGGTCCTCGTTGTATTCGCGCATCGGGACGATCCACATCCGGATCCCGTACTGGCGCATCAGCCGCGGCAGCACCGAATCGAGCCGGTAGCGCAGCCACTCCTGCTGGACCGCGGCCTGTTCGCGCAGCGTGCCGAGCGGATGACGCGGATTCGCGCTGAGCGTCGGGGTTGGCGCCTGCAGCAACAACAGGGCGAGCGTGAGATGGATCATGCGGGAACCGGGCTGGTGAGAGTGGACGCGGTGCGGGCGGTGCGGCGCACGCGCAGCATGAGCAACAGGCCGAGCGCGACGAGCGCGCCGAGCGTGTCGTTGAAGAACGTGACGAAGCCGAGCGCCGGAGGCAACGCCAGCGCGGAGAGGGCTGTCGAGGCGTAGATGCCCGCGATCCAGAGCCCCGCCCGCCAGGCGCGCGAGTCGGCCGGGGCATACGCGACGACGGCGACCCAGGCGAGGTAACCGAGCGTGAACGTGTGCAGCCAGGCGACCGGGGTGAGCAGCACCGCCAGCAGCACCACGCTGCCGACTTCGAGCGGCGCATCGTCGTTGGGCGGGCGACGGACCAGAATCGCCAGCACCAGGCCGACCGCGAGCACTTGCAGCGCGTAAATCGACGCCGGCGCGCCGCCGATCGCGTAGCCCAGCCGGCCGAGCTTCTGCATGTGAAACGCCGCGACCGTTCCACCTTGATAGTTCTGGCCGTGCAGCGCCAGCGTCACCCAGTTCTGCAGCGCCTCGACCATGCCGCGCGGACCGTAGGGGACGAGGGCGAGCAGCGTGACGCCCGCGAGCACCGCGATCCCCACCCCCAGCGCCTTCCATTGCCGGCGCCAGGCGAAGTACGGCAGCACGAGCCCCGGGAACACCTTGAGCGCGGTCGCGAGCCCGACCCACGTACCCGCGCGCCCCTGCCGCCCATCGGAGAGATCGGCCGCGGCCGCGACCAGCAGCGCCAGCAGAATCGTCTCGATGTTCAGGTGGTGAAAGTTATTGTGCACGGGGAAGATCACGACGGCGAGCGCGGCCCAGGCGGGGCGCCAGCCCCAGCGCCGGCCGGCGGTCCACACGCTCCAGGCGAGGGCGAGAATGCCGACGCCGCCCCAGGCGGCCTTCGCGAGCGGCATGCTGAATCGCGCCAACAGCGCGAACGGCGTCACCAGCAGCGCCCCGAACGGCGGCCACCACGTGCCCTGGCCGGGCGGGGCAGTGTTGATCATCTGCCCGGTGAGCAGCCGCTCCGCCTGGGTGATCTCCGCCATGATGTCGTCGCCCTTGCGGACGCCGAGCGGGATCACGATGCAGGCATACAGCGCAAAGAAGGCGACGAACGCCACCTGCCCTCGGCGGCTCAGCGCCGCCATATCCCGATGGCCAGCGCCAGCCAGCCCGCGAGAAACAGCACGCCGCCGATCGGGGTCACGGCACCCCACCAGCGCCAGCCGGTCAGGGCCAGGAGGTAGAGGCTGCCCGAGAACAGCGCCGTGCCGCCGAGGAACAGCCATCCCGCGGCGCGGAGCGATGCGGCGGGCCACTGCGTCACCGCCCAGGCGACGAACAGCAGCGCGAGCGCGTGGTACATCTGATAGCGCGCCCCCGTCTCGAACACCGCGAGCAGGTCGCTGGGCAGGCGCTGGCGCAGCGCGTGGGCGCCGAAGGCGCCCGCCAGCACGGCGACGAACGCGGACAGACTCCCGGCCACGGCGAAGCCGCGGTCCATCAGTCGATCCGGCGTCCGGTGACTTCGATGTGGTGGTAGCGCTCCAAGCGCCCCGAGCTGCCCACGAATCCGTTGGCGAACCAGCTCGTGATGGTGACGACCAGGGCGCCGAGCGTCGCCGCCCACAGGCCGCTCACCGCGAAGCCCGGCAGCAGCCAGGCGACGAGCCCGAGCGAAATGCCGTTCAGCACCAGCAGGAACAGGCCCAGCGTCAGGATCGTGAGCGGCAGCGTGAGAATGAACAGCACGGGCCGCACGACGGCGTTGATCAGCCCGAGCAGCAGCGCCGCGAGGATCAGGGTGCCCACCCCGACGATCGTCACGCCGGGGATGATCGCCTGTGCCAGCCACAGGCCGAGCGCGGTGATCACGAGACGCGTGAAAAAGCCCCTCATCGGTTCCTCCAGGCAGCGAGGTTGCCCTCGATCTGGCGCGAATGCTTCTCGAGATGCTCGGCGTACAACTTCAGCCAGTCGTCTCCGCCGAACCGTCCCGACTCGCTGTGCGTGCCGCTGCGCGCCCAGTCGTCGTCCATGGCGCGCCGCAGCAGTGGGACCGTGTTGGCGCGCACCGCTTCGACGGTGGCGAGCGCCGGCTCGAGCGGGAGCTGGTGGTACTCGAGCTGCGTCGCCCAGCGATCCTGGTTGTAGCCCTGGAGCACGGGGGTCTCTTCCGCGAAGAGATAGCGGATGCGGCCGGCGCCGTTGCTCTCGGAATCGGCGCAATGCACGATCACTTCGTGCACCGACCAGCGGCCGGGCGCCGGGCGCCATTGCAGTGCGTCCTTGGGGATCTTCGCGAGGGCGGCCTTGAGCAGGGCGGGGCCCCGCTCGTAGCGGTCGATCAGCGCGGTGCGTTCGGCGGACGTGAGGGCCATGCGAGAAAAGTAACCGGCCCGACGGGCTAGTGCGCGGCGTCCGCGCCGACGCTTCGTCGGCCGGCGGTGAACTGCGCGGTCGCGCCGGGACGGACCTGCACGCCCATCTTCTCGTCGAACAGGATCGCTCCGCGCAGCGAATCCCGTCCCCACCATGAGGCGCTGAGTCCCGCGAAGGGGCCGAGATCGGCCGGCCAGCCGAAGATCGTCACGTGCTCCGGCACGCCGAACCAGCGCACCGCCAGGGTCTCCGCGCGCGGCACGGCGAACACCAGCTGCCCGCGGTACAGGCACTGCTTCGCGATCGACACCGTGTCCGTGTCGAGGAGGATATCGGTCAGCTTGAAGTGATCGGCGAGCGTGGGGTCCGGCAGGGTGAGCGTGTCGCCGTGGCCGACGACCCAGTGGCCCGCGTAGGGGCGCGAGAAGCGGGCCAGCTCTCGGCCGCCGTAGCCGCGGCAGGGACTTCCGGGCGCGCACGACAACCCAAGGGCGATCCAGGCCGCCGCGGCCGCCGCGGTCCGCCTCACTGCACCGTGTCGCTGGCCTGCACCCGCGCGCTCGTCGAATCCGCGGCGGTCATCGCCCGTCCCACCGCCGACGCGCCCGGGATCCGCGACTTGGCCAGAATGCTGTCGCGCTGCCGCTCGCTCAGCGAATCAGCCGCGGCCTTCCGGGCCTCGTCGGACTTCCCGCCACACGCCGCCAGCACCACGACGAGTCCGATCGTCAGGATGCGCGCGTGAACCTGCAAGACTTCCGACGTCAGACGTCTGATGTCTCTCATACCGGTATCCCCCTCTTCACCGTCTCCTCCACCACATCCGCGAACCGGTCCACCTCCGCCGCCAGCGTATACACGTTCGGCGTCACTCGGATGCAATTGAATTCGGGATGCACGATCGGCGTCACGATGATGCGGTGCTTGTCCCACAGGTACCCGCCCAGCTTGCCGACGTCGAGACTCCCCGGCGTGAACGACGCGAGCCCGCACGACTGCTTCGGGTCGTCGGGCGTCAGGATCTTCACTCCGGGCACCTGCGCCAGCCGCTTCGCCCAGCGGTCCCGCAGATAGCGCAGCCGCGCCGCCTTCCGCTCGGCGCCGATGCCCTGGTGGAAGGTCAACGCCTCGGCGATGGCGTTGTGATTCGCCGCCGGGTGCGTGCCGATCTCCTCGAACTTGCGGATGTTCGCGTTCATCTCGGGGGGCGCGGCCATCATCGGCCAGATGGTCGGGATCTTCTCCTTGCGCACGTACAGGAAGCCCGTGCCGTGCGGCGCCAGCAGCCACTTGTGCAGGCTCGTGCCGTAGTAGTCGCAGTCCAGGTCGTCGCGCGTGAAGGGGAAGTGGGCGTAGGCGTGCGCGCCGTCCACGATCGTCTCGATGCCGCGGGCCCGCGCCAGCTGCATGATCCTGCGGATCGGGAAGATCTGGCCGGTCAGGTTGGTGATGTGGCAGACGTGGATCACCTTGGTGCGCGGCGTGATCGCTTCCTCGAAGCGCCGCGCCAGGTCGTCCGACGACGGCGGCGGCACGGGGAATTGGATCTGCTTCAGCACGATGCCGTCGCGCCGCTCGCGCTGTTTCCAGGTGGTGATCATGCGCGGATAGTCCTGCGTCGTCGTCAGCACCTCGTCGCCGCGCTGCAGCGGCATGCCGAGCTGCACGATCTCCAGCGCCTCGGACGCGTTGCGGGTGATCGCCATCTCCTCGGGGTCGCAGCCGAAGTCCTGGGCGAGCCGCCACCGCACGCTCTCGATCTCCGGTTCCAGCCACTGCCACATCGTCACCACCGGCGCCGTGTTGGAGATGGCGAGGTAGCGCTGCATCGCGTCCTGCACGATGCGGGGCGAGGGGGAGACGCCGCCGTTGTTCAGATTGATGAGCGTGCGGTCCAGCGTGAACGCGTTCTGGATCTCGCGCCAGAAGTCCTCGTCGTCCGCGAGGGCGGCCGCGGGCCGGCCGGCGACGGCGCCGACGGTGCGCGTGATGTGCGCCAGGGCGTGGTTGGTGAGCGCGGGAACCAGCGGCAAGGCCGACGAGGCCGAGACCAGCGACCCGAGAAAGCGGCGGCGAGACGGCACGGCAGGGATCCTGTGGGAGGAGACGCCTAGGATTTACCGCAAACGCCCCCGCCGGGCCAGAGCCCGACGGGGGCGTCGCAGCGGCCCTGCGCCCGACGACCTAGAGGTTCAGCAGATTGATGATCGGGTCGAACAGCGCCGCGGTGAAGATCAGCACGCCCTCGGTCACCTGGCGGATATGATCGAGCGCCACCAGGATGTCGTGCTGCGCGCCGGCGTCCTGGATCGGGGCGTTGTTCTTGTCGAAGAACGTCACCCCGCCCGCATTGCCCTTGACCGCGGCGTACAGCTGGTTGTTGACCAGGATCTGGGCGAAGACGGTGTCCACGACGCCGCTGGTCGTCTTGAGCACGCCCGTGAAGAGCACCGCCTCTTTCGGCCGGGCCACCAGCAGGTCTACCTGCACCGAATCGGTGGCCAGGGTGCGCGTGTCGAGCGCGTCGAGCACCACGGTGAACGCGGGGTTGTTCAGGTCGTACTGCGCGTGCACCGTCACCGATGTCAGCGTGAAGGTCGCGTTGACGTTGAAACTCAGCGTCTTGTTCGCGGGCGGCTGCAGCGCGTTCGTCACCGACCCGATCGCCCGCGCGGTCAATGCGCCGAGTCCCGCCGACAGGCTCGTCGTGTAGTCGAGGTACGTGGGCGCGCCGCCCGTGCCCTGCACGATGATCTGCAGCTGCGCGGTCGTGGCGCTGCTCTCGTCGAGCAGATCGAGCTGTCCCACGGGATTGAGCGGGAACGCGACCGTCCCGGTCAGGGGATTGATGGCGTAGAGGATGAACCGCACGCCGGTCGCCGGGCCGCCGGTCGTCTGCGACCGGGTGTACGCGGCCGAGGTGGAGTCCCAGGTGAAGATCGAGGCGTACAGCGTGTCGGGAATCAGCAGCCCCTGCGGATTGAGCGGGGACGCCGCCAGCGCGCGCAATTCCGAGAGGCGACGCACCACGCCGGCTTCCGGACTCGCACCCGGTTCGGACGGAGCCGGGCGCGTCGCTTCGACGATCTGCCCGGCGCGCGACAGCGCGGCGGTCGGCGTGATGAACGCGCTCAGCGTCGTGAAGCTCGCCAGGGCCGCCGAGCCGAAGGCGCTGTCGAACGACGCCAGCGCGGCCGTGGTGGCCGCGGGGTCGACCAGCGTCCCCGGTCCGTTGTTCGACGTGCTGTCGGAGCAGGCGGCGGCGAGTGCGATTCCCAAGACGGCGAACGCCCGCAGTGGGCGGGAGAGGGGCATAGCGAGCCTCCGGATGGTAGATGAATGACGGGTGAGCAGTGCGGTCATTCCCGCCCAAGTATCGGCCCCGCTGCGGCAGCGGGCGGTGACGTGGCGCACGGGAACAACCCGCGGACCCGCTTGTAGTTGCGGTTTCGGGTGGTCAGAAGACGACGTAGTAGAATCTGAAGTTGAGGATGAAGGACGGGATCAACAGGGTGCTCCAGAGCCCGATGCTCGCGTCAGTCGCCCCGAACGCCAAGGCGTTGACGACATCGTCTTCGTAGCGCTGATCGTTGGAGTTGTCCGGGACGACCGTCCCGGTGCTGTCTGTGTAGATCCGCTCCTCGTTCACGACGGTGAGGGTGGCGTAGTTGGCGCCGTTCACCGTCACATGGGCTGTCGCGTTTTCGAGAATGTCACTGGGGTTGGTGTCCGCAGCGACAAGCCGGAGCTGCTCCTGGCCCCGGGTGTAGCGGTAATCGATCCCGATCGTCAGGCTATCGCGCACCGTGTCGAGCAGGATTGCGTACCGCAGGTCGACCGTCACGTCGGGCACGTTCACGTCGTACGTGAAGGCGACGCTGTCCGAGGTGCCATTCGCGAGGTCGACATGCGCGGAGGATGCGTTGAAATCGATGCGGCGTTCCTCGTTGCCCGGCAACCCGTTGGTGAGGGTTCCGGCGGCCTGTAACGTGAATCCCGACGCGGCGGGGAGAAGCGTGAGCGTGTAGTCCAGGATCCTCGGGGAAACGACGAACTTCGGGAATTGGACGGCGCGGCGGATCAGGAACCGGAGCCCCGCACCGACCGCCGGAGCCTGGTCGATGATGTCGAGGGAGCCGATCTCGATACGGCTGTCGGGCAACGAGGTCATGCTGTCGGGGCGATAGAGAATGAACCGCACACCGTTCGCCGGAGCCCCGATGCGTCTCGAGACCAGGTACGCGACCGAGTCAGGGTCCCACTCGAACGTGCGACCGAGCAGTGCAGCGGGAATCACCGGCCCTCGGCTCGCGGACCGGGCCAGGCCCGCCAGCAACCGGGCGTCGGAGTGCGAGATCGCGCCGCGCGGCGTCGCGATGCCGGGGGCCGGGGGCAAGGTGATCCGCAACGCGGCCCCCAGGGGCGCGAGCGGTGCCGATCGCAACGGCGTACTGATGAGCCACGAGGCCCCTCCCGAAACGGCGAGCGCCTCGGAGGAGTACGCACTGTCGAGTGCCCTGAGGTCCTGATCCGTTACAGGCGGGTTGGGGATCGTCGTGGAAACGATCGGATTGTCGCTGCATGCCGCCATGGCGGCGACGCAACCGGCGAGCAGACAGACTCGCAGCCGAGACATGGCTAGGCGATGAGCCCTCCGCCGATGACACGCCCCACGTCGTCATACAGCACGCCCGACTGTCCCGGCGTGATGGCGCGCACCGGCTGCGACAGCCGCAGCACCACGGCATCCGGCTCGACCGCATCGACCGTCGCCGCGACCGCGCGCGCGCGATAGCGGCACTGCACCAGGACGTGGGCGCCGGGCTCGAGCGAATCGGCCAGCCAGTTGAAGTCGGTGAGCGTCACGGCGTGCCCGAACAGCGCGTCACCGGGACCGATGACGACCTCGCGGGTCTCGGGCCGGATGTCCACGACGTACATCGGCTCGGCGAATCCTCCGGGAAGCCCGCGCCGCTGTCCGATGGTGTAGCGCGCGAACCCCGCGTGCTCGCCCACCACGTCGCCGCCCACCGTGACCAGCGGTCCGGGGACGAGCGCCGGGGCGCCGGCCGGGAGGCGGCGCTCGAGTACGCCGACGTAGTCCCCGTCGGGGACGAAGCAGATCTCCACCGACTCCTTCTTCTCGGCGGTCACCAGGCCGAGCCGGCGCGCCACGTCGCGCGTCTCGCGCTTGGTGCGGGTCCCCACCGGGGTGAGCATGCGCGGCAGCACCGCGCGGTCGATCCCCCAGAGGAAGTACGACTGATCCTTATCGGGATCGCTCCCGCGGTACAGCGCGCCGTCGCGCGCCACGGCGTAGTGGCCGGTGGCGAGGTAGTCGCACTCCAGCGCATCGGCGTGATGCAGCAGGTCGCGGAACTTCGTGAACGAGTTGCAGCGCACGCAGGGAATCGGCGTGCGCCCGCGCGCGTACTCCTGCACGAAGTCCTCGATCACGTCGTGCCCGAACCGGTCCTCGAGGTTGAGCACGTAGTGCGGGATGCCGAGCCGGTGGGCGACGAGCTTCGCGTCGGTGATGGAATCGAGCGAGCAGCAGGGGCGGTCGGGCACGTCCTCGCCGTAGCAGAACAGCTTCAGCGTGGCGCCGATGACGTCGTACCCCTCCTCCACGAGCAGCGCCGCGGCCACGCTGCTGTCCACGCCCCCCGACATGGCCACCAGGACGCGGGACCGCCCGTCCGCCCGACCGCCCGACCGCCTCATCGGTGCAGCACCGCCGACAGCGACCGCACCTTCTCCACGATCTTGGGCAGCGCGGCGGTCAGCGTCTCCACGTCGGCGCTCGTGCTGCTGCGGCCGAACGAGAACCGCAGCGCCGAGACCCCCATCTC
>Ga0326729_1000203_pt1 | contig 15325 bp, 15 predicted proteins | sample MHFSIPfraction_2_FD_207744 | JGI IMG/M metagenome (GOLD analysis project Ga0326729, IMG submission 207744) | Lab enriched peat soil microbial communities from Michigan Hollow, Ithaca, NY, United States - MHF6AY SIP fraction | ecosystem: Environmental > Terrestrial > Soil > Wetlands > Peat...
CATACCGTAGTGCCCTGCAATGCAACAACACGCATACCTGTAGCTGTTTACTCTTCAGATGGTGGCCGCACGGGAGATCTCGCCGACAAGCCCGTCCACGCTCATGGCTGCAGCGAGGCCATACGGACCGATCGAGACTCTTCTCAGCGATTTGAGATATCCTCCGACTCCGAGCAGGTCGCCGAGCTCATGGGCGATCACGCGGATATAGGCTCCTTTGGAGACCTTGATGGTAAAATGTATATCAGGAAGAGTGATCCCGGTAATCTCAAACCGGTAGATCACGATCTCGCGCGACCGCCGCTCCTTCACCTCCTCTCCCTTCCGGGCAAGCTCATACAGGCGCTGGCCGTTGTGCCAGACCGCCGAATGCATCGGCGGCTGCTGCAACCGGGTTCCGACAAAGGATGCGGCGACACTGCGGATCTCCTCAACTGAGAGATGTCCAGAGTCGCAGCATGCATATTCGGGGGTCTCGGTATCATGGCTTTCCGTCCGGGCGCCAAGCCTGATCACCCCGTCATACTCCTTGTCGAGCACTTCGAGGCTGGATATCGACTTCGTTTTTCTGCCGGTAGCAAGAATAAGCAGACCGGTCGCCCTCGGATCGAGTGTACCGCAGTGGCCGACCTTTCTCGGTGAACCGCTTCTCTTATATGCACCCCTGACTTTTGCGACCACGTCGAAAGAGGTCCAGTCGAGCGGCTTGTCAACCAGAAGAAAATCGCCCTCTTCACTGAGAACGGGCATGGCGCATCCAGCTATCATGGTACTTAATCTCCAGGAAGGCAGACGTAATTATTCCCCTTCTCCCGAACCGCCCCTGACCGATTTCAGCAGTTGCTCGATCCGGTTGGCCTGTTCGAAAAGCCGGTCCTCGAAAAACTCAAGCTCCGGAATGCGCCTGAACTGATGGCGTATCCTCGCTGAAAGCAGCATGCGCAGGCTCTTTGTTTCTGCATGGAGATATTCCATGGTCTCCGCTCGCTCCTTTTCAGAACCGATAACCGAGACATAGGCCCTCGCAATCCCGAGATCGGTGGTGACCTTCACCTCGACCACCGTCACGAGCGGCCCGCTGCGGGGCAGCTCACGCTGCAGGATGTCACTCAGCTCACGCTGGAGGAGTGAAGAAACTTTATCGGTCCGAATAGACATGGAATACCTCGCTTCAGCTCAAAGTTTGCGTTTTTTCTCGACGATCTTGTAGGCCTCGACCACGTCGCCAACCTTGATATCGTCATATCCTTTAATGCTCACGCCGCACTCGTAACCGGCATCGACCTCCTTGACGTCATCCTTGAACCGCTTGAGCGAATCGAGCTGACCATCAAAAATCTGCACGCCGTCGCGCAGGAGCCGGATCTTCGAATCGCGGAAGAGCTTGCCTTCAAGCACATAGGCTCCACCGACAACTCCGATCTTCGGCACCCTGAACACCTGGCGGATTTCGAGCGATCCGAGGCTCTCCTCGTGCAGTTCCGGCGAGAGCATGCCTTCGAGAGCCTTGTCCACATCCTCGAGCACATGGTAGATGACACTGTAGAATCGGACGTCGAGATCCTCCTTTTCGGCCAGCCTCTTGGCATTGACGTTGGGCCTGACCCTGAATCCGATGATGATGGCGTCCGAAGCCGCGGCAAGCAGCACGTCGGTTTCAGTGATCTGACCGACACCCTGGTGAATGATCTGTACCTTCACCTCCTCGTTCTGGATCTTCATCAAGCCGTCAGCCAGCGCCTGGATAGAGCCATCGGTATCAGCCTTGATAATGACGCTCAGCTCCTTCTTCAATCCCTCCTTGATCTGGCGGGCAATGCTGTCGAGCTTGACGCGGGTGCTGCGGCGGAACTCGTGCTCGCGCCTGATCACCTGGCGTTTCTGTGCAACATCACGGGCCTCCCTGTCAGTGGTCATGACGGTCAGGGCATCGCCCGACTGCGGCAGATCCTCAAACCCGAGCACACGCACCGGCATGGAAGGACCGGCTTCAGGGATCCTCTTTCCACGCTCATTCATAAGCGCCCTGACCTTGCCCATAGTATTGCCGGCAACGAACGGGTCGCCGACCTTCAGGAAGCCGCGCTGCACGAGCACGGTTGAGACGACACCCTTGCCCTTGTCGAGCTCCGATTCAACGATGACACCGCTGGCAGGAGCAGTTCTTGAAAAGTTACCTTTCAGCTCACGGATCTCAGCCTCGGCCAGCACCTTGTCCATCAACTCCTTGATGGCGATACCTTTCTTGGCGGAGATCTCCTGACTCTGGTACTCACCACCCCAATCCTCGACCAGCACGCCCGCTTCTGAGAGCTGAGCCCTGATCTTTTCAGGATTGGCATCAGGCTTGTCGATCTTGTTGATGGCGACCACGATCGGCACACCGGCCGCCTTGGCATGGTTGATCGCTTCGATAGTCTGAGGCATGACGCTGTCATCGGCCGCAACGACAAGGATGACGATATCGGTCACCTGGGCACCACGTGCACGCATGGCCGTAAAGGCTTCGTGACCCGGAGTGTCAAGGAAGGTGATATGACGGTCACCATCGACCGACACCTCGTAAGCACCTATATGCTGGGTGATCCCGCCCGATTCGCCAGCCACAACGTTGCTGTTACGGATATAATCGAGCAGCGAGGTCTTCAGGATTATCGACCTGAACCAGCACAGAGGTGGCCTCGATTTCCGTGATGAACTCAGCTTCGAAACCGAACTCGAGGGCGATCAGTTCGATGGCCTCACGGTCGAGACGCTGATTGATGGTCACGAACTTGCCGAGGGAGAAGCACTTCTGGATAATCTCCTTTGCCGTGACGCCCATCAGTTCAGCAAGTTCATGGGGTGATGCATACTCGGTCACCCGGACGATCGAGCGTTCGGCCTCACGAATGGCTTCAGCCTCCTCGAACTCACGCTCACGCTCTATGCGGCGGATCCTGCGGAACTTCTGGCGCGAGGCCGAACTTCCACTGTCTTCCATGCCGCTGATTGTGCTCTTGATGTTCTGCGAGATGACCTTGTCGTCAAGCTCAGGCTTCTTCTTCTTCTTCGCTTTCTTCTTTTTGGCTGCAGCCGACTCCTCTCCGGCAGCTGCCGGTTTGTCGCCCTCACCAGCTGGCTTCGCCGCCTTCTTCTTGGCCTCTTCGCCTCCGGCTTCGGTCGTAACGGTAGCTGCGGCAGCTTTGGTCTCAAACTCATCCTTGAGCTCGTCGGCCTTCTCCTTGAAGCTCTTTTTACGGGCCTTCTTTTTCCGTTCGGCTTCGCTCAGGACCTCAATGGTTCCAAGCACCGTAAGCCCACCGATCTTCTTCGGGGCTTCGTAACTCATCATGGAATCAGGGAGGGTCTGCACCAGGTAGGTCGGCTCGGGTGGCTTAGGTGGCTTCACCGGCTCAGGCGCTACAGCTTCCACTACGGGGAGTTCCGCAGCAGGAGCCTCCGACTTGACGGGCTCGACAGCTTCGACAGGCGTGACAACCTCGACCGGCTCGACAGACTCGACGGGCTTGACAGCTTCGACGGGCTCAACCGGTTCGACCGGCTTGACCGGCTCGACGGCCTCGACAGCAGGCAGCTCAGGCTCGGCTGTAACAACCGGAACCGGCTCGATAACCGCTTCGGGCTGCGGCGGAAGAACGTGAAACAACTCAACAGGAGTCTCCCGCTTGACTTCCGGCGCCTGTACCGGCACCGGGCCGCTGCTCAGACTGTCCTTCAGCTGCTGCTCCTTTTCATAAGCCTTCCTCGACTGCTCTTCCAGCCTCGTCAACCGCTTCTGCTTTTCGGCCCTGATTTTCCTGGTTTCATCGACCAGCTTCTTCTCCTGACTGAAATGACCGAAAATCATGTCGCGCATGCTCTCTTCCACCATTGAGGAGGTAGAAGCTACTTTTCCCCCCTCCTGCTTTACAAACAGCAGGACCTCCTGAGGGCTGACCTGCAGCTCCCTGGCAATATCGCTGATACGGAACCTAATCTGCTTTTCCTCTATGGCCATTGCCTCCTCCCTGGATGGTTATCCTCTAAGTAATTCTCAGTTTGTTTCTTCGTCACGGCGGTTATCCGCAAACAGCTCCCCGCCAGGAATCAGTCTGTCGTGGCTGTCATCGAGAAGCGATTTGAGGTCTTCATCGTTGAACTGCTCTCTGACGGTTCTGTAGATCGTCTCGGCGATCTTCTTCCAGTAGCGTTTCTCTTCGTCGGATACCTTGCGCTCTCTAGGCTTGACCGGCTTGCGGCCCTTGTTGAACACGAACAGCTCCTCGGTTTTCTGCGTACCGACAAGCGACTCCTCGATCTGGTCGACACCAGCCTTCAGAATCTTCTTGGCCGTATCGAGACCGCCGTCGAGCAGCTGATAGATCATGTCGTCACCGAACTCTTCGCGGAATTCGATAACGTCGATGTCGTTCGGGTCCTCAAGCGACTTGTCGATCACGTCCCGGTAAACATCGATCTCATATCCGGTCAGTTTTTCGGCCAGATGAATGTTGTTGCCATTCTTGCCGATAGCGTACTTGATCTGGTCGGGCTTCAGCATAACCCTCGCCTTGCGGGTTTTGACGTCGGCGTGAACGGTCATCGGATCGATCTTGGCCGGCTGCAGGGCCCTGGCGATATAGATCTGCGGCTCATCGGTATAGTAGATCACATCAATGTTCTCGTTGTTCAGCTCCTTGACAATGCTCTGGATGCGCTTGCCGCGATAGCCGACAGTCGCGCCCACCGGATCAATCCTGGAGCTTGTAGACTCGACGGCAACCTTGGCTCTTTCACCCGGCACACGTGCAATGCCCTTGATGACGATCAGGCCGTCAAGGATTTCGGGAACCTCACTTTCGAACAGCTTGTACAGGAAACGATCGTCCACACGCGAAACGATCACCTTCATGCCACCGTCGGGCTTCTCCTTCTCGACCATCGAACCGTCGTCGAGGCGAAGCTTCACCTTTTCACGCTCGATGCGCTTGACATAGAGCTTCATGCGCGGGGTACGCCGCGGATTGTCCTTCTTCATCATTTCGGCTTTCGGAAGCACCAGTTCGACCCGGTGATCCTTCGAGGTGTTGTAGGTGAAAATCACCTCATTCGGCCTGACCTGGTAGACCTCTCCGGCGACCACTTCGCCAACCTTTTCAAGACAGTCTTCGTAGACCACGAGGCGTTCGAGATCGCGCACCTTCTTCTGAACCGACTGCTTGATGATCTGGATCGATTTCCTGGTCAGATAGTCGTCAAGCTTGATGGGGCCCTCCTCATAAACGTCGCCAACTTCAAGCGAATCGTCGATTTTGCGAACCTCATCGATGCTGATCTCTATAGTCTCAAGGTCAACCTCATCGACAATCTTTTTCAGGATGTAGACCTCGAAATCACCGCGCTCGGGATTGATGAAAATATTTGCATCAACCTCGGGATCATAGTCCTTCCGAAGCTGCTTCTGGATGATCTCCTTGAGCAGGTCGGCGATATCCATCTTGACGGCGGCGCTTTCCGAACGCTTGTCAAGAAAAACCTTCGACTGCTCGATTTCTCCAAAAGCACTGGCGATCAGCGCTTTTTTATCCTGAGTTTCGCCTTTCACTTGCTTTCTTGGCATCGCTGTGTGATCCTTTTTTTTATAAAATAGTCTGCGATTGGTTTGGCAATATCCGGAACATCCATTACATCTCCGTCTGTACCGTAGCCTTGACAATATCGACAAGGCGCAGGGTGAGTGGCGGGAGTTCAGCAAGTCTCTTTTTCTTTCCCTGTTTGACGAGATCCAGCACGATATACGGAACCTCCTCATCTCCGACCGCCGCCTGAAGAAGCCGGCCGGTAACCTCCTGCCGCTCCCCCTCCGAATCCAGATAGACAGCCGTGATCAGCCGCCCTGAATGTCTGATGTACTGCCGCTTCACCCTGATAGGCTCTCCAAGTCCTGGAGAAGAGACCGTCAGGTCAAACTCACCGCCGGCAAGCGGTGCACAATCCTCATAACTTTCGAGACGCTCGCGTATTTTGCGACTCAACTTCGCGCACTGGCTGATGATGATGCCCTGGTCGGTATCAACGGTCACATCTATCGATTTTCCGCCGCCCCGAATCTGCGCCTCAACAAGGTAAATTTCCTGCCCGGCTCCGGCCGACACCTCGGCAATAACCTCATCTATGGCCGTTCGTATCCTCTCGTCCATTCCACAGTCTGATCATATTATCAAAAACAAAAAAGTGGGGAATCCCCACTTTCTGTAACCGCTCGTAAAGGCCAGTGCTCCGGTCCCCGCTAATGTACAAAAAAAGTGCACACAAGCCAAACACCACATCAGTTCTCGTCCCTGATATGGGTTTCGATCACCTCGTACTCCGCATCCTCGACTCTCTGCTGTTTCCCGGCAAAAGAGGAGGGTGACCGTTGAGGCCGCTCGCTGGAAAAGAACAATACACCTCGTACCAGACGCCATACGATGCGAACTGCCATCCAGAAAACAACCAGCAGAAGAAAAAATTTCAGCATTGTCTTTTAAATATTCAATAAACAAAGGCCATGCAGGAAAAATTCCCGGATACCCTTCAGATCCGGAGCCATGGAGAGAGAGACAATCCACGGCAAAGGAGTTCCGGTAAAGCTGCAGCGCTATCCGCCGGTCAGAAGAGCCGTAAGCCGCTCCCGGTCTACGCGGTGCTTGAAGGCCATACGGCCATCGACGAGAATGACGGGAATGCTGAACTGGTAGCGGACAAAAAGATCGGGGTCCTCGGTGATGTCGATTTTCTCGATGTCGAACGCAATGCGCCTTTGGGCCTGTTGCAGCACCTCCATCGCCTCATCGCAGAGACAGCACTCTGCTTTCCCGTAGACAGTTACCTTGTGGCTCATCTTCATCAATTCAGGGTTTCAGCATCTCCCTCTGCGAAGGCTCACGCAGGATTTCGACGACCGCTTCAAGGGTCAGTGAGGTCTGTTCGGAGGTCATGAGATTCTTCAGGGTGTACTGGCCCGACTCGAACTCCGACTGTCCGACAAAGAGAGCATAGCCGGCCCTTACCCGGTTCGCCTCGCGCATCTGCGCCTTCATGCTCCGCCCGGCAAGGTCGATCTCGGTCCTGAGACCCGCTTTGCGCAGCCTGAACGCAATCTGCATGCCGTGATCGGCCAGATCCTGCTGCTGCAGAACCACATAGACGAGCGGTCCATGCGGGTTGATGGCGGCAAAAAGACCCTGCTTTTCCATGGTGATCAGAAGACGCTCCATGCCGACGGCAAAGCCCGCAGCCGGCAGATCAACGGGACTGCCGAACTCCCTTGCAAGGCCATCGTAACGCCCGCCGCCGCCGATGGCGTCCTGGGCGCCAAGCTCGGAGCTGGTCACCTCGAATGCCGCATGGCAGTAGTAGTCGAGTCCGCGTACGAGCAGGTGATCGATATCGTAGGCGATACCCCGGTCGGAAAGAAAAGAGAGCACCTTTTCGAAATCCGCAACAGCTTCTGCTTTCAGATAATCGTACAGCCTCGGCGCTCCCGAGATCATCTCCTTCAGGGCGGGATTTTTAGAATCGAGAATCCTCAGCGGATTTTTCTCCAGTCGCTCTTTCGAAGAGTCGTCAAGATCTCCGGCGTAGGGAAGAAAATAGGAGCGCAGGGCCTCACGATAGCGCTCCCTGTCCTCGATGTCTCCAAGGGTATTGATCCTGAGCCGCAGACCGTGCAGGCCAAGCGTCTCGAAAACATGCATCATGATCGTCAGCACTTCGGCAACCGCCGCCGGAGAAGAGACGCCGAGCAACTCGGCACCGAACTGCGAAAACTGGCGCTGCCGGCCGGCCTGAGGCCGCTCCTTGCGGAACAGTTCGCTGATGTAGTAAAGCTTGTGAACTGGAGCCGATGAGAGCAGGTTCTTCTGCAGGCATGCACGCATCACACCGGCGGTCATCTCCGGCCTGAGGGTGATGGAACGGCCCTGGGGATCGGGCAGGAACGAAAACATCTCCTTGCCCACAATATCGGTCGTCGAACCGATGCCTCGCTGGAAAAGCTCGGTGTATTCGAAGACCGGCGTGCGGATTTCGCTGAACCCGTACAGGGCCGTAACCGAGCGGATAACCCCCTCGATGTAGTGCCATTTGACGATCTCTTCGGGAAAAATATCTCTTGCGCCTTTGACGGCCTGGAACTGCGCCATATCCTCTTTCGGTGATAACGGGATTAAATCTGGGGTAAATCCTTTTCCTCATCCCGGAAAAGGTCGAGAACCTCACGCGGGGCTGAAGCCTTTATAATCCTCTGACGCACATCCTCCCTGCCGGCGAGCCTTGTGATACGCCCGAGAAGCTTCAGATGTTCGGCCAGCATCTCTTCGGGAGTGGCCAGAAGAAAGACGATCTGGACTGGCTCGCAGTCTATCGAATCGAAATCGATTTCGTTTCTGAGCGTGGCCATCGCCAGCACCGGTGCCTTCACGGCAGAGGTCTTTGCATGCGGCAGGGCAATGCTCTTGCCTATGCCCGTCGACATCTCCTTTTCACGCTTCCAGACATCCTCGGTAAGCCGCTCATGGTCCTGCACATTGTCATGATCGGCAACCATGGCAAGCATCGTATCGATCACCGCGCTTTTGGAGCTGATCTCGAGGTTCAGATTGATATACTTTTCGGAGAGAATGCCTTCGAGTTTCATGGTGATGACAGACTTGCTGTGAGGCCGAGGAGCACGGAACTTCGGAAAAAATAAAATTCAATATAAAAAAAACATTGGTTTCCCCGGTCCAATCGTACCGGATCAACCCCGGAGGGTCAGAAAATAGAGCAAGGGGGCGATAAACATCACCGTATCGAAACGGTCCAGAATACCGCCATGGCCGGGAATGATACCAGAAGAGTCCTTGACGCCGGCATCACGCTTGAACATCGACTCCATGAGGTCCCCGGCAGGGCTTACCACGCCGATGAGCAGACCGGCGATCATCGCACGGCCGGCCGGGAATCCTGTAACCAAAGAGGCGCAAAGCCATGACGCCATGACGCTGCCGATGACTCCGGCGATATAGCCCTCCCACGTTTTTTTCGGACTGAGGCGAGGAAACAGCTTCCGGTGAATGAACTTTCCGCCAAGCGAGCTCCCGCCGAAATAGGCAAAAATATCCGCTGCCCAGACACAGAGAAACATCAGCAGCACCATGGCGGCTCCGGCCATCGTACCCGGCTCTCCCGGCGCGGATCCCTCGAGACGCAGGCGGAGAAGGGCGCCGAAGGTCAGGTTGACGTACACGAGCCCGACAAGCGTCACCCCGAGGTTCAGAAACTGTGATCCCTGCTGGCGCCACAGTTCAATGACGTACAACACCATCACGACGGCGAGCAGCGCCTCCCAGTAATCGAAAAAACGGAAGTAGAAATTCACCTGGATGAAGGCCGTCAGGGGCAGAAGCAGAAGAGCTGACGGGGGGTGGGCCCTGTGGCCAGCCAGCTGCCGGAACTCGAACATGGCAAGGAGGCTCAGCACGAGCACCATCAGGAGGAATGGGACTCCTCCCTCGGCATTGATCCACAGGAGCAGCGGAATGCCCACAATAGCTACGGCCACTCTCTGAAAAAGATTGCTGTTGAGTATGGAAGACATGTAAGGAAATGCCGGTCAGGCAAGGTTGTCAGGTTTCGCAGAAGCCGCCATTTTCGAGAAGCGCAGCATCAGCATAAAAAAGGCCCCAAGACAAAGAGATACGAAAACCCACCACTGCCACATCGCCACTATCGTCGACCCGCCAACAGTTGACGTCAGAAGGTTGATACGGGGCTCCATGATCAGAAACAGCAGGGCCAGCAGGTTGTTGGTCGCATGAGCTGAAGCCGGTACCGAAAGGTCGCCCGACCTCATGTAAATATACCCAATATACCAGCCAAGCAAAGTAAGAGGAATGATATTTACCACCTCCATGTGAAACAGGGCAAACACGAAGCCCGTGAGGATTACGGCCCTTTTGGGTGAAAAAACAGCCGCATAGCTTTTCTGGACAAATCCCCGGAAAAACAGCTCCTCACAGACCGCCGGAATGAGGACCAGCACGGCAGACACCATCAGGAACTCCGGAACGGAACCGCTTGCCGATATTTTTCTGATGAACTCTTCAAGACGTGCCTGATCGCGCAGCATCGCCCTGCCCGTTTCACCGAGAAAAGGGATAACGAGATTCTGCAACTCGACGATGCTGTACATGAGTGGCTGAAGCAGCAGCATACCAAAAGAGGCCTGCAACAGCGCTCCCCATCGAGCGGGACGGCGGAGGCCAAGCCAGGAGAGCGTCATCCTGTCGAACGCTCCCCGACCGCCGGACTGGCTCCGGGCAAGCCAGAACACCGGCAATCCGAGCGCGAGAATCTGCCCCAGCCCCTGAGCCATCCTGAACCGAAACAACATGCCCTGGTCAAAGCCGATGAACGCGGGATCGAGCGAAAACTTTCCGGCCATAAGCACCGTCAGGCTCGTACCGATGAGCGGATAGATCACAAGCATGGCGAGCACCACCATGCTGACACCGAGAAAACCCGGAGGTTTGCCGCTATTCGCCTCAGTTAAGGAGTTCATGTCCCAAAATCTTTCAGATTACCCTGTTACGTTCAACTGATAAAAAGATACAAAACCCTGAGTGCCTGCGAGTTACCGATTTTTACGCTGTTCGGCAATCGCACGGAATGACTTTCTTCCTGCCGCCCGTGCCGGCAGCGCGGCAAAACCGGCTCTGAGCCAGAAATGGTTCTCTTTTTTATAATCGGCCTTATTATCTTAAAATGCGAAGCTTAAACTTACACTGAAATTCCCGGCAACCGCCCGTCCGAAGGGCTCCCAACATAATTTCCTGTGAAAATACTTGTGACCGGCACCGCCGGATTTATCGGTTTCCATCTTGCCGAACGGCTCGCGTCGAGAGGTGACGAGGTTGTCGGTCTCGATAATATCAACGATTACTATGACCAGCGTGTAAAATACGGGCGACTTGCCTTCTCCGGCATCGAAGAGAACCGTATCGAGTACGGAAAGCCCATTCACTCCTCGAAGTATCCGGGATACCGCTTCATCAAGCTTGACCTCGAAGACAAGGAGAATCTCGACAACCTCTTCCGTACTGAACGGTTCGACGCCGTCTGCAACCTTGCGGCCCAGGCCGGCGTAAGGTACTCCCTGACCAATCCAGGCGCATACATCAGTTCGAACATCATCGGGTTCATGAACCTGCTCGAGGCATGCCGGCACAACGGCGTAGGAAATCTCTGTTACGCGTCAAGCTCATCGGTCTACGGGCTCAACGAAAACCAGCCATTCTCCATACACCACAACGTCGATCACCCTGTCAGCCTTTACGCGGCAAGCAAGAAGGCGAACGAGCTGATGGCCCACACCTACAGCCATCTCTACAGGATCCCGACCACCGGCCTCAGGTTCTTCACCGTCTACGGCCCATGGGGACGACCCGACATGGCCCTCTTCCTTTTTACCAAGGCGGCACTCGAAGGACGGCCGATCGACGTCTTCAACTTCGGCAACATGCAGAGGGACTTCACCTACATCGACGACATCGTCGAAGGCATCACAAGGGTCATCGACCATCCCGCCGGCCCGAATCCCGACTGGAGCGGCTCGTCTCCGGACCCCGGCTCCTCTTCGGCTCCCTACAGGGTCTACAACATCGGCAACAACCAGCCTGTCAGGCTGATGGAGTTCATCGCAGCCATCGAAAAAGCTCTCGGCACAACTATCGAAAAGAACATGCTTCCCATCCAGCCGGGCGACGTTCCGTCCACCTATGCCGACGTCAGCGATCTGGTTCGTGATCTCGGCTATAAGCCCGAAACCACCGTACAGCAGGGGGTCGATCGCTTCATCTCATGGTACCGGGAATTTTTCAATGCCTGATCGCGCACCGAAGTTTCGCGGCCCACTCGACAGCGTCGTCATCCTTGCACGGGAGTGTTATGGCGACGCCATCATGCTCACGCCCCTCTTCAGCGCTCTCCGGAAAAAATATCCGGAGACAAAAATCTACGTTATCGCCTTCACCAGGATCATTTTCGATTTTTTCAGCGCCGACACCAACGTCACCGCCGTCTATCATGCCAAGCGGGACCTGAAACGCTACCTCTTCAAGTTCTTCACGAAGAGGTACGACGTGCTCTTCAACTCGAAAGACCACCGCTCCACCCACTTCCTGCTGCAGTCGCGCCTCGTCAGGGCCCGTTACAAAGTCGGATTCCGCAACAACGGTAACGAGGAGCTCTTCGACCACCTCCTCGACCTGCCGGCCGGCACCCATGAATCGCAGCGGAACCTCGCACTTCTCAATGCCATCGAAGGCGAGATGCCACCCTCCGTCCGGCCCTATATCCCTGAGATGCCTGTGTCGAAGGAGGTCACCCAACTGCTCGGAGCCCTGCCGCAGGGCTCATACGTTGGCATCAACATCAGCGTCGGCACCCCCGGCGGTCATAGAACCATTGAACAGTGGTCCGAACTCATCAGAAGTTTCCCCGAAGAGCGGTTCGTCATCTTTTCGGCGCCAAAAGAGCTCGATGAGAAAATGAGGCTGGAGGCTCCGCACGACAACGTCCTGCCGACACCTTCGACGAAAAACCTCTACGAAGTCTGGATGATCGTCAGAAAACTCAGGATTCTCGTCACCCCCGACACCTCCCTGGTCCATATCGCCGCATGCTCCGACACTCCACTGGTGGCCCTGTACCGGCATAACGCCGCCGACAGCCGCATGTTCGCCCCGCTGAGCAGACAGCAGGAGGTCATCGTCTCGCCAACTCCCGACGTCATCGACATCGAAAACTCCGCCGTGACGAAGGCCCTCTCGAGGATGCTAGAAAAACTGCCCATGAACGGCTGAATTCAATGTCCCGCAGTCAAACAACATCTGTCACGTGCTCAATGACAAGCCTTCCAGCGGTCACCTTGTGCTGCATCGATACGAGATTTCCTGATCTGGGATTTTCAGCAATTCTGAAATCAACAGAGAAGATCGAGTTTGGTGAAGTACTGTTTATCACAAACGATAACTTTATTGTTCCGAACAACGATATCCCGAGATTACGCATCGTTCGAACAAAAGCTATTTCCAATGTTGATGAATATTCGACATTCATGATCAAGGGGCTGAATGACCATATTTCAACAGCTCACTGCCTCATTGTGCAGTGGGACGGTTTTGTCATTCATCCGGAAAACTGGGACGATAACTATCTTGACTATGACTACATCGGCGCCCCCTGGAGAACGGAGGAGGGCGATGTGGTAGGCAATGGAGGGTTTTCACTGCGTTCAAAGCGGCTGTTGAGAGCTTTAAGCTCGGATGAAGTCACCCCTCATCATCCTGAAGACGACTGCATATGCATCACCAACAGAAAGCTGCTTGAAGACAGATGGGGGATCTCGTTCCCGCCGGTCGACGTTGCCAGGAAATTCTCATTCGAGTTTTCCGATTATGACCAAAGCCAGTTCGGATTTCATGGGTTCTCCAACTTTCCGGATGTTCTTGACAGAAAAGAGCTTCTCCTCTTTATAGAACACATGCCAGACGCGCTGTTCGTCAATGAGTACTTTATCGTATTCTGCAGAAAGATATTTGCCTTGAACGATAATGAACTCATATCAAAAATCTCCGCACGGCTCGGCAGCTCACTCGGCGATCCGGCCAGGAAGAGCTATAATAAAAAGCAGATATCCTTCCTGGTTGAGTCCCTGATCAACCTGAGACTCTACAAGTCAGCATTCGGCATTCTGCTCAATAGAGGCATTCTTTCCAACTGGAAAAGTACATACCTGAAGTTGATCATCCGAAGATTCACAGGATCTTCCTGATGGCAGGATCAATCACGGGATTGAAATCACAAACCGCACAAACTCTCCACAGCCTCTGCGACCGCATCCGGTGTTATGTTCGCCAGACAGCGGTAGTGCTCGTATCTGCAGGTTCTTTCAAAACATGGAGCACATGGCTCCGGCGAGTTCAATACAACGCTTCTCTTCCCGAGAGGACGGGTCCACACAGGACTTGTGGAGCCAAACAGGCCCACGACCGGGACTCCGATATAGGCGGCAAGATGCATCAGCCCGGAGTCGTTCGAGACGACGGCACGGGCAGCGGACATGATGGCCGCCGCCTCCGTCAGCGAAGTCCTGCCGGTGAGGTCCGTAACCCTTCCGGGCGCCATCTGCACGATCTCCTGCGCCGACTCCCGATCGTCGCGCCCACCAAGGACAACAATGTTGCTGCTCGCCTGCCGCAATGCCAGCTCAGGAAAATGACGCCATCTCTTGGCCGGTCCATACGCCGCGCCAGGACAGTAAACGATCGATCCGGCATAACTCCTTTCCGGCATAACCGTTACGCCCTGCCACTCTTCAGGGGGCAGGGGTGATGTATCGAGAATCCCGGCATATTCAAGGGTGATGTGACTCGACTTATCCCTGAGCCCGCCCGGCAATGGCTCGGTCAGAAGGAGGCGCCTCATTTCACGTGACAAGCCCCGCCTCACCGGCACCCCGGCCTTCATCGCGAACCATGCTGAAGAGAAAGAGTACGGCAAAAGGTAGATGGTTTGAAACCCGCCTCCACGAACGGCGGCAAGAGTGCGCTTCCGTTCCTCCTCATCTGCCCGGTCGAACGGAATCTGCGGCAGATCGCACAGCAGCCTGACCAGTCCTCCCATACTCTTCGGCACCAGCAGCGTCAGGTTCGACCGGCGCTCTTCAGGCAGCCTCATGACCACCGAAAGGGCGAGCAACAGGTCCCCGATCCAATTCGGCATCAGTACAACGGAAGGATTCATGGCTTGACCGGAATGAAATGTTTCTTGCTCAGCTCCAGCCCGAACCAGCGTTCGAGCTTCAACATAAGCCGGTGCTTCTTCTCCCGCCGGGTGAGCACATGATCCGGGTTGGCCCTGTAAATCCCCCTCTCCTTCGGCAGCCAGTCACGTATAATCGCAGGATGCGTCCCGGTAAACTCCCGGATGATCTGCTGATCGATCTCCCGGTAATCGATTCGCTTGTGGTTTTTGTTCCAGTACTTCTGCACACTCTCCGATTTCCTGTTCATCTCCTCCTCGCTCCGGATCCATCCGTAGTGATAGATCGCGGCACCGGTATGGGCAGCCCTCGGATACCGGCTGACCTTGCTTCTCTCGGTAAGCACATGCCAGAAAAGGCCGTCGGGAGCATAGCTCCTTATCGAGTTCCTGATTATCCGTACCTCACGGCGGTACCAGCCGGGCGAATCAAGGTAGCTGTTGGCGTTGCCGTAGAAGTGGTAATAGTCGAAGCTGAGCGCCTCGACACGCTCAT
>Ga0326729_1000206_pt1 | contig 15165 bp, 12 predicted proteins | sample MHFSIPfraction_2_FD_207744 | JGI IMG/M metagenome (GOLD analysis project Ga0326729, IMG submission 207744) | Lab enriched peat soil microbial communities from Michigan Hollow, Ithaca, NY, United States - MHF6AY SIP fraction | ecosystem: Environmental > Terrestrial > Soil > Wetlands > Peat...
CCGTGTGCAGCGGGAGCGACCGGACGAAGATCTGACTACTCGCAAGCGCTTGATTTGAATCGTCTTACGACGCTGCGCATCAGGACCCCAAAGGCACCGCGCTGATTCTGAAGCAGAAACCCCTGGCGTAATGAACCGGAGGATGCACCGATGAGGACTTCCCGTTGGTTACGGACCGCTCTGGCGGTCATCGCGCTCGGGGCCTGCACGAACGAGAAGCTGGTGTATGTCAATCGCCCGTTCAACCCACCGCCGGACACCAAGAACGGCTTCCTCGGCTACTTCGACGCTGGCACCAGGCAAACCACCTGCGGCAACTGCCACGTCGAACACCAGGGCGAGTGGAAGAACACCAAACACGCTGAGGCGTGGGCCGACCTGCAGGCGCAGGCGCAACCGGCGGACAAGAGTTCCTGCGTTGGCTGTCACACGGTGAGCCCGCAGGGCAATCTCGCCCCGGATCCGTCCGGCTACACCCTGGTGCAGAGCGCCGCGTATCACGACGTACAATGCGAGAACTGCCACGGCCCCGGCTTCGACCACGCTACCACTCCCGATGCCGGGACGGCGCCTCTGGCGCGCATCAGTGCCGATACCGGCGTACTGAGTGCCGGCACGTGCGGCGCTTGCCACTCAGGTACACACCATCCGTTCGTTGAGGAGTGGAAGCAATCCATCCACGCGCTGAACGGCCGCCACGCCGATGAGGCAGATTGCCAGGAGTGCCACACAGGGCAGGGCGCGTTGAAAGCCTGGGGTGTGACATCCGCCTACGTGGGAAGCGGGGACCCGATCACAGCGGCGAACGGCCTTGGGATCACCTGCGCCGTCTGCCACGACCCGCATGATTCCAGGAATACAGCGCAGCTCCGGTGGCCGCTCGAGACCAACGATCCGTCCCAAAACCTGTGCATGAAGTGCCACTATCGGCGTACGGTGCCGCTGGCCCTGGACTCGACAAATACCCTGAGCCCGGGTGGGAGCAACTCGCCGCACGCACCGCAAGGCGCCACCCTGATCGGCGAGGTTGGGTATCAGAACCCGAGCTACCTCGACCCGGTTCTGGTCCAGGTGGCGAAGAGCGCGAGCCACGGGAATCTCAACAAGAACCCCAAACTCTGCGCGGGCTGCCACCTCTTTTCCTTCCCCGCTGTGAATGACGCGGGCGTCGCATCTACGGTGACCGGGCACCTGTTCCGGCCGATCCCCTGCTATGGGCCGGACGGTCTGCCCACGGACTCGATAAAGACCTGTGCGTACGTGCCAGGCACGCCAGGCACGCCCGGTGGCCGCTCGTTCAAATCGTGCGCGCAGTCGGGATGTCACTTGGGCGAGAACGAGGCGGCCGCACTGCTTGCGGTTGCGCGCGGGCGGATCCAGACCCTGACGGCCGCGCTGCTCGTGAATACAGGGAGCAGCGCCAGTTCGATCGACACGCTCGATTCCGGGATCATCCCTGCGATTCTCAGGAACACGTGGAGTCAGCGAGGGACGCTCAACAACTTGTCCCTGGCGGCCAACGGCGCCTTCGTGCTCGGCGACAGCATCATCAACCTCGACGCCGCGACCGTGACGGGCAAGCTGGCGGCGGGGAATACCATCAGGATCGGCACCACCCAGTACACCATCACCGCGGATGTCACGGCCGCAACGAACAAGCTCAACGGCGTGCATATCACGCCGGCGCTGGCCGCGGCGCTCGCGGACAACACGCCGGTCTTCGTCGTATTCATGGCCCCGCTGCTCGCGGGAGACCGGGTGATCACGGCCATGGATGGGGCCGAGTTCAACGTGCGGACATTCGGTGAGAACGCCAACGGGGACTTCGTCATCGCGAGCGGCAACACTGACAGGTCGCACACGGTGCACAACCCGTTCCTCGCCGAGGCGCTACTGCGGGCGAACATCGAGGAATTGACCGCCCTCTACGGCTCGCAGCCGTGGTTCCCGGTCATCTCCCAGCAGGCTCGAGCGATCTTGGCTGGGCCCCTGGGTGCCAGAGGCACAGTGCCGTTCCCGCGGCCGGTCGGCAGGCGTGTAGCGTCGCGGTAGCCGATTGGTTGCCTAATCGGTATCATCGGCCCCGGAGCCTCCACGGTCCGGGGCCGCCTCTTAGTCCGAACGAACCCGTCAGGGGGAATCATGGTGCTGGCATCCGCTATCGAGCAGGCGGACGGTCCGGATCGGGCGCGCGATGGCGAGCCCGGCGCCCCAGGGAGCCGGCCGGCGGCCGGCCCGCCTGAAGCAGGTGGCTCGAAAGCGGGATTCAACGAGTACCTGCTCGCTGGCGTCATCGTCTTGACGCTGGTCACGGTCGTCCTCGGCATCGTGTTCTATCTCCTGCCGGGTGACTATCTGCAGATCCCCGAGCTGCAGCCGACGATTCGAGTCGTGCGGGAGTCCGACTTTCCCGTGGGCGCGAGCCGGGTCGTGAGCTGGGGGGCACGGATCGTCCTCGTCGTACGTGCGGGAGACCGGGAGTACTCCGCCCTCCAGGGGACGTCCCCGATCGAAGGCTGCATTCTGGACTGGGACGCCGCGTCCCTGCGCGTGGTGTCGCCGTGCACGTATGTGGTGTACGACCTGCACGGGAATGTCGTCCGCGGCCTGACGACGGTGCCCCTGCAGCGGTTCGCAGTGTTCGTGCGTCAGGGCACCGTGTTCGTGACGGAGCCGTAGATGACAGGCCGAGTCAGGAGCGCCATCGCGCAGTGGGCGGCGCAGTTCTGGGCCGACCTGAAGGCGAGCACCGATGCGGGGCTGCTCGGCATCCTGCGATTCCTGGGGTTGCTCTACGGCCCGATCGACGCCAGGCTGCCGATCGACCAGGCGTTCCGCAAGGCGCTGGGGTACCGGCTCGCGCCGCACGTGGGATGGCGGCATGCACTCGGTGGCATCACCTATCTGCTGTTCATCATCCTTGTGGTGACCGGCGTCCTGCTTTCGGTCCACTATCGGCCGTCGGCGCAGGAAGCCTACCCGAGCCTGCAGCACATCGTCTCGGGTGTCACGCTCGGCTGGCTGATCCGTGACCTCCACGTGTGGTCGGCGAGCCTGCTCGTGCTGGCGGTCCTCGCACACATGGCCCGAGTGTTCTTCGATGCGGCCTACAAACCGCCCCGGGAAACGAACTGGCTCGTCGGTGTGCTGCTCCTGTTTCTGGTCGTCGCCTTTGGCGCCTCCGGGTACCTCCTGCCCTGGGACCAATGGGCCTACTGGACGGTGACGGACGCGTTGAACGCGCTGGCCGCGGTGCCGCTCATCGGCGGCGCGGCCGCCGCGATGCTGCGGGGCGACCCCATCGTGTCAGGGGCGACCTTGAGCCGCTTCTTCGCCATGCACGTGATCGTGCTTCCTTGGATCACCCTGGCCCTCGTCGCGTTCCACTTCACGATGGTTCGGCGGCATGGCGTCGCCCCGCCCAAAAGCGACATGGCCCACCCGGGAAGCGGCCGCGTCTTCTTCCCTAGCCACTTGCTGCGATCGTTCATGGTCGCCGTGCTGACGTGCACCGTGGTGATCACGGCGGCCGTACTCTGGCCTCGCCCGGTCAGCGATCCTGCGAACCCGGCCAAGCTCCCGGAGACCGTGCGCTCCACATGGGTGGTCGTGGATGTCTCGCGGGCCCTCACGCACTACCTGGGAACCTGGGGTTTCGTCGGCTTCACCCTCGTGGCGCTCGGGCTGGCATTCGTGCCGCTGTTCGATCGCGGTCCGGAGCGGGATTTGAGGCGGCGGCCGGCGGTCGCCACCCTCGGTTTGGTCTTCTTCGTGGGCTTCGTGGCGGCCTGGATTGCCGGCCGCCAGCTGCGGAACGCGCCGGGCCCGGAGACCCTGCGGGCTGCCACAGAGGAGCCGATGCCGCCGGCAGCGGGCGCTCCCCTGCGGCCGCTGGGCCCGACCCCCACTCAACCCGCGCCCGGCGATACCACGCATACGGGCCAGGAGGCGAGATGAACGGCGGCCCGATGCTCGTGATGATCGCGATGGCCGTCGGCGGTGGACTCGGGCGACCGGGGCCGCACGCCACGGCGGTGACCGGGGCCCCGGTTGTGCAATCGCCACTGGACACCACCTACGGGTGCGTCGCGTGTCACGCCGACAAGCGGGCGGCCTTCGTTCAGGGCGTGCATGCCGAGCGCGGCATCCGGTGCCACGATTGCCACGGCGGCGATCCGTCAGCCTTTGCCCTGCCTGCCGCTCATCGCGGCCGTTTCATCGGCGCACCGGGCAAGGTGGCGATCGTCGCCCTGTGCGGCTCGTGTCATTCGGATCCCAACCGCATGCGGCAGTACGGCCTGCCGAGCGGTCAGGTCGCCGAGTTTCGGACCAGCCGACACGGCCGGCTGCTGCTGGTGGGCCATGATCTCGACGCCCCGACCTGTACCGACTGCCATGACGCGCACACCATCCTGCGGCCGGATGACGCCCGCAGCACCGTCTACCCCACCAACATCCCGACCACGTGCGCCCGCTGCCATGAGGACAAGGTCTTGATGGCGAAGTACCGGCTGCCTACGGACCAGGTCGAGCGTTACCGCCAGAGCGCACACGGCGTGGCGCTGTTCCGGAATCAGAACTTCGCGTCGCCGACGTGCGTGGGCTGTCACGGCTCTCACGCCGCGCTGCCGCCGACGGTCGGCGAGATCGCCAACGTGTGCGAGCGGTGTCACATCCTGGTGGGCCAGGCCTTTGATCGGGGTCCGCACGGGCGTGCCGCCCACGCCGGGAAGATCGCGGGGTGCCTGGGATGTCACAGCAACCATGGCACGGAGCGGGTGCCGGCGGAACACATCGCGGCGGCGTGTGCGAAATGTCATGCCGCGGGCACCGGCGCCTACGCCCTCGGCATGCAGATCCAGCAGCGTGCCGTTCAGGCGACGGACGAGCTGCGGGCGGCGCAGCTGGCGGTCGCGCAATTGTCGCTCGCCGGACGGCAGACGGGCGACGCGCGGTTCCGCTATCAAACCGCGGTGACGGCCTACGAGCAGATTGCACAGGCGCAGCACAGCCTGGACCCCGAGCAGCTGGACGACCTGGCCCGACAGGTGCGCTCGATTTCCCGGGATCTGCGAGGAATGGCGAGCGTGGCTGAGGAGCAGCGCTGGGAGCACAAACTGCTGCTCGTGCCCGTGTGGTTTCTCGCGCTGGCGTCCTTGGTGCTGGCCTGGTTCGCGCTGCGCCACCTGGAAGGGAAAGCCGCGCGGCCATGACGGCTCCCGCCGGCCGGTGGCACCGGCTTTCACGACTGCTGCGGGCACTGATCCCGGTCGCCATCCTGGGGGTCATCCTGCTGGTCGTGACGACCGTGGGGTTCATCGAGTACAGCGGCCGACCCGGCTTCTGCAAGACCTGCCACATCATGCAGCCCTACTACGATTCCTGGGCCTCCTCCTCCCACCGGGATGTGGCGTGCATCAAGTGCCACTACGCGCCGGGAATACGGGCGGAGGCAATGGGGAAGCTCGCGGCGGCCAACCAGGTGGTCAAATACATCACCGGCGCCTACGGAGTGAAGCCGTGGGCGGAGATCGAGGACGCCGCGTGCCTGCGGTCGGGCTGTCATTCGGAACGGAAGGTCGAGGGCCTGGTCGACTACAAGGGCGTGCGGTTCGACCATGCGTCACACTTGGGGGAGCTGCGTCGCGGCAAGCAGCTGCGCTGTACGAGCTGCCACTCCCAGATCGTGCAGGGGCAACATGTCGCCGTTACCGACGCCACATGTTTTCTCTGTCACTTCAAGGATCGGCCGCCTGGCGCGCCGATCGCCGGGTGCACCGGGTGTCACCCGTCTCCGCCACGCATCGAGTCCCCGGCCGGTTACGTGGTCGACCATTCCCAGTATGTGAAAGACCGCATCTCGTGCATCTCATGCCACAACGAAGTGACGGTGGGCTCCGGCGCGGCCGAGCGCTCGAGGTGCTTCAACTGTCACAACGAGCCGGCCCGGCTCAACCAGTTCGAGAACACGACGCTCGTCCATCAGGTGCATATCGCCGAGCACAAGGTGGAGTGCACGCAGTGCCACACGCCGATCGAACACCGGGTCGTGGCCCTGACATCGACGTTCGAGCTCGACTGCCGCAGCTGTCACACACAGGTCCACGATGCCCAACGGCGCCTCTATGCCGGGATGGGTGGGCACGGCACTCCGGATTCGCCGAGCAGCATGTTCATGGCCCGCGTGTCGTGCCTCGGCTGCCACGCGCAGCCCAAGACCGTGCGGGGGCACGAGCGCGTGCAGCTCGCCGGCGAGGCATCCTGTCTCTCGTGCCACGGCGTCCGGTACGCGAACATGCTGCCCTCATGGCAGCGGGAAATGGAGGGGAAGGTCGATCGCGTCGCACCGGTCGTCGCGGCGGCGCGCGCGACCCTCGGTGCGGTCCCGCTGGGACGGCGGGCCGTCGCCGACAGCCTGCTTCGCCAAGCGCAGGAAAACCTCGACCTGGTGCGGGTCGGCAAGGCCGCGCACAACGTACTGTTCGCAGACAAGCTGCTGCGGGCCGCCCTGGGGCTCGTCCGGGAAGCGGTCGCGGCCGGGAAGCTTCCGTACACGGTGCCTGCCGTGAGCCTGGGGCCTCCCCTGGGCGAGAACGCCTGTTTCCGCTGCCACGTCGGGGTGGAACGGTCGACGGTGCCCTTCCAGGGCGCCACGTTCGCGCATGAGCCGCACGTGCTGCGGGGTGGTCTGGCATGCGGCCAATGCCACACGCCGCTCGAGAATCACGGCGGGACGACGATCGCTTCGCGCGCGGCGTGCAACGCCTGTCATCACAGCTCCGTCCGTCCGACGAACTGCGCGACGTGCCACGCCGGTCCGGGCGGAGTTCCAGACACGACGTTGCGGCTGGCTACCGGAGACTTCTCGCACGGCGCCCACCGCGACGCGGGCCTGGCCTGCACCCTGTGCCACACCCCTCCCACCATGGGCGCGCGTGGCCTCGACTGTGACAACTGTCACGATCAGCATCACCAGCCCGAGCGGGCGTGTCTATCCTGCCATCGAGGCGGGGTGATGGCGCAGCATACGCGAGTGGTGCACATCGCTTGCGTGGAGTGCCACGAGGGGGCGGCGACCCTCAACCGCTGGTCGCCGCAGATATGCACGACGTGTCATGTTCAACAGGCGACCGGACACAATCCCGGGAAGCCGTGCGAGGCCTGTCACAAGGTGCCGGCCATGCAGAACGGGGCGTAGGACCATGTCAGTGCGAACGTGCACCCGGCTGTTCGGGCTTCTGGTGGCGGGCGTGCCGCTGGGGTGGGGGGCGGCTCGTGGCCAGGCCCCTCCGGTGGTGCAGTGCGAGAAATGCCACGGCAACCGCGATTTCATCACCGGCAAGTCGGGCGGCCCGCAGGACACGTCGCTGTACGTGCCTGGGGCGATCCTGCAGGAATCGCGTCACCGCGGGCTCCGCTGCTCGGATTGCCACCAGGGGTACGAAGCCGGCTATCCGCACCGGGTCGCCAACCGGGTCGTGCCGTGCCAAACGTGCCATGAGGCCGAAGGCCGGGATTGGCAAGCCTCGATCCACGCCGCGAACGCCGAGTCACAGGGCGACGCCCCGACTTGCGTGCGCTGTCACGGCTCACACAGCGTGTACGGAGCGGCGGATCGTCGCTCGCCGACTCACCCGCTGAATGTGGCCGCGTTGTGCGGCAGCTGCCACGCCGACCCCCGCATCACCGGAACCTACTTCGCCACCCCGGGCAAGGCGCAGGCGCGCACGGCCGTCGCCCAGTACTTCAAGACCGTCCACGGCAACGCGCTGACCCGCGATGGTCTGGTCGTCTCGGCAACCTGCAACGACTGCCACGGGGCCCACAAGGTGCTGCCGGCGGATTCCGCCGAGTCGTCGGTGAACCGGCACAACATCCCGGCGACCTGCGGGGCCTGCCACGTCGGAGTCGCGGAGGTTTACGAGGCGTCGGCGCACGGCCAGGCGTACCGCAGCGGGCGGAAGAACAACGAGGGCCACGAGGCCCCCGTGTGCGTGGACTGCCACACGGCCCACGGGATCGTGCGCGCCGATCAGCCGCAGTGGCTCCTCGGGGTGGTGGCGGAGTGCGGAAGCTGTCACGAGCACCTCTACGAAACGTACTTCGAGACCTATCACGGCAAGGTGACGCGTCTCGGCTTCACGCTCGCGGCGACGTGCGCCGACTGCCACACGGCGCACGACATGCGCCCGGCGTCGGACCCGCGCTCGTCGGTATTCCCGACGAATCGCGTGGCCACGTGCGCCAGGTGCCATCCGGCGGCCAACGAGAACTTTGCGCGCTATCGCCCGCATGGAGATCCCAAGGACCGCGCGAGGTACCCCGTGCTGTTCTGGACGTGGCTGTTCATGACCGCGCTGCTGGCTGGCGTGATGCTGTTCTTCGGGACTCACACGCTCCTGTGGTTGACGCGCATCGTCATCGACCGCGTGCGCGGCACCGCCTCTGAACCTCCTGGTACCGGACGATGACACCGCAAGCACTGGATGCCGCCAGCCGCGGCGAGCAGCCCTATCTCTGGCGGTTTACGCCGCTGCAGCGGACGCTCCACGCCCTGGTGATCGTCTCCTTTCTCGGTCTGGTCATCACCGGTCTGCCACTGCGCTTCGCCTATGCGCCGTGGGCCCGCGTGCTGGTGCGCACGTTGGGGGGTCTCGCGGCGGCCGGCGTCATTCACCGCATGTGCGCCATCATCACGTTCGGTTATTTCGCGGCCCACGTGGGCTCCCTGATTTACCGCATGGCCCACGGGACCTCCTGGAAGCGGATCCTCTGGGGGCCGGACTCCATGGTGCCGCAGGGCAAGGACGTGCGGGACTTGATCGGGATGTTCAAATGGTTCCTGGGCCGCGGGCCGCGGCCCCGGTTCGAGCGCTACAGTTACATGGAGAAGTTCGACTACCTCGCGGTGTTCTGGGGCGTCGCCATCATCGGATTCTCGGGGCTGCTGCTCTGGTTCCCCGAGTTCTTCTCCCGCTTCCTGCCCGGCTGGGTGTTCAACGTGGCCACGATCATCCACGGGGATGAGGCGCTGCTCGCGATGAGTTTCATCTTCACGATCCACTTCTTCAACGTGCATCTGCGTCCGGAGAAGTTTCCAATCGACCTCGTGATCTTCACAGGCCGCGCTACCACGGACTACCTGAAAGAAGAGCATCCACTCGAGTACGAGCGCCGGCAGGAAGCGGGCGCGCTCGAACGGCTGGCAGCGCCTCCGGTGTCCCGACTCGCTTACGTCTGGTCCGCGGTCTTGGGCTTCGCGTCGCTGGGGCTCGGGATCTTCGTCATCGTTCTCGTTCTGTGGGCGGTACTGCATTGAAGCCCCATTTTCCATACGTGGCAGCGGGAGTCACGCTGCTGCTCGTCGGGCGCCAGAGCGAGCTCCGCGCCCAGGAATACCGGCTCCGCCTCGACACGCGGGCGCAGCAGATCTCCTACCGCGGCGTCACGCTCGACAGCCTCCCCATTGCGGACACCATCTCGACGCCGGGGAGCGGACCGACGTCACCCGAGGGGTTCGCCGTGCTGTGCCGGAGCGGCGTCTCCTACTGCTCGTTCTTTCGTCCCGGTCCATGGCGCAACGCCGGACCCCTTACGAGCACGGTCGACCTGACCGTGTGGGGACTGGGGAGGCCAGGGCTGAGCGTGCACGCGACCGCGCGGTTGGGGGTCGAATTCGGCAGCGCCGATGTCTGGCCCGGGACGAACCCGGCCGTGCAGCTGCTGGAAGGCTATGCGGAATACGCCGTGACCCGCGCGACGGCGCGACTGGGCCGGCAGGTCGTCGCTTCCCGACTCGGCACGACCGGATTCGACGGCGCCGGGGTAGTGCTGCGCGACGCGCGGCGCGGCGTGGAGATCCAGGGGTACTTCGGCTGGGGACTGGCGCGCGGAGTCGCCCTTCCCGTCACCAGCCCCGCGCTCAATCCGCTGGACGACTTCCAGCCGCGGCAGCGCCAGCTCGTCGCCGGCGCCGGCGCCGGGTGGACGAAGGGCCTGGCGGATGTGCGGCTGGACTACCTGCGGGAGGTAGATCCCGGCACGGACCGCTTCGTTTCGGAACGAGTCGCCCTCGGGGCTACCCTGCGACCGATACCCCGGGTCCAGCTCGCCGGTGGGGCCGACTACGATATCGCGGCCGGCTGGTGGGGCAGTGCTGAGGCGTCGCTCACGTACGCGCAGCCCAAGGTGCAGGCGAGCGTCGGCGCCCGTCGCTACCGGCCTCATTTCGACCTATGGACGATCTGGGGCGCGTTCAGCCCGGTGCCATATCATGCCGTGCAGGCATCGGTGGCCCTCACGGCGATTCGCCGGCTCGAGTTGCGGGGCCGGTGGGAAGCGTACGAATTCGAGGAGGCGGAGGCGGCGACGCCGCTGTTCAACGCGAAGCGTGACGGCTGGCGCTGGGAGTTGGGCGGGACCTACCAGCCGCTGACCGGCCTGACGGTGGACGCCTCCTACCGCGAGGAGTTCGGGCCAGGAGCGGGCGTCGCCGCGGTGGCCGGGGCCATCACTTACGAGCCCACCCGTCGCCTCACAGTCGTGCTGCTCGGATCGCAGGCCACGCGTCCACTGGAGTTCCGCTTCAACGAAGCCGAAGTGCGAGTCTTCGGCGTGGACGCCCAGCTCGAGCCCAGCCCGCGCGTGCGCCTCGGCGCCTCGGTGGACCGCTACCGGGAGATTCATCGCCGGCCCGACGCGGGCGCGTTCGACTGGAACCAGTGGCGGATGAGCGCACGTGTGGCCTTGCTGTTCGGGAGCTCCGCGGACCTGCGTGGCCTGCCGCCTTCGATACGGCTGTTGCCGGGAGGGAGGTCGGAACGATGATCTCTCGAGTTTCGGTCTCGGCGTTGGCGGTCATCATCAGCGCAGTGGCCGCGAGCGGGCTGCGCGCTCAGCAGCCGCCCAAGTTCGACCATCTGAAGCATGCCGGCTTGTTTCCCACGTGCACCGGGTGTCATCAAGGAGCCGAGGATCCCGACCAGGGGATGTGGCCCGATTCGGCGGCCTGCGCGACCTGTCATGACGGCACCACTCGGCCCCTGGTCCCCTGGCAACCGCCGGCGGAAGCGCGTCCCAGCAACTTGAAGTTCGCCCACGAGTTGGTGCCCCTGATGACGAGAGAGACTCCGCAGGGAACGCAGACGCTCTCGTGCCAGGACTGCCATATCGCTCCCGGTGGACCGTGGATGGCGGTTCGTCGGGCCACACCCGAGGGGTGCCTGGCATGCCACGGGCCCGAGGTCAAGCAGCACCTCGCGGCGCCGGACAGCCTGTGCCAGACGTGCCATCTGCCGCTGGTGCGTGCCGCCACGCTCCGGCCCGCTGACATCGCCGGATTTCCCGCGCCTCCTTCGCATCAGGCGCCGGACTTCGTGAGTCGCGCAGGCCACGGCGCCATGGCCACGGGAACGACGGAGCCGGTGGCGGCGAGCTGCACGGTCTGCCATGCCCGGGACTTCTGCGTCACGTGCCACGTCGATGCGCCGGAGCAGCCGGCCATCCAGGCGCTCGGCGCCGATGCGCGGTCGCAGGCGATCGCGGTCCGGCTCGCTGCACCGCCGTCGCATCGCGAATCCGACTTCCTCTCGCGGCATGGCGGGATGCTGCGGGCGGACGCCCGCGCGTGTGCGACGTGCCATACCCGTGAAAGCTGCCTCGCCTGCCACGCTCCATCGCAACGGGTTTCGGCCACACTCCATTCGAGCGGGGAGGGGCGGGGCCGGGGCGCCCAGCCGGTGCGCCACCCGCCGGAGTCGCACCGGGAGAATTTTGCGGCACGGCACAGCCAGGCGGCAGCCACGACGCCGGGATTCTGCGCGGGCTGCCACGTACGCACCGATTGTCTCGAGTGCCACCGGCCCGCTGCGGCATCGCGGCCCGGTTACCACCCGGCGGGCTTCCTGACGCTCCACCCCGCCGCGGCCTACGCACGCCAGACATCCTGCAGCGACTGCCACAATGTCGGCAGCTTCTGTGCGACGTGTCACGCGTCGGCCGGTCTGGTCAGCAACGGCCCGCTGCGGTCCGGCTATCACGATGCCAGCCGCTTCTTCGTGGCGGGCCACGGGCAAGCGGCTCGCCAGAATCTTGAGAGCTGCACGGCGTGCCACGTGGAGCGCGACTGTCTCACCTGTCACTCGGCCGTCGGCGGGCGACATTTCGACCCGCATGGGCCGGGATTCGACGCGAACCGGCTGCGGCGCAAGAATCCGGAGATGTGCACTGCGTGCCACGGGACGGCAATCCCGACGCGTTGAGGGTGACAACCAACTGGAGGCTATTCGGATGGCGACTGGGTCCCTAGAGCCGCCGCGCACCGGGCGGCGCACGTTCCTCAGATGGGCGACAGCGATCGGTGGGTTCTTCTCGACGCTACTCGCCGGGGTCCCGGCGGTGCGGGCGTTTCTATCTCCCACTTTCAAGAAGACGCATCAGGAGAAGTGGATTCGGCTGGGAGAAGTCGATCAGTTCGATCCGGACACGCCCACAAAGATCGACTTCGTCGACACCGGCAACGACGCGTGGATCGAGACGCGGCGACTGCGGAGCGTGTGGATCTACACCGAAGATGGCGAGCACTTCACCGTCTACAACGGCCGGTGCACTCATCTCGGGTGCAACTACGCCCTCGATCAGGAGCACCATGTCTTTCGCTGCCCCTGTCATACTGGGTACTTCGAGATCAAGACCGGGACAGTGCTCGGGGGCCCACCGCCCCGCTCGCTGGACCAGCTGCCGGTGAAGGTCGAAGACGGCATCGTCTACGCCGAGTACGAGGATTACCGGCTCGGCGTTCCCGAGAAAGTCAGGACGTGATCGCCATGGCCTCCATGTTCAAGTGGCTTGACGAACGGCTGGATCTCCGGCGGGCCAAACGCGATCTGCTGGACCGCGAGGTCCCGGCCCGGCTGACCTGGTGGCATACGCTGGGCAGCGCGACGTTCACCGTCTTCCTCGTGCAGGTCATCACGGGCACGACACTCGCTACGTACTACTCCGCCTCTCCGGATCACGCGTACGACAGCATCCAGTACATCTCTCACCAGGTGGCGAGCGGCTCGCTGCTGCGCGGCATCCATCACTGGGGTGCGAGCGCCATGGTCGTTCTCATCATCGCACACATGATTCGGGTGTTCGCGGTGGGAGCGTACAAGTACCCGCGTGAGATCAACTGGCTGCTCGGCGTGGGGCTGTTCCTGACCGTCTTGGGATTCAGTTTCACGGGGTACTTGCTGCCCTGGGACCAGAAGGCCTACTGGGCGACCGCGGTCGGCACCAACATCGCGGGGACGACACCGCTCATCGGCGGAGCGCTTGTCGCGTTGCTGCGCGGCGGGTCAGAGCTCGGGGCTGCAACGCTCGCCCGCTTCTACGCGTTCCACTCGTTATGGCTGCCGTTGATCCTCACCGTGGTGGTCGCGTTGCACCTGATTGTCCTCATCCGCCAGGGCATCGCGGCGCGCCCGAGGGACTTGGAAGTCGGGGCGCCGGCCAAGACCAATGATCCCAAGTACCCGGAGTACTATCGCGAAGCCTACGCGGCCACCAAGCGCGGCGGCATGAGGTTCTGGCCCGACATCCTCGGGAAGGATGCCATCGTCTCCGCGGCCGTCGTGCTCATCATTGTGCTGATCGCGGTGCTCGTCCGCACGCCGTTGGAGGCTCCCGCGGACCCAACCGATACTTCCTACATCCCGCGGCCGGAATGGTACTTCCTGCCCATTTACCAACTGCTGAAGCTGGTCCCGGGGTCCATGGAGAGCCTGATCGCGGTCGGCGTGCCGAGCGTTCTCGTGCTCGTCCTGCTCGGGCTGCCGTTCTTCGACCGTGGAAGCACACGCAATCTGCTGCACCGGCCCGTCGCATTGGTGGGACTGGCGTTCATCCTCGGTGGGGCGGGGTTCCTGATCGGGGCAGCTGGTCGCGGTCCTCGCGCCTCGGAAGCGGGACCCGTGTTGAGCTCGGTGCAGCGCGCCGGTCGGGCCCTGTTTCAATCGCAGCAGTGCGGGGGCTGTCACCAGCTCGCGGGGCAGGGTGGGGAGGAAGGCCCGGACCTCACGAAGGTAGGGCTGCGCCACTCGGTGGGATGGCTGCACAGCTTCCTCGAATCACCGAGTCGCTTTCATTCGGAGTCTCGCATGCCCGCCTACGGGCCGCCCGCGCTCACGCACCAGGAGATCGAAGAATTAGCCCAGTATCTCAGCTCGCTTCGGGGACGGGAAGAAGCCCCGCCACAGTTCTACGATACGTTTCCACCGCCACACAAGCCCTGAAGACGACAGCCCACCGGCAGTAACCCGGAGGCCAAAAAGGGGCCCCGCGAATTGCGGGGCCCCTTGGGCATAATGGCGATCGCGCCCGAAGCTACGGCTTGTGCGCGCTCGGCAGCGTCTTCACGTAGTTGGCCACCGCCGTCATCTGGTCTGCCGTCAGCTTGTCGGCGAGCGGCTTCATGTCCCCCCGGCCCTTCCTCACGACGTTCACGATCGAATCGATCGAGAGGCTGGCCACGAGCGCGGAATCAGAGAGCGTCTTGAGCTTGGGATACAGGCCCACCATGCGCTGCGTCGGCGTCCCGGTGGCTCCATGGCACGTCCGGCAATGCTGCCGGTACAGCGCCGCGCCGTCGGGAGCCTGTGCCGCGGCGGCACGGGTGCCGATCGTGAGCGAGAATGCGATGCCAACTGCAAGAACTGCCATGACGGGTCTCATGAAACCTCCAGCGAAGGTTACCCAAAGATATGCGAATCGATCTACGGCTGCCGCGCGGTGCTGTCCCCCAGCGTCTTCACGAACCGCGCGACCGCCGCGATCTCGTCCGCCGACAGCTTGTCGGCATAGGCCTTCATATCGCCGACGCCGGTACGGGTCACGGCCGCGATCGAGTCGGTCGACAGCGACGCGAGGAGCGCCGAGTCCGCCAAGGACTTCAGCTTCGGGTAGAGCGAGAGCATGCGTGACGTGGGAACGCCCTGCGCTCCGTGACACGAACGGCAATGTTGCTTGTAGAGGGCGGCTCCGTCCGGCTGTTGCGCCTCTGCCCGAGACGCTCCCAGCCCGAGCGCCAGGACCGTTCCCGCGACCAGCGCCCCCCCTATCCGCGTCCGCAAGTTCATCTTCAGCTCCCGGGTGATAACGCTGCCCTGATACTCGCCAACGGTT
>Ga0326729_1000207_pt1 | contig 15122 bp, 9 predicted proteins | sample MHFSIPfraction_2_FD_207744 | JGI IMG/M metagenome (GOLD analysis project Ga0326729, IMG submission 207744) | Lab enriched peat soil microbial communities from Michigan Hollow, Ithaca, NY, United States - MHF6AY SIP fraction | ecosystem: Environmental > Terrestrial > Soil > Wetlands > Peat...
GCGCCCTGCGCTCGGTGCTCGAGAACGTCATGATCGATATCATGTTCGAACTGCCGACCCTCAACGGCGTCCAGAAGTGCGTCATCACGACCGAAACGATCGACAAGACCTCCGGTCCGGTCTACTACACCAAAGACGGCAAGGAGCGCTTGACAGCATAAACAGCGGTACCCAAAAAAGCCCTGATAGGCTCCGGAAAAAGTTTGGATTCAACGGGGAAAGTCCTATATTAGGTCCTTTCCTCACGGGCGGTTAGCTCAGTTGGTTAGAGCGCTACCTTGACACGGTAGAGGTCAGAAGTTCGAATCTTCTACCGCCCACATACCCCGTAAGCCTGCACACCCAGCAGGCTTTTTTGTTTTCCGCCTTTTCTTCTTTTTCCAGCCTCTAACTCCCTGATTCAGCAACGCTTACCTTGCGTTTAATCAATATTTTACGTACATATCACTTGTAAGCTTCTTCGTCGGGCATATGCATTCCTTCCCAGACGATTCCAATCGAATAGTGCAGATCCGATTTCCCACGATCGTTGATGTTTGCCGTTATGCTCATTCTCTCACATAACGCGAAATCAGAATACCGAATGTTGAGTCGTCGGAGTATTAATTCTTAGTTTCGTGCTTTTGCGCTTACTGTACAACGTCCCCTAGTATTCTGTCAGCAGGACACGTTAGCGGTCATCGGGACCTGCTGTGCACCTGAACTGATCTGCGAACTGGATTACCCATCGTTCTTTACCAAGGTGATGCCGGCCTATAAAGGCAAACGGCAAGAAGCGCATCTGATGAAGATTTGGGTCGCGGCCTATACCTCCATTGGCTGTCAGGCTGGTGAGTTGGCAAACTACGAAGGTCAGTTGCTCATGCGACAACTTCAGAACATCAGACAACTTATTGAAGAACTCAATGAGCGCATCGAAGCGCTTTGTTCAGGCTTCTCCGAGTATCCTTGTCTGCTGAGCATTCCGGGGGTAGGTCCTGACATATCATCAAAGCTGCTGGCCTATATCGGGGATCCGAATCGTTTCGAAACGACGAGCCAGGTCATCAAGCTGGCTGGTCTTGATCTGAGTGCATCAAGAAGCGGTAAGCCGGCCATGAAGGTCACACCGGTTATTTCTAAACGAGGCAATGCCGATTTGCGCTATGCGCTTTATAAGGCAGCTCTGGTCGCCTCAACAAAAGACGATCATTTCAGATGCTGGCTTGCCAGGCAACTCAACGGAAGGGAGCGAGAACAGGGAATCTTGGGAATTGTTCGGGTCAAGCTTGCAGCAAAGCTGCTGGTCATCGCATGGACCCTGATGAAGAACAAAGAAATGTTTGCCTATGAAAAACTGAACTACAGCTGATAAACGGCTGCTGGCGCAGTGATTCGGCGGAGAGGAGCCCGTTGTACTAACGTTGAGGCCTGACCTCGTGCGGGACATTTTGGGACTCTCACCCGAATCTTGGAACCTGGACAAAGGATGCTTGACAGCCGTTCATCAGCATGTCGCATACCCGATAACGATAAGGTACGAGATTCAATAACGGTTAGCAACCCGCTGCTTTAAAACGTGCTTTTTCAGGCAATTGGTGGAGGCATTCGTTATCAGAAATTCTTGGTGTTTGGATATTTCAATACAGGATGTCCTCAAGTTCCCCGTAAGCCTGCACACCCAGCAGGCTTTTTTTTTGCCCTACGTTTTTCACGCCTCACCCTCATAAATCACTGATTTCACGCCCCTTATCTTGCGATTACGCTTCTTTTTACGTACATAATAATTGTAAGCCAATTCGTCGGGCTTATGCATTCCTTCCCAGACGCCCCAATAGCTAGTCGTTATTATCCATTATCCCATGATCGCTTAAGTTAGACGTGATGCAAATTCATTCGCTATCAACATATAAAATATTGAAGCCCCAAAAAGTTTAATATTTATAGTGAGTATACGGCGCTTATTGTAAAACTCATCATATATTATTTTTGTTAAGCTAAGATTGAAAGGTCCTTAAATAAAATCTGTTTCACAGTATGGGATAATAGGTATAGGTCAGCTAAATATACTTTTTCTGTAATAAAATATAATAAATAATCAAATGAATGATCTGGGCAGTTATATAAGTAATGTTTTGACTGAGATAGTGAGTGGCGTTGTTGATGCACAAGTTAACGTAAATCATTTGAATGCACAGATAATTCCTGTTGGTTTATCTGTTGTGGAAAATGGCGAACAATTGATTTTAAAGGCACTTGATGGAAATATAGCAAGTTTTGTTGAATTTGATATTAGCCTTGTTGTGGAATCAAAATCATCTGGTGAAGCAGGATTTAAGCTTTCAATTTTAAAAATTGGGGCAAATGCTAAAGTCGCTGGTGAAGATAAAAAAGCAAATTCTCACAAGGTGAAATTTAAAGTTCCGATACTATTTCCGGCGCATAAAAATATTTAATATTGACAAAATGATTCAATTAGATTCTAAGGATAGCATCTTTATATGTGGAAAGTCTGTTTCGGGGTTGGCTGAAAAATATGGAACCCCGGTGTATATTTATTCTGAGAAGAGAATAGTTGAAAATTATAATCGTTTAAACGATGCATTATCGTCGCTTCCTTATAAGCATTCGATTTTTTATGCTATAAAGGCGTGTAGCAATCCGCATATAGCAAAAATCTTAATTGATTGTGGCGCGGGTATAGACGCGGCTAGTCCGTGTGAAATAGAATTAGCTAAACTTCTCGGCGTCCCAAATAATCGGATATTATTTACAGGAAATAATTTAAGCGATTACGATATTCAATATGCAGTTGAAAGCAAGGTAGTTTTTAATGTCGATGATGAGGGAATATTACCAAGGATATTTCGTTTTGGTGTGCCTGAAGTTCTTAGCTTTAGAATTAACCCAGGAGGAGATAAAACTGTAACAGGCTTACAAACATTTGGTGGAGCTCAAGCAAAATTTGGAATTGATCCAGAAAGCGCAGTTCAGGCTTATTCAAAAGCGAAGAAAAAAGGAATAAAAAGATTTGGCGTTCACATGATGCCAGGCTCCTGTGCACTTGATGTTGATTATTTTAGGGAAAATACTAGAACATTGTTAGGAATAGCTCACAAAGTTTCAGAAGAAGTTGGAATTGAATTTGAGTTTATAGATTTGGGAGGAGGTTTGGGAATACCGTACAGAGATAATCAAGAGCCATTAAACATATATTCAGTAGCTAAGGCAGTAGGTGACGAGTTGCGTGATATTAAGAATAGCATTCTTGCAGTTGATGGTTCTATATTTATGGAACCAGCTAGATATTTTGTTGGAGACGCCGGAGTATTAGTTGGTAGAGTCCATTCAATAAAATATAGAGAGCCAAAAAATATTATAGGAACTGATATTTCTATGAACGTTCTCGCTAGGCCAGCTATGTATAAAGAAGAAGGTGGATTCCATCGATTATTGTTTAATAGACGGAGTGATGATGCGCTAGTAGCCGCAGGAATTTGTGGTCAAGTATGCGAAAATACAGATTTTTGGGATAAGAACAGGAAGGTGCCTGATTCTGTGGAAATTAACGATCTAGTTGTTGCTCTTGATGCGGGAGCTTACGGTTACAGTATGAGTTATCAGTACAATGGAAGATTAAAACCGGCAGAGGTATTGATAGATATTCATGGAAATGACTATCTAATTAGAGAGCGTGAGACTATAAATGAATTGATTGGAAATACTCCATTAGGTAAGGATTTGCTTTTATAAAAATAATGAATATGATATATGACACGCGTTATTGATGAAGTGGATGAAGCTATTGATAGAGAAGATCCGGAAGAAGATTGGAGCTTATTAGCTACTCCATTTGCAGAGGTATTGAAGGTTGAGGCAACAGCAGATCTTGCGGCGTTATATATACGACAACCTGCAAGAGAAAATTACCCAGTGTTATCTTCTAAAATAGATGTTGAAAGAATTAGAATATTGCCGGCTGATGTTATAGATGTTCGGGCTAAATTAACATCTCATAGAAATAAACCTGTTGTTTTAGTTGGAGAGGCTGGGGTGGGCAAAACATCTTGGTTTAAATATTTTTATGAAGTAGTTTTAAAAGATGATAGATTTATACCATTTTATTATGATCAGAAGGTTGATTTCCATGTGCCATTGGGGTTAAAACTTAAGCCAAAAGATAAATTCGAAAAGATATTTTGGTATAAAATGATAGATGCTCTAAAAGAAGAACTGGAAAAAAGAAGTATAACTGGTACATGGATAAATCAGATAGAAAGTGAATATATAATAGATTATGGAAACCCAGAATCATTAAAGCTATACAAACGATTTGCTATCGAGATAAAAAGAATTTATGAAGAAAAAGGATTGTTGTTATTTGTGCTGATCGATAATCTGGATCAATTTGATGCAGAGTTGCAAAAAAGAGCCTTCGAGTTATCAGTTTGGTTAGGAGCTTTAAAAGGAGTGGTTTCGTTTGTTACTTTGCGACCTGATACAATGAATGATCATTTATTTGAAGAAAATGTTCATAATCCAATTATTTATCAAATCCCTCCGCCATCTCTTCAGCAATTAATAGACTCTAGGTTAAATTATTTATGGTCAAATGCGGGTCAGAGCCGTTTAGAAGATATAAGAAGAATTTTGTCTAATGATAGAATTACTCTGAATTTATCTTATACTGGGCTTATTGAACGAAGTGAACAGGCCTTAAAGGCTTTTCATCAGAATATAAGACGGGCATTATGTGATAATTCCTTGTTAGAGAATGCATTATATTCGTTGCATAATTATAATATACGGACGGTCTCTATTATACTTTCTTCAATTGTTCTGACTCGATATTTTTCTGGTGAATTTAAAGAGGGAATTGCTGATGAGCCAATACCTCATTTACGAAAGCCAGAAAAGTTAGTAACTGCATACTTGAGAGGAATATATGGTCACTATCGTGGAGGAACAAAAGCTTATCCAGTAGCAAACATATCTCTGTTTGCTGATCTTTACGAAGGTTCGGATTTAGTTATTCTTGGTGTTAGAATAATGCAGATAATAATGAATAGAAAGTCTGCAAATAGTTATGGGGTTGAATATGCTGAAATTCTTTCGGTATTGACAACTATAGGTTATGAAAAGTATAATATAAACAGATGCTTGTGCATGATGTATAAAAGAGGATTTATAGCTGAAACATCAAGGCAGGCGAAAATATTAGCTTCTAAAGATATAGAAAATAAAGATCGATTTAGGCTGCAGCCGACTGGTGATTTTCTATTGAATAACTTACTTTCACTATATGCCTTCAGATATTGTGAGGCTGTGGCAGATATATGTCCACACTCTCGTCCAGATGGTAAGGGATGGGCAACAGATAAATCGTTTGTTAGTATGGTTGAAAATGCATTTGGTGTTCTTGAGCTATTTATAGCATCTGCTGAAAAAGAAAGGGATATGGCAAAGCAACGAGATTATAAATGTAAGTCCCATGATGCGGAACAAAGATTAGAAAAAGAGTTTTATGAAAACGTAGGAGATAAAGATGAGATATTGCACACTATGATTAGTGAGTGTGTCGGACGTGTAAAGTTTTTTTCTATTGAAAGCGGCACAAGAAAGAATTTTGATGCGGTTACGGTTTTTAGGGTAATATTGGATAACAGAGTTCCCAAGATAAAGGCGCGATTAAAAAAATTGAAAAATTTTAACTGATATAATATTGATCTAGAAATAAATTATAAATCTTTTTAATAATATCTGATCTTAAAATGAAAAGGTTTTAGAGAAATGTGAGTTGTCATTTTGTTGTTGTATAAATATAAATTAATATAATATAACAAAAAGAAATAAGGGCACTTCAGTGCAACTCATAAATATATATAAATATTATAAAAATATGTATATATAAACTACCTATTGGTTAATAGGCTCATCCATGACTGAGTGTATATATTATGTATAGCTCAAATGAAGAGATCGTCGTCTTTCATTGCGTATATTCTTTAAAACTGCTATTAGAGAGGGATACGGGATATCGCCAATCTCCTACTGACTACACCGATATCTTGCGATTAATCTCCATTTTGCGTACATGATACTTGTAAGCAATCCTGCAATAATTATTAATTCCTTTCAAAACGCGCCTATCATGTAGTTCAGATCTAATATCCAATTATCATTGATATTTATCGCTATGTTCATGCAATGATCTGAAGGTGAAAAAATAAGAAGGCAATATTGAGGCATTAGATTATCAACTATCTCGCTTGTGTATATGCTGTTACTGGCAAATTCCCGAAGGTTCAGCCTTTCAAACACTCGATGCAGATAGATAAGCTAATGAGGATAGAAATTACCCTTGTAGAAATCGAATGAATATAATGCTAATACTAATGTATGATATTCGTTCAGCATTTATAGACATCATCGAAGCTGATCTTAAGCAAAATTATGATGTTGGTTCTTATTTGCTTTTCAAGCCATTGCTGAATGCGTTGCAGATAAATAACGATGGTCGACTTTAAAGTTCATTACGTTCTGGCTTGTATTAGCACCAATTAATAAATAATTATAGGATAAATATTATTGTCATTAAATAAAAGGTAGATCATATGGTTTACCAACGTGACAATTATGCAATTTTTAGCAACAAATCAAGTAAAAATGATACTCCTCTAGGAATATATGGTTTACAGGAATTAGCATAATCATGAATAGATAAAATATCAGCACAACTTATGGGAGAAGCAACGCACTTATACGATGACCTCTGATATGGCATGGAGTATGAAAATCTTGGGGCTGATTACTATAAATTATACAATTCGGAGTTAGAAGATCCTTAGAAAATTACATCAAAGAGCTGATAATATCGGAATTATCCTTCAAGAAACAAATTTCTAAACTGAAACTAAGAAGTTTCTTGGGAATCAGGTAATGCATTGGTTCTATTACTAAAATGATTCGGTTTGATATAAAAGAAGAAAATCGAAAAAATATATTTAAATAAACTACCCTATGCATGACGCGTATTAATTATAACGTAATTAAGGAAAAAGACAAATATCAAGATATATAAATCAGCTATTTTTTAAATAGACAATATTCGTCTTACATATTAATAATAACACTTGTCGTCACGATTATTCCTTTCTCAATAGGTGATAAAACGCAATGAGTAGACCTTATTCTAAATCTTACAATTGATGTAATTATAGTTCATGCTTAGGTTTTTAGTTGTATATAGTAGATATGGCGTGATTAAATTATAATTATGTGAAATATTTGGTATTGAACAATCAAACAGCGGTAATGTTGAATAGAAAACGGTTATTATAAAATTATGTTAAGCTGATGGTATGTTTGTATGAAATAACAACTCTTTTTTGGTCAAAACTATACTATAATCAGATTGCGGTTTGTATTTATTTATTAGACTGTCAGCAGTACATATTTGAAATACTTAAACATAGATGTAGTGTAAAGATTGTTCTTTATGCAGAAAAAATAAGATATGTATGATATTTAATTGTTTTATAAATATAACTACATTGAAAATGTTTTGTTTAGATAGTATTAAATTTTAATTATACTTAATAAATGAATACTTATTATGTTTATGTTACTGAGCAGTGTAATAACGACGCCGTAAAACATAGTGTTACAAAAGATATTGCAAATCTTGCAGAGAAAATAGAATCAGAACAGAGTGATCGGGGTTTAGATCATTATCCGCCACCGTATCGAAAGAAGGTAATGGGCCGTCCGGGAAGATTAGTGATTGAAGAACATAGATATGACGATGATATCGTCCTATGTTTTGCACGATATTTTACTCGTGGAAGTTCAGAATATGAGGCGTTTTATAAAGATACTGCCAAATATCATGAAAAAAATAAAGTTCCTGAAGAAGAAATAGAAGCATTTCTAAGAGAGCGAAAGAAAAAACCTATTAATAACAGACTGCAATTGACGGAGGCAGAATTGTCATACTTGCAGTCTTCCCGTGCTAATCATTACACGGATGACGGTGCATTTTTAGAGAGTTATGATTGGTTTGAACGTATATCACAAGGATGGGCAAAAGATTATCTATCAAGGTATTATGACTTATTGCTTGAATTAGAAAGCGGTAAGATTTCAGAACAATCAAATATAATTACTCATAAAAAAAATATTAACATTAAGATACTATATCGCTATTTCCCTGAGTACAAACGTACATTTTTAATAGCGCCAATTGATGGAAGAATAGATAATGATGAGAAAATTCTTCAAGATAGATACTCTGCTATCCTTGTTTCTGAAACCGTTACAATGGACGATCTTATCCGCAACAGTCGTCGAGCATATCCATCGATAATTACTTACGATGAAGATATTTGGGTATTAGTCGAAAAGAGTGTTGAGGCGAATCTTGCGCTATCTCCAGAAGAAGAGTCTATTCTTGAGTCTGTTATGAATAATGGAATTGAAGATGTAAAGTATCCTCTATTCATTAATGGACGTCCTGGGAGTGGTAAGTCTACTATTCTTCAATATTTATTTGCTGATCACATAGTCCGTTTTATAGGGCTAAGAAAACACTCGGGAAATGATGATCCGCCTTTATATCTTACATATAGCACTCCACTATTGGAGCAAGCCCGTTCATCAGTTGAAAATATAATTAATTGCGGTGCAAGTAATATAGAGAATAGCCTATCAATCATATCTGGTAATGAGCTTGATGAAATACTTCGAATCTGTTTCAGGAACTTTCGTGAATTTCTCCGTTCTTTGCTACCTAAAGATATAAAAAGAAAGTTTTCGCACGCAAACTATGTTGACTTCAATAGGTTTAAAAAATTATGGTCAGATAAAAGTAATAAGCATCCTGTTCAGAATGTTCGTGGAATAGGTTCAGAACTTGGATGGCACGCAATAAGAACATTTATCAAAGGTATGCAGCATGAATCTGGCAGTGGTGTTGATCCCGAGTATTATGAGCTTGAATTAGCAAGAGATGCAAAGTCATTATCAGATAAAACCTTTAAAATTATTTATGAACATGTTTGGGAAAAATGGTATGAACCATTGTGTAGAGAAAATGGCTATTGGGATGATCAAGACTTGGCACGAGCAGTTCTTGATTTTGTAGATGGAAATATATCAAGATATCTTGCAGTGTTCTGTGACGAGGCTCAGGATTTTACTACGATTGAACTTGAACTTATTGAACGTCTTTCGATTTACTCTGAACGGCAGATTCCTAGTTATTTAGTTAAGAACGTTCCTTTCGCATTTGCAGGTGATCCTTTTCAAACCCTTAATCCAACGGGATTTAATTGGAGCACTATGCAGTCTAGTTTTCATGATAATATTGTGCAACAACTTGACCCTAATGGTGCAGCGAAGTTGGAGTTCAATTTTCAAGAGCTTGCTTTTAATTATCGTTCTTCAGAACATATAGTAAAACTTGCAAATCTAGTGCAGCTATTGAGGGCTGTTTTGCTAAGAATTAAAGGCCTTAAACCACAACAATGTTGGACACGTAAGAGTACCGTTAGTCCCGCTTGGTTTAGACGTGATGATGCTAATTTCCAATCAGCGTTACGAGAACAAGGCGAATTGGTTATTATTATTCCATGCCAAGAGAATGGAGAACTAGAGTATGCAGAAAATGACCCATTTCTCAAATCTATGGCGATCAAGAATGGTGAGATATCAAGAAATATATTGAGCCCAGCAAGAGCTAAAGGTTTAGAATATGATCGTGTATTGCTTTATGGATTTGGAGATGAGGCTATTTTGCGATTGCCTGATTTGCTAAATCAAATACATGATCCAGGAATTGAACCACCAGAAATTGAACAGCGATTGGCATGGGAGTATTTTTTAAATCAATTTTATGTTGCTGTTAGTCGTGCTCGTAAACGTTTATTTGTAGTCGATTCTAGCTATGGTATAGATAGATTTTGGTCTTTTATTGATGTTAGTTATCAGAAAGTATTGTTGGACCTATATAACAGACCAGAGGAGTGGAGTAAAGAAGATCTTGGTGGAACTGTGAAAGGAGATACCTCTTCTTGGTTCGATGATAGAGATGATCCGTTAGAACTTGCTCGTAAATGGCAGGAACAAGGGCATGCACAGCGTGATCCATATTTGCTTAGACTAGCAAAAGACAACTATGAGCGCGCGGGTAGACCTGAAGATGCAAAACTATGCGAAGCAAGACAGTATGAATATGAAGGAGAGTTTGATAAGGCAGCTAAACTCTTTACAAAACTTAGGCAATCAGACGATGCATGTAGATGTTATTGGGCTAATAAAGATTTTGTGTCACTAGTAAGAATTGCTGAGGAATTCACGGAAATAACATCTGACTCGCGATTCATTTCTGCAAGTGCAATAAGTCGAGATCGTAATTCTGCATCTCAGATTGACGCCGTACTTACTGCGATTGAAAAGATTACTCCAACACCATTCCCAGATATGCCTGATGAAATAGATGCATGGCGTTGGTTTTTTAGTATATTTGCGCAAAAAACCGGTGATGCAATTGAAGCATCAGGACGTCAAATGAATGAATGGCAGCCCTATGTATATCGATTTATTAAGACGATAATACGATTTGAGTTGTCATTAAGTTCATACCCTGAAGTCGCAAGGCTACTTTACATTTCAGGAGACCCTAAATCAGCAGTTGAATATTGGAATAATCATTGTCAAGGTCAAAAAGACACAAGTCGAGACAAGTGGCTTGTAAGAGCACGTGCTGAGTTAGAACCATATCCTGCTAATATTCGTTTTTATTACGAATTAGATGACTATAAATCTGTCATTCTTCAGTGGCACTTGGTCGATTGTATACTTAATGATGAAACACCAATTAACTTCTTGTTTGATAGTGCAATAAAAATATTTGACCATGATTCAATCAGAATTCTATTGCCTTTAGTAGATGATCTCGGCAAGATTATTACTGCACTTTCACTTGATGAAAAAAGTAGTTTACAAAATTATGTTGGGGCTTTACCTGTAGCGATTGCCCACTCGCTAGAGGCTCGAAGAGATTGGGGACAGCTTATCGGTTTTGTGTCAAATCAATCGACAAATAATCGTCAACTGAATTCTATTATTAAAGAATCATCTATTAAATGGTCTAAAGAGGTATTGATTTCTGCAGCTGTAAGAGTAATGGCTCAATCTAAATATTTATCTAACGAGGGATCAAAAACTCAAAAAGAAGTATCAGAATTTCTTAAACAACACCTTATTATAGAAAAGGATTCAAAACGAAGTCAACAGGCATTAGTTGTGTCTATTTTTGATCTAATAGATATTGTTGAGGCTGGTGCTGCTTTTGAACGAGCGTTTAGATTAACCTATGTCCTCGAGTTTTATGAACAGTTTTTTATGAAAAATCATCTCGCCCATCGAGTTCTACAGCCAACAAAAACCCAGGAAATATTTGCAAAAAAACGCTGGATATTGTGTAAGCATCGTCTTGGTAAAACACAGTTAGGAAGAGGTAGCGAAATGCACAGTGATGAGGCTAGAGAAATGGAAAGAGAATGGCGAATTAATGTAGATGAGGAACCGGAATATCCTGTTCTTAAACCTTTAAAAGAATTGAATATAGTTTTATCAGCAGCATCTAAAGATAAAATAAGACAAAAATCAGGAGCAGAAAATGAAACAAAAATTAGATTTACTGCTGTTACTGAAGATAATGATAAATATAAGTCTTCAGAAGTGATAATACTTAAATTTAATAATTATCAAATTGCGGGGAAAATACTAACTCGTAAGAAGCGAATTATACTGACAGATATAGAAACAGAAGATCAGGTCACATGTGGACCGGAAAATGTCACAAGTAATGATCTTGATGTTGTTAAAAAAAATGACACAGAATATCTTAAAATATGGGAAATTACACACTGGGGAATTTTGTGCAAGATTGAATTAGATAATAATCGAATGTTGATCAGCTTTTCTTTGGATGATGGGGTGCAAATATCTGTATATGAATTCCATTGAGTAGGAAGTATTTTTATGAATAGTGATGTCAAGAATTAATTTTAGCCGGTTGTGATTCTGTTTCAAGTCCAGTAGATTATAGAAAAGTCTGGTAAGGATTTAAATTCGATAAGGCATCACACATTCAATAGAAAGGATTATACATGAAAGGGAGACTAGGGGACATCCTATCTTGAAACATTCTAACACAAGGATTTATCGATAACGTATAGCACTGCCAAGTGCTTGATAAAACACAATTTGATGCGGCGGGTTGCTCACCGGTAACGAATCTTTTACCTTATCGTTATCTGGTATGAGATATGCTGATGATCGGCTGTCAAGCATCATTTATCCAGGTCCCAAGATTCGCGTGAGAGTCCCTAATTGTCCCTCACGAGGTCGTCGCCTCAACGTTGAGTCAACTGGCTCCTCCCGCCGAATCACAGCTAAAACATCCGTTTGTCAGTAGTTGATAATATTATCATAGACAAACATCTCTTTGTTTTTCATCAGTGTCCAAGCGATGATAAGTAGCTTTCCCGCCAATTTTACCCTCATAATCATACCGATGCCTTTTTACCGTTCCCTGCCGGTAAGCTTTTCTGCTAACCATTGCCTGTAATAGGCATTGCTTGCCGATGCCACAGATGCGGCCTGCACCAAACCATAGTGTTAATCAGATTGTCCTTGTTTTGAAATCACCGGGTACTAGGGGACATCCTGTATTGAACATATCCAAACACTAAGTATTTCTGATTACGAATACCACCACCAAGTGCCTGAAAAAGCACGTTTTAAAGCAGCGGGTTGCTCACCGCATAACTAGGGGACGTTGTACAATAAGCGCAAAAGTATATCATTGAGAATAAGCTGATGATTATTTATGGCCGATGGCGATTAAAGGACGTGAGCCCATTGAATTGAGCCACTTGCCCATTCAAAATTTGATTTGGGTTTGAGGCTGTTGTGTTATATTATGCATAGATAATCGAAAAACTCGCGATTATCTATGCATAATATTGGTATTCGACTTGAGAAGAGGCTCAGGCAATTCGGTGGTGTGCCGTTGAATCATGGCACTTTGCTCTCGATCCTTGGAGAATACCGATCTCCAAACGACAAGATCGCCCGTATGGTCGGCGATGGGTTGCTTAAGCCCATCAAGAAGGGGATATATGTCGTTTCACCTGAAATTACGGGCATTCCCATCTCACTCCCCTTGGTTGCCAACCTGCTTTACGGGCCTTCATATGTCTCAATGGATTATGCCTTGCATCATTATGGCATCATTCCTGAAATGGTGGTCGAGGTTACCTCGATGACGACCAAGCGAGGAAAGATGTTCGATCTCCCCCTTGGCAGGTTTTCCTACACCCGTTCTCCTTTGGATTTGTATGCTATCGGCATTGACAGGGTCGAGAATGCCGACCATACGGGTTATCTGATGGCTTCCCCTGAAAAGGCGCTTTGTGATAAGCTGCTGTTTACGAGGAATCTGAACGTCCGGACTGTGCGTGGTATCAGGGAGTTGTTGTTTGATGACCTGCGCGTTGATGAGGATTCGTTGGACCGCTTCGATCCGGAAGTGATCAGGGCATGCATGGCGGCAGGGCCGAAGAGCGATATGGTAAAGGCGTTATTGCAGGTTGTCACCAGTCGGCGAGGAGGAGATTCATGAGCGTATTGCAGCAAATGTTGGAGACGTATGATACAACGCCCGCTGAAGGGGCGATCAACGGATTGCGTGAAGTGATTCAGGACGTCGCGCTTGCCGGGTTGTACCGAGGCGGTTTCTTCGAAAAAGCGGCCTTTTACGGAGTGACTTGCCTGAGGATCTTTTACGGTTTACCCAGATTTTCCGAAGACCTTGATTTTTCGCTCCTGGCTTCCGATTCCGACTTTTCCTTTGAACCTTACTTCAAGGCAGTCAATGGTGAGTTTTCATCCTTGGGCCTTGATGTCGAGATTTCCGCAAAGCAGAAAACTGTCCGTACAGGTATCGAGTCGGCATTCCTGAAAAGTGACACCCGTCTTTTCAGCCTTGCCGTACATGCTGATAAAATAGTCAAGATCAAGTTCGAAGTCGATACCCTGCCTCCGTTGGGTTTTACGACCGAAGAGAAGCTCCTGTTGCAGCCGTTTTCATTTTATGTCAAATGTTTCAGTTTGCCTGACCTGTTTGCCGGCAAGATGCATGCGCTGCTTTACAGGAAATGGAAGAGCAGGGTTAAAGGACGGGACTGGTTCGACTTCGAATGGTATGTCAGGAACGGTATCCCGATGAACTTGACCCACTTTACCGATCGCGCGAAACAAAGCGGTCATCTGCAGGAAGAGAAGATTTCAGAGCAGGAATTCCGCAATTTGCTTGAGCGCCGGATCGATGCGCTTGACGTTGCTTCAGCAGTGAGCGATGTTACGCGATTTGTGAAGGATATGGAGGCTTTGAAAATCTGGTCTCGGGACTATTTCATGGAGTTGGCTCAACGGGTCAGTATCAAAGCAAGCTGAAAATTAGGAGCCCAGGTGGCCTCAAACAGTCTTTTGAGGCTGGTTTCGTGTTGTTCTGTTTTTTTTAATGAGTCCTGATTTTTTTTACCCGATTTTGAGGAGGTCTTTGCGACGCATATGCGACGCGACGTAGACGGTGCCTTGATTTAAGTTTATATAAAAGAATGTTATACAGCGATCTCGCTTTCTCTACACGGTAGAGGTCAGAAGTTCGAATCTTCTACCGCCCACATACCCCGTAAGCCTGCGCAACCCGCAGGCTTTTTTTTATCCAGCCGATTGATCGCTTTCAGAGAACCCGCTTCTGTAGTTTATCCCCATCCCATATGACTGTGCATCGCTTGCCGGGTCAGCGCGTTTACTGTTGTTTTATGGCGGTAGTTCATGCGTTGTTTGACCAGGTCAAGCTGGCGAGAAGATGAACTACGAAATTTACCTGCTTCTGGTGGAGATTGGTGTTGCGATGAACTGGAATGGGAACGGATGCGTAACGGCATTATCCGTCACAGGATCATCACGAGAAAAACGTCAGAAAAGAGTTGTATAAAAGTACGATCGTTCATAAATTCATTAAAGAACGAACGTTTAAAAACATGGATGCCCCAATTAAGGAGAGCGAG
>Ga0326729_1000208_pt1 | contig 15114 bp, 1 predicted proteins | sample MHFSIPfraction_2_FD_207744 | JGI IMG/M metagenome (GOLD analysis project Ga0326729, IMG submission 207744) | Lab enriched peat soil microbial communities from Michigan Hollow, Ithaca, NY, United States - MHF6AY SIP fraction | ecosystem: Environmental > Terrestrial > Soil > Wetlands > Peat...
TGTCGAAATCGATCATCGCCCCCTTGTAATCCTTTTTCGCAAATCTTTCAACTCCATTTCTGAACCAGCCATTGGCAGCCATCAGCAGATCGGCCATCGCCCCATCCTTGTCACCCATCCGGTTCTTCAAAATACCGCGATTGTTCCACGCGTCGGCGTTGGCCGGCTGCTGTTCCAATGCCTTCGTATAGTCAGCAATTGCCCCGTCGTTATCGCCTGCACTACCTTTCGACACCCCACGACTGAAATAAGCTCCGGCAAACTGCGGATTGAGTTCAAGGGTTTTCGTGTAGTCTGCGATGGCACCGTTGTAATTCCCAAGTTCGTTGCGTGCCACGCCGGAATTGTAATATGCCTCGACATACTTCGGGTTCAGTTTGATTGCCATGGCAAAATCAGCGAGAGCACCCTTGCGGTCTCCGGCACTCAATTTCACAGCTCCACGATTCAGGTGTGCCTTTGCATCGCGTGAATCCAGAGCGATCGCCTTGGTGTAGTCGGCAATGGCACCACGGGAATCGCCTCCTGCACTTTTCTCATTTCCCGATCTGACATAATCGGGCTTTGCCGGCTGTGCTGGAGTGGCCGCATTCTGGGTTGTGAGCATCATAATGACCAGTAAAAGGGAGCTGTAAAGAGGTTTCATTGAAATAAGGGGTGAAGGGTTCGCCCTCTCGGCACAAAGTATAAGCTGAAAAATAGGCCTGTAGGACAGGAAATATAGCCTTATGCCCGTAAAAACCGATTGCAGCCTTTATCCATGGGCTGCAATCGGTTTACTTCTCTGTACCTCCCGGAAAACCGGGCTTACTGAATGATGTTGTTGTTCAGGAGCATAGAGTCTTTCCCGCCGAACACCAACAGCGGCTGAGGCTTTAACAGAACGTAAACGAAGGTTGGCTGCTGGGTAAAGCTGAAGTTCGACAACTCCGACAGCCCCTGCGTCAATTCGTCAATCCTGTCGCCACCGAGAATCTGGGTACCAGCCACAACAATGTCAGGGAAATTGCTCGGATCCAGAGTCATACCGGGAGGCAGCTCCTTGCTCAGAACAATATTGGCCGTACCGTTCAGATCGAGGAAGGCCTTTCCTGAAGGATTGCTGACCGTCATCTTATCGGCACTGATCTCCAGCATGTTGCCCAAGGTACCCATTGTACCCGTATTGTCTGTTGTCACAAGGTTGACCGTCTTTCCGACGATGTCGGCATCAGTATCGTTACCATCTTCTGTAATGCTGCCATCAATGGCTTTTAACGTCACATCACCGCCGGTCTTGCCGCCTGCGTCTATCAGCCCGACTGCCACGCCGCCTAAAGTATCGGTCAGCAGGATGTTGCCTCCATCAGTCCGGGCATTCAGCACCGCTGCATCGAGCTCAATCGGGTTTGAATCTTCACCGATAGTGCTCGATGCTCCGGTAACCACGAGAGTAATCGTATTTCCGACGATATCGGCCGCAGCATCACTGCCGTTCTCCGTGATGCTGCCATTGTCCGCCGCGATGCTCACATCTCCGGCCGCCGTGCCACCTGTAGTCACAAGACCTACAGCAACCCCTCCGAAGGTGTCTCTGACATTGATATTGCCGCCAGAGGTCTGTGCATTCAGGTTTACTGCATTGATCCTGAGCGCATTGGCAGCGGTACCAAGGGTTCCGGTGCCGCCTGCAGTCAGATTCAAGGTGTTACCGACGATGCCCGGCCCGGATCCGGCAACCGCGTCAGTAATGGAGCCTGTTGCCGCCGTAAGCGTTACATCACCTGATCCGGCCGTAACTGCGCTGTTCAGCGCTATGTTGCCGCTTGTTGACGCCAGCACGATACTTCCGTTACCGCCTGTCGTCGCCAGGCCACTCTGAGTGGCATCCTCGGTTGCCGTGACGCCGCCGTCGGCTCCGACCTTACTTACCGTGGCACTCGTGCTGCCCACGCTCACTCCGTTGCTCTCAATCAGATTGATGCCGCCGCCGTTCGCCCTTGCACTTAAGGTCGTCACCGTCGTCTCGACCGGATTGACTCTTGCGCCAAGAACCCCGATTCCCGTGCCCGCATCCAGCCTGAGACCCGCGGATGCGATATCGACACTCGTGTTCTCAGCATCGTTGTCCAGAATCGAGCCGTCAACAGCCGTTATGCTCACATTCCCGGCCGTGGAGATCAGGCCGCCGAGATTGACATCGCCCTGTGCACGCATACGGATATCACCGTTTGTGCTAGACGTATTGCTAGTCGTGCTCATGGTTATGCTGCCCGTACCGGCCTCCACGTCGATGGTGCCCGCGTCGCCCGTCGCGATATCCGCTCCGGAGGCGAAGCTCACATCCTGCGCACCAAGCACTGTGATATGGCCGCTGCCGCTCACGACGTCGGCGTTACCCGTGACGCTCGTACCGGCACCAATGGCCTGCACCAGAACATTGCCCGTGCCATTAGCGCTGACCGCCGCATTGGAGGTTCCCGCCGTGCCGTCGTTCAGTGTAATGCCGCCGGCGGTCGTGCGTACCACGATGCTGCCGTTGCCACCCGTCGTGATAAGATCGCTTTGCGTGGCATCAGTCGTTGCCGTGGCAACTCCATCGGCGCCGACCTTCTGAACTGTGGCACTCGTGTCGCCCACGTTCAAGCCGTCGCTCTCAAGCAGGTTGATTCCGCCTCCGGTCGCCCGTGCGCTCAAGGTCGTTACCGTCGTCTCGATCGGGTTGACGCTTGCACCAAGCTCTCCGACTCCCGTTCCAGCACTCAGCCTGAGCCCTGCCGATGCGATATCGACGCTCGTATCATCTCCGTCATTATCGAGAATCGAACCGTCCACGGCCGTGATGCTCACATTCGCGGTCGTGGAGATCAGACCGCCGAGATTGACGTCTCCCTTTGCACGCATGCGGATGTCACCGCTTGTGCTCGAGGTATTGCTCGTATCGCTCATGGTTATACTGCCCGTGCCGGCCTCCACGTCGATCGTACCCGCTCCGCCGGTTGCAATATTCGCTCCTGTGTTAAAGGTCACATCCTGTGCTCCAAGCACCGTGATATTTCCGCTGCCACTCACGACATCGACATTACCTGTAACGCTCGTGCCAGCGCCAACCGCCTGAACCAGAACGTTACCTGCACCGTTGGCGCTGATCGCCGTGTTGGCCGATCCCGCGGTACCGTCTTCCAGGGTGATGTTGCCGGCGCTCGTCCGCAACACAATGCTTCCGTCGCCGCCCGTCGTAAGCAGATCGCTCTGCGTCGGAGACGTAGTATTGTAGGTCGATCCGTCTTCGCGCACAACGTGAATTGTCGCCGCAGTGTCTCCGACGACGAGATCGTCGCTTTCAAGGATATTGATACCACCCGCGCCGGCCCTTGCGCTCAAGGTCGTCACGGTCGTCTCTATCGGGTTGTCCGTGCTGGCGCCAAGTTTTCCGATACCATTCCCCGCCTGGAGGAGAAGAGTATTTGATGCGATATCGACCGTATCGCTTCCGGCTTCATCGTTGTCGAGGACTGAACCGTTCCTTGCCATAACCACGACATTGCCAGGCGTACTGATGAGCTGGCCAAGACTGACGTCATTACCGGCAATCATCGCGATATCTCCTCCTGCGGCGGTCGTATTGCTTGTCGGGCTCATCGTGAGATTGCCATAGCGAGCCTGAACGGCGATCGTGCCCGTCGAACCGGCGCCATTGGTCAGGATATCGGCTCCATCCGTAAAGGTTACATCCGTGTCCGCCATTACGGTGATGTTGCCGGTAGCTGTCACCACATCGGCATTCGACGTGATGCTTGTACCTGAACCCGTGGCCTGTACAAGAATGTTGCCGCTGCCGTCGGCGCTGATGGCCGTGTTGTCCTCAGCTGCAGTACCGTCATTCAGCGTGATATCACCGGCGATCGTGCGAAGCACGATGCTGCCGTCGCCGGACGTCGTCGCAAGGTCACTCTGCACGGAAGAGGTCCGGTCAACGGTCATGGAGTTTGGCTGGACAGCATGAATCGTAGCGCTCGTATCGCCGACGATCAAGCCGTCGCTCTCAAGCAGGTTGATGCCTCCGCTGGTCGCCCTCGCGCTCACCGCCGTCACCGTCGTCTCGATCGGGTTATCCGTTCCGATACCAAGCTCTCCAACACCGACACCAGCCTGAAGGAGAAGTCCATTTGCAGCAATATCGACACTGCCATCGCTGTCATTGTCCAGAATAGAGCCCGTAATGGCGCCGATACCGACGTTCCCGGCTGTGGATATCAGCCCGCCCACATAGACATTATTCCTCGCAATCATGCCGATGTCGCCGTTCCCTGACGTCGTGTTGCTTGTCGGACTCATCGTGATGCTGCCTGCAAGCGCTTCGATGCCGATGGTGCCGGAGCCTCCGGTCACGACGTCCGCATCGGCCGTGAACTCGACATCCTTCGCGCCGGACAACGAAATATTGCCGGTACCACTCTTGACGTCTGCGTTTCCGGTAATGCTCGTGCCTGAATGTGAGGCCTGCTCAAGGATATTACCGCTGCCGTTGGCACTGACAGCCGTGTTGTCGGTGCCGATTGTTCCATCGGCAAGCACTGATCCGTCGTTCAGCGTGATATTGCCATTGCTCGTGCGCAACACGATGCTGCCGTTGCCCTCAGTCGTGATCAGGTCGCTCTGCGTCGCATCCGTGGTGTCGGAGGTCGTGCCGTCAGTCTGCACGACATGAACCGTTGCCGAGCTGTCTCCAACGACAAGATCGTTGTTCTCAAGAATATTGATACCGCCACTGGTCGCCCGGGCACTCACCTGCGAGACCTCAGTCTCGATCGGATTCGTTACGGTGGATCCGAGCTGGCCGATGCCGATACCTGCATCGAGACGCAACCCCGTGGCGATAATATCCAGGCCACCATCGGTGTCGCCGTCGAAAATCGAGCCGTCGTCCGCTGTTACGCTCACGTTGGCCGTCGTAGAGATCGTGCCGCCAAGCGTCACGTTCTGCTTCGCATAGAAACGTATGTCACCGCTGTCCGTGCTCTGATTGCTGGTCGTGCTCATGGTTATGCTGCCCGTACCAGCTTCTACGTCGATCGTGCCCGCGCCGCCAGTTGCAATGTTCGCTCCCGTCGTAAATATCACATCCTGTGCGCCAAGCACCGTGATGTTGCCGCTTCCGCTCACGACATCCGCATTGCCCACAACGCCAGTGCCATCACCGCTTGCCTGCAGGAGGATGTTGCCCGTGCCGTCAGCGCTGACCGACCTGCCGTCACCAGCAGCCGTACCGTCGTCAAGCGTCAGATTGCCGCCCAGCGTCCTGACCACGATCGAGCCGTTCGAAGCGGTAATCAGGTCGCTCTGCCTGGCATCCGTCACTGGAGTAACCGTGGAGTTCGCCACCACCTTCTGCACCGTCACCTCCACATCGCCCACCGTCAGTGCATCGGTTTCAAGGATGTTGATCCCTTCTGCTCCGCTGCGCGCGCTGACCTGGGAGACCGATGTCTCGATCGGGTTCACCGAAACGCCAAGCTGACCAATCCCTTTAGCCGCATCGAGTCGCAGACCGTCGGCAACAATGTCCAATCCTCCATCGGTGTCACCATCACGGATCCAGCCATTGTCCGCCGTTATGCTCACGTTGCCAGTCGTCGAAATTGTACCGCCGAGCGTCACGTTCTGCTTTGCCAGGAAACGCACGTCACCGCGGCCGGCGCTCTGGTCGCTCGTCGTGCTCATGGCAATGCTGCCCGTACCAGCTTCCACGTCGATCGAGCCCGCGCCGCCCGTCCTGATATCCGCATCCGCCGTGAAGGTAACATCCTGTGCACCGAGCACCGTGATGTGGCCGCTGCCGCTCACTACGTCTGCGTTACCAAGAAGGTTTGTGCCAGCACCAATGGCCTGCAGAAGGATATTGCCACTGCCGTCAGCGCTGACCGCAGTGCCGTTTGCCTGAGCAATACCGTCGTTGAGCGTAATATCACCGGCAATCGTCTGCAGCACGATGCTGCCGCTGCCACCCGTCGTCATGAGATCGCCCTGCGCTGCATCACTGCTGCTGGCGGTGCTGGTCGTTGCATCAGAACCGACACGGTTGGTCGTCACTGCAACGTCATCGACCGTCACGCCGTCTCGCTCAAGGATGTTTATGCCGCCGGCGGTCGCCCTTGCGCTTACCGTCGTCACCGTCGTCTCGACCGGGTTGACGCTTCCGCCAAGCACTCCGACCCCCGTTCCAGCGTTCAGCCTGAGGCCTGCCGATGCGATATCGACGCTTGTATCCTCTCCGTCGTTGTCGAGAATCGAACCATCAACAGCCGTGATGCTCACATTCGCGTTCGTCGAGATCAGCCAACCAAGATTGACGTCGCCCTTTGCATACATGCGGATATCGCCGCCTGTGGCCGACGTGTTACTCGTCGGGCTCATGGTGATGCTTCCCGTGCCTGCTTCAACGTCGATTGTGCCCGTGCCGCCCGTCGCGACGTCTGCTCCTGCATTAAAGGTCACGTCCTTTGCGGCAAGAACACTGATATTACCTGTGCCGCTCACGACATCGGCATTAGCCGTAACGCTCGTCTCTGGTCCCATTGCCTGTAACAGGATATTGCCGCTGCCGTTCGCGCTGACCGCCGTGTTGTCTGCCGGAGAAGAACCGTCATTCAGCGTGATGTTGCCGGCGGTCGTACGGAGCACGATGCTGCCGTTGCTACCAGCGTACGTGATCAGGTCACTCTGCGTAAGGGAAGTGTAGTTATTGGTCGTACCGTTACGCTGTACTATGTGAGCCGTTGCCGAACTGCTATCAACGATGAGATCGTCGCTCTCAAGGATGTTGATGCCGCCTGCGCCCGCATAACCATTCACCGTCGTCACCGTCGTCTCGATCGCGTTGTCCGTTCCGGACCCAAGGGTTCCGATGCCGTTATCCGCCCAGAGAAGGAGACGATTGGCTGCAACATCGACCGTGTCGCTTCCTGCCAGGTCGTTGTCAAGAATGGATCCTGTATTGGCTGCAAGCAGTACGTTACCAGATGTGCTGATGAGCTTGCCAAGATAGAAGTTGTTACCGGCATACATCCAGATATCGCCATTCGAACTCATGGTGTTGCTTGTCGGGCTCATCGTAAGAGCGCCATTGGTGGCCTGAACAGTTATCGTGCCCGTCGAACCCGCACCGTTCGTCAGGATGTCGGCGCCATCCTTAAAAGTTACGTCCTTGTCTGAAAAAATAGTGATGCTGCCCGTATTCGTCACCACGTCGGCATTCTCATTCGCCGTGATGCTCCGGTCAGTAGCCAATGCCTCAAGCAGGATGTTTCCGCTGCCGTTCGCACTGACCGCCGTGTTGTCGGCCACTGCCATACCGTCTTTCAGCGTGATGTCGCCGTCGATCGTACGAACCACGATGCTGCCGTTGCCTCCTGTCGTCACCAGATCGCTCTGCACCGAGGTGCTACGGTCTGCGGTCGTTGCGTTTGGCTGTACAACATGAACCGTAGCGCTTGTGTCGCCCACGATCAAGTCGTTGCTCTCAAGGAGGTTGATGCCTCCTCCTGTTGCCCTCGCGCTCACCGTAGTGACCCTGGTGTCGATCGGATTGACTCCGGCACCAAGCGCTCCGACTCCGTTACCAGCCCACAGGAGAAGGCCATTGGATGCAACATCGACACTTCCATTGTTGTCGTTATCCAGAATGGAACCCGTATTGGCGGCAATGCCGACATTGCCAGCTGTGTATATCAGGCCGCCCACATAGACGTTGTTCTGAGCGATCATGCCGATATCACCGGTCTCTGCCGTCGTATTGCTTGTCGGGCTCATGGTGATGCTGCCGGTAAGCGCCTCGATACCGATAGTACCGGAGCCGCCGGTCACCACATCCGCGCCTGCCGTAAACTCGACATCCTGCGCGCCGGAGAGAGAGATGTTGCCCGTACCGCTCACGACGTCGGCGTTACCCGTCACGCTCGTGCCGGCACCGCTGGCCTGAACCAGGATATTGCCGCTGCCGTTGGCGCTGATCGAAGTGTTCGACGTCCCGGCCATTCCGTCATTCAGGACGATGCTGCCGGCGGTCGTACGCAATACGATGCTGCCGTCGCCAGCGGTTGTAATCAGGTCGCTCTGCATCGCGTCCGTGGTGTCGGAAGTGGTGCCGTCAGAATGCACAACGTGAACAGTTGCCGAGGTGTCCCCCACGACAAGAGCATTGCGCTCAAGGATGTTGATGCCACCGCCGGCCGCTCGCGCGCTCACCTGCGATACGTTTGTCTCGATCGGATTGACGCTCGCCCCAAGCACGCCGACACCCGTTCCGGCACTCAGGCGAAGACCTGATGCTACGACGTCGACGCTGCTGTTCTCACCGTCGTTATCCAGAATGCTGCCCGTCGTGGCCGTGATGCTCACATTCGCGCCTGTCGAGACAACACCGCCAAGATTGACATTATTATGGGCGACAATGCGGATATCACCGCTCGTGCTCATCGTATTGCTCGAGGTGCTCATCAGGACGCTCCCCGTGCCGGACTCCACATCGATCGTTCCTGCGGAGCCCGCGCCGTCACTCAGGATATCGGCACCAGCCCCGAACGTGACGTTCTGGGCACCAAGCACACTGATATTGCCGCTCGTGCTCGACACGTCGATATTGTCCGCCACAGTGATGTTCGTGCCGGCACCTCTCGATCTGAGAAGAATGTTCCCGCTGCCGTTGGCTGTGACTGCGGCATTCACGAAAAGATTACCTGCAGCATCAAGGCTGATATTACCGTTTCCAGCAGTCGTGGTGACCGACTGGGCGACCGTAATATCCCCTGAGGTTGTCGAAATCGCCGATGCCCCTCCGGTCGCAGTGACGCCGGTATAGGTTGCCGCTGCCACATCTGCGTCGCCAACCGAGCCCGTGCCGTAACGGATACCGTACCTGTTGGTGTAAGTAACCGTTGAATCATCGGTCAGTGTCGTGATGTAATCAAAAGCGGAATAGTCGAAAATCTGCGTAATGGACAGATTCTTATCGTTGCTGATCGATACACCTCCGGTTCCGCCGTCGGCAGAGAAATTATTGACATGTGTTTCAATAATCCCGCCGGTGCCGATGCCATGCGCCGCACTGGCGATGAAATTCGGAGTGGCAACATAACCTTCGGTACCGACCTGGTAGATCTTGCCATCACTCGTGACGATTTTCACGATGTCGTTGCTGTTTGTCCCGGTTGAGATGGTACCGGAAATACCGATGTCCCCGACACCGGTGACAACAATCGCTGACGGACCGACAAGCCGGTTGCTGGTCGCAGAAACATCCCTGAGAGTTGTCAACGCACCTTTCGTTTCTATGTAGACATTGCTGTTGCTGGCCGTTATGTCAAGCGCCCCCGAAACGTTGACACCAAGGGGCGCGTTGGGATTGCCAATGGCATTCGGGGCATAGTGACCCAGCGTCTCACCGTCGATTTCAACATATTTTTCAGCCGTCAGAGCCTGTGCCTTGACCAGGTCGGCGACGGCACTGGCAACCTTTGCCTGCTGCATGATCTGTGTATCAACCGACAGCTTCTCGGCCCATACGTTACTGTCAGTCTGCGCCTTGTCAACTTTCTCAATCTTGTTGTCAAGTACAGTCTGCGAATATACAAGCGTCTTCTCCGCATCGTCAGCCTGCGCCCGGAGTGCAGCCGCTGTTTCCGAGGAGATCAATGTCGCAATGTTTGCCGCGTTGGCAACCCATTTGAGCGCCGTATATGCTAACGAGGCGCCGCCGTCACCGACGAGGGGAATTACCTGTGCCGAAGCGGAGACCAGTTCCGCCGTATCGGCAACAATCCCGAGAGCCGATGCGATATCGCCCAGGATCTGAGCCGCAAGTTCGGCCTGTGATGCCGTGCTGTCTTTGGAATCGAAAGTCGACTGATTGGAATCGACCGTCGTCTGGGCAAGATCTTGTTCAGCCGTATTCAGGCTGAGCGTGGCATCGTATGTCGCCGATATCGCCTTTGAAGAATAATAGGTGTTCGTATCGGTATTGGCCGTATCAGCCGCTGACGACGCGTCCGCAGTGCTCTGGATCGTGGTGTTGCGTGCCTCGGTTGCCGTCGGAGTGGTTGCACTCAGATATGCCGAACCGGCAACAATGTTCACAGCACTGCCGTTTCCATCGATAATCATGCCATGATTTGATACAACGGTAACAAGGCCGCCAGAGGTGCCCGAGTTGAGTTCGCCGATGCTGATATGTCCGTCAGCTTTGACCGTAATAGGCGCGCCATCGGTTCTCAGGTTTCCTATGATGGCAACAGCGTGGCTGTTGCTTGTATCCGGTGAGCTAAGAAAGCTTGTATCACCGGCATAGACCGAGATGGCTCCTGCTGAATGGATGGTATCCAGGGTATCGAGAAACACAACGTTACCCGTCGTCGAGATCAGGGTAAGAGACGAAGTGCAGTTGACGTTATCGGCAGAGTTGTTGACATGGGCTATCTGCGTTGGATCGGTGCTGGTATTGCCAAGATCGAGAATGGTGATCGATGGAGCAGTAAAGGATCCTCCGCCCTGAAGCGCTGACGCCGTCAATGCGAGAGGGCCGTCATTGGTCAGTGTGAGGGATACCGTTCCGTTCCCGGAGAGCTCGCTTACCGAAAGGCCCAGAGAAGAATCGACACTTGGTGCGTCGAGAGAAAGCGTTCGGGCCGTAATGTTGGCTGCAGATCCATTGCCGTCATGAATCGCACCAGTAGCCTTGATGCTCACCTGATCACCATCAGCAGTGACAGCTCCGAGCGTGATCTGGCCGCTGTTTTCGATATCTATATTCGCTCCGTTTCCGTTAGCTACAGCGGCAAAAGAGAGCGGAAGCGTATTCTTGATATAGATGCCATTCGACGAGGTTGTCAGGTTAAGCGTCGAGACTGCGGTCTCAATCCTGTTGGCAGGAGTTGCTCCGACAGGTGCCGTGCCGATGCCCGAAGCATTCAGACTGGCCGAGGATGCTGTAATGTTTGTCAAGTCACCGTTGCCGTCAGTTATCGCCCCCGTCGCAACAAGCTTCACGGAATCGTCAGCTGATACCGTATTCAGGACCAGATTGCCGGCATTGGTAATATCAACATCCGATCCTGCACCAATGGCAGAGGCGGTGAGGGTCATAGGCGTGCTGTTGGCGATATAGACACTTCCTGCCGTTGCCGAAGCATTAAGAGTCCCGGCAGCCGTCTCGATCCTGTTGGCAGGCGTGCCGATGCTTGAAGCATTCAGACTGGCCGAGGATGCCGTAATGTTTATCAGGTCACCGTTGCCGTCCTTGATGGCGCCAGTTGCCGTAAGCGACACTGCATGGACAGCATTCACGGTATTCAGTATCAGGTCACCGCCCGTCTCAATCACCACATCATTCAATAAGCCTGCGGCTGAAGCCGTAAGGGTCATCTGATTGGGAGTGCTGTTTTTCAGGAACACCCCGCCGGCCGTAGCAGAGGCAGTCAGGGTCGTGACCGGTGTTTCAATCAGATGCCCTGAGGAGCCGATGGACTTTGCCATCAGCGTAGCTGTATCGGCAGTCAACGCTGTTGATGCATCGCCGCTCATGGCGCCCGATGCCGTCAACAATACGGTCGGAGAGGAGATGACTCCGAGCAGCAGATCGCCTCCGGTATTGGCAAAATCGATCTTGGAAAGAGCTGAAGAATCGGTCGATGCCGTAAGCAGGTTGCTTGAATCAGCAAAAGTCAGTTTTGATGATCCGGTGCCAAGAATCGATACTTCGCCATCATTGGTCACTGTGGTGATCTTTGAAAGCTGACTTCCGCTGCTCACATAGGTTCCTGCGTTAGCCGTAGTGACTTCGGTAACAATTTCAGCCGCATTTGTGTCGATGGCAGTTCCGCTTGCACCGATACCGTCGCGACCGACAAGCCTGAGTTTGGATGCCGACACATTCGACAACGCCGACAGAATCTTTCCGGAATTGGCGACGATCGAAACGTTTTTGGTCCCTGAACCCGCCTTGATCGTCCCGAGGGTAAGATCGCCGACCGAACTGCTGATACCGATCTTTCCGGAAGCAACAACATGCTCAAGCAGCGATTTGCTCCCGAATGCAATATAGATATCTCCGGAAGTGGCATCAGCTGCCTTGAGATCCTGAGAGGTGATCTCAATCGCGTCCGGCGGAGTCTGTGGCGTATCTTCAGTTCCCAAACCAACATCCGCCGGCGTGCCGATGGCCGATCCGGAAATGTTCACCGTCTGGGCAAGGATATTGTTGTTGCCACTGTTGGCGTCGGATATCGTTCCGCTGGTCGTAATCGACACGCCCTGCGGAGCAGAGACCGTCCCGAGGTTGACATCTCCACCGGCAGTGATTACAACATTATAACCGGGAAGAGTGCCGGAGGGTGACGACCCGTCCATAGCGACAGCCGCCACGTCACCGCTCGACTGAACGGTCGCCGAAGTGCCCTTGAACTTCGCCACGACGCTGTCGATCATCACAGCATCGGATTCGTTTATGTAAATCGAGCCGTAATCAGCCTTTGCCGAAAGGGTCCCGGCATTCGTGTTGATAGGGGCTCCCGATGAGCCTATGTTGTGTGCCGTTGTGAATTTGAGAACATCCGCCGATTTCGAGGGATCGAGCGCCCTTACGGCATTGAGATTTACCGTGCCACCGGTGATCAGCTCTGCAGCGCTTGCTCTGGCGATGCCCATGTTAGAGGAGAGCGTAACCGTACCCGTTGTCGTCAGATTGTTGACGGTGATACCTCCACCGGAGAAGTTACCAGTATCGGTCGGGTCGATGGTGAGGGTGATATTGCCCGATCCGGCACTGATCGTAGTACCCGAGGCCATCGTGATGTCGCCCGTGGAACCGGCGGTCCTGGTGCCGTATGCTGCCGCCGAATGGTCGTTTGCCGTGATGGATATTGCACCGTTGGTCGTCGAAACATCGGCGTTGATGTTAACGTCGCGCCCAGCCTGCATGGTAAGGCTCTTACCTGCGCTGGTCATGGCAATTGCGTTGTTGACGGTAATGTCGTCGATCGCCTGCAGGAGTATGTCAGCTGATACAGCGTTGAAACTTGACGGATTGATAACAGAATTCAGGCCGGCATTATCATTGAAGTTGTTATTGCCAGCATAATCAGGAGAGCCCACAGATGCGATAGTGATATTCTGCGGATCAATCAGAAGCTTACCGATGCTGCCCTTGGGGGCAATCGCATCAACCGTGCCAAGAAGATCGACCTGGCCTTTGCTCGACAGATCAACGAATCCACCGTTGCCGCCATTGTCACCGCCACGGGCGAGCACCTGGCCGTTGAAGGTGGAGTGGTTGTCCGAACGGATGAGCACCGAGCCGGCAGAGGAGTTATCCTGTCCGCTGACGTCGATCAGGCTGTTCGAACCAAGCAGAGTATGGGTGGTGGACTGGAACTCGACAAGACCGCCATCGGCATCGGTCGCGCCAATGGCCGCAATGGTGCCGAAGTTTCCGGCAAACTCTCCGCTGATGGCCACATGCCCGGCCTGCGCTCCCGCTTCGGCAGCCGATACGTCGATGGTGCCGGTGTTCTGGGCAATACCAGTGTCACCGCCCGAAAGGGTCACGGTGCCACCATGCACGGCAAGCGATTTAGCCTCGACGACACCGCTGTTGTTGACCACCGATGAAAACACGTTGTTGCCGGCGTTGGCAACCATGACGATGTCTCCGCCCTTGGCCGAAACAGTGCCGGTGTTGCTGACTGCTGAGTCAAGCGATTTTCCGTCCGGTCCGATGATATTCTGGAGAACCTTGCCGGAGACGGTATAGGTGATCTGGCCGTCACCGTTGAAGTCGAGGGTAAGCTCTTTGCCGGAGGCCATGACGACCTTGCCGAGCTGCGCTACGATGGAGCCTTCGTTTCTGACTCCGGGAGCCACGAGAAAGCAGTAGCCGTTGTCGGCAATACGGATTTCACCCTGGTTCACAACATAGGAGTTAGACATGGACAGACCCTGGGAAAACAGGTTCTTTCCATTCATGAAGTCATCGTTATTGATCGACATGGTGGAAGCGACAAGGCCCGCCACATCAACTCTCGACGAAGCGCCGAAAAGAATGCCGTTGGGGTTGGTGATAAACACCCGCCCATTGGCCGCAAGCTGGCCGAGAATGCTCGTAGGGTCCCCGCCGGTGATACGGTTGAGCACCACAGAGTTCACACCCGGCTGATTGAAACGGACGAGCTCATTAGCGTTGATGTTGAATCCTCGCCAATCTATCACCGCTCGAGCACTTGCCTGGTCGATGACCGTCGATGCTCCTGTCTGGGTGATGGTAGCGGTACCCTTGACCACAAGACCATCGGTCGGGGTGGAAAATCCATGCATAGGATAGAAGAAAAGCATAGCTCCGGCTGATACGATACTGATCAGCGGCTTACGCATAAAGCGAAGAATCCGGGCGGAATGAAATGAGTGCCTCATAATTCGATGACTCGATAGGAGTTCTGAAAAAGATGATATCAAAGCTGCGCCCCCCTTCCGGAAGGCGCGAAATTTTATTTACAGTCTAATGGAGGTCTCGAAATAGAGCACCGGCTTCTCATCGGCATAGTTTGACGATGGATTGAGCGGGAAGCCTATATCAAACCTGAAATCTGTCGGAGCTATGGTGAAAAGGTGAGAGGAGACCCCGAAACCGACGCCGGTCAGTTCCGTCGTCTGCTTGGAACCTGCCTGGATGTACTTCTTGTAAGCATATCCGTGATCGATAAAGGTGGCAAGCTGCAGCACCTCTTTGTTTTTCAACGGATTCAATCGGAACGAAAGGCTCGCATTGTAACCTTTGTCTCCTGATGCCTCACCAAGTGCATATCCATGAACCGAGTTCACGCCACCGATCAGCCACTCTTCATCGGCAAGAAGACTGTCGCCCGTCCACTGACCCGAAACTCTGAGCATTGCTGACGCCATATCACTCACAGGCTGGTATCGGGCAAGGTCAAGATTGAAGCGGGTAAAATCGTTGCTCGCATTGATACGACTGGACAGAGGGTCCTCTACCTTGGTACCACCAAGCGCTCCGCCAAGACCTTTCGAAATGGTAAAGACACCGAAACTTTTTCCTCCGAGGGAGACATGATCGCTGTTCAGCTGCAG
>Ga0326729_1000210_pt1 | contig 15111 bp, 7 predicted proteins | sample MHFSIPfraction_2_FD_207744 | JGI IMG/M metagenome (GOLD analysis project Ga0326729, IMG submission 207744) | Lab enriched peat soil microbial communities from Michigan Hollow, Ithaca, NY, United States - MHF6AY SIP fraction | ecosystem: Environmental > Terrestrial > Soil > Wetlands > Peat...
CCGGTGCAGTGATTCGGCGGAGAGGAGCCCGTTCTAACTTACGTTGAGGCTTGACCTCGTGCGGGACATTTTGGGACTCTCACCCGAATCTTGGAACCTAGACAAAGGATGCTTGACAGCCGTTCATCAGCATGTCGCATACCAGATAACGATAAGGTACGAGATTCATTACAGGTGAGCAACCCGCCGCTCCAATTCGTGCTTTTTCAAGCACTTGGCGGGGTTATTCTTTGACTGAAAAACTTTGTGTTTGGACTTTTCACTACAGGATGTCCCTCAGATACCTCCTACGTCCCTCAGATACCTCTTATTATTAAATAATTGGCTTTAAATACATTAATTAATGTGTTATTAATAAAATGGATACAGGGTTATAGAATTCCGGAACTCATCCATCTCGATTTTCGATTATGGCAAAGCAAAAAACAGATCGGAGCAGTTAATCAGTGCCTCATAGGAATACGCCTATTATTAAAATTACTTCACGCGAGGCGGTGATTAAACGTAAGCTGCATAAGCATCTTCACAAGATTGGGTTCTCTAAATCGAGCAATGGAGAGCTTACGGTGCAAGGTGAAGGTAAAGAAATTGTCCGCGCACTTCATAAAGAACAACGGGAGGCTAGGCTTAATGAAAGCAGTAATTTTATTTCAGGCAAGTTTCCCAAGCTTGCGAAGTACTTTGCATCTGGCCAAGATATAAATCCAGAAAAGATTTCACCTGTTATTGAGCGTATTACAACTGGAACACAATATGGCGATTTATTTAGGTTAGCCTCTCACATCTGGTCTGTTCCTGTTTCCAGCGGATTCGGAAGACGACTTCGTTATCTTGTTTTGGATGAAAGCAACGGAAAACTCATGGGTCTCATTGCCATTGGTGATCCTGTGTTTAATCTGGCCGTAAGAGACAACCTTATTGGTTGGACCAATAAGGATCGCTCTGAACGGCTTGTAAATATTATGGATGCTTATGTACTTGGCGCTATTCCTCCATACAACACGTTGCTTTGCGGTAAACTCATAGCCTGCTTTTTACGAAGCCGTGACCTATATAATGATTTCTCGGCTGCTTATGGTGCCAGTAGGGGGATAATATCGGGAAAAGCAAAACAGGCTCGACTTCTCGCCATCACAACAACCTCCTCAATGGGACGATCATCAGTTTATAACCGCCTTAAACTCGACGGTATCCAATATATGGAGCCCATTGGTTATACCGGTGGCTGGGGGCACTTTCATATACCTGACCATCTATTCGTAGAACTTCGTGATTACTTGCGCGAGATTGATCATTCCTATGCAGATGAACATAGTTTCGGACAGGGGCCGAACTGGCGCTTGCGAACTACACGCGCTGCATTCTCTGCCTTAGGGTTCAAGGAAGATTTGCTACGCCATGGTATTAAGCGTCAGGTTTTTATCAGCCGATTGGCTGAAAATGCAGACAGTATCTTACGAACAGGTCAAGGCAAGCCGGATACAAGTTTGCTACTATCCATAAAAGAGATTGCGGAAATAGGCATCAACCGCTGGATTCGACCACGAGCTCAGCGACAACCCGAATATCTTACTTGGACACATGACAATCTGATTGAGTTGTTCGGAAATCAAAGCGGCCTGCTTCGCTCAATAGTTTCATGATCCATGATAGCTAAACAAGCAAATGTAAATAAGTAGGGAACGATGAACGTTACCCTTGATATATGGCAAGAACGATTGGAGCGTCATTTTCATGCGCTTTCAGAAAGACGCGCGGAGACGGGCACGCAACTCTTTGCACTGGAGCATGGTATTTCGGACTCAGATATCGCAGAAATCTCTACAAAATTGCGAGAGTATCTGCGACAGGGTTACCGGCTCACACCACACTGGCTACTTTGGACAATTTACGCTGCCGAAAGAGGGTATATTTATGATGGCGACGAGTACTGGCAGTCATTTGTTGAGGCAACGCCAGGTTGGGACAACAACAATCGCCATCTTATTTCTGAGTGGTATTCACGATTTCAAAAAACCTATAATGGGGTTAAGCCCTCGGGACTCTGGGCCGAGCATTTCAGTATTATCGCCTGGCCGATTACTCATGCCATTCTGCCACGTTACCTTCAACGACAATTTGCTCGCACACTTTACGACCTCCGATTCCAGCTTGCCCGATTACAATCTATCGACCCGACTGCTATTGGACATCTTATTGCAACAAATGTTCACTCTTCATCGAAACGCTTAGATCAGTTTTTTCAACAAAAAGAACTTGTAGGAAGGATAGTGCTGGCCCTCCTTCACCAACAAAACATAGTTGATGGACATGAGCACATACTACCAGCCACTTTAGAACGGATCATTACCGATTTAGAGAAAATCCGGAATGCACATGGTTGGATAAAAGAGACACAACATGTCGTTTCGAACCGCTTAAAGGTGCTTGGACATGGAACTGGCCCCCACCCAAGACATTTAGAAACTGAGACTTTGAAACCTCCAGAAAAAGTCCCCGATATTCGTCCTAATCTAAATCTGCATTATAGGGGACATGGTGACTGGGACTTACTGATTGATATCCCAAGTTTCAAATGCATATCAAGTCTAAATCCAGAGATCCATCAATTCCTCAAAAAAACGCGCTGCTTATTGAACGGAAGTTCAGGAATAAAGCCAGCCGGATGGCTTCTGTCAGGCCGACGCCAAGCAATTCTTAAGGAATGGCCTGATCCACAGCAGCCACTCATAAATTTCGAAGAAAGGAACAATGCAATAGAGCATTTTCTTGATAGTGATTGCCGCATGAGTAATGGACCGATTTGGCTCTTTCGCGTAGGGCGAGACGGTTATGCTCGAGAAATTACAGGTCACGTTGTTCGACCCGGGTATAACTACATTATCATCTCAGAAAAGCCAATAGACAATTTGCTTGAAGGCATGGCGCGTTGCAAGATCACCTGCTCAATGGTAAGTGCCATTAGTGTTAGCGTCCCCCAAGTTATACCCGATTCATACATCCATTGGTTGAAGGAACGGAAACTCGTATTGGCCTGCACTGTTCGAGTCTGGCCAGCCGGATTTGCTGGTCGTAATTGGGACGGGGAAGGGCAAAGCGAGTGGCTTACCACCGAACACCCCTGTTTCGGCATCGTCCCTGATCATACCGTCGAAAGTTATCTAGTCAGCCTTACTGGACTTGATTCAATTATTGTCAAAGCCGGAGAGCCAGGAGTACCTACCTTTATACAATTACCCGAACTCCCTCCTGGCCGACACCGGTTAACAATTCGTGCAAATTATTTTAGTCTTGATGTCAATAAGCCATCGGTACATGAAGGATTTCTTGAATTGCGCGTACGCGAACCGGAACCATGGGTTCCGGGTACTGCGTCACATAGTGGGCTAATCATATCCAGCAATCCATATGATGCTGCTTTAGATGCCTTTTGGGAGAATGAATATAAACTGTTCATCTATGGACCAAAAGGTCGACGGGTAATACCACATATTGTGCTGCAGAATGCCAAAGAGGAAGAATTATTCAATCGCCAAATCTGCCCACATCTTGAGCTACCGGTTATACCTGATGTATGGAACCGCCGCTTCTCTGAGTTTTTAAAGCGTGAGAAATGCGAATGGCGCTATCTTGAAGCTTCATACGGGCTGCTTATGATCGATGGTGGCGAACTTGGACGTTATATTCTAAGGTTTGAGCACGAAGTCCGCCCTGTCAGGTGGGGTCTTCAGCATGATAGCAATACGGTTTCCATTCGACTTGTTGACGAAACAGACCAGGAAGGTATCACGCCTCAATGCTGGTTTTATAACATGGAGCGGCCATTAGATTTGCAACTTCTGAAACCCGAAACAGCCCTTAAAGGCCTCCGTGTAGATGCGCCCGGGGGGCTCTTTATAGCAAAAATCGGAGCTTATAGCGACGCGCTCATTGTTAGTACTGGGTTAACTGGCGAAGGTCTTTACGGGCTTGGTGCCCACCCTAACCACGGCCATATTTCCAGTGATCCTAAAGCTTTCGTTGATTTGCTCAGGCTCTTGCGTGACTGGCTCAAAACGCGTGTTGCAGGATATCTTGCAAATGAACGCCGGTGTCAGGTGACAAATGCTATAATGCATGGTATCGTCGGAATCATCGCGGGCTGGGACTGGGCGAATTTGGAATCTATGTTAATTCGCGAAAGCGATTTAAATATCGTTTTAGACAGTCTTGAATCACGCGTGCGGCATAACAGCGGGTTTTCAAATGTTATAAGACGGGACGCATCTGGTCTCGACGGTAATTGGGGTGCTTTGGTTTCTTGGTATGCAGAACTGGCCAATCGCTATCAGGTATGCTCTGACACCGAACTCTGCCGTTTCGCCATTGATTTTGCCAGTCGTCCTCAGTCTATACCGACCCTATACTCAGAGGCTCTTCCCGATAAAATTTTGCGTGCTATGACTTTACCAGCCCTTATGCGTGGAGCCCGGCTTGCTGTACTTTGCCGGTTATGTGCCAAAGAGGGGGCCGAAATTTTACTGCCGGAGGACGGTACATGATAAAACAGCGCACGCCACAAGATATCATTGCTTATTGCCGCATGGTATTAGGCATAGATCAATTGGGAAAACAGATTGATGACATCTTTTTGATGGCCATGTTGAGGCGCACGGCTGGCGCACTTTGCCCCTGTTCCCGCACAGTACTAAGAACAGCACTTGTTGAAAGTCTTTCTTTCTTGCATGACGAGAGCGATAGCCTAGGGGAACGTCTCGAAAATCTCACTAACGACTTGATTGTCGCTGGTGACTTGCTGGAACTCTCCGATGTTACGACTGGAGAAATCGACGCAAAAGGAACTTGGGTGTTTGCTTCTCCACCCTCTTTTATTGTTCGAAAAAGTAACCGTATATATATAATTGGAATCGTCCCAGATCAAGACAGCTTCTTGCCCGAAGCGTTGAGTCGCCGTGTAGTTCATAGCAACAATGTCCGTTATATCACACCTGAATCAGGAGAAGACCTTGCCAACTCCCTAGCTGCCGAAGGCCTTAATCAGATACAGGAATCCGTGTGGATAAAAACGCCGAAAATGCTATCAGCAGATGAGTTGCTTTTGAAAGCGCAACAACGTCTCTCGGAAGTAACACAATGTGCGCCAATTACGGACATGGAAATTATCAATCCCGATCGGATTATAAGCAATTATCGGGGGCGCTGGTCCAAACCTACTGACCAAACCGGAACATTTGTAGCTCGAAGGCTACAAGAATTTGGAGCACCAATCTGGTGTTTTGTAGAGCTCTACGCTGGCACCCTTATTCGCATAATCGATCTCCCATTAGGGACCTATCTCTGGCGTGGATGTGATGCCGCTTGGCACTTGCAAATGGCCATCGATCGATTACAAGGACAACCGCAACGCTATCGTTTAAGTGAGGCAAATGGCATCTCCCGTTTTGACTTTTTCTCACCATTACCTCTTTGGGCCGAAAGGCATCTGATGGTTCTTGGCCGTAAACTTGCAGGAGAAAAAAGCCTTTTTGCTTATGAAATACCGGCGAGTGAGACTTCTCAGGAAGCAGAATTCCTGAAAAATTACCTATGGCTTGAGCAACTTGAAATATAAAACCAACGTGAGGAGCGAACTGATGCAAACAATCAAGCAAACGATCGAAAATCTGCATTCATCCCTAAAAGACTACATAGAGGCGACCTACCATATCAGCGACCCGGCTCTTATTGCGCAGAGGAAAAAGCTGCTGAACAAAACAGGAGTCATCCATCAGGTCCCATATCTCGAGTCAACACCAAAATACCAGACTGGCGAAAGCTTCGCCTCTATGGTCGGATTACCTACCTCTGCGCTTGAATTGTTTAATAGACTGAGCGTCTCGGAAGCTGACCTTCCGAAACTGATTTATGATCCTCCTTATAAGCACCAGAGCGAGTCGCTAGTGAACAGCCTTATAGGTAAAAAGAACCTTGTCATTATGACAGGAACCGGTTCAGGCAAAACCGAATCATTCCTGTTACCGATCTTAGGGCGATTTGCAAAAGAAGCACAGTCGCGGCCAGCCTCCTTCGCCGGTGAACCCGCCGTACGGGCACTTATTATGTATCCCATGAATGCACTAGTAAACGACCAGTTAGGTCGTTTGAGAGCCATTCTTGGAGATCGACGACTTGTCGAAACCTTCAATGCATGGTGCGGCCGTCCTCCGCGCTTTGCACGATATACCAGCAGAACGCCCTATGCGGGAGTCCGAACGGCAAGAAAGGACTCTTTGAGGCTTCAGTCTTTTGAAAGCTTCTATATCGATGTTCTCCGGCGCTCAAATAGTAACGATCATGAAGAAAGTGAACTGGCTCGAACATTGCTCACCTCTCTGAAAAAGCATGGGAAATGGCCTGCCAAACCTAATCTTGAAGCTTGGTTTGGGAAAAAGGGATCAGGCTGGCAAGATAGACGAACAGGTGAGTTTATAAGGGCCGTCACTCTTCAAGGCGATTCCGAACTTCTGACACGTCATGAAGTGCAGATTACTCCCCCCGACCTTCTCGTCACCAACTATTCCATGCTGGAATACATGCTAATTCGGCCAATCGAACGCCCAATCTTCGATAAAACCAAAGCGTGGCTTGAAAAGAATCCCGATGAGACCTTTTTGGTCGTTCTCGACGAAGCCCACCTTTATCGCGGTGCGGCTGGAGCTGAAGTCGGCCTTTTGCTTCGAAGACTACGAGACCGTCTAGGAATTCCTAATAAGCGCCTCCAAGTCATTTGCGCCACTGCAAGCTTCAATAATCCAGAGTATGCTCCTGAGTTTGGAGGGCAACTTTCTGGTGTTCCGGCTGAATCATTTGTGCCCATTCAAGGGGAACTTGATCTAAAGGAAAATAATGACGTAGGTACCGTTTCAGACGCCGAATCCCTTGCAGCTATCGATCTTAGTGCCTTCTATGAAGCGGAATCCGATGAAACACGTGCATTAATAATTTCATCCTTTCTTGAATACCGCGGCATTACCAAGATTACTACAACAGAAAGAGCATTGTTCGAGGCCCTAAAAGATTTCGGCCCGATGAACAGGCTCATTAATTCAACAATGAAAGAGGCGAAGCCGATTGCCGAACTTGGCTGTTTTTCCTTTGCAGGTGACATTACTGCTCAATTGGCTGATCGAGCGGTAACAGTACTGATGGCCCTGGGGAGTATTGCACGGCCTTCACCAGGGCTCCCTGGGCTCTTGCCATGCCGCGTTCACAATTTTTTCCGTGGACTCCCCGGCCTTTGGGTTTGTATGGACCCAAATTGCCAAGAAATTTCAGAGGATGAGCGCAGCGGCATTTGTGGTAAAATGTATTCCCAGCCGATGGATGAATGTGGCTGCGGCGCGCGCGTACTCGAACTTTTCACTTGCAGAAACTGCGGCACTGCCTACGCACGAGCTTTTACAGACAACGTAGAAGAGCCATATGATCTCTGGGCTGTACCTGGCGAGCAGTTACGAATGGCAAGCGGTGAATTCGGGCCACTTGAGCCACTCGACCTCCTTTTAGAAGAACCCACGAATGATGATGTAGCCGAACCCGCTAATTACGATTTAGAAACAGGTCAAATCAACTCCCATTCTATCGGGCCACGCACAAGAACAGTCTATATCAGACAAGCGCGACTATCCGACAAAAAAGGTGATGAAAATGAAGGATACTCTAAGCAGGAGCAGCCTGGAAAATTCGCGCCGTGTGCCGTTTGCGACAAGACGGCACGTTTCGGGCGGAGCTATGTACAGGACCACCAGACAAAAGGTGACCAGCCTTTTCAAGCTCTGATTACCCGTCAAATCCAAATTCAGCCTCCGGGGCCTCAAGAAGCTACACGTTTTGCCCCTTTGCGAGGACGAAAGGTTCTTGCTTTTTCAGACTCCCGTCAGGTCGCGGCACGACTTGCGCCAAATGTACAAATGTACTCGGAACGAGATTCATTGCGACCACTAATCATCGCCGGGTTCAAATGGCTACAGAAACAAGAGCATCTCCGCCCCTACCTGAATATGAACGATCTGTATCTTGGAGTATTGCTCTCTTCAAAACAGCTAAACGTGCGCCTGCGGCCTGAACTTCACACTCACGAGAGTTTTGAGGCCGAAGAAATCGTTGAAAAAGCTACAAGCAATAATGAACTCAACGACCCCATTAAGCTCTTTAATCTCCTATTGAGCCTACGATCAAAACAGCCGCCAGAGTCTTTGCTAAATAGCATGCTAACAACACTATCCGACAGATTTTACGGAATGGAACCACTTGCTCTCGCAACCCTTTGCGAGAGTGAAAATAATCGACAAGAGATAATCAAGTTGCCTCCTATTCCAAGTATTGCCGTGAGTGATGAGGAAAAACTCTCGCTTGCCCGTTTCTGGATGAGATGTTGGACGGGCTTTGGCCTGACACATTCTCCGGGAACCTGGATTGATAGGCGGGCCTGTGACGGGTACCAAATCCGGTCAAGGAACCCAAAATCTAAAATAGACGCGATCAATGCTGTGATTACAGAAGAAATGGATCGAAAGATTTTTTGGAATCAATGGCATCCGGCATTACTATCCAAGTTCACAAATTCAAAAGAAGGAGAAAAACGCTATCTGAACGGTAGCGAACTTTCTCTTCAATTCGATGGTGATTGGATACATTGCGCAAGTTGCAAGTCCGTGCACCGTCCAATCCCCAAGTTCGACCGTTGTCTTGATTGCAGAAGTTCCAATATCAATTCACTAAATCCCGACACCGATGCGGTATTTCTTTCTCGCAAAGGATTTTACAGGAAGCCTGTCACCGAAGCACTCGAAGACCCGCCGCGTCAACCTATGGCACTGATCGCTGCCGAACACACAGCACAACTCAACGCACCTCAAAACGAGGACGTCTTTTCTAAAGCAGAGGAAAACGAGCTTCTATTCCAGGATATAGCCATTACTGGCTGTGGAACAAGTAACAGATCTACCGCTATTGACATCCTGTCCAGTACGACTACCATGGAAGTAGGTATCGACCTTGGTGCTCTTTCCGGCGTAGCTCTTAGGAACATGCCCCCCGGACGAGCTAACTACCAACAGCGTGCGGGCCGTGCGGGCCGCCGTGGTAATGCCGTAGCAACGGTTGTTGCGTTCGGCAGCGCAGACAACCACGACGAGCATTATTTTTCCCGACCCGATGATATGATCCGAGGTAAAGTCATCGACCCGAAACTGACGCTCGATAACCCGGAGATCGCGCGGCGCCATATCCGTGCTTTTCTTCTACAGAATTACCACCAAGACCGTCTACCAAATATCAACTTAGAGAACTATCCCCAGGACCTATTCTCAGTGCTTGGCAGCGTATCAGCCTTCCGTCAAAGGGATTCTGTCCTTAACCGTGATGACTTTGCAGATTGGCTTTCGGAAAAAGAAAATAATCTGCGTGCGCGTATCGAAACTTGGCTACCGACAGAATTATCCAAAGCCTACAAGTTAGGACTTTTAAACGGGTTCGTAGTTGACTGCTTAATGGCAGTCGATGAAGCTATCGCATCGGATGTAGTGACTGAAGAAAACGAAGAGTTCGATCTACGCGATGAAGAAGCACTTGAAAAAGGGGAAGATCTACCTCAACAAGCTTCGCGACCGAACAAATTGCTCGATAGGCTTCTATACTGCGGAAAATTACCGCGTTACGCATTCCCGACTGACGTTGCAACATTCCACGTATTTGATAAAGACCGCTCATCGCCTTACCGGCACATTTTGAGGTTTGCACCCTCGCAAGGCCTACCAATAGCGCTTTCGCAATATGCTCCGGACAAACAAGTTTGGATTTCAGGCAAGTGCTATACTTCAGGTGCGATCTACTCGGTCATGAAAGATGATCGCTTTAATGCATGGAAAGCTAGAAGACTTTATAAGGAATGCTCAGAATGCGGCTATGCCAGAACTTTCGAACAGGGGGAAGTAATTCAACATGAAACGACGGACTGCCCCGCATGCGGCAAAGAAGAAAGCTTTGGGCCAGCACGCTACTGGATGCGTCCCCCCGGATTCGCGCATCCTGTATTCGAGGAAGAGGTTACTTCGCCAGACGATATTCCTGAGACGAGTTACGCGACACGCGCAAAACTTACGATGGGGACTCCTGGTGATAGTGATGGATGGTTTCATACGAATGACCGTATCCGTAGCCTGAGTAGGAGGGAACATCTGCTTGTTTCCAACACAGGCCCACAGGACGAAGGTTACACCTATTGCGTGAAATGCGGGCGAATTGAAGCAAACACCTCACCCTCTCCGAGTCTTTCCGGGCCTCATCACAAGCCGTTCCCAGAAGAGGACAACCAGCAAATGTGCGATGGGATCTACCCTGCGCGCCATCTTGTTCTCGGCACAGATTTTATTACTGATATCGCGCTATTTTCTATGCGGGTAGAAAAACCCATCGAACTCATGCCTGCCTATTACTCAACACAAGTCGCATTGAGGACCGTGAGTGAAGCACTCGCAAAAGCGGCTTGCCAATTACTTGAGATCGATTCGGGAGAACTATTAGCGGAGTTCCGCACAGCCCTTACGACCAATGGAAAATCCGGTAAGGAAATCGAAATCTTCCTGTATGACACACTTCCCGGCGGTGCCGGCTTTGCACCCCAAATCGCTTGTCGTGGTCTTGAACTTTTCGAACGAGCGCTATATTTGCTGAAAAATTGCCCCGAGGAATGCGATGGGTCATGCTACAGATGCCTACGTAGCTTTAAAAATAGACTTGATCATCGACTTCTTGACAGACATGTCGGCGTCGAACTCCTAGAATATCTTCTGTCCGGAGAACCTCCTGGCTTTAATGAGCAAAGGCTGAAGAGATCGACGACATTGCTTCTCAATGATCTTAAACGCCGCTCCGAAAATGAATTCACTTTCGAAGCCTGTACCAAAGTTTCTTATGGTTCAGGAAAAATCATCGAAGTCCCAATCCTGGTCATGGCTGGCAGAAAAAGAATTGTTATCGCTTTATCAGGACCGTTAACGAGTGGCCATCCTGCTGACCCCCAGGTCCGCGACTTGCGCAATGACTTGCGCAATATCAGCACAGATTATCATGTTATTGTCGTAAATGAGCTTGAAGTCCGTGGAAACCTTCCTGCCGTCAGCAGATACGTACTTGAAAAATTAAGGGAATGATGCGCCAATGTCAACAGCATATCGCTTCTCACAACATATTCATAGAGAGATGGGAAAATTCCTGTAATTAACAATTCCTAATACAAATGTTGTAGCCAAGCGATTCGACAAACAATGACTTTATTGCAAAACATATAATTCCATGATCTGATGCTTCTTAAGCAGATTCATTTCTGCCCTCCAAATCCTATATTTCATATTTCCCTGCATCGGATGTAGTTAGCAGTAATTATATTCCTGAGTACATTAGATTAAACATAACAGCACATGTCACTGTGGAACACTATTCTCTCCACTCCGCAACATCAGGATTTTCGATACAACATTGCTTCAATTTTTTAGAGTATTCCGTATAAGGGTTTTTAAGTGTAATAATCAGGGTATCAATTGCTCGAGTCAGAGGAATAAGGCTCCACAAGTAAACAAAACGATTCCGCAACTCGTCTGATGATTCTTGAAATAGTTCTGGCTCGACGGAGCGGTTTCTCTCAAGCTGTTCTTCTTCATCAAACGTCGATGTTTTATATCTGACAAATTCGTCCAATGCTATGCACACGGTGACCCATGATTCCAATCCCCGACAAGAATCATATTGAAGGATTCTGTGCTGACTTACATTTGTGGGGTAAGATGATCGTAAATCTTTGCGTGTTCCATCCCACACTGAAAAGCCCGCATTTTCAAATTCTTCGGTCAATTTAAACTGATGGTCGTCTCCGATGCGAACGACATAAGAAGGGGGAACAAGAAACATCATTTCATAAGCCTTGTTTCCAGATGCAATGCATCGGTCATACTCAGCACGGAATGCCTCATATTCTATATCATGGGCAAAAACTATAACTTTTCCGCCCACAAGGTCTTCAGAGGGCTCTAGTTGCCAATTCAGACCGAACAACTGTGCATACGAGTTTACGAATTGCACAAGGTTTTTTCTTTGTCGCAATGATCGCTGCTCTGGTCTTTTCTGAAAAGCTTGAATATTCCTTGTCCAATTGCAAGGGCGATGGGAGCGAATAAGTTGATCGCGTCCATCGGCTATGATTATCTTTTCTGAACCAAATAGGCTGAACAGTACTGTGCGTTCGTCATCGTCCCAATCCTGTGCTTCATCAATGAGGAGAATATCCCAAGCGACTTCGTCATGTCGCGACAACATTAATGCCTGAATATCGGATTTCTGTATAAGCCCTTCTTTGATATACTCTAGAAGAGCATTTAAGTACTCACGGTAAGAAAGTATGAAATCCTTAATTCCTCGTCTATTTCGCAAATGTTCAGCTCCTGACTCTCCTTCAAGGGTAATTCCAAAACCGAGCATGAGTTCATAAAAAAACTTATACATCGACTGAATGCTTACAGTATAGGAATCAATCCCGTCGGGTATTCCAGACAACGCAAGAGTGCGCATGATATCACTGACCAAAGCAAGATTGTAGGTTAAAATTAGGCATCTTTTTCCATGATTTCTTGCTAAATCACATGCAATACGCAAAAGTTTGATGGTCTTTCCAGTGCCAGCGCGACCTGAAACGACCACGAGTTGCTTGCCGATAGCATCAGCATATTTGCTATCTTCAAAGTCAAGCAATCTCCGCGTAATGGTTTCTAGTTTATTTCGCGACATGTCCCCGACTGCTTGTCTTTGCACAGTAAACAAGCCTAATGCACGATCAAAGTCCTCATCTCCAATAGTTGTATTGCGATTCATACTTCTGAAAGTAGCATAGTCTTTGCCTTCCAACTGCATCGGTGGTCGTTGTATGCATGCAAGTTGAAACAACCACTTGAGGTTTAAATTTGAGGGAAGATAGTTGTTATATGGTAACCTCGTTTGAGAACTAGCTGTCAGGGACTTAAGCATTTCAGCATCTAAACTCGTAAGCCATATAAAATTGCAAATAAAGGGAGCTTTGCCTGTGTGGGCCTCAAGAAAGGATTTTAACGCATATTTCTGGCGTTCACTCTGTGTTGTAACATCATGCAGTTTGTCATTATATCGAACACACAAAGTCTGTCCGTCTAAAACTACATCGCGCGGAGAGTGGCTCTTAGTTTCAATGCAAAAGCAAAAATTGTTGATAAATACACGGCGTTTTTTGAATTCTTTAGCGTCATTGTGTGTACAACAGTTGACATCGAGAAAGAACTTGTCAACCGTGCCAAATACAATGATATCCACATCTTTCGTCGCTTGCCCAAATAAAGTCGCATTAGCGACAATAAGTATTCGCCCAGTCAAATTCGAGTAAAGCTGCTTTTCGAATATTTGCTGGAGTCGTCGAGCATCGAGATATTCTTGCGTATTCTTCGGACCTTTAAGGGTAATATCAACAGCCATATGTTTCTGTATCCTTAATTAAGGAGAGCCTGAATGAGGAAACTAGTGTTGACTGGAGACTTGGGGGACGTAAGGAGATTTGGGACTAGGGGACGTTGTACTGTAAGCGCAAAAGTCCTCAAAAACGAAATAACTTACTTTCAACCACAAGCACTCACTGCCCACCGATAACATCCTTGTTTTCCTTGATCCACGATTCCAAAAATAACCCACTGATTACGGCTGCCGCATAGGAGGGAACGCATAAGTCTGAGGCGGGGCTTACATATTATATGTACGAAGGTTACTGCCGTAATACAAGGGGAAAAATACTTTGTGGGAGGAACCTAGGAATGATGTTCCGTAACTCGAATAACAGAAAAGGATGTGGCTGAAATCCAGGCGGGAATCAGGGAGCTAACGGCAAACTCAATCTCCGGCTTGACGCCCTCCGGTAAGACCTTTGATAACTGAATCACTCCATAGAAACTGAGCCATAAACTACCCTCAGTCACCTGCGTCCCGCAGATTCCTGCGAAGCAGTATTGAGGTTTGGAAAACAACACGAGTTGAAATAATGTGATTGTTATGTACTATCTAAGCGGCTCTCTCCATTGATAAACGTTACCCTGCATAAAAGTCACTTCCCCACCATTCTGGTAATACCAGTGCGCAATTTGGCCACCGTCTACTCGATGTGGCTCACCAAGTATTTTTTGCACAGCACTGTAATCCATACCTGTGGTTAGCAATCTCCAATTCATCACTGATTTCCAGCCCTCGCCCGACGTTATGTGTTCATGGGACTTGCTCGGGTTACTAAGCAAAGATTCTAGCTTCGATAGCCGAAGCCGCATCTCCTGAACCTCTTTTTCAAGCCGGTCAATTCGATCAATATCCTTCGCATTCGCATTAATAGCGACTGATAATAATAGAAATCCAATGATGGTAATTGTTTTAATCATGATCTCCCTGTTATACACTTAATTTAGCCGCGGATGAGCAGCAGTCCAGAGAAGAACCTTGGGGACGCTCCTGAATTCATCAACTTACGTGAATTCTGAAAGACGAAACGCAATTGGCTATTACAAACAGTGAAAAGCGCCACCAGAATCTTGGTTGAGGGCTTAACTCACCGAGATATGATCAGGCTCCTTCGTCGCGTCCTCGATCACCTTCAATCCGCAAAACACTTCAAAATCGCCTACGTGTTTCGGGCCGATCACTTTGTTCGTGAATTTAGCCCTGATCTTCTTCATGAGATCAGGATGAACCGTCACGTGTGTCGGATTGCTGACGGTTTTGAACCCCACTAAAACAGCAGCCAATATTTTTTCAGAGAAATAATCCCCCCCAACCTCATACTTCTGTACCATCTACCTTCCTTTTTTTTGACAAATATAGCCATTTCACGGCCAAATCGGCCTCACGCTTTCAGCGGCAGCTTCGGCGTTACCTGATACAGCTCGGGGACAACCATTATATAACATCCTGAAAATACCTCTCCCCCCCACTATCGTTTATCTTTCATCCAGCTTGCTGCATCCTGATGGCCCAATGTCGCAGCTTTATTCATATCCTCAAGAGATTCTTTTTTCT
>Ga0326729_1000218_pt1 | contig 14883 bp, 8 predicted proteins | sample MHFSIPfraction_2_FD_207744 | JGI IMG/M metagenome (GOLD analysis project Ga0326729, IMG submission 207744) | Lab enriched peat soil microbial communities from Michigan Hollow, Ithaca, NY, United States - MHF6AY SIP fraction | ecosystem: Environmental > Terrestrial > Soil > Wetlands > Peat...
GACCGCGGCCGGTCCGGACGCGCGCCGGCGTCCGGCCGGTCGGGGGTGGGGCGCCGACGACGCACTACATCGGGCACGGGGATCGAGCCGCGACCACCCAGATCGGCACCGCGGACTCCCCGGCGCCCGTTGTCGTTCACCGGCCGTTCACGCTCACGAGTTACGAACCGGTCGTCGCCGACGCCATTGCGATCCTTAAAGATGAAACGGGGCTGGGGCCGCAACGGCCGGGTAAAGACGACGCGCCGGCCACCGTAATAGCGATAGGGGTAGTAGTAGGGATCGTCGAATACCACGATCCGGAAGCGCACGCAGGAATAATCGTACGGATTCCAATAGGAAAAGGTCGCGTAGCTGTGGCAGTCGTAGCACAGGAACCGTGGGTAGTCGTACTGTCGATCCACGTAATAGGGGGTGATGTCATAGTCCCAATCGTCGCTTCCCGAAACGATGCGCTCGGCCAGGTCGGTCAGCGCGACATAGGGGTCCCCACGCACGCGGCCGTCGGCGATCACCCGGTAGTCCCAGTGGTCTCCGCTCGTGATCGCGTCGAAGTCGAACGGGTCGGCCGACGCGACCGCGAAGATGTAGCCGACGCCGGGGTAGTCGTCGATCTCGAAGGCGTCATCGCCATGACCACCTTCAACCGCGAACTCGTGGCCGGCGCGCACGAAGTCATCGTCCCAGGGGTCTCGCGGGAACAGCACGCGCACCCGCCCATCGGTGTCGACCCGGAACAGCGCGACGTACGCATCGTGGTCGGCGCGCAGGAAGACGCGGGCGTCCTCCCCGGTATGGAACGGATCGTCGCCGCGGTTGGTCCAGACCTCCACGCGGGGGCGATCGAGAGTGGTGCCGGCGATGACCGGCATCGGAACAGAGCGGCCGCCGAGGGCGGTGAACAGCACGATGGTTGCGAGCATAGGTCCTCCGGGCCACCGGAAGGGCACGAGACATGCCATGTCAGTGTCCATCTTAAGTCGATATCTCATATGCAGTTACACAGCTGCTCATCGCCGCAATCGGGTCGTAATGTCCTCTACCACGGACACCCGACCGCCCCTACCTTCCGCGAGCCATGACCCCGAGAGAACGCCTGGACCTGCTCGATCCCACCGAAGTCGCGCGACTGGGCGGTGTGGAGATCGTCGCTGAGGGGGTCGTCGAGGGCTTTCTCTCGGGGCTGCATCGGTCCCCGTTCCGCGGATTCTCCGTCGAGTTCACCGAGCACCGTGCGTACCAGCCCGGCGATGAGCCGCGCTATCTCGACTGGCGGATTCTGGCCCGCTCCGACCGTCTCTTCGTGAAGCAGTTCGAGGAAGAGACGAACCTCCGCGCCATGATCCTGCTGGACGCGAGCCGGTCGATGTCGTGGCGCGGCGCTCCCGAGCGCCTGACGAAGCGGGAATACGCGCAGCGGCTGGCGGCAGCGTTGGGGCTGATTCTGTTGCGGCAGCGGGACGCCACCGGGCTCATCACGTTCGACGACGCGGTGCGGGACGTGGTCCCCCCACGCGTGAAGTCGGGACAGTGGCGGCGCCTGCTGCACGGCATCGTGGCGGTCCCGGAAGGGCGGGGGACCGCGGCCGAGCCCGCCCTGCGTCAGGTCACGTCGTTACTGGTGCGCCGGGGCCTGGTCGTGTTCATCTCCGACCTCCTGTTGGACCGCAGCCTCGCGCTCGTCGCGCTTCGTTTCCTGCGTCATCGCGGGCACCAGGTCGTCGTCCTGCACATCATGGATCCGGCGGAGCGCACCCTCACCGGGCCACCCGAGGTGCGATTCCGCGACCCGGAGTCCGATGAGAGCCTGGTCGTGCGGCCGCGAGAGCTGGCGCGGGCATATCGGGATGCCGTGCAGCACGAGATCGCGGCGTGGCGATCCGCGTGCCGCCGTCACGGCATCAGCTATCACGACGTAACGACCGACGAGCCGTTCGGCCGCGTGCTGCGCCGTCTCACGTGATCTTCCTGCATCCGCTGGCCCTGCTCGGCATCGCGGCCGCTGCGATCCCGGCGCTGCTGCACCTGTTCCAGCGCCGCGTCCCGCCGGAGGTCGAGTTTCCGCCGCTGCGCTACCTGAGTGAGGCCGAACGGCGCAGCGCCCGGCGGCTGCGCCTGCGCCACCTGCTGTTGCTGCTTCTGCGCACGGCGTTGATCGTGGTGGTCGTACTCGCGGCCGCGCGCCCGCTCGTCCCATCCCACCGGTCCGGCGCGGCCCACCCACCGACCGCGCTCGCGCTCGTCCTCGACAATTCGTTGTCGTCGGGTGCCGTGATGGGCGGGCAGGTGACGCTCGATCGCCTGAAGACGGCGGCGCGCGCGGTGCTGCGACAGGCAAGCCCCGACGACCGGCTGTGGCTGGTGCTGGCGGATGGGGTCGTCCGCGCCGATGGCCGTGAGGAGCTACTGTCCGCGTTGGAGAGCGCCACCGCCGAGGCCCGGCGGCTCGATCTCGTCGCCGCGGTACGAGCAGCCGCGCAGGTCGTAGGGGCCGATCCGGCGGTGGTACGCGAAGTCCTCGTGATCAGCGACCTTCAGGGAACGGCGCTGGAGAGCGACCGGGTCAGCCTCCCCGCCGGGGTGCGGGTGTTGGCGCTCGCGCCGCGCCCCTCGCCACCGAATCGCGGAATCGACGCGGCCCGGATTGCGTCGGGAGCGGCGGTCGTGACGGTGGGCGGCACGCCGGGCTCGGGAGAGGTCCCAGTCACGCTGCGCCTCCGCGGTCGAGACGTGGGTCGGGGCCTGGCGACGGCGGGCACGACGGTGACCCTGCCTGTGGGAGATCCGGGGCCGGGGTGGTGGGTCGGCGAGGTGGCCGTGGAGCCCGACGAGCTGCGCGCGGACGACCGGCGTCTCGTCGTATGGCATGCCGTGCCGCCAGCCCGGGTGGCGGTGGGTTCGGGAGCGGGCCCGTTCGTCAGTGCCGGGCTCGAGGTACTGCGGGCGGGGGGTCGAGTCGCCGACGGCGCCGGCGTGACGATCGCCGACCGGCCGGCGACCGGCGCGTCGGTCGTCCTCCCGCCGGCGGACCCCGCGCTCCTGGGTCAGGTGAACCGGGCGCTCGCCGCCCGAGGTGTCGGCTGGCGATTCGGACCGGCGGGGACTCCCGGTCTCATCAGCGGTGCGGGCATCGAGGGCGTCCCGGTGACGCGGCGTCAGCGTCTCGACGGGACGGACAGCGGGGCCGTGCTGGCGCGCGTCAACGGCGAGCCGTGGGTGGTCGCGGCCGGCGGGATCGTGCTGCTGGGGAGCCGACTCGACACGGCATGGACGGCACTGCCCACCACACCGGCCTTCGTACCGTTCCTCGATGGCCTCGTCAACCGCTTCGCGCGGGGAGAGACCGTCGTCGAAGAGCGAGAGGGTCCGGTTCGCGTCGCGTTCCGTACGGTCGGCGCCGACACCGTCGGGGCCATCGTGTACGGGCCGGATCCGCGGGAGTCCGATCTCACGCCCGCGGAGCCGAGTCGCATTCGCAGCGCACTCGGGGCGGAGCTGGTGGCGGATGACGGGTTTGCCGAAGCGGCGTTCGCCGGGCTGCGCCGTGCGGACATGAGCGGCCTCCTCCTGCTGGTCGCCTTGCTCCTGGCGCTCGCGGAGCTCGCGGCGGCGACGCTGGCGCGGTGATGTCGCTCGAGTTCCTGCTCGACCGACTGGACGACCTCCCGGCCACCCGCGCGCTGGCCGAGCACCTGCCGGGCGGGGGAGAACGGATGGCCGTCGGCGGGCTGCCGGGCTCGAGCCCCGCCGTGCTGGTCGCCGCGCTCGCCCGCCGTCTCCCGCAACGGCTGTTCGTCGTCATCGCGCCGGCTCCGGCCGATGGTGAGCGCTGGCTCGCCGATCTCCTGGCCCTGCGCACCGGTGGCGTGGTGCTCTACCCGCAGCGCGAAAGCCTCGGCGTGGACGAGCCCCACGTGGAGATCGCGGGTGAGCGGGTGGAGACCGTGGAATCGTTGTTGTCAGCGACGGCGCGCATCGTGGTGACGACCGCGCGGGCGAGCGCAGAGCGCACTGGGGTGCCGGCCGCGCTGGCGCGGGCGCGACTGGATCTCTCTCCCGGAGCCGGAGGCGGTGGGGGAGGCGCGTCGTTGACGTCCGTGATCGAGCGACTCACGACCATGGGATATGCCCGGACGCCGATGGTGACCGAAGTCGCCGAATTCAGCGTGCGAGGCGGGATCCTGGATGTGTATGGATACGGGATGGCCGGACCGGCACGCATCGAATGGTGGGGCGACGAGGTCGTTTCGCTGCGGTCGTTCGATCTGGACACACAGCGATCGGGCGAAGCCCTCGATCGCGTGACGGTGCTGCCGGTGCGGTCGGAGGCGGGGGTGCCGGACGGGGGCGATGTCGTGCGCACCTCGCTCCTCGAGCTGCTCCCGGCCGAGGCGTTGGTCGTGCTCGATCAGGAGAGCGCGATCGAGCACGAAGTGGATCGCGGCTGGAGCGAGGCGGCCCATCACGTCGAAGTCGCTCGGCGGATGGGGGCGGACGCGCCGCCGCGTGAGCAGCTCTTCGTGGCCCCAGCGGACTGGCGGGCGGCGATCGGCCGGTTCGGTCGTCTCGTACCGGGAGTCGTCGACACGGAACAGTGCTTTCCCCTGGCGCCTCCGGAAGCGATCGACCGCGATCTCAAACGGCTGCGTCAGGTCGTCGCGTCGCCTCCGCCGACGGTCATTCTGTGCGACAACGAGGGCCAGCGCGAGCGCCTCGAGGACCTGCTCGAGGACGGGCCCGGGGGAGCGACTCTCGTGGTCGGCGCGCTCGACGCCGGGTTCCTGATGCCGGCGCTGCGGGTGCTCACCGATCACGAAATCTTCCGCCGCGCCCGGCGCCTGCGGCGGCCGCGCCGCTACCGCAGCGCGACGGTGTCGGCGGCCGCACGCCCCCTCGCGCCGGGCGAATTCGTCGTGCATCTGGAGCACGGCATCGGGATCTTTCGAGGGCTGCAGACCATTCCCGTCGGCGAGGCCACGCTGGAAGTGGCGGTGGTCGAGTACGAGGGCGGCGACCGCCTCAACGTTCCACTCTACCGTCTGGATCAGCTCGAGCCCTACCGCGCCCCCGGTGGCGGAGATGGCGAAGCGCCGCCGCCGCGCCTGCACCGGCTCGGCGGCACGAGCTGGCAGCGGCAGCGGGACAAGACCCGCACCGCGATCCGGGCCATGACCCAGGAGCTGCTCGCGTTGTACGCGCGACGCGAGCTCTCGCCCGGATTCGCGTTCCCGCCCGATACGCCGTGGCAACGCGAGCTCGAATCCGCTTTTCTGTACGAGGACACCCCGGATCAGGTGCGCGCGACGGTCGAGGTCAAGCGCGACATGGAGCGGCCGCGGCCGATGGATCGCCTGCTGGTGGGCGACGTGGGGTACGGCAAGACGGAAGTCGCGCTGCGCGCCGCGTTCAAGGCCGTCCAGGCCGGGAAACAGGTGGCGGTGCTCGTGCCGACGACGATTCTGGCCGAGCAGCACGGCCGAACGTTCCGTGAGCGGCTGGCGGACTATCCCGTGCGTCTCGAGGTGCTGTCGCGGTTCCGCTCCCCGCGGGAGATCGTGGCCGCGCGCGCGCGGCTGGAGGACGGATCGCTCGATGTGGTGATCGGCACGCACCGGCTGCTGTCGCCCGACGTGACGTTCAAGGACCTCGGACTCGTGATCGTGGATGAGGAGCACCGGTTCGGCGTGCGGCACAAGGAACGTCTCAAGGCGCTGAAGCTCGCCGTGGACGTCCTCACTCTCACCGCGACGCCGATCCCGCGTACCCTGCACTTGTCCCTCGCGGGACTGCGGGACATGACCTTGCTCGAGACGCCGCCGAAAGACCGCTCACCGGTGCTCACGTTCGTCGAGCCATGGGACGACGGTTTGCTCGAAGAGGCGATGGCGCGGGAACTCGACCGGGGCGGGCAGGTGTATTTCGTCCACAACCGCATCGAGACGATCGACACGATCGCCGCGCGGGTGCGGGTGCTGGCGCCGCGCGCGCGGGTGGCCGTGGCCCATGGACAAATGAAAGAGGCGGACCTGGACCGCGTCATGGGCCGGTTCGTGGTGGGCGAAGTGGACGTGCTGGTGTCCACGATGATCGTCGAATCGGGGCTGGATGTCCCGAACGCGAACACCATGATCGTCGATCGCGCGGATCGGTTCGGGCTGGCGCAGCTGTACCAGCTGCGCGGGCGGGTGGGCCGGAGTCATCGCCGCGCGTCGTGCTATCTGCTGGTTCCGGACCTCACCGACCCGGACGCGGAGGAGCGACTGGCGGTGCTCGAGCATCACACCGATCTCGGGTCCGGTTATCGGATCGCGTTGCGCGATCTCGAGCTCCGCGGCGCGGGCAATCTGCTCGGCGCCGAGCAGTCGGGTCAGGTGCAGGCGGTCGGCTTCGATACGTATCTGCGATGGCTCGAAGACGAAGTGCGTGCGCTGAAGGGGGAGGAGGGTGCGGGGAGCGGTACACTGCCCGCTCCGGAGGTTGTCTTCGACCAACCGGCGCACTTGCCGGACGACTATGTGTCCGATCACGCATCGAAGCTGGACGTGTACCGGCGACTGGCGCGGGCGGAGCGGCCTGGCGAGATTCCAGCGGTTCGCGAGGAGCTGCGCGATCGCTTCGGGCCGCTGCCTCCGGAAGCGGAGCGTTTGTTGCTCGTGACGGAACTCCGCGCGCTTGGCGCCCGGGCGGGATTGGAGACGATCCTGGTGCGGGGCGACGAGGCGCGGCTCACGTTTCGACGGGACGCCCGCCCGCGGATGGCGGGGCTGACGGCAGCACTCGATGCGGTGCAGTTCGCCGCCGACGTCCGCCGCACCGTCCCCCTCTCGCTGCGGCTGCGCCGGCTCGGGGGCGAGATGATCGGCCCCGGCCTGGTCCGGGCCCTCACGGTGGTTTCGGCCGAACCCTGACGGGAAGAGGAGTCACTGCATGCGTCGACTGGCGTCCGTGATGGTCGTAGTGGCTGTGGCGGGATGCTCCGTGCTCCGGGATGCATTTTCCGCGCACCCCGAGGGGGCTGCGCAGGCGGCCGGACAGACGCTGAGCGTCGAGCGGCTGGCGGAAATCGCTTCGCGCGTCAAAGGCATGCCGCTGCAGCCGACCAGCCTGAGGCAACTCGCCGCCACTTACGTGAATTTCACGCTGTTCGCCATGGCCATGGCCGACGGGGAGTCGCTGACCGACACGTCCGTCGTGGCGCGGGCGATGTGGCCGGTCGTGTCGCAGCTGAAGTTCTATCATTTTCATGACCGGCTGACCGCGAGCCGCCAGCCGACCGATCGTCAGGTCGATTCGCTCTACACCGCCGGCGACCTGCGCGCGTTCCAGCATCTGCTGATCGCCGTCCCGCAGAGCGCCGCGCCACCGGTGATCCAGCAAAAGCAGGCGCAGGTCAACGCCCTGTGGCGCCAGCTCGTCACGACCGGCGGCGCGAATTTCGCCGCGGTGGCCCGACGCAGCTCGGAGGACCCGGGCTCGAAGGCCTCGGGCGGGATGCTGGGCGTCAGTCCCCGCGGCCGGTTCGTGTCGCAGTTCGAGGATGCCGCCTGGCAGCTCGCCCCGGGGGCGATGTCGGGTGTGGTCCGGACGCCGTTCGGCTTCCATATCATCCGCCGCCCGCCGCTCGCGGAGATCCGGGACAGCTTCGCCGACGGGGTTCGCGCCATCCTCATGGCGCAGTTCGATTCCTCGTATCTCGCCGATCTCTCGAAGCAACGGGAGATCCACGTCTCCGGCGGAGCCGGGGAAGCGATCCGGGCGACCCTGGAGGATCTGGATGGGGCGGAGCGCAGCAATCAGCGCCTGGCCACCTATCGGGGTGGCGACTTCAAGATGAAGGACTTCGTCCGCTGGGTATACGCGATCAACCCCCAGTACCTCCAGGCCCTGCATACCGCGAACGACTCCGAAATCGGCTCACTGGTGGAGCAGCTGGTCGAGCGGGAGCTGGCGTTGCGGCAGGCGGACTCGGCCAAGGTGCAGCTCAGCGATTCGGAGTGGACGACCGTGCGGGCGGAATGGGATTCCACCCTCGGGATCCTGGGGACGCTGCTGAATTTCACGCCCGCGATGCTGCGCGATTCGGCGAGCACCAAGGAAGGGCGGGAGCAGTTCATGATGGCGCGGGTGAACGACTATTTCGACCGCCTCGTATCCGGCCAGGCCCGGTTCTTCCCGGTGCCGCCGTTGCTCGCCCAGTGGCTGCGTGATCGCGCTCGCTGGTCCATCGATGCCGCCGGTGTCCAGCGTGCGTCGGAACGTGCGGTGGCACTGCGCGCGAGCGCCGACTCCCTCGCCCCGCCCGGCTCCGGAGCTCCGAGTGCGGGCGTCCGACCGGCGCCCGGACCGCCTCCGGTCCAAGGCGTGCCGGACTCGGTGCTGCAACGTCCACCGTCGCGGCGGGTCGTGCAGTGATGTCGACCGGCCGACGTCTGGCGCTCGCGCTGACGCTCGGCGCGATCGCGGCCCCGGGCGTCCGCGCGCAGGCGCCGGCCACGGTCGACCGGATCGTGGCGATCGTCGGGAGCACGCCGATTCTCGCGTCGCAGCTGGAGGAGGAGCTGGCGCAGGCCCAGGCGTCCGGCCAGACGCTGCCGCAGGATTCCGCCTCCCGCGCCGCGCTGAAGCGCCGCATCCTGACCACGCTGATCGAGACCGAGCTGCTGGTGCAGCAGGCCGAGCACGATACGACGGTGAAGGTCTCGGAGCAGGAGGTGCAGGACGCGGTGGAGCAGACGGTGCGGAACGTCCGCAGCCGGTTCGCCTCCGAAGTGGAGTTTCAGCAGCAGCTGCGTCTGGCGGCGTTCGGCGGCGTCGAGGAGTGGCGCCGCTGGCTCACGGAGAACCAGCGACGCGAGATCATGCGGACGCGGCTGTTGGAGAACCTGCGCCAGAAGGAAAAGATCAAGCCGATCCAGCCGACGGAGGCGCAGATGCGCGCCTACTGGGACGAGAACAGGGGCCAAGCGCAGCGGCGGCCGGCGAATGTCTCCTTCCGCCAGATTGTCATCCTGCCGCGACCCGATTCGGCGGCGCGCGCCCGGGGCCTGGCAACGGCGGAATCGCTGCTGGTCCTGCTGCGCGGCGGCGCCGACTTCGCGGCAATCGCGCGGCGACTGTCGGCCGACACCGCCACGCGGGACTCAGGCGGCTCGCTCGGGTGGTTCCGCCGCGGCACCATGGTCAAGGCGTTCGAAGAAACCGTCTTCCGGCTCAAGCCCGGTGAGATCTCCGACGTCGTCGAGACCGACTTCGGCTACCACATCATTCAGGTGCAACGGGTGCAGCCCGCCGAAGTGCTGGCGCGCCACATCCTGATCCAACCGGAGATTTCGGCGGCGCAGATCGAAGTCGCGCGGCGGCTCGCCGACTCGGTGCGGGCGGCGCTCGCGCGCGGCGCGTCGTTCGATTCGCTGGCCCTTCGCTATGGCGACGAGAACATCCCTAAGCTCGCGGAGGCCGTCGCCCTGACGCAGCTCGGGCCCGAATACCAATCGCTCTTCGCCGCCGACAGCACGCTCGGGCTCAAACCGGTGATCGAGCTGGGCGCCACCACCAGCCGGCCGCAGTTCGTCGTGCTGGAGGTGACGGCCCGGCAACCCGAAGGCGAGCTGAGTTTCGACGACGTGAAGGACCAGATTCGCGGTCAGCTCTCGCAGGACCTCGGCGTCCGGCACTATCTCGATCGGCTCCGCCGCCAGACCTACATCGACGTCCGGCTCTGACCGTGGGCGCCCCGCGCCGCCCGCGTCTCGCCGTCACGCTCGGCGATCCGCGGGGGATCGGCCCGGAGGTGGTGGCGCGGGCACTCGGAGACGCGCCGCTGGCGGCGGACGTCATCCTCGTGGGTCCCGACGACCTGCTGAGCGGCATCGCGGTCCGGAGCCGGGTCGGCGTCGGCTCGTGGGGAGGGGGCAGCGGGGAGCGGGGAGACGACCCGAACCGGATGCGCGAAGCGGGACTGCTGTCGGTGCGGTCGATCGAGCGCGCGGTGTGGCTCGCCCGCGCCGGCGAGGTGGACGCGATCGTCACCGGGCCGGTGGAGAAGCGCGCCCTGCACCTCGCCGGCTACCCGGTTCCGGGCGTCACCGAGCTGCTGTCGCGTCTCACCGGCGACACACCGACCGCGATGATGCTCGCCGCAGGACCGCTGCGCGTCGTGCTGGTCACCACTCATATCCCGCTGCGGGAAGTGCCGCACCGCCTCACCACCGACGGCATCGTCGCGGTCGGCCGGCTGACTGCCGCAGCGCTCACGCGTTGGTGGGGACTCGCCAGCCCGAGACTCGCGCTGTGCGCCCTGAACCCGCACGCCGGTGAGGGCGGCCTGTTCGGCGACGAGGACGAGCGCATCCTTCGTCCCGCGGCGGAGCGGCTCGGCGCCGCGGGGCCGTTGCCGGCCGATACCGTGTTCGTCAAGGCGCTGCGCGGCGCGTTCGATGCGGTCCTCGCGCCCTATCACGACGTCGGGATGACGGCGGTCAAGGTGGCCGGGTTCGGCAAGGGCGTGAACGTCACCTTGGGGCTGCCGTTCCCGCGCACTTCACCCGATCACGGGACAGCGTTCGACATCGCGGGGCGAGGGGTGGCGGATCCGAGCAGCATGCGGACGGCGCTCGAGCTCGCGGTGCAGCTGGCCCAGCGCAACCGGCCGACGGACTGAGGGCGTTGTCCGCTCAGGAAGTGACGGGGCCGGTGCGCGGTCCTGTCACCCGCACCTTCCCGATTCTCCGGTTGTCCATTTCCACCACTTCCAGGGTCGCGCCGGCCAGCTCCACCCGATCTCCGACTTTGGGCAGGCGGCCGAGCGCGCCGAAGACGACTCCGCCAATGGTCGTATAGTTGGTGTCGTCGATCTGCAGCCCAAAGGCGCGGTTGACCTCGGCGACCTCGGTGCCGCCGGTGACGACCGACGCGGGCGTTGCCGCAGCACCGGCCGCCGTCGCACCCTCCGGGCGATCGTATTCATCGTAGATCTGTCCCACGATCTCCTCCAACAGATCTTCCATGGTGACGAGGCCGGCGGTGCCGCCGTATTCGTCCAGCACGATCGCCAGGTGCACCTTCTGGCGCTTCATGTCGGCCAGCACGTCTTCGACCTCGCGCGTGCCCGGAACCAGCAACGGGGGCCGCGCGATCGATTCGAGTGTGCCGCCTGCTCCTCCGCGGAGGGCGCGGAGGATGTCCTTGGCGTGTACGGTGCCGACGATGTCATCCAGGGAATCACGGTACACCGGGTAGCGGGAGCGTCCCGCGGCGGCGACGCGATCGGCCGCGTCCGCGATCGCGAGGGTGAACGGGAGCGCCACCATCTGCGTCCGGGGGGTCATGACGTCTCGGGCGTTCTTTTCGCTGAACTCGAACACGCCGGCGATCATCCGGGCGTCCTGCGTCCCCAGGCCGCCCGTCTGGCGGGTCTGTTCGACCAGCATCATGATCTCTTCGGGTGAGTGCACGCGCTCGCGCTCGCTCATCGGGCGCGCTCCGAACAGGCGCGTCAATCCGGTCGCCGAGTTGTTGAGCAGCCAGATGAAGGGATTCGTGATCGTCGTGAAGAGCGTCAGCGGGCGGGCGAGCCAGCGACCGAGGGCCTCGGGGTAGAGCAGGGCCAGCGACTTCGGGACCAGCTCCCCCAGCACGACGTGGAGATAGGTGATCAGGATGAACGCGAGCGAGACGGCGACGCCGTGCGTGGCGATGGCCGCGAGCGGGGCGGGCAACGCCGCGAACCAGTGGCCAATCGGCTCCGCCAGCGCGGGCTCGCCGATCCAGCCGAGCCCCAGGCTGGTGAGCGTGATGCCGAGCTGCGTGCCCGAGATGAAGCGGGTGATGTTCTGCATCACCGCGCGCGCCGCCATCGCGCGACGATCGCCGCGCCGGATCATCGCCTCGATGCGGGTGCGACGCGCCGCCACCAGCGAGAACTCCGCGGCCACGAAGAACGCGTTCGCCGCGACGAGGACGGCCACCGCGGCGAGGCGGAGCCCCAGGGAGTCGACCGCGGATGGAGGCATAAGGAGGGGAGGAAGGTAGCGGGGTGGAAGGTGACTTCAAGCCGACGCTCGGGTATGCTTGAGGCGGAGAGACGCGACCATGACCCAGACGCTGCCGCTCGACGTCCAGTGCGCGCACCGGGTACCGGAGCGGAGTGAGAGCGCCCGGCGCCTGGGGTGGGTGCTCGCCCTCACCGCCGTCGTGACGGTCGCCGAGGCGGTGGGTGGCTGGCTGGCGCATTCGCTCGCGCTGCTCGCGGACGCAGGCCACATGCTCGCCGACGTCGCGGCGTTGGCCCTCGCGCTGTTCGTGCTGCGCATGGCGCAGCGCCCGGCGACGCCGGAGCGGAGTTACGGCCTTGTGCGAATCGAGATTCTCGCCGCGCTGGTCAACGGCGCCGCGCTCATCGTCATCGCCCTGGGGATCGGCATCGAAGCCGTGCGCCGTCTCCAGGCGCCCCCCGAGATCCATGGTGGTCTGTTGCTCGGCGTGGCGAGCGTGGGACTCCTCGCCAACCTGGCCGGCGTGACCCTGCTGCACCGCGGTCACGATCATTCGTTGAACCAGCGCGGGGCGTACCTGCACGTCATGAGCGATCTGCTGGGCTCGGTGGGCGCGGTGATCGCCGGCCTCCTCGTGGTCACCACCGGCTGGCGGCTCGCCGATCCCATCGTGTCGCTCGCGATCGGCCTGCTGGTGCTGAGCGGCGCCTGGCGGCTCGTCCGGGAGAGCGCGGACGTGCTGCTCGAGGCGACGCCGGGCCACATCGCGCTCAGCGCGGTGCACGAGCGCCTCGCGAGCCTGCCGGGGGTCAGCTCGGTCCACGATCTCCACGTCTGGACCCTCACCAGCGGCGTCATCGCGATGAGCGGCCACCTGGTGGTCCGGAACCCCTCACACAATCAGCAGATCCTCGAGACCGCCCAGTCACGGATGGGGGAGCTGGGGATCCACCACGTCACCGTTCAGATGGAACGGGACGAAACGTGCGATTGACCTTGTATTTTTAGGACCCCCTCCCTATACTGCCGCCCTCGCACCGACACCGTTAGGACGTAGCTCCTTGCAGATCCGCAACATCGCCATCATCGCCCACGTCGATCACGGGAAGACCACCCTCGTGTCCCAGATGCTCCGGCAGGCCCGAGCGCTGCGACACGGAGCCACGGGTTTCCTCGATACCGGGATCGAGGCCGAGCGGGGCATCACGATTCTCTCGAAGAACACTGCCGTGCGTTGGCGTCGGGGCGATGACGAGTACAAGCTCAATATCGTGGACACGCCCGGGCACGCCGACTTCGGGGGCGAGGTGGAGCGCATCCTGCGGATGGTGGATGGCTTCCTGCTGCTCGTCGACGCGGCCGAGGGGCCGATGCCGCAGACGCGGTTCGTGGCCGGCAAGGCCCTGGCGCTGGGGCTCAAGCCGATCGTGGTGATCAACAAGATCGACCGGCAGGACGCGGAGCCGTTGCGGGTGCACGACGAGGTGCTGCAGCTGTTTCTCGATCTGGAAGCGACGGCGGAGCAGTTCAACTGCCCGTTTCTGTACGCGTCCAGCCGCCAAGGGATCGCCACGCCCGATCTCGCGGTGCCGGGGACGTCCCTGGTGCCGCTGTTCGAGACGATCCTCGCCACCGTGCCGGCGCCGTCGGGCGATCCCGATGGGCCGCTCCAGATGCTGATCTCGACGCTCGACTACTCGTCGTACCTGGGTCGCATCGGCATCGGGCGGATCGAGCGCGGCCGGATTCGCGTGGGAGAGACCGTGGCGCTGCTGCCCCTGGGGGAGCCGGGCCCGGTGGGGGACGGGACCTTCGAGCAGGCCCGGGTGGTGAAACTGTTCGGCTTCGAGGGGCTGGAGCGCGTCGAGCTCGAGGAGGCGGCTGCGGGCGAGATCGTCGCGCTCGCGGGGCTCGCCGGCGTGGAGATCGGCAAGACGGTAACGGCGCCCGATCACTTGGAGCGGCTGGCGGGGATCGCGGTGGAGGAGCCCACGATCTCGGTGGACTTTCGCGTGAACGACGCGCCGTTCGCCGGCCGGGAGGGGAAGTTCGTGACGGGGCGCCAGCTGCGCGATCGTCTCTATAAGGAATTGGAGCGCAACGTGGCGTTGCGCGTGGAGGACACGGGGGATCCCCAGACGTTCACCGTGTCGGGGCGGGGCGAGCTGCATCTGGGGATCCTGATGGAGACGATGCGGCGGGAGGGTTTCGAGTTCCAGGTGAGCCGGCCGCGCATCATTCCGCGGGAGGGCCCGAACGGGGAGCAGCTCGAGCCCTACGAGGAGCTGCTCATCGATTGCCCCGAGGGGTACCTCGGCGCCGTGATGGAAAAGCTGGGGCCGCGGCGGGCCACGCTGAAGGACATGCGGAACCCGGGGGTCGGCTCGGTGCGCCTGCGGTTCGCCATCCCGGCGCGCGGGCTCCTGGGCTACCGGTCCGAGTTCTTGACGGACACGCGGGGAACCGGGACTATGCATCACCGTTTCTTCGAATACGGTCCGTGGGCCGGTCCGCTCTCGGGGCGGAGCCGGGGGGTGATGGTGGCCGACCGGGAAGGGGTGGCGGTGGCGTACGCGCTCTTCAATTTGCAGGAGCGGGGCACCATGTTTGTGAAGCCGGGGGATCCGGTGTACGAAGGGATGATCGTCGCCGAGCACGTCCGCCCCGGGGACCTGGATGTGAACGCGACGAAGGAGAAGAAGCTGACGAACATGCGCACCACCGCCTCGGACGAGATGGTGATCCTGGAGCCGCCGCGCCAGATCACACTCGAATTGGCGCTGGAGTACATTGAGGACGACGAGCTGATCGAAGTGACGCCGTTGTCGGTGCGGCTCCGCAAGCGGGAGCTCGAGGCCACGGCGCGACGCAAAGCCGCCCGCTCGTTGCG
>Ga0326729_1000219_pt1 | contig 14868 bp, 15 predicted proteins | sample MHFSIPfraction_2_FD_207744 | JGI IMG/M metagenome (GOLD analysis project Ga0326729, IMG submission 207744) | Lab enriched peat soil microbial communities from Michigan Hollow, Ithaca, NY, United States - MHF6AY SIP fraction | ecosystem: Environmental > Terrestrial > Soil > Wetlands > Peat...
ACGATCATCACGCTTGCCGAAGCCGGCGACAACATCGTATCGGCGAACAACCTCTACGGCGGCACCTACACCCAGTTCGATTCGATCCTGCCGAAGCTGGGAATCGATGTGACCTTCGTGGACCCGAAGGATCCGTCCAACTTCGAACGGGCCATCAACGACAAGACCAGGGCGCTGTACATCGAAACCATCGGCAATCCGGTGCTCGACTACACCGACGTTCGGGCGATCGCCGAAGTGGCGCACCGCAACGGCCTGCCGCTGATCGTCGATGCGACCTTCACCACCCCGTACCTGCTCAGGACGATCGAACTCGGCGCCGACATCGTGATCAACTCCCTGACCAAGTGGATAGGCGGCCACGGCGCGGGCATCGGCGGAATCATCACCGACGCCGGCCGATTCGACTGGAAAGCCGGGCGCCATCCCCTCTTCACCGAGCCCGACAGCAACTATCACGGGCTTCGCTGGGCGATCGACCTGCCCGAGCCGCTTGCACCGATCGCCTTTGCGCTACGGGTCCGGACGGTGCCGCTCCGCAACCTCGGCGCCTGCATCTCTCCGGACAACTCATGGATCTTCATCCAGGGCCTCGAAACCCTGCCGGTTCGAATGCTCCGTCACTGCGAGAACGCGCAAAGGGTGGCAGAGTACCTCGCGAAGCATCCAAAGGTCACCTGGGTCCGATACCCCGGGCTGAAAGATGATCCGTCATACGCATTGGCGTCACGCGATCTGCAGAACGGCTTCGGCGGCATGGTGGTCTTCGGTGTGAAAGGGGGGTACGACGCAGCCGTGAAGATCATCGACTCGATCCGCCTCTTCTCGCACCTGGCCAACGTGGGCGACGCCAAGAGCCTCATCCTGCACCCTGCCAGCACCTCGCACAGCCAGATGTCGGAAGAGCAGCGCGTCGAAAGCGGCCTGTCGTCAGACCTCGTCCGCCTTTCGGTGGGCCTTGAGCATCCGGACGACCTGATCGGAGCCCTCGAAGAGGCGCTTGCGGGAGTATGAGCAAAGACCCTCTGTAAACTGGATACTGATGAATGACATGAATCCGAAAGGTACGATCCTCATTGCCGACACGCAGTTCCTCACGACCGAGGCGCTCAAGTCGATCCTCACCGCCGAAGGCTACCGGGTGTCGACGGTCTCTGACCGAGCCGAACTGCTGGAGTACCTGCAGCAGCAGGAGGCGTCGGTTATCATCACGGATTATCTCCTGTTCGACTTCAGGTCGATCAACGATATCAGGGAGCTGGGAGCCCAGTATCCGGGCTCCCCAGTGCTCTTGCTGACCAACACGGTGAACCAGATGCAGATCAAGGAGCTGAACAACGCCGGCATCAGGAACATCGCACTCAAAAGCGACGACAGGATCGAGCTGCTCCAGGCGGTGAAATCGGCGATCAAGGGCAAAAAGGCCTATTCGGGCAGCGTGCTCGACATCCTGCTCAAACAGGATGGTCCCGCGGAAGACGCCTGCCTGTTGACCACGTCGGAAATAGAGATCGTACGCCTGATCTCGACCGGTCTGACCACCAAGGAGATCGCCACGAGGAAGCATGTCAGCTTCCACACCGTCACGACCCATCGCAAGAACATCTTCCGCAAGCTCGGCGTTTCGAGCAGCCCGGAGCTGATGATGTTCGCCATCAAGGCGGGGCTGATCGACAACATCGAATACCACATCTGACTTCGTCTCCCATACCCTGTTTGCGGTAGAGAAAATACCGGAACAGCGGGATTTCAGGAGCAGGCACCGATAGCGATCTTTCAGGTAATTGGCAACCAAACACCAAACCACCTGAACCATGGCACGCATCGCGAAAAAACTCACCGACCTGATCGGCAACACCCCACTGCTCGAGCTTGAGAACTTCGGGCGCGACCAGCAGGCGCTCGGCACCATCGTCGCAAAGCTCGAATACTTCAACCCCGGCGGAAGCGTCAAGGACCGCATCGGATTCTCCATGATCGAGGCCGCCGAAAAAGCGGGCCTGATCGACGCCGACACGGTGATCATCGAACCCACCAGCGGCAACACCGGCATCGCATTGGCCTACATCGCCGCGGCCAAGGGCTACCGGCTGATACTGACCATGCCGGAGACCATGAGCATCGAACGCCGCAACCTGCTCAAGGCGCTCGGCGCCGAGCTGGTGCTGACCCCCGGACCGGAAGGCATGGGCGGCGCGATCCGCAAGGCCGACGAACTGAAGGAAGAGCTGCCGAACGCCTTCGTGCCGCAGCAGTTCAAAAACCCGGCCAACCCCGATATCCACCGCAGGACAACCGCGGAAGAGATCTGGCGCGACACGGACGGCAAGGTGGACATCTTCGTCTCCGGCATCGGCACCGGCGGCACGATCACGGGTGTCGGCGAGGTGCTCAAGGAGCGCAATCCCGACGTAAAGATCGTGGCGGTCGAGCCGGTCGATTCGCCGGTGATCTCCGGCGGCAAGCCCGGTCCCCACAAAATCCAGGGTATCGGCGCCGGGTTCATTCCCGACATCCTCAACACCGGGGTCATCGACGAGATCGTCACCGTCAGCAACGAGAACGCCTTCCGCACGGGCCAGGACCTGGCACGCACCGAGGGGCTGATCGTGGGTATCTCGTCGGGAGCTGCTGTATGGGCCGCCCTCCAGCTGGCAAAGAGGCCGGAGAACGAAGGCAAGCGCATCGTCGTGATCCTTCCCGACACCGGCGAGCGCTACCTGTCGACCCTCCTCTACCAGTTCGAGAAGGAACAGGTCGCCATCTGAGGGTTCATCCGCCAACCGCAGCATCAGGAATACGCACATGAAGCAGAAAGCTGAAATCACGACAGACACCATGGCAACGGAATCGCTCCGGAAGCTTCCGGAGCCTCCATCACCGACAGACCGTTGCCATGCGCGGCTCTTGCTGATGCGCCTGTTCGCCCACTTCGTCCCCGGTGCCGGGCACTGCCAGTCGCTCAGCACCGAGGAGGAGATCATCGAGTGCATGGCGAAGCGTCACCCGTACCTGTTCATAACCTGAGCCGAAAAAGCACCATGGACATCATCAGACACTCGCCCGGGTGGTTCGATCACCTGAGAGGCTGTCGGTCCCGCACCGACGACACCATCAATCACGGCATGTGCGCATGAGGCAATACCGCCTTTATGCCGCCGGCTCCTGTGAACTCCAGTGAACCGGCTTTTTTTTTGAATGAACAACCATCGACAACCGAACCAGCACCTACCATGAAACCTTTTCTTTTGAATACAACCCGGCTGACCGCAGGAATAGCGCTTTTCTCGACGCTCCTGGGTACCGCCGCCCAGGCGGCCGCACCGTCGAACGCGACGCTGCTCAACGTCTCCTACGACCCGACCAGGGAGCTCTACCAGAGCGAAAACACGGCCTTCGCCAGCTACTGGAAGCAGAAAACCGGCCAGGCGGTGACGATCAACCAGTCGCACGGCGGCTCGGGCAAGCAGGCCCGCGCGGTGATCGACGGCCTCGAGGCCGACGTCGTCACCCTGGCGCTCGCCTACGACATCGACGCCATCGCTGACAGCAAGCTCCTGGCGACCAACTGGCAGCAGCGTCTCCCCCAGAACAGCACGCCCTACACCTCCACGATCGTCTTCGTGGTCCGCAAAGGCAACCCGAAAGGCATCAGGAACTGGGACGACCTGGTCAAGCCGGGCATCTCGGTCATCACCCCGAACCCCAAGACCTCGGGCGGCGCTCGCTGGAACTACCTGGCCGCATGGGGGTACAAGCAGAAGCAGACCGGCTCGGCCGAGCAGGCCAAAACCTTCGTCAAGGCGCTCTACAAGAACGTGCCCGTACTTGACACCGGTGCCCGTGGATCGACGCTCACCTTCACCCAGCGCGGCCTCGGAGACGTCCTGATCGCCTGGGAGAACGAGGCGCACCTGATCCTGAAGGAGTTCGGCGCCGACAAATTCGAGATCGTGGCGCCGCCGGTCAGCATCCTGGCGGAACCACCGGTGGCTGTAGTCGACAGGAACGTCGACAAACACGGCACCAGGAAGGTTGCGGAAGCGTACCTGAACTTCCTGTACACGCCACAGGCGCAGGATATCATCGCACAGAACGCCTACAGGCCGAGGAGCATCGCAGCCGCGAAGAAATATGCGTCACAGTTCCCGGCGATCAAGCTCTTCACCGTGAAGGATCTGTTCGGGACCTGGCGGCAGGCACAGAAGACGCACTTCAGCGACGGCGGCACGTTCGACAAGATCTACACGCCCTGATACACCACACTTCACCCTGAACCACAGGCGGAAACGGGACCGGCTCACGGCTCCGTTTCCGCCTGCGGTTTCCAAGGAAACCATAGCAATGCCTCCGTTCAACCGCAACAAGAGACAGATCCTTCCCGGATTCGGGCTCTCGATGGGCTACACGGTATTCTACCTGTCGGCCATCGTCATCGTGCCGCTCGCGACCATCGTCTTCGGCGCCATCAAGATGGATCCGCAGGCATTCATCGGCACGGTCACCTCGCCGAGGGTTCTCGCATCCTACCGTCTGAGCATATCGACGGCCATGTTGGCCGCGCTCTTCAACGCCATCTTCGGGTTCCTCTCGGCATGGACCCTCGTCCGCTACCGTTTTCCGGGACGACGGGTGCTGGACGCCCTGGTCGACCTCCCCTTCGCGCTCCCCACGGCCGTAGCCGGCATCTGCTTCGCCACCCTTTACTCCCCGGTCGGCTGGATCGGCCAGTTGCTCGCCAAAGCCGACATCCAGCTCATCAACGCACCGTCGGGCATCGTCATAGCCCTCATCTTCATCGGCTTTCCGTTCGTCGTCCGGACAGTCCAGCCGGTGATCGCAGAACTGGAACCTGAAATCGAGGAGTCGGCGCAATGCCTCGGCGCGACCCGCTGGCAGACATTCCGCAGGATCCTGCTTCCGCATCTCTTCCCTGCCCTGCTGACCGGAGTGACCCTCTCCTTTGCAAGGGCCATCGGAGAGTACGGCTCGGTCATCTTCATCGCTGGAAACCTTCCCTTCAAGACCGAGATCGCCCCGCTGATGATCATGACCAAGCTGGATCAATTCGATTACGACGGAGCATCGGCGGTCGCACTCGTCCTCCTGCTCATCTCCTTTTCAATGCTTCTGGTGCTCAACGGCGTCCAGCGCTGGCAGCAGAAAGCGTTACAGTAACCGCCCCCGAACAAGCCCATGCCGACGAACAGAACCCAAAAGCTCCCACGCCACAAGAGCGACCCGCCCGCGGTCCAGGCACTCCTGGTCCTCTTGACCATACTCTTCTTTGCCGCGTTCATCTTCATGCCGCTCGCCCTCGTCTTCGCCGAAGGGTTCAGGAAAGGGTTCGATCTCTACCTCGCGGCCATCCTTGAACCCTACGCGCTCGCGGCCCTGAAGCTCACGCTGCTCACCGCGGCCATCGTCGTCCCGCTGAACGCCGTGTTCGGTGTGACGGCGGCATGGGCCATTTCCAAATTTTCGTTCAAGGGGAAGACCCTGCTGGTCAGCCTGCTCGATCTGCCGTTCGCGGTCTCGCCGGTCATCGCCGGCCTGATCTTCGTCCTTCTCGCCGGGAGCCGCACGGGCTTCGGTTCATGGCTCGGGGATCATGGCATCAAGATCATCTTCTCGACGCCCGGCATCGTCATCGCCACGCTGTTCGTCACCTTCCCGTTCGTCGCCAGGGAGCTCATACCGCTCATGGAGGCGCAGGGACGTGAGGAGGAGGAGGCCGCCATCACCCTCGGAGCGAGGGGATGGCAGGTGTTCAGCGTCATCACCCTTCCGAACATACGCTGGGGGCTGATGTACGGCATGATCCTCTGCACCGCCCGATCCATCGGAGAGTTCGGCGCGGTCTCGGTCGTTTCGGGACACATCCGGGGCATGACCAACACCATCCCGCTGCACGTGGAGATCCTGTACAGCGAATACAACTATACGGCCTCGTTCGCCGTCGCGTCGATCCTGGTCTTCCTGGCCCTCGCGACTATCGCAGTGAAGTCGCTGCTGGAAGAACGCGTCCATGACCATTAACCCTTTCGCCCATACCTGCAGACCATGAGCATCGAGATCAAGAACATCACCAAGCGATTCCCGGGCTATACCGCCCTGGACGACATCACCCTGAGCGTCGGAACCGGCGACCTGGTCGCGCTCCTCGGCCCTTCCGGCTGCGGCAAGACCACTCTGCTGAGGATCATCGCCGGGCTCGAAACAGCCGATTCAGGCCGGATCATCCTTGAAGACCGGGACACCACGCACCTGCAGCCCCGGGAGAAGAACGTCGGTTTCGTGTTCCAGCACTATGCCCTGTTCCGGCGGTTGAACGTGTTCGACAATGTCGCCTTCGGGCTCAATGTCCAGCCGGCCGGCCGGCGCCCGTCGAAAAACGAGATCCGCGACCGCGTGGAGCACCTGCTGAAGCTGGTGCAGATGGACTGGGCGCTCAAACGCTACCCGTCACAGCTCTCAGGCGGCCAGCGGCAGCGCGTCGCCCTGGCCAGGGCCCTTGCCGTGAACCCGAAGGTGCTGCTGCTCGACGAGCCCTTCTCGGCGCTCGACGCCAAGGTGCGGCAGGAGCTGAGGCGCTGGCTCAGGAAACTGCACGACGACCTGCACGTCACGAGCATCTTCGTTACGCACGACCAGGAGGAGGCCCTGGAGCTGGCCGACAGGATCGTGGTGATCAACAAGGGAAAGATCGAGCAGCAGGGCTCTCCCCGGGAGGTGTACGACCATCCGGCGAATGCCTTCGTCTACAACTTCATCGGCAACGTCAACGTGTTCCACGGGCGCATCAGGAACGGAAAGGTGCTGATCGGCGACTCCGAAATCGAGGCCGGCGACGGCGTGGCCCAGCACGACGAAAAACCGGGACAGATCTTCGTCCGCCCTCATGAAATCGGCATCAGCAGAATCCGCTCCGGCAGCGGCGACGTCGCCGGCACCATCAACAACGTACGGCTGATGGGTGGCCAGATAGGGCTCGAGCTCACCTGCGAAGGTTTCGAGTCCCCGATCGAGGCGCATATACCCAGGGAGTTGTGGCTGAACCTCGAACTGGAGCGGGGCGCCGAGGTGTTCGTGACCCTCGATCGCGTCAAGGTGTTCACGGGGGAGTACGAAATCTGAGCAGGTACGACCAGGGCCGGGGGACGGCCCGGATCAACGGCAAAGGGCCGGCGTAACGGGGAGTACGCCGGCCCTTTGCCGTTCATGCACCTCGCGCTGCAGAGCTCAGATCTGATAGTCGACGATGATCTCCTTCGAAACGAGCAGTTCGACGATCCGGGCCGCCGAATCGGCGGGATCCTCCACGGAGAGCAGCTCAAGGTCCGGCAGGATGCGGTTCAGGTCGCACCCTCCGACGCTGACGATCAGGATATCGTTGGGTGCGTTCAGCAGCCTGAGCGTCTCGATGTCGTAATCGTCGGCGTCGTCGAAGGCCGTGATGAAGATCTGGCCGGCGTCGGTCAGGATGCGCGCCAGCTCGCCGACCCGGCGCAACCGCTCCTCGGCATGGTTGCCGTTCTGGCGAAGATCGGCCTCCAGGCCGTGTTCGATGGCTGCCATGCCGAGGTAGTAGGTGCTGCACCGGTTCCTGAAGAGCATGCTCTCGAGCTCCCTGGCGAGCGCCCGCTTTCCGACCCCCTGTCGACCGGTGACCACAATGAACTTGGAGCGGTGCCGGTTGACCCGTTCGCGATCCGCAGGCTGCACCACTCCGGTCTCCCAGTGGCGTTCACGCTCCCTGATATGGCGTTCGAGGATGGTCTCACCGCCGGTGAGGTTCTCGAGCACGATACCCCCGCCGGCGATCTCGTAGTTGTCGACGATGACGAACCGGCCGGTCGTTTCGTTTCCGGAGGCCAGGTCGAAAGCGATCGGACGGGTGGTCTCGAGGATGCACTCCCCTACGTCCCGGTTGTCAAGACGCTGTTTCGTGCGGCTGAGGCTCAGGTCCGAGGCGTCGAGGGTGCTGACGATCCCGGCGAGCCTGACCGTGGCTCGCGCCGAGCCGAGCTTCAGCTTGTACTCCTTTTCGGATGACATCGGAGCCCGCCCGACCCAGAAGATGTTCGCCCTGAAGCGGGTGCCGACTTCGGGCAGGGGGTCCGAGGGACGAACCATCAACTCACCCGGCCGGATGTAGATCTGGGTCGCCAGGGTGACCCCTGCCGCCTCGCCCACGCTGGCCTGCTCGCGCGGCGGTGTGTTGAACGACTCGACCGAGGCGATGACCGAACGCTTGCCTGAAGGCATGAAGAGGACCTCCTCGCCGACCCTCACCAGACCGGCTTCGACCGTGCCGGCCACGATCCTCCGGTCGTCACCCGATTGCGTGAACTTGTAGATATCCTGCACCGGCAGGCGGAACGGCTTTTCGATAAGATCGCCTCCGCTCGAGAACAGGTCGAGCTGCCCGAGCACGGTCGGGCCTTCATACCAGGGCATCGCAGACGACGCCGCAGCGATGTTGTCGCCCTCCCTCGCGCTCACCGGGATGAAGCTCACCGGTTCGACGTCGATCTGCCTCAGATAGGCCGTGTATTCGGCCTTCAGTGCCTCGAAATCCGTCTGCCGGTACCCGGCGAGGTCCATCTTGTTGACCAGCACGGTCACCTGCCGGACCCCCAGCATCGAAACCATGTGCCCGTGACGCTTCGAATTCTCGCGGATGCCCTCGTGGGCGTCGATCACGAGCAGCGCGGCCTCGGCCCTCGATGCTCCCGTGATCATGTTCTTCAGGAACTCGATGTGGCCGGGTGCGTCGATGATGATGTAGTCCCTCGCGTCGGTCTTGAAGAAACAGCGAGCCGTATCGATGGTGATGCCCTGGGCCTGCTCGTCCTTGAGCGCATCGAGCAGGAACGCGTACTCGAAGGGCTTCGAGTTCCGGCGGCACGCCTCCCTGACCGCGTCGAGCCGGCCCTCCGGAAGCGAGCCCGTATCGGCGAGCAGGCGCCCGATGACCGTGCTTTTTCCGTGGTCGACATGGCCGACGATAACGATGTTCATCTGCGATCTGTGCATTCCGTCACTCATTCATGTTTGTTGAACTATTGGCAGAAGGCCGCCTCACCTCATGGACAGCCGCTTCTGCTTTCTCTTGTACGCGCTATCGAAATCGGTATCGATTGCGATTTGGATTTCGATACCGATACCGATTTCGATTGCGATTGATTCATGTCAATGCGCAACAGGTGTGGTACAACATCGGCATCCATCGTCGTGAGGGGTTCGAGTGCAAGGCGGACGGAGCGGAAAAACCGGAATGTACATTCGGTACATGAGGATTTTGAGCACCGATCAACGCAGCAATCGAATCGCGCAACAGATGTATGCCGGTGTCACATGTAGCCGTCCCGGCGGAGGGTTTCCAGCCCCCCGTCCTCCTTGTCCTGGGCGCGTCCCGAACGTTCGGCGACGTTCGACAGGCATCCGTTCCTGAGCTCGTCGATGATCTCGCCGACCGTACCCGAACCGGATTCGATCGGGTTGGTGCAGGGGGCGCATCCGAGCGAACGGTATCGGGTGCCCGCTCCCTGGTCGAAATAGAGCGAAACGATCGGAATCTGTTCCCGCTCGATGTACTCCCAGATGTTCAGCTCGGTCCAGTCGAGCAGGGGGTGTATCCGGACATGGGTGCCCGGAGCGAAATCGGTCTTGTACTGGTTCCAGAACTCCGGGGGCTGATCGCCGACGTCCCACGAGTTCCCGCTGTCACGCGGCGAGAAGTACCGCTCCTTCGACCGGCTCCCCTCCTCGTCCGCCCTGACGCCCACGATGACCCCCGTGTAGGGAGCCCGGCTCTCGTCGGGCTCGTAGCGCTGCAGTTCGTGGTTCATGCGGTAACGCGGCCATTCGCCCGAGAGGGTCCGTTTCAGGGCCTCGCTCTTCAGGTAACGGCAGCAGGTCATGCGGTCGGTCGTCCCGTCCGGAAAGGTATGCCGCCCCTCGAGGGCCTCCCTGTTCTCTCCGTAGATCATGTTCAGGTTCCATTCGATCGCCATGCGGTCACGGTACTCGATCATCTCGGGAATCTTGAAATGGGTGTCGATATGCACGAGCGGCAGCGGCACGTGGCCGAAAAAGGCCTTGCGGGCGAGCCACAGGAGCACCGTGCTGTCCTTGCCGATCGACCAGAGCATGCAGAGGCTCTTGAACTCCCGGTAGGCCTCCCTGAGAATGTAGACGCTCTGCGCCTCGAGTTTGTCAAGATGGTTCATCGTCCTGCATCGGTGGTTGTTAATGGTTCTTCCGGTGAAGTCCGCACTCGCGGTGTTCGGCATGTTCCCACCACCAGCGGCCCGCCCGGATATCCTCGCCGGGACCTACGGCCCTCGTGCACGGCGCGCAGCCGATGCTCGGGTAACCCTGGTCATGAAGGCGGTTGTAGGGAACGTCATGCGCCCTGATGTACTCCCAGACCCAGGCTTCGGTCGCGTCGGCGAGCGGATTGACCTTGAAGAGGCCGAAGCTCTCGTCCCACTCGACCACGTCGACCCCCTGCCGGGTGACCGACTGCTCACGGCGCAACCCGCATATCCATGCCTGCAACGTCGAAAGCTTCCGGGTCAGGGGCACCACCTTCCTGACGCGGCAGCACTCCCGGCGCTTTTCGACGCTCTCGTAGAACAGGTCCGCTCCATGCTGCGACACCATGCTTTCGACCGAAACGGCATCGGGAAAAAGCACGTCGATTTGCATCCCGTAACGGCGACGGGTCTGGTCGAGCAATTCATGGGTCTCCTCCGGCAATCGCCCGGTATCGAGGGTAAACAGCGGGATCTGAAGCTCATTACGGCCGATCAGGTCGGTGATGACCTGGTCCTCGGCGCCAAGGCTCGTCGAAAAGCCGAGAGCTTCAACGCCGAATGTTTCGACAGCATTTCGAAGCACGGATTCCGGGGATTGCCCGGCCCATGCACGATTCAGTTCATGCGCCCTATCCCTGTTCATGGTCTCCCTCTGTTTTTCGGCCAATCCGTCCCCGTTTTCCGACGAGGATACCGACCGCGTTGTCGAGCTGTTCGCTCGTGAATATCCTGTACCCTGCGTCGTTGATCGACCTTACGACGTTGATGAGGGCTTCCCCGGCGTCGACGACCACCTCGATCAGCTCATCCTCCCCAATCCCGGCGATGGCCTGCTTGACCCTCACCGCGTTGAGGGGACACGACACTCCCCGGACGTCAATCCTTGCGGCAATGCTGGGATTCTGACTCAAGAATCTCCTCCTTTATGTTTTCAAGGCCTATCCGGTCGATCATGTGTCCGAACCGCTCCTTTTTCAGTCCGTGTTTGCGGTAGCAGGCAATCGCCCGGTCGACCAGCTCGTAGAGCTCCTCTTCGCTCTCCACGACCCTTTTCAGCACGGAGGCGAACCTGGGTGTCCTGCCCATGGTGCCCCCGACAAGGAGCGTATACCCCTTCCTGCCGACGACCCACCCCTCCGAGGGGCAGAGCGAGGTGCAGACGCTGCAGTTGATGCATATCTCCGGATCAGCTTCGTAACGACCCTCCTGCCCGTCCCCATCGTTCCCCTGACGGCGCATGATGGCGCCGACCGGGCAGAAGCTGACGCACAGGCCGCAGTCGGTGCAGGATGCCGGCTCCCAGAGCGGCTCGATGGCTCCCCGGATGCCGATATCGTTCTCGTTCGCCTTGGTGCAGTTGTTCGCGCATCCGGTAACCGATATCTTGAATTTCGACGGCATCTCCTGCTTGAAATAGCGCGCATCGAGTTCGCGCGCCATCGACTTGGTTTTGATCACGCCCCAGCGGCAGGTCTCTCCGCCCGGACAGGCCACGATGCCCCTGACGCGCGGTCCGCAGGCCCCCATCTCCACGCCGGCTTCGGCCAGGACAAGCCTTGCCGTCTCCAGGTCGTCCTGATGGACGTAGTGGATCTCCACCCCCTGCCGGGTCGAGAGATGCACCTCTCCGCGCCCGTAACGCCCGGCGACCTCGGCGATGCAGGCGAGCTGACGTGCGGTCAGCTCCCCGCCGATCGACTTGAGGCGCATCACGTAATAGTCCGGATGCGTCTGCCGCATCATGCCTACCTTTCCCAGGGCGCTCTGATCGAGATTGTTGTCCGACATCTGATTCATGATTTTCCATTTGAAAACCCGGGGCAACGCATGATCCGGCCATGCTGCAGTCCGGTTGTATGGCGGCGACGGCAAGATTCGAACTTGCGGCATGCGGTGTTGCAAACTCCGGGTCAGCCGATCACCCACGTCGCCGGTTGCTTCCGAGCGGCCTCAGGGCGCAGGAAACATCCACGCACACGTCTGCCGGCTCGGTCGACAGCACCAATAAAGGGAGGAAGTGCCGCTTATCAATCGCGGATACCATGAAAATACCGTAAATGCGGTACGGGGCCGTGAGAGGTCCATCCGGAAAGGGTTTACGAACGCTCTCCGGCGGCCCGGAGGGCGACTGGGCGACCTGGAGAGCCGAACCCGCGGCTGAAGAGAAAAATTGTTTGGAAATAAGGAGTTCCGTCGGTAACAATTGTTAATCCCCTGCATACATATCAATAAAAATGCCGATACGACATCGGACTCATGAGGGATGAATCGGGGATTCTCGCTACCTTAGGTACAGTGCTTAAACGAATCAATGCCATAACCAGCAGTATGCATTTCGAGACTCTTGCCATCCATGACGGGCAGACGCCCGACCCTGCAACCGGCGCGGTCACCGTTCCGGTCTATCAGACCTCCACGTTCGGCCGGGAAAGCCTGGAGAGCCGACCCGAATTCTTCTATTCGAGGATCGGCAACCCGACGCGCTCGGCGCTTGAATCGACCCTGGCGCTCCTTGAAAACGGCAAGCACGGCCTTGCCTTCGCCTCGGGCGTTGCGGCCATGACCGCCGCGCTCCAGGTACTGAAACCGGGCGACCATATCGTGGCCGGTCGCGACATCTACGGCGGAAGCTACCGCATATTCGAGCATCTCATGCGGCCCTGGGGTGTGGAGACGAGCTATGCGGCCGACGAATCGACCGAGGGTTACGTTGCCTGCATCCGGCCGGAAACCCGGATGATCTGGATCGAAACCCCGTCGAACCCGCTGCTGCAGCTCGCAGACATCAGGGCGCTCGCCGCGATCACGAGGGAGCGCAACATCGTGCTCGCCGTGGACAACACCTTCATGAGCCCCTACTTCCAGCGCCCCCTGGAGCTCGGGGCCGACATCGTGGTGCACAGCACGACCAAGTACCTCGGCGGCCACAGCGACGTCATCGGCGGCGCGGTGGTCACCTCGGACGAAGCGCTGCACCGCGCGATCAGGAACTACCAGGGCGCTGCAGGCGCCATACCGGGGCCGTGGGACTGCTGGCTGGTGCTCCGGGGGCTGAAGACCCTGAAGATCCGCATGAAGGAGCACGAAGCCACCGCCCTGCACCTGGCCCGCCTGCTCGAAGCCCATCCGGCCGTCTCGCGTGTCCTCTACCCCGGCCTCGAGTCACACCCGCAGCACGAACTGGCCAGGAGCCAGATGAGCGGCTTCGGCGGCATGCTGACCATCGCCCTGAAGGAAGGACTGCCGGCCGTCGAAAAGCTGCTCGCGGCCACGAAGCTCTTCATTCTCGCCGACAGCCTCGGCGGCGTGGAATCGCTGATCGCCTCGCCGGCGAAGATGACCCTCGGCCGTCTGTCGACGGAAGAGCGACGCCGCAGGAACTGTACCGACGACCTGGTACGCCTGTCGATCGGCCTCGAAAACGCCGAAGATCTCGGACGCGACCTGACCAACGCGCTTGCAACCATCTAACCCGACAACGCCATGCCACTTTTCCAGAACGTCACCAACACCATCGGTCGAACTCCACTGGTACGGCTGAACCGGATGGCCGAAGGCCTCGAGGCCGAAATCCTGCTGAAGCTCGAATTCTTCAACCCGCTGGGCAGCGTCAAGGACCGTATCGGAAGGGCCATGATCACCGCCGCCGAAGCCGGAGGAAAGATCGGGCCGAAAACGCTGATCGTCGAACCGACCAGCGGCAACACCGGCATCGCACTCGCCTTCGTCTGCGCCCAGCGCGGCTACCGGCTGCTGCTCACCATGCCGGAGACCATGAGCATTGAACGGAGGAAGCTGTTGCGCTACCTCGGTGCCGAACTGGTGCTCACCCCGGGCGCGAAGGGGATGAAGGGGGCCATAGAGGAGGCCGAGCGGATCGTTGAAACCGAACGGCACAGCTTCATGCCCGGACAGTTTCAGAACCCGGCCAACCCCATGGTGCATCAGGCGACCACCGGACCTGAAATATGGAACGACACTGAAGGGCAGGTTGACTACATCGTGGCCGGCGTCGGCACCGGCGGAACCATCACCGGCGTTTCCCGGTTCCTCAAGCCCCTCAAACCGGGATTCAGGTCGATCGCTGTCGAACCCGCCGCTTCGCCGGTACTTTCTGGAGGCTCGCCGGGACCGCATAAGATCCAGGGGATCGGAGCCGGGTTCATCCCGGCCGTGCTGGACGTATCGCTCCTCGACGAGGTGATTGCGGTCTCGAACGAGGATGCCATCTCCACGGCACGTGACCTGGCCCTGAAGGAGGGCGTACTCTGCGGAATATCCTCGGGGGCAGCCGTCCATGCGGCCATACAGATCGCCAGGAAGCCTGAGGCGCGCGGAAAATGCATCGTGGCCGTCATCCCGAGCACCGGCGAGCGCTACCTCAGCACCGACCTGTTCCTGGGTATCGATGCCGGAGGAGTGTGCGAGGCATAAATCTGACCGCAATGAGGTGCGGTATTGCGGGGAACCAGTATATTGTGCTGCGCCGGCGGCGCATGGAACCCTATACAACCCAGAGGAACGTCCAATGGATATGATCTCC
>Ga0326729_1000223_pt1 | contig 14779 bp, 13 predicted proteins | sample MHFSIPfraction_2_FD_207744 | JGI IMG/M metagenome (GOLD analysis project Ga0326729, IMG submission 207744) | Lab enriched peat soil microbial communities from Michigan Hollow, Ithaca, NY, United States - MHF6AY SIP fraction | ecosystem: Environmental > Terrestrial > Soil > Wetlands > Peat...
AGCTTTTGCGCCTGGGCAAGGACTTGTTCGGATACTTTTGCTGGTCGAGCCATCTTCTGTTTGACTTTGAGTTGTTAATTCATGAACAACGACAAGACAAATAGAAGTTATATTATAATTATCTTGATTGCAAATTGGAATAAGTCCTATAGGTCATATAAGTCTAATTCACGAGGAACGCAGGACGAAGAGCTTCGCCTTCCGGCTTTGAGGGCACCGAATATTGTGATACATTGACTTGTTGCGGTTTTGCGGCAAGATATTTACGATTTTCAATCCAAATCCCGGTAGCATATGTCTGAAGAAACGAAATATTCCAATCAGGGGCAGCCGGTCGGCGATGTCGTCAAAGGTGATTTCGCGACCATTCTTGTCGGTCTGGGCACGATGCTCGACGGAGCTTTGACTCCTCTGAGCAAGGTCGTCGCCTCGGCGCTCGATTCGATGACCGTCGTGGCGCACCAGATTCTCGACGGCATCAACAACTCGATCAACGACAACAGGCATCAGTGACCATCCGTTGTCGGCTCAAGCGCCGGGACTTTTCGTAGAGCATCTGAAGGCAGCCCGATTCACACGATCGGGCTGCCTTTCTCTTTTCCTGCCGATTCTTGTATATTCACACTTTTCCGCGGAGGCGTCCCCTTCGTCCATGAATTTCCAGCTTGACATTCTGACCATCATGCCCGACACCTATCCCGAGTATCCGTCCTCTCTTACATACAGCGCCATGGAGGCCCGCGTCCGCCAGTTCTGGGACGAACAGGCCATTTTCCGCAAAAGCCTCGAAAAGGAGGCCCCGAAAGGCATCTACTCGTTTTATGAAGGTCCGCCGACGGTCAACGGCAAGCCGGGCGTGCATCACGTCTTCAGCCGCACCATCAAGGATGTGGTCTGTCGCTACCACGCCATGCAGGGCTTCGAGGTGCCGCGCAAGGCGGGGTGGGACACCCACGGGCTGCCGGTCGAGATTTCGGTCGAGAAGAAGCTCGGGCTGAAGAACAAGTCGCATGTCGAGGAGTACGGCGTGGGCGAGTTCAATCGGGAAGCGCGGTCGCTCGTCTACCACCACATTGACGACAATCGAGAAGGGTGGGGCAAGCTGACTGAGCGCATGGGCTACTGGGTCGATATGGACAGCCCCTACATCACCTGCGACAACAACTACATCGAGTCGGTCTGGTGGGCGCTGAAGACCATCTTCGACAAGGGGCTGATCTACAAGGATTACAAGATTGTCCCCCAAGACCCCAAGTCCGAGACCGTGCTCAGCTCGCATGAGCTGGCGCTCGGCTACAAGGAGGTGCAGGACCCGAGCGTCTACGTCCGCTTCCGCCTGAAGGATTCGGAGGAGAGCGTCCTCGTCTGGACGACCACGCCGTGGACGCTGATCTCGAACGTGGCGCTGGCGGTCGGTCGCGACATCGACTACGTGCGCGTCCGCAATCGCGAAACCGGCGAGGTGCTGATTCTGGCCGAATCGCGCCTGTCGGTGCTCGTCGAGAAGATCGGCGACGAATCGGCGTGGGAGGTGATCGACCGTTGCAAGGGCAGCGACCTCGAAGGGCGCGACTACGAGCCGCTTTTCAGCTACTTCGCTCCCGAGCGCCGCGCCTGGTACGTGGCGTGCGGCGACTTCGTTTCGACCGGCGACGGCACGGGCATCGTGCACATTGCCCCTGCGTTCGGCGCGGACGACTACGAGCTGTCGAAGCTCTACCAGCTTCCGATGCTCCAGCCGGTGGCCCGCAACGGCTGCTTCACCGCCGAGGTGCCCGACTACGAAGGCATGTTCTTCAAGGACGCCGACAAGCCGATCATGCAGCGCCTCAAGGAGGAGGGGAAGCTCTACCGCCGCGAGACGATCCAGCACACCTACCCCTTCTCGTGGCGCTACGACGTGCCGGTGATCTACTACGCCCGCGAGTCGTGGTACATCCGCACCACCGACATCGCGCCGCGCATGGTGGAGCTGAACAAAACGATCAACTGGAATCCGCCGGAGATCGGCGCGGGCCGGTTCGGCAACTGGCTCGAAGAGAACAAGGACTGGGCGCTCTCCCGCGAGCGCTTCTGGGGCACGCCGCTGCCGGTGTGGGTCGCGGAAGACTTCGCCATCGGCGACGGCCCCGCCTCCGGCAAGCTCTTCGCCGTCGGCTCGGTCGCGGAGCTGCGGGAAGGGTTCATCGACATCGATGGCGTGGCGACACCGCTTGGCGAGGCGCTCGACAAGGGCCTCGTCGAACTCGATCTGCACAAGCCCTTCGTGGATCGCATTTACTTCATGCGCGACGGCAAGCGCTTCAACCGCACGCCGGAGCTGATCGACGTCTGGTTCGACAGCGGCTCGATGCCTTTCGCCCAGCTCCACTATCCTTTCGAGAACAGGGAGCTGTTCGAGAAGACCTTCCCGGCGGACTTCATCGCCGAGGGGGTTGACCAGACCCGCGGCTGGTTCTACACGCTCCACGCCATCGCGACGCTCATCTTCGACCGCCCGGCCTACCGGAACCTGGTCGTCAACGGCCACATCCTCGACAAGAACGGCCAGAAGATGTCCAAGTCGAAGGGCAACGTGGTCGATCCCTTCGAGTCGATGGAGAAGTACGGCGCGGACGCCATCCGCTGGTACCTCATGATCACCAGCCCGCCGTGGCGCCCGAAGCTCTTCAACGCCGCCGAGATCGAGGAGGAGCAGCGCAAGTTCTTCCGCGCCTTCATCAACAGTTACAACTTCTTCGTGCTCTACGCCAACGTGGACGGTTTCCGCAACCAGGAGCCGGACATTCCCTTCGCCGAGCGCTCGGAGCTTGACCGCTGGATTCTCTCCAGCCTCAACACGCTCATCGCCGAAGTGACCCGCCGCATGGAGGGCTACGACCTCACCGGCGCATGCCGTCTCATCGGCGACTTCACCGTGGACGACCTGTCGAACTGGTACATCCGCCGCTCCCGTAAGCGCTTCTGGAAAGGGGAGATGGGGCCGGACAAGCTCTCGGCCTACCAGACGCTTGCCGCAGTGCTCGAAACGCTTTCGAAGCTGCTCGCCCCCTTCGCGCCCTTCATCGCCGAAAAAATGTGGCTCGACCTGACCGGTGTCAGCGCAAAGGGTCAGGCCGAATCGGTGCATCTGGCCGACTGGCCGGTGGCCGACGAAAGCTGCATCGACGCGGCGCTCGAAGAGCGGATGAAGAAGGCGCAGATCGTCACGTCGCTCGTGCGCACCATGCGCGAGAAGGCCACCATCAAGGTGCGCCAGCCGCTCCGGCGCATCCTGCTCGCCGCCGCCGAATCCGGCTCCCGCGCCGCCTACGAGCTGGTCGCTGACATTATCAAAGAGGAGGTCAACGTCCAGAGGATCGAGTATGTCGAGGACGAGGACGGCTCGGTCATCAGCAAAAAGGCCAAGCCCAACTTCAAAGCGCTCGGCCCACGCTTCGGCAAGGAGATGAAGGCACTGGCCGAAGAGATCAGGATCATGAGCCACAAGCAGATTTCCCGTCTCGAAACAGATGGCTCCATCGAGATCGACCTTGGCGGACGCATCTTCAAAATCGAGCGGACGGACGTTGACATCGTGCACGAGGACATCGAGGGGTGGCTCGTGGCGGCCGACGACGCGCATCGCATCATGGTGGCGCTCGACACCGAGATCACCGAGGAGCTTGAGATGCTCGGCCTCGCCCGCGAGCTGGTGAGCAAGATTCAGACTCTCCGCAAGGAGAGCGGTCTCGACATCACCGACCGGATCACGCTGAAAGTAGAGGGCACCGAAAAGCTGCTGACCGCAGTCAGGGCGAGCGAATCCTACATCAAGGACGAAACGCTCGCCACGGCGATGGTGCTGCTGCCGCTCGATAGCTCTCCGTCAGCCGACGAGGCCGAGCAGGTCAACAATGAATTGTGCCGGTTGTCACTTGAAAAATCCGGTTCATGATCGTATTATAAGCTTTCGCTTTTTTTTACGGTTTGCCGTTGGAACTTCTAAACCATGACCAGCATGTCGAAGAAAACCACTCCTGTGCAGGAAAGCCCGGTCGAGCCTTCGGAGGAGACGAGGCTGACCAAAACCTATCTGACCGACGAGGAACTCGAACACTTCAGGCAGATACTGCTGAAACGACGTGAAGAGGTGCTCCGCGACCTCGACATTCTGCGCTCATCGCTCTCCGAAGAGAGCGTCGAGGACTCGATCAACTCGAACTACTCGATGCACATGGCCGATCACGGCACAGAGACCATGGATCGCGAACAGCGCTTCATGTTCATCGCCCGTGACGAGAAATATCTGCACTACGTCGACCAGGCGCTTGACCGCATCCGCAACAAGACCTACGGCATCTGCACCAAATCGGGCAAGCCGATCCCCAAGAAACGCCTTGAAGCCGTACCCCACACCTCGGTGAGAATCGAGTTCAAGCAGACCAAGAAATAGGTTTCAAGTCTTTATAGCCTGTCGTCAAATGCGGGCAAGTATGAAAGGGGTTGCCCATTGAGGCGGCCCTTTTTCAATTTTGGATGCGGGTATTATTGCTCCGGTATTAAACAATTGCCCCGGACTTCAGTCCGGGGTATGCCGATAAAGCAAAATAATGGAGGGCTTTAGCCCAATATCTTACTGCGGCGGCGATTGCGATGTATTGTTGCCGGAGTAATAAAAAAAGCCGTCCAGCTTGAGGGCATGGACGGCTTGAGAGGCTCGATTCTGTTTTCTGACGTGTCGTCTTTGACCGACTTCAGTCGTTCTCTTCCTTGTCGGTCGTGACGTCGGTGATCGGGATCGGGTAATCTCCGCCAAAGCAAGCGGTGCAGTAGCTGCACGCTTCGCCCTCGAACTTCGGTACGCTGTTCAGGAGTCCCTGCATGGTGAGATATTTCAGCGAATCCACGCCGATGTACTCCCTGATCTTCTCGACGTTGCCAAGCTCGTGCTCGGCATCGGCAAGCATGTGGGTGAGCAACTGGCGCTTGGTCGGGAAGTCCATGCCGTAGAAGCAGGGATTGGTGATCGGCGGCGAACTGATGTGCAGATGGATTTCAGCCGGATCAGCCTCGCGCACCAGCTTGATGAGCATCCTGGCTGTCGTGCCGCGCACGATCGAGTCATCGACGAGGATGATCGGACGTCCCTGCATGACGCCGCGCACAATGTTGTACTTGGAGCGTACCTTGATTTCACGGCTCTGGATGCCCGGCTGGATGAAGGTGCGTCCCACATAGTGGTTACGAATCAGGCCGTGCTCGAAGCGGGCCCGCTTGCCGAGCTTGTTGCTCTCCCGCACGAAGCCGAGCGCAGCGGTGTTCGACGAGTCGGGTACGCTGACCACGGCCAGCTCCTTTTCGCTCTCTTTGCGGTCGATGGTCGATTCCCGCGCGAGATTCTTGCCGAGGTTCCGTCGCACCTTGTCCACCGAGTTCTGAAAGATAAAGCTGTCGGGGCGGGCGAAGTAGACGTACTCGAAGATGCAGCGCGCCTTGCACTCGACCGGAGGCAGAAAGATCGAGACCGGCTTTTCGTTGTCCACGGCCAGGTGATCGATCAGCAGAATCTCGCCCGGCGCGATGTCGCGGATATACTCGGCCTTGATGATGTCGAACGCGCAGGTTTCGCTCGCAACGACGTAGGCCATGTTGCCGGTCGCCGGATCGATCTTCTTGCCGAGAGCGAGAGGACGCACGCCGTAAGGATCGCGGGCGGCGATCATCTGGTTGTTGGCGAGGATGACAATCGAATAGGCCCCCTCGACCTGCCGTAGAGCATCATAAATCTGATGGATCGGCTCTTTCTCCTTGCTTCGGGCCGCCAGATGCGGAATGATTTCGGTATCCGAAGAGGCCTGGAAAATCACCCCCTGCTCGGTCAGCTCCTTGCGAAGCGCTCTCGAATTGGTGAGGTTTCCGTTATGGGCGATGGCGAGGCTGCCGGAGCGATAGGTGAGGGAGAAAGGCTGTATATTGTTGTTCGATTTCGAAGCGCCGCTGGTCGAGTAGCGGTTGTGGCCGATGGCCGCGTAGCCGCTCAGGTTCTCGAAAATCTGCTCGTCCCTGAACACTTCGGACACCAGTCCCGGCCCTTTATGCTGCTTGAACAGCGTTTTCTTTTTGGCCTTGTTGTATTCGGCAACCACGATACCGGCCGCCTCCTGCCCTCGATGCTGAAGTGAGTAGAGGCCGTAAAAGGTATCTTCAGCGGGAGTTTTTGAATTAAAAACGCCGAAAACTCCGCACATATAGGTGAAATCTTGAGATTGTGTAAAATCTTTGCCTTTTAAAGGCATGTGAAGCTAATATATCAAGGTCAAAATTAAAAACAATCAAAGAGCCAAAAGCGTTCGCATCCGCTTTTTCGCCCCAAAGACAAGTTCAGCCTCAGCCTGGAGGAAGCGCCGGTTTTATTGTTAAGACTTTCATCCGTAAGGAATTGAATGGCTGGTCATGCCGTTTGTTTGCATGGACGCAATCACCCGCAACAACACACAATTCAATTTGTTATGAACGCTTCGCCAAAGAAATCTCCCCCTGAGTCGGTATGGACCTGGATTCTGATCACCCTGCTCTGGGGAACCGTTTTCTTTTTCACCTCGACCTGGATGCTGGGCAAGGCTTCGGCCTGGCTCGATGCCGGAGGTTTCCAGCCTGACGGCTCCGAGACGCTGGCTGTCTATCGATTCTACGCGCCGGTGCTGATCGTGATTGCGCTCGTGGCGAAGGTCGTCAAGCAGCGGCTCGATCCCGGTTCGCTCAGGCAGATCGAACGGCAGAGGGCGGTCAAAGAGGGGAAGCGCGAGCGATTGTTCGTCTCGTTCGCGGGCGGCATCGCGAGCAGCTTTCTCTTCGCCGTGCTGACGGCGGTCGCTCATCTGGCGGCGGCGCCGCTCACCGGAGCGGTTATCCGGCTGAACGCGGCGACGGTGGCGGTTGCGGGAGCGATGAATATCGCTGCCGGCCTCGGTGCATCTCTGTTTGTAGGGTTGATTTTTCTCGTCTCTGGAATCGGAAGCGGGGCGAGGCGCGCCTGAGCGCGGAGAGGCGACGGGCTATAAATGAAAGAAGCGCAGGGAGGATTGCGCTTCTTTCATTTACTACTAAGTTTTGTGGAGCTAAGGAGACTCGAACTCCTGACCCTTTGCATGCCATGCAAATGCTCTACCAACTGAGCTATAGCCCCATCGTGATGGCCTAATAATCCGAAAAAAAAGTTGGATTTGCAACAGCTTTTTTTGAATCTTCGTTATAAAATTTTCAGAAGTCGAATTGATTAAGGACATTATGAGTCTGCTTTACAGCATCAAAGAGGGGTTCGCGGGGATTGGCCGGGCCAAGCTTCCGGCAAGCGTGACCATCGCCACCGGATTCTTTTCACTGCTCCTGCTCGGGCTTTTCGGGACGGTCTCCTTCAGCTTTTACCAACTGATTCACGAGGTGCGTTCGCGCGTCGAACTCGAGGTTTTTTTCGATGACCGCGTCGGCGACCTTCAGGCCGATTCGCTGAGCGAGCGGATGAAGTCGATTCCCGGCGTTGCGCAGAGCTATTTTATCTCGCGCAACGAGGCCGCATCGAGGTTTTCCCGCGAATTCGGCGCGGATGTCGTGGGCATTCTCGGCGTGAATCCGCTGCCGCGCTCTGTCGAGGTGAGCATAGAGCCGGAGTACGCTGCGCCGGAGAGCATCGCGAAGATAGAGGGCGAGATCGCGGCGCTTGGTGACGGACTCGATATCCGGTACAATAAAGCGTATCTGGCCAGCATCGAAAAGAACGCCCGGCTCTTCACCCTCATCACCGCCGGAATCGGGGGCGTCATCGCCCTGGCGACCGTCATCCTGAACGCCTTTACCGTCCGGCTCGCCATCTACGCCCGCCGCGACAAGATCAAGACCATGCGGCTGGTCGGCGCGACCCGCTGGTTCATCAGCGCCCCTTTTCTCTTCGAGGGGAGCATTCAGGGGCTGGTGTCGGGCGGCCTGGCCGCGCTCGGCCTCTGGCTCGTCTTCGAGCAGGCGCTCCTGCGCTACGAACCGGCAATCTACCAGATTCTGCACCCTTCAACCCTCGTCGTCTATCCGGCGCTTGTCGCGCTTGGCGTTGCGCTTGGGTTGTTCGGCAGCAGTTGGTCGGTGGCGCGGTTCCTGCGGAAGAGTTGAAGAAAGAGACTTCATGGACGGCAGGGTGAAAATGGCTACTCGTTGGCGAGAGTGTAGAGCATTTTGATCTCTTCAGCCCAGCCGTCCGAGTTCGGGGTTTCGAGGATCAGGGGTATCTCCTCCAGCGCAGGATGGCTCATGATGTGGGCGAAGGCGTCGATGCCGATCATCCCCTTGCCAATGCACTCGTGCCGGTCAACCCGGCTGCCGAGCTTCTGCTTGGCGTCGTTCAGATGCATTCCCCTCAGATACGACAAACCAACCACGCGGTCGAACTCCACGAGCGTGGCGTCGAAAGCTTCGGGTTTCCTCAAATCGTAGCCGCTTGCGAAGAGGTGGCAGGTGTCGAGGCAGACGCCGATGCGCGATTTGTCCTCGACCAGCTCGATGATTCGCGCCAGATGCCCGAAACGCCAGCCAAGATTACTGCCCTGTCCTGCCGTATTTTCAATCACCGCCGTCACCCCCGCCGTGGCGTCGAGCGAGCGGTTCACCGACTCGGCGATCGTCTTGAGACAGGAATCTTCGTCCATCAGATTGAGGTGGCTGCCGGGGTGGAAGTTCAGCATCACCAAGCCGAGCGCTTCCGAGCGTTGCATTTCGGTGGTGAACGCCTTGCGCGACTGTTCGAGTTTTGCGGGATCGGGGGAACCGAGGTTGATGAGGTAACTGTCGTGCGGCAGGATGTGGCCGGGCAGGAATCCTGCCTCCTCGCAGTTGCGCCGGAAGGCGTCAATCGAAGCCGCCGTGAGTGGCGCGGAGTGCCACTGGCGCTGGTTCCGCGTAAACATCGCGAACGCTTTCGCGCCGATGGCGACGGCGTTGAGCGGAGCGTTTTCGACGCCTCCTGAGATACTGACATGGGCGCCTACCCTTTTCATGGCACTACTGTTTGATATTGACAAGGCTGGTTGTTCGCGATCAGTGGCGGTTCACTCCGTCAGTCGCTCGACGATCTCCTCCGGGAGGTTTTCCGTCCGGCGGATCGACCAGCCGCCGTTGCGCGAAGGGCGCGTCGTGAGCAGCTCGCCGACGAGGCCGGTCGAGAAGAACTGCACGCCGAGGATGATGAGCAGGATACCGAGGAAGAGAATTGGCCTGTTGCCCGCTGGTTTGTCGAAAAAGTACTTTTCGATGGTGACGTAAAGGCTGATGCAGAAGCCGAGGAAAAAGCTGCCGAGGCTCATCATGCCGAAAAAGTGCATCGGGCGCTTGAGATAGCGCGTGATGAACATGACCGAGAGGAAATCGAAGAGTCCGGGCAGGAAACGCGACGCACCGAATTTGCTTGTGCCATATTTGCGGGCGTGGTGTTTGACCGGAATCTCCGTCACGCTGAACCCTTTCCACTGCGCCAGCACCGGAATGTAACGGTGCATCTCGCCGTGCAGGTCGAGCGACGCGGCCAGTTCGTGGCTGTAGGCTTTCAGGCCGCAGTTGAAGTCGTGCAGCGGAATGCCGCTGAAGAGGCGCGTTGTCAGATTGAAGAGCTTCGATGGCGCGGTTTTGCCGAGCGGGTCGTTTCGCTCCTGTTTCCAGCCGCTCACGAGGTCGTACCCTTCGCGGATTTTCATCACGAGCTTCGCGATCTCCTGCGGATCGTCCTGCATGTCAGCGTCAATCGTCACTACCACCTCGCCCGACGCCGCCCGGAATCCAGCCGAGAGCGCTTCGGTCTTGCCGTAATTTCTTCTGAAGGAGACGAGGCGTAGTTCCGGCCTGCCAGCCATCAGCTCGCCGATCACCTTGTCGGAGCCATCCGTCGAACCGTCATCGACCATGATCACCTCGTAGCTGAAGGGAGCCTCGAAGCATCGCGCCAGTTCAGCACTCGCGAGCGCCTCGAACAGACGTCCGCACAGCTCAGGCAGCGACTCCCGCTCGTTGTAGAGCGGCACGATGACGGAGAGGCTCGTCATTTAAACTCCCCGTGCGTCGGGTTGCCAGATGTACTTGTGCAACTGGAGCTGCATCCGCACCGGGAGCCGGTCGCGTAGAATCCACTCGGCGAGCAGGCGCGGTTCGAGTTCGCCGAAAACCGGGCCGAAGATGATCGAGCATTTGGCGAGAATGCCGTGTTCGGCGATGTACTCTTTCGCCCACAGATAGTCATCCTCTGAGGCGACGACGATTTTGAACTCGAAGCGCTCCGGCGCGTCGAGGGCGACGACGTAGTTTGCGACGCAATTCTGCTCCGACACCCCCGACGACGGCGTCTTGATGTCGATGATCGTTTGCACACGCGGATCGACTCGCCCGACCTGCAGGAATCCGCCCGTTTCGAGCAGCACGTTCGGATGGCGGTCGCAGAGCGCCGAGAGCAGCTCGAACGCGCCGGGCTGGAGCAGCGGCTCGCCGCCGGTCACTTCGACGCATGGTGCGTCGAACGCAAGCGCACGGCGCACGATCTCGTCCACCGTCATCGCCGCGCCGGCCTCCTCGGCGTAGGCCGTGTCGCAGTAGCGGCAGCCGTGGCCGCATCCGGCGAGGCGCACGAAGGCGCACGGCCATCCGGCCAGAGACGACTCTCCTTGGATCGAGTGGAAAATCTCGGTGATATTAAGTGTGACTTCCTCGCTCATGGCTCTCCGGCAAGCAGTTTTTCGAGCGCGTCGGGATAGAGCCGGTGTTCGCACCGGAGCACCCGTTCGGCAAGCGTTTCCGCCGTGTCGCCCGTCAGCACCGGCACGTGATGCTGCATGATGATCCGACCCTTGTCGTACTCCTCGTTCACGAAATGCACCGTCGCGCCGCTCCGGGTCTCGCCCGACGCGATCACCGCTTCGTGCACCCGCATCCCGTACATGCCGTGGCCGCCGAACTCAGGCAGCAGCGACGGATGGATGTTCACGATCTTCTCGGGGTAGGCGGCGATCACCGCGTCGGGAATCTTGCGCAAGTAACCGGCCAGCATGATCAGGCCAATCCGCTGTTCCTGGAGCGCATCCAGCATGGCGCGGGCGAACTCGTCGTGCGAGGCGAACTGCGATTCCGAGATGTGCACGGTCTTGATGCCGTACTCACACGCAAAATCCATCGCGCCGCACTGCGAGCGGTTCGACAGGCACATCACGATTTCGGCGGGCAGCCCGCGTTCGATGATCGCATCGAACAGCGCTCTGAAGTTCGAGCCTGTTCCCGAGCAGAATACCGCCAGCCGCTTTTTGTTGTCACTCATGCAGTCGTAGGCTTGGATTTCATGAAACTCCTCTAATATGCACCTACGCCCAACGTTTTTCAAGCTCAAAGGTTTGCGATGAGTGGCAACAGCGAGATCGTTTCCGTCGCCGCTCATCCACAGTCGAAATAAATCGCGGATTTTTGTAAATTCCCGCTTCTCGAAAAGATCCGTAACGAAAATCCAACTCTTTGCTCATGCCTGATCCTGTCATCAAACGGGCGCTTGTCTCCGTTTCCGACAAAACCGGCATCGTCGATTTCTGCCGTGAACTGGCGTCGATGGGTGTCGAAATCTTCTCCACCGGCGGTACGCTGAAATCGCTTCAGGATGCCGGAGTCGCCGCAGAGTCCATCTCGAACATCACCGGTTTTCCGGAGATCATGGACGGCAGGGTCAAGACGCTTCACCCGAAAATTCACGGCGGCCTGCTCGCCGTGCGTGAGAACGCTGGGCACCAGCAGGCGGCGCGGGAGAACGGCATCGAATTCATCGACCTCGTGGCGGTGAACCTCTATCCCTTCGAGGCGACCATCGCCAAGGCGGACGTGAGCTTCGAGGAGGCCATCGAGAATATCGACATCGGCGGCCCGTCGATGCTGCGTAGCGCGGCCAAGAACAACGAGTCGGTCACGGTGATCACCGATGCCGCCGATTACGCCACCGTGCTCGACGAAATGCGCTCGAACGGCGGCGCGACCATGCGGGCCACGCGCCTGACGCTCGCGGCGAAGGTCTATGCGCTGACCTCACGCTACGATACGGCCATCGCGGCCTACATGGCCACGGCGGCGGGAATCGAGGGCGCGGGCGATACGATGACCGTCCGGCTCGAAAAGGAGCTGGGGATGCGTTACGGCGAGAACCCGCATCAGAGTGCCGGACTTTACAAGATGGACGACGGCAACGGCGTACGCTCGTTCGGCGAGATTTTCGAGAAGCTGCACGGTAAAGAGTTGTCGTACAACAACATGCTCGATATTGCGGCGGCAAGCGGCATCGTCGAGGAGTTCCGTGGCGAGGAGCCGTCGGTGGTGATCGTCAAGCACACCAACCCGTGCGGCGTTGCGCAGGCCCCGACGCTTTGCGAGGCGTACCGCAAAGCCTTTTCGACCGACACGCAGGCCCCGTTCGGCGGCATCATCGCCGTCAACTGCCCGCTCGACATGGAGACGGCCAAAGTGGTTAACGAAATTTTCACCGAAATCCTCATCGCTCCGGCCTTCGAAGATGGCGTGCTCGACCTGCTCATGAAGAAGAAGGATCGCCGCCTGGTGCTCCAGAAAAAGGCGCTGCCGAAAGCTGGCTGGGAGTTCAAATCGACGCCGTTCGGGATGCTCGTGCAGGAGCGCGACAGCAAGATGGTCACGCCCGAAGAGCTGAAGGTGGTCACCAAACGCCAGCCGACCGGGGAGGAGCTGGCCGACCTGATGTTCGCCTGGAAGATTTGCCGACACATCAAGTCCAACACGATTCTCTACGTCAAGAACCGCCAGACCTTCGGCGTCGGCGCGGGCCAGATGTCGCGTGTCGATTCCTCGAAAATCGCCCGCTGGAAAGCCTCGGAAGTCGGCCTCGACCTGAAAGGCTCGGTCGTTGCCTCGGACGCTTTCTTCCCCTTCGCCGACGGCCTTCTCGCCGCCGCCGAAGCCGGAGTGACCGCCGTCATCCAGCCCGGAGGCTCGATCCGCGACAACGAAGTCATCGAAGCCGCCGACGCCAACAACCTCGCAATGGTGTTTACGGGGATGCGGCACTTCAAGCACTGATCTTATCCCCGGACTGAAGTCCGGGGCAACACAAGAAAGTGTAAGATCATACTGTCCGCAGGGTTCAAACCCTGCTGAATGTAAGAATGAAAAAGACTGCAAAAGCAGCAGGGACAACGAGATAAGCGTTGTTACTGCTGCTTTTTGTTTTTGGTGATGGATTTCTTGGCGTCTCCTGTCTGTTTGATGTTTTGTGTAATGTAATTACATTGTGTGTATTCAAGACTCAGGAGACCATTATGACAACATTGATTCGGATCGGTAATTCACAGGGAATCAGAATCCCTAAAGCGATCATAAAGCAGGCGAAATTGGGTGACAAGGAGCTGGAGTTTGAAGTTATCGATGAAGGACTTTTAATAAAGCCGTTGAAAACTCCACGAAAGGGATGGAAAGAACAATTTGAGCAAGCCGGAACAGCTCACGCTTTAAATGAAGAAGAGCAGGAGTGGCTTGAAGCTCCGCTTGATGACAACGAGGGCTGGGAATGGTGACCCCGGATATGAAACGGTTTGACGTATGGCTGGTTCAGCTTGATCCCACGCAAGGTTCCGAGATCAGGAAAACAAGGCCATGCGTGATCATTTCGCCAGATGAAATGTCCCCTTTGCAGACAGCGATTGTGGCTCCGATGACTTCAAAAGGTTTTACTTTTCCGACACGGATACCGTGTAAATTTCAAGGAAAAAGCGGTCTGGTGGTTCTGGATCAGATCAGGTCGGTCGATAAAACCAGACTGGTAAAAAAGCTGGGCGTGATTTCAAAGAATACGCAAATCAATATCGTTGATTGCTTACAAGAGATGTTTGCGATGTAATTGAAAAACTAATTTTTCATTCATAAGCTTAATTCTAATGAAATTGTACATTCCGGAGCCTGTAATAGCTCATGATGAGGGCTTTTCTGAAAAGGCTGACATTTTTCAACGAAAACCGTTTGGCGAGCGACTTGCGAATTTAGTTCGTTCTTGTAAGGATGGTATAGTCATTGCACTTGATGCGCAATGGGGAGAAGGGAAAAGCACATTTATAAAAATGTGGCGAGGGCATATCGGGCAGGATGCTGAAAATCCAATAAAAAGCCTTTATTTTGATGCTTTTGCCAATGATTATCAAAAAGACCCTTTTTTGGCGCTGGCAGGAGAGTTGTACGAATTGGTAACAGATGAAAAGGAAGAAAAGAAAAAAGAGTTTAAAGATAAGGCAAAAGGAGTCGCAAAATCTCTCGCAAGAGGTGCGGTCAAAATAGCAGTGCGAACAATATCTGGTGGCATTGTCGATGGTTCTATGATTGATTCGGCAGAAAAAGATGTGTCAGAATTGTTTGCAGATCAAGTGGATTCGATAATAGCTGATAAACTGGAAAACGCTAAAAAAGATAAACTGGCAATTGAAAATTTTCGTGGTTATTTGGAAAAATTTGCTCATGATCATGGCAATGGTTCACCTATTGTTTTTATTATAGATGAACTGGATCGATGCCGACCGGATTTTGCATTGGATTTATTGGAGCAGATAAAACATTTGTTTTCGGTTAAAGGAATAGTATTCTTACTTGTTCTAAATAGGAGTGCACTGGAGGAGATAATTAGTGTCTGACAGAAAACTCCAATTATCTCATAAATTATTGTATCGATCAACCTCAGAAATACGTTTTTTTATTGATCAAAATCATACATTCGATTCTCTAT
>Ga0326729_1000224_pt1 | contig 14749 bp, 14 predicted proteins | sample MHFSIPfraction_2_FD_207744 | JGI IMG/M metagenome (GOLD analysis project Ga0326729, IMG submission 207744) | Lab enriched peat soil microbial communities from Michigan Hollow, Ithaca, NY, United States - MHF6AY SIP fraction | ecosystem: Environmental > Terrestrial > Soil > Wetlands > Peat...
CGGATTTTTCAATTTCACGATTCTCGTCATAATGGCGGTAGTTTCACTTGCCGCCTTCGTGCTGTCAAGAAAAAAAATGGCCCTGCACCAGTTTGTGCTTACGGGGGGTGGTTTTGCCGGCGGGCTTCTGACATGGAAATTCACATCGTCTATTCTTAAGCCTCATCAGATCAAACGAATCCAGATTTTTCTCGATCCAATGTCCGATCCGAGGGGTGCCGGATACAACGCCCTGCAGGCAAAAATCGCTATTGCATCCGGTGGATTTTTCGGCAAAGGTTTTCTCCAGGGAACACAGACTCAGCTGAGATATATCCCTGCTCAATGGACCGATTTCATCTTCTGTGTCATTGCCGAAGAGCTCGGGCTTATCGGTTCTACGTTGCTGCTTCTCTTCTATCTTATCATCGCTCTGCGGATTGTATGGATGGTTGGAGCAATCAAGAACAAGTTTGTCGAGCTGGTTCTTGCCGGATATGTATCGCTTTTGCTTACACATGTGACCATCAACGTCGGGATGACGGTGGGTATGATTCCTGTTATCGGAGTGCCTCTTCCTTTTGTATCTTACGGAGGATCTTCTCTGGTTGCCAATATGATGATGGTGGCACTTGCCATGAATTTCTGCCGAAACAGGCGGAGCATAGGATACTGATTATTTAGCGTGCCTGATGACTCTCCAAACGAAAAAGCTGCCTTCAAGGCAGCTTTTTCGTTGTAAATATCACTCGGATCGAATCGCTTTGTCCGGAATCAGAGCTTGATTTTGTAGACGAAGCGTCTGCCACCTTCACCAACGGGAATACGTTCGATTTCAGGATCATTGTTGCCATACTTATTGAACCACAGGCTGACAGCAGGTCCCTTGGTCTGCAATGCCGATGCGATTTCACGCGGTTTGTATGCCTTGTCAGGGTTTGACTGAAGAAGCTCTTTGATCGAGGCGCCGAGCTTGCCGCGGCCGAACTTTGCGAATCCCGGTTTTGCCGTTGTGCCACCTTCAATTTTCGAAAGATAGAATTCGAGTTTCTTGACGATCGTATTCAGCTCATTTTCAAAAGGACTGATTGTTTCTTCAAATTCAAGGCGCAGTTTAGCGATTTTTTCCTTCAACTCGTTTTTCGCTTTGTTGAGGTCTTTGAATTCATCGACATTCAGAATGTACAGATCAAACTTGTCGGGTGAAGATTCTTTTTTCAGTGTGCTCATAGTGGTCATTTTGTCGTTTATGAAAGAATATAAATTCCTGAAGAAATATAAGGGAAATGTAGGTATTATTGCAATAGCTTTAATTCATAATTGCTGCTGAATTGGCTATGATGTAAAAAATATGTGACTGATGAGGTTCCCAGGCATATTGAATTATCCCATACCATTATCTGTGCAGTACATAATTGCATGATGGAACATTTGAAACAAAAAAGCGTTGCTGCCGTAACGCTGGGTTGTAAACTCAATTATGCAGAGTCGTCTGTAATTCTTGACAAGCTTGTTTTGGAAGGATGGAAATTGAGTTCGATTGAAGAGGGTGCAGATCTCATTATCATACATACCTGTGCAGTCACCGGTAAGGCTGAGAGGCGATCGCGACAGCAGACACGCAGCATTATCAGATCAAATCCCGCCAGCAGAGTGGCCGTAATCGGATGCTGTTCACAGCTCGATCCTGAACGAATCGCGGAGATTGATGGTGTATCGATTGTGCTTGGCACCCAGGACAAATTCTGTATTCCTTATTATACCGATCAACCTGCTTTGGACGGAGACGCTCCTTTTGTAAAGGTCTCTTCCGTCAGGGATGCATGCGAGGCATGTCCGGCGAACTCACTGCTCACCGAGATCGAAAAGGGAAGAACCAGGGCCTTTCTGAAGATTCAGGATGGCTGCAGTTACGGGTGTGCCTACTGCACGATACCCCGGATACGCGGGCGCTCACGATCGGTGCCCCTCGACGTGGTGCTTGACTCCGCCCGACAAATCGTACAGGCCGGGTATCGGGAGATCGTGCTTACCGGGGTCAACATCGCCGACTATCATGACGGAAACAGAGGTTTTTCGGCTCTTCTGAAACGGCTTGAAGAGGTCGATATCAGCCGGATTCGAATAGGTTCGGTCGAACCGGATCTTCTCGACGATGATCTGCTTGCGACTGTTGCGGCGTCGAAGAAGATCATGCCCCACTTTCATCTGCCTCTCCAGAGCGGTTCGGACCAGGTACTGAAGGCCATGGGGCGGCATTATGATACCGGAACCTACCGGTCGAGACTCATGAAGGCAGTATCGGCAATCTCCGGATGCGGTATCGGTGCGGATGTTATGACCGGCTATCCAGGGGAGAGTGAGCGTGATTTTGAGGATATGTACCGGTTTCTCGAAGATCTTCCTGTGGCATACCTGCATGTATTCACCTGCTCCGTAAGGTCAGGCACGCTTCTGTTCGATCAGGTTGCCCGCAACCAGCGAAAGCGGGTGCCCCGAGCCGAGGCGGCGGTGAGGGCGGCCCGGCTTGCCCGGCTCGCCGAAGAGAAGGAGCGGAGTTTCGCCTCGACTTTCATCGGAAAGGAGCTGAGGGTTCTTTTCGAGGAGGGGGTTGACAACAGTGACGGGAGCATGCGGTGGAGCGGTCACAGTGGCAATTATCTCCGGGTCGGAGTCGATGTCGGAGGAAGCGTGAGCCGTGGCTCGCTGAGAGGAGAGGAGCATACCGTGCTTGTCGAAGGGCCCGGCGATGGTTTGCATTTACAGGGCAGACTGTTATTTTCATAGAGGCACATCTGTTAACCGGTTGCGCAATTCGATCGGCAACGCTAGTTCCGACATGTCGGGATCGAAATCCTCATGTACCCGGCGTACATTACGGTTTCTGCGCTTCGACCGACTTACACTCCGGGCCGCTCACGACGCTTATCAGATGTTCCTGTGGCTTGTTTTCAGCAGTTTTACCAATTCCAACAACACACAGTGCCATGCCCATCAAATCAAGGATCCGTACGGTTCCCGATTATCCCAAAAAAGGGATCATGTTCCGTGATATTACCACGCTCATCAAGGATCCTGTCGGGTTCCGGCTGGTGATCGACACCATGACGCAGCATTATCTGTCGACAAGCGCCGATTTCGATGTCATTGTCGGTATCGAGGCCAGGGGGTTCATTCTCGGTGGTGCACTTGCCTATACGCTCGGCAAAGGTTTTGTGCCGGTAAGAAAGCCGGGCAAGCTTCCGGCCGATGTGGTCAGCCTCGAATACCAGCTCGAATATGGCAGCGATACGATCGAGATGCATATCGATGCCCTTGAGAAGGGTCAGAGGGTGCTTCTGGTCGATGATCTGCTCGCAACCGGTGGCACGGCCCTTGCCGCTGCGGCTCTTGTCGAGAAGGTTGGGGGAGAGGTTTCGGACATGGCATTCATTGTCAATCTTCCCGATGTCGGCGGTGAAAAGAGGATCCGTGAGAAGGGCTACAGCCTCTATTCCGTGACCGAATTCGAAGGCGATTGATTGCCTCAGCCTGTCAATGTCAATAGCGTTATGAAGCCGTCGTCCGTCCTGTTTCGTGCTGCGGCTCACGGAGCCCTCGTGCTGCTCTTTCAGGCAGTGCTCTTTTCAACTGCCTGGGCCACCGGGACGGCGACGGAAGCTGCGGCGACGGCCCATCTTCCACCAGACTGGCTTGTTCTGCCCTTTCTGGCGCTGCTTCTGATGATCGCTACAGGTCCGCTGCTGTATGCCCGCTTCTGGGAACATCATTACCAGAAACTCTCCATCGCTCTCGGAGCCGTCGTTGCACTCTTTTATGCGTTCAGGATAGAAGAGGGGTTGCACATGCTTGTACATACCCTTGAAGAGTACCTCTCTTTCATAGCTCTTGTCACCTCACTGTTCATTGTGGCGGGTGGCATTCTCATCAGGATCGAAAGGCAGGGCTCGCCGCTCGTGAATGGATTGATTCTGCTGTTCGGGGCGTTTCTTGCCAATATCGTCGGCACAACCGGGGCCTCGATGCTTCTGATCCGCCCTTATCTCAGAATCAACGAGGGACGTCTCAGGGGTTTTCACATTGTATTCTTCATCTTCATCGTCAGCAATATCGGCGGTGCGCTGACTCCCATCGGCGATCCTCCGCTGTTTCTCGGATTTCTGCGCGGAGTGCCGTTTTTCTGGGTTTTTCAGCACTTGTGGCTTCCATGGATTCTGACGATTCTTGTGCTCTGCCTTCTGCTGATGGTGCTTGATTCGAGAGTCGGGAAATCATCAGCGCAGATCTCTGTTTCCGGGCGCATCAGCATCAGGGGCTCCAGGAATTTCCTCTATCTCGGTCTCCTGATCCTTTCGGTTTTTCTTGATCCTGCGGTGATCAGGGGTTTCCCGAGTCTTCAGGCGCAGTTTCACCTGCCATTCGGTATCAGGGAGCTGGTGATGTCGGTCATTGCCGCCGTGGCCTATAAAACTGCCGACAGGGAGGCTCTGAAGGGCAATGAGTTCAACTTCGAGCCGATACGGGAGGTCGCATTCCTCTTCATCGGTATATTTGCCACCATGATTCCGGCGCTTCAGCTGATTGGCCGTTACGCCCGGTTGCACAGCGGGGATTTCACGGTTTCAAGGTTCTACTGGTTTACCGGTCTGCTGTCGGGAGTGCTCGACAATGCACCTACCTATCTGAACTTTCTCTCCGGGGCCCTGGGCAAGTTTGGTCTCGATGCCGGTAGTCCGGCCGATATCAGGCTCTTCGCAGAGGGAGTGACCTCACCGGTGCCCGGAGACGCTTCATCGCAGCTCTACCTTGTGGCCATCTCGCTTGCCGCCGTCTTTTTCGGCGCATTGACCTACATCGGCAATGCGCCGAATTTCATGGTCAGAAACATAGCTGCCCAGACCGAAGCTGATGTGCCGGATTTTGTCGAGTATGTGGTACGTTACTCGGTTCCGGTGCTTGTGCCGATTTTTGCCGTGCTGTGGTTCACCATCTTCAACCAATAGATACGGAGTGTCATGAACGGATTTTCCGAAGCGATATCAAATGGCCGGACCGGACTGGTTCTGGGCAATTCGGTGTTTCTGCCGTTTCATCTCGAACTGCTCAGTATATGGATCGGCAAAGATATGTCCCTTCTTGCCTCCCCAGAATTCATTGTCGATCTCTGTGAGGGCAGCGCGGATGTGAGCCTCCGCGAAGGGGCGAGCTACACCAATATCGTGTTCCGCCGATATCATGATCTTGTCCATGAATTCGGAAGTGGAAAAGGACACGTTGTACTCCACGCTACCGAAAAAGGGGCGGACGTGTTCATTCCGCAGAACCGTCACTACATCCGTATCGGGTTCGTGAAACATCACAAAGAGATCACCTTCGAGCACTTCAAGGATCCTTTCGAGCTTTGAAGTGAAGGGCCGCCTGTCAGTCCGAAGTTTTCAGACTTTCGCTGACGGCGTGCTTGAACTCTTTAGAGATCTTGAATGTCGGCACGTTTTTCGGCCCGACGGTCACCTTTTCACCGGTTCTCGGGTTTCTGGCCTGCCGAAGGTTCTTGTAACGGATGTTGAATGATCCGAATCCCCGGATCTCGATCCTTTTGCCCGACTTCAGGGAGTCGATGATGCTTTCGAACAGACTGTCGACGACCGCTTCCGTCTCGTTTTTTGTCAGTCCCGTTCTTTGAGCGATCACGTTCACCAGATCGGCTTTAGTGGTTGTTTGTCCCATGGTAGTGTTTGCTTTGGTTGCAGGGTTTACAACAGGTTATCAAAACCAGAGTCGAATGGCAACGAATCCCAGAAACAACGCGAACGACTTGCGCAGCATTTCGCCGGACATGCCGCTGGCGATTCTGGCTCCGAAAAATACTCCGGTAAAGAGGCCAAGGGCTATAACGAGGCCGAACCAGATGTTTTCGGTCGAAATCTTTCCCATACGGTAATATTCATAGACACCCAGGATGCCGACAGGCAGCAGCAGGGCCATGAGTGATGTAGCATTGGCGCTCTGCTGACTCATTCCGAAGAGCAGTACCAGTGCAGGAACAATGATAATGCCACCTCCCACACCGAACATCCCGGATAGAACTCCTGCAGCAATTCCTGTTGCAAACAGATAGATAAAGTTCATCAGATGCCTTTTTGCGTTGTAAAGGTTTGTTTCATCAGATTCATGCTCAGGCCAGGGTTGCTACGCCGGCAGCGCCGACGATGGTCTCGATCTCGGCCGCATCCAGCGACTCTTTCTCGATAAGTGCTTCCGCCATCCTGTGCAGGATCGCCGTGTGTCCGGCAAGAATTTTCCGTGCATTGTCCATGCACTCCATGATGATTTTTCTCACTTCGACATCGATCTGGAGAGCCGTCTCCTCACTGTACTCCCTGACATGGGTATAGTCCTTGCCGAGAAAGACCTCCTTATGGCCGTCACCGTAATTGATGGGGCCGAGTTTGTCGCTCATTCCCCAGCTGCGAACCATTTTCCTGGCGATCTCCGTTGCCTTTTCGATGTCATTGGCCGCCCCGGTACTGGTCTCGTTGAACACGAGCTCTTCGGCGGCGCGTCCACCGAGAGCGTAGGTGATCATCGCCGTGAGGTACTCCCTGTTCTGGGTATAGCGGTCTTCGAGCGGCAGGTAGGCGGTTTGACCCAGACTTCTGCCTCTCGGAATGATGGTCACCTTATGGATGGGGTCCGAGCCATCGGTGAATTTTGAAACGATCACATGGCCGGACTCATGGTAGGCCGTAAGCTTTTTCTGCTCCGGAGAGATGTACATGCTTTTTCGTTCCGGTCCCATGAGCACTTTGTCCCTGGCCTGTTCAAAATTGGCGTTCGTGAGGAGCTTCTGTTCATATCTGGCGGCAAGCAGCGCAGCCTCATTGACCAGATTGGCCAGGTCAGCGCCGGAAAATCCGGGCGTGCTTTTGGCCAGTGAGTTGACATCGACATCGTCGCTGAGAGGGGTGTTTCTTGTATGGATTTTCAGAATGGCCTCCCGTCCCCTGATATCCGGCTTGTCAATGACCACCTGCCGGTCGAATCTTCCAGGGCGAAGGAGTGCTGTATCGAGCACGTCGGGACGGTTGGTCGCGGCAATGAGGATCACATTGTCCTGTGTCGTGAATCCGTCCATCTCGACAAGCAGCTGGTTGAGTGTCTGCTCACGCTCATCATGACCGCCGCCAAGGCCTGCGCCACGGCTTCGGCCAACGGCGTCAATCTCGTCGATGAAGACGATACATGGCGCGTTTTTCTTGGCAGTTTCAAACAGGTCACGGACCCTGGCGGCGCCGACACCGACGAACATCTCAACGAAGTCGGCACCCGAGATCGAGAAGAACGGCACTTTCGCTTCACCGGCAATTGCCTTTGCAAGAAGGGTTTTACCGGTGCCGGGAGGGCCGAGCAGGAGGACCCCTTTGGGGATTTTGCCACCGATTTTCTGGAATTTTTCAGGATTCATGAGAAACTCGACGGTCTCCTTGAGCTCTTCGACAGCTTCGTCCACGCCGGCAACATCCTTGAACGAAACTTTGACCTCGAACTCGCTGACGAGTCTTGCCCGGCTCTTGCCGAAGCTGAAAATGTTTTTATTGGCTCCGCCGTTCTGCTGCGACATGCGCCTGAAGATCAGGAAATAGGCCGCTCCGAACAGGACCCAGGGCAATATGAGAACGAGAAAATTCGAAAGATCATCGCTGCTCTGCACCACTTTCACCTGTATGCCGCCAGCGGTCAGGCTGTCGGCCTCTGCGGTATCGAATCCCGGTACACGGACCATGAATTTGTCAGTCTGTGTACTCACTCCTGTGACGAGCGGCAGACGTGCCGGAGATTTCAGGCGGCCTGTCAGGAGTACGGACCGGTCCTGGCTCGTTTTGACAGTCAGCTCGGTCACGATCTTCTGACTGAGAATCGTCCGGTATTCATTGTATGAGATTTCAGGTGCCGTGTCCTGAAAGAAAAAACGCTGAAAAAGAAACAGGGCCATGAGGGCTACCATGAACAATACCAGAAACCTGGGAACGCCGCTCTCCCCCCGGTTCTCATTTCCGGGGATAGGTCCGCCCGTCTGATTTCGCTTGTCCGGAGGCATGAACCTGTTGCCAGGCCGACCTTTTGGAACCTTTTCGCTGTTTTTTTGTGCCTGCATCAGGAGACTTTTCGGATGATGCCAGATAACTTATGGCATTAAAAGTAATTAAAACTAAAACTTCGGTGGAAACCAAAAAGTTTATCTTTCTTCACATGTTAAGCTTTATCTGGGTTATTTTTTCCGTATTCCGGTGTAGTTACGCTTTTTCCGGTTTCTTTTTCCTGCTTTTACTTGGTGTTACCAAATACCTTGAGATTTTTTTAAATTCAATGCGTTCAAAAGCGACACTCTGCTGCATCAACTAAATCGGATTATTTCTGCCATGGCCGGTCAAAGGGTTAGAACAAGATTTGCCCCTTCCCCAACGGGATATCTTCATGTGGGTGGTCTTCGTACCGCACTATACAATTACCTGTTCGCCAAAAAGATGAATGGCGATTTCGTCATCAGGATCGAGGATACCGACCAGAGCAGGAAAGTCGAGGATGCCGAGAAAAACCTCATAAGCACCCTTGAATGGGCTGGAATTGTTCCTGATGAAAGTCCGGTTCATGGAGGCAACTACGGTCCTTATGTCCAGTCGCAGCGCCTTTCGATCTACAAGGATTACTGCACAAGGCTGCTTGAGGACAAGAATGCCTACTACTGTTTTGCAACCTCAGAGGAGCTCGAAGAGAACCGGCAGCTTCAGATCAAACAGGGCTTTCAGCCGAAATACAACCGCAAATGGCTGCCCGAGGATATGGGTGGCAACATGCCGGAATCCGAAATCAGCAAACAGCTTGCATCGGGAGCACCATACGTGGTGAGAATGAAGGTGCCGGATTATGTTTCGGTCTGGTTCGAGGATATGATTCGCGGTCCCATAGAGTTCGATTCATCGACCATCGACGACCAGGTGCTGATGAAGTCGGACGGCTTTCCTACCTACCATTTTGCCAGTGTCATCGATGACCATCTGATGGAGTTCACCCATATCATCAGGGGTGAAGAGTGGTTGCCATCGATGCCGAAGCATCTTCTGCTTTATGAATTCTTCGGCTGGGAACCCCCCAAGTTCGCCCATCTGCCGCTTCTGCTCAATCCGGACCGCACCAAGCTCAGCAAGCGCCAGGGCGACGTGGCTGTCGAGGACTACATCCGCAAGGGTTTCAGCAGCGATGCGATCGTCAACTTCGTAGCACTGCTCGGCTGGAACGAGGGTGAGGGCAGCGAGCAGGAGGTTTTCAGCATGGCTGAGCTCATTCAGAGATTTACTATCGAAAGGGTTGTCAAGGCAGGAGCCGTGTTCAATGTCGAAAAGCTCAACTGGCTTGAGAAACAGTATATCAAGCAGAGGCCTGTCGAAAGGATTGTGGCCAAGATAAAGCCGCTGCTTCTCGAAGAGCTGCGCACGAAAAAGACGGAGCTGAGTGAAGCGGTGATCACATCCGACAGCTATCTCGAAAGCGTGATCGAGCTGATGCGGGAGCGCGTCAATTACGAGCATGAGTTCGTTACCTTCAGCAGCTACTTCTTTTTTGAGCCCGAAACCTATGAGCCCGAAGCCATCCAGAAACGATGGACCTCGGAGACACCGGCTCTGCTCAGTGAGTTTGCGCTTCAGCTCGAGGCGGCGGACGATTTCAGTGCCGAAGGCATCGAGTCCCTTCTCAAAGGATTTGTGGCGCCGAAAGGCCTGAAACCGGCCGTACTGATCCATCCGCTCAGGATCGTCGCTTCCGGTGTGAGCTTCGGTCCCAGCCTCTATCACATGCTCGAGGTGCTCGGTAAAGAGGCGGTACTTCGGCGCTTACGGCGAGGTGTCGAGAGTATCGACGCTCCCGTGGCATGAGGCCCGTTGATCCGCCATGGCAACCCGGCATGGCGGATCAATTTCGAATAGAATTTTTTTTCTTTTTGTGATATTGGCTAAATCCGTATATTCACCTCACGTTACATGGACAGATAGCTCAGTTGGTAGAGCAAAGGACTGAAAATCCTTGTGTCGGGGGTTCGATTCCCTCTCTGTCCACCCGGTCTGCACTCTCTCTTCCAGTATGCGGCAGACTTTTTTCCTGCCCTTTTTCCTCCTTGCGAACCATCGTTCATGCGATACGATTTCATGTGACCCCTCCCGGCCGTATGATTACCATTACTCCACGGAATGAACATCACGACTGATTCCACCCAGGAAGTATGGCACCGGCTCGAAGAGCCAGGTTCATACGAGTGGTGGTATTTCGACGCCGAGGATCAGACCTGTGGCCTCTCCATCGTGCTCATCTGGTTTGCCGGTTTTGCCTTTTCACCCTACTACATGCGGCATTATGCCGAGTGGCGTTCCCGTCTGCGCAGTGACTCTCCACATCCTGGCGAGTATGCGGGCTTCAGTTTCCAGCTCTACGAAAATGGTCGCGAAATTGTCAATTTCATCAAGGAGGGCTCTGATGGACTTTTTGATGGCGACTCACAGGCCATCGGCGCGCGCTTCGAGCAGAACAGCTTTCTGTATGACCCCTCAAAAGATGAGTACCATCTGACGATCGACTTCACTTTTCCGGCGAGAGATAAACGTGTCAGGGGTTCTCTGCTCTTCAGACCGAGTCATCGCTATGACTATTGCCGCAATAATGACTGTTTCCCGGGCAGGGAACACCGTCATCAATGGCTTCTCAGTGTGCCTAAAGCCAATGTGGAGGGGCAGCTCGACGTTGACTCACTGCGCGGGGGCGAAGCGTCACGCAGGATCACCCTGCAGGGACAGGGGTACCATGACCATAATTTCGGTACCATGCCAATGCACGAGTATATCGACCGCTGGTACTGGGGGCGTGTTTACGCCGGACGTTTCGATCTTGTCTATTACGTTATTTTTTTTCACAGCAGTGCCTGCAAGCCACTGGCCGTCATGATGCTCAACGACAACGAGAGCGGGCGGCAGCTTGTCATGGAACGGGTTCGGTTCAGTGAAGATCAATTCTCGCGGGGCCTGTATACTCCTGCTCATGGCAGGATCCTGACCATGGAGGAGGGGGCTGTCAGGGTTGAGGTCACTCACGCTGAGGCGCTCGATGCCGGTCCTTTCTATATCAGGTTCAACTCTCTTTATACCATGAATGTCGATGGTCGCAGGGTGGAGGATGCACGGGGAATATCCGAGTTTCTCAACCCGGCGGCGCTTCAGTCCCGCTTTATGAGATTTTTTACCGGTTGCAGGATCTGGCGTGATGGAACACCCTCGTTCATGTACACGAGTTACAACTTTTTCAGGCACCAATTTGATTGGTTAAATAGGAAAAAATTGTAACTTCAAAATCAGTCTGTGCGCGCCTGAAATGTTACCCACCGGAAATCAAAAGCCGGATTCCTATGTAGCATAGGGGAGCCATCCCCGGAACGCCGACAGGCGCCTGATGCCTTCTGGATTCATACAACTCAAGTCATTAAAAAGGAGATAGATTGTAATGGCACAAACTGGTAATTTTAAAAGCCCGGCAAGGATGGGAACGCTGGGTAACAGTGCTGAAGTCGCTTCAGCCGGAGCGGTTCCCGGCGGAAAGCCGCGTGAGGAGGGACTCAAAGGTGTCGATTTCGAACGCCGGAGCTTCCTTCACAAGGTGGTAGGCGGTGTCGGTGCCGTCGTGGCTGCAACCACCCTGTATCCGATCGTCAAGTATATCATTCCGCCCGCGAAGACGGTCACGAACGTGAGCGAAGTGAAGGCTGGCAAGATTTCTGAAGTGCCGGACGGAACAGGCAAGATCTATCAGTTCAATGAGGACAAGGTCATCGTTGTAAATCAGGGTGGAACTCTGACTGCAATCAGCGCTGTCTGCACCCATCTAGGATGCCTCGTGCACTGGGACAAGGCGGCCGATCAGATTGCCTGCCCCTGCCACGGTGCCAAGTACAAGCGCACCGGCGAAATCATATCCGGTCCTCAGCCAAAACCGCTGAAACTTTACAAGGCAAGGATTGATGGCGACACCATCATCATATCGAAAGCTTAACCATCAATACTTGAAAATCAAGGGAGTCAAGAAATATGGCTGAAAATACTCAGAAACCGGCAGCCGGCACTACAGCGGCCAAGCCAAAACCACCAGCTCCGGCCGCTGCCAAGCCCGCCGCACCGGGTGCCGCCAAACCTGCTGCACCAGCTGCCGCAAAGCCCCAGCCTTCACAGGCCGCTGCCAGCCCGGCAGGTGTCTACAAACCTCCGGTAGAACGTCCGGCAGCAGATCCCTACAAGGATTCCAAGTCAAACGTTGTCGGCCAGTGGTTGCAGGAACGCTTTTACGTGGTGTTGCCGATCATCGATTACCTGAAGAAAAAAGAGGTGCCCAAACATCGCCTCTCTTTCTGGTACTATTTCGGCGGTCTCGGACTGTTCTTCTTCATCATCCAGATCATCACCGGACTGCTTCTCCTGCAGTACTACAAGCCCACCGGGGCAGAAGCCTTCTCTTCATTCGTCTTCATTCAGAAAGATGTTCCGTTTGGCTGGCTCATTCGCCAGGTTCATGCCTGGAGTGCCAACCTCATGATCATGATGCTCTTCATCCATATGTTCAGCACCTTCTTCATGAAGTCCTACCGCAAACCTCGTGAACTCATGTGGGTCAGCGGCTTTATCCTGCTCGCCCTCAGCCTTGGTTTCGGTTTCACCGGCTATCTCCTTCCCTGGAACGAGCTTGCATTCTTTGCTACCCAGGTTGGTACCGAGGTTCCGAAAGTGGCTCCTGGTGGCGCATTCCTGGTCGACATCCTTCGTGGAGGCACTGACGTCAGCCCCGAGACCCTGACTCGTATGTTCTCTCTGCACGTTGTGCTGCTCCCCGGTATTGTGCTGCTTGTGCTTACGGCACATCTTACCCTTGTCCAGATTCTTGGTACCTCCGCTCCGATCGGCTACAAGGAGTCCGGCCTCATCAAGGGTTACGACAAATTCTTCCCGACCTTCCTTGCAAAAGACGGTATCGGCTGGATGATCGGTTTTGCCCTTATTATCTATCTTGCCGTCATGTTCCCGTGGGGTATCGGTCTCAAGGCAGATCCTCTGGCCTCTGCGCCTGTCGGCATCAAGCCTGAGTGGTACTTCTGGGCTCAGTTCCAGCTGCTCAAGGACTTCAAGTTTGAAGGCGGCGAACTTGTGGCAATCATTCTCTTCACCATCGGTGCGGTTGTATGGATGATTGTTCCTTTCATCGACAGCAAGGCTTCACGTGATCAGAAGAGCCCGCTCTTCACCTTGCTCGGTCTTGGCGTGCTCGCATTCCTTCTCATCAACACCTACAGGGTGTATCTGGAATACGGCTGGTAATGGTACTGATTTCCGGCATCACCGATGCCGGAAACAAAAAAAGAGGCTGCCTCTCGAAGGTCAGCCTCTTTTTTTTTGTTCTTCTCATCTCTGAATGCAGCATGGCCGGGAGTTCCGGCCATGTTTGTCTCTGTCGCCCGGTTCTCTTCAGAACTCCCGGAGCAGCGCATGCATTTCGTATCCGCTCAGGAAGGCTGCTGTATCAAGCTTTTCAAGTGCCTCCAGCCAGCAGGCCGTAGCGCTCTTTTCCGGTATAACGATGCTGTCAGCCTCTATAACGGCCGGTTCATGAAGTATCGCATGCATCGTGATCCATGAGAAGAGGATCGTCAGGCGATGTTCTCTGAACCAGGTTTTCTGGTGCAGGTGCTGGAACTGCATGAAGTATTCAAAGTGCTTGTCCCCGTTTTCGAAGAGTCTTCTGATCGATGCTTTCAGATAGGCCTCGGGCTTTTCGGTGCTGTCCGCAACCGGATTCAGAACGAGGATGCATGAGATAAGGTTGACCATACCGTCGCCGTCGCCGGGTAACGGCAGCTCATTCGACCACAGGGCAGCAAGTGTGTTGCCGAGCATCCATTCGTCTATGAGCTGATGCTTCAGTAGGCCGTTATGATCGAGCATCTCCTGGATGCACTCGAGGGCGATCAGGTTCTTGGTCATGCGACGGTACCCGTCATGCTCCGTTTCTCCGATGCCGAGCGCCGCCTTGATGCGGTTGTCGCCCGATAGCCGGCGAAGGGTATCGGCGAAGTGCAGCGCATTCAGATAGCGTCGAGCGGCTGCATTGGCAGTGCCCAGTGGCACTGTGAGCGGTTTTTCCATGATCTCCTCGAACTTGACCGAGAGCTTCTCGAGCAGCGATGCGCATTGCAGACCAAAGCCGGTTGCCTCTCTCTCATCTGACACTTCAGTTTCAACGGACGCTTCCGGCTCGCCGGACATTTCAGCTTCGCCCGACACTTCAGCCTGGTCGGAGGCCTCAGGCTCATCGGAGGATTTCAGCTCGCCGGGATGCTCTTCCGGAGAGGCGATCTGACCGATCAGCAGAAGCTCGGAGGCGAGGAGCTGATGAACCGGCGTCAGGCTCATCGATAGGGCTTCGAGTTCGATGGAAGCGGCGCCCCGTCCGTCAAGATAGTCGCAGACGCGGTCGTAGGGCTTGAGCCTTGACGGTTTTACAATCCTGAAGTCGAGGAAGAGATTATACCGGTAGCCCTGCAGGGTGATGAAGAGGCCGTTTTCCCGGATCCCGGTGCAGGAGCGGATGAATTCGAGTCCGGTTGCGTGTTCCTTGAGCACGAGGTAGGCGTCATGCTCATGGGGCAGCAGCAGGGCATCGGCAAGAAGTGTCTGCTTGATTTCGC
>Ga0326729_1000225_pt1 | contig 14696 bp, 9 predicted proteins | sample MHFSIPfraction_2_FD_207744 | JGI IMG/M metagenome (GOLD analysis project Ga0326729, IMG submission 207744) | Lab enriched peat soil microbial communities from Michigan Hollow, Ithaca, NY, United States - MHF6AY SIP fraction | ecosystem: Environmental > Terrestrial > Soil > Wetlands > Peat...
GTCTCCTCGCCGCCTGCCCCGGGCCCAGGACCCTCGCGTATCACGTGAACGCGGGACCGCTGGCGCCCGATCACTGGTACGCCAACGTCGCCGAGAGCGGCGGCCGCGTGCTGGGGGAGGCGTGCCACTTCTTCGACTACGCCTGCTACCTGCTCGACGCCCGCCCGCGCGCCGTGTTCGCCCAACCGCTGGCCGCGAACGGCGGCGGCGCGGCGCCCGACGCGGTGGCGGTCCAGATCGAGTTCGCCGGCGGATCGAGCGCCCAGGTGATCTACAGCGCGGCGGGCGACAGCGCCTACCCGAAGGAGTCGTTCCGCGTCTGCGCCACCGGCCTCGTGGCCGAGTGCGAGAACTTCCAGACGCTCACCGTGTACCGGCAACGCCGCGCCCGCACGACCCGGTTCGGCTCGAAGGGCCACCGCGAAGAGATGGCGGCCTGGCTCGCCTACCTCGACGGCGCGGCCGAGCACCCGCTTCCCTACGCCGAGGCGAGCCGGAGCATGCGGCTCACCTTCGCCGTGCTCGATTCGATCCGCGAGCACCGCGCCATCGGCCTGACTGCCGGGCGAGGGGCATGACGGCCACGCGGACGGTGACCTGGTACTGGCACCGCCTGCGGGCCATGGACGCGTCGGAGATCGCCACGCGCGTGATGGAGCGCGCCCGCAGCTGGAGCGATCGGTTTCCGCGCCGGGCGCTCCCCGCCCTGCCGCTCGACCCCGACGAGGCGGCGTGCCCCCGCCTTCCCGAGCGCGCCGCCGCCCCGGCCCTCGTCCGCGAGGCGGTGGGCGGCGCCGCCGCCGCCGTGCGCGTCGGCCGCTGGGTGGTGTTCGGCTGGAAGCCCGCCACCGTGCCCCTGCCCCCGCTCTGGCATTGCGACTACACGGGCGGCTCCGCCGCCCCGGCCGGCGCGGAGCTGCGCAATGTCTGGGAGACCAACCGCTGGGCGGAGCTGGTGACGCTGGCGCAGCATGCCTGGGTGAATCACGCCCCGGGCGACGCCCGCCTCGTGCAGGCGTGGCTGCTCGACTGGTGCGAGGAGAATCCACCGGGCAGCGGCGTCCCGTGGCACAGCGCCATGGAAGCCGCCATTCGGCTCGTGAACTTCTGCTGGATCGACGCGCTGATCCGCGGCTGCGGCGATCCCGATCTGCGCCGCGTGCAGAACGCCCTCACGCGGCTGATCGTCCCGGCGCACGCGCGCTGGGTGTGGCGGCACCGCTCGCCCGGATCGTCCGCCAACAATCACCTCATCGTCGAGCTCGCGGCCCTGGTCCTCGCCGCCCGCCGCTGGCCGGCCGTGGCGCGGGTCGCCTGTCCTGCGGAGCGCGCGTGGGATCTCCTGGCGCGGGAGATCCTGCGCCAGTTCGCCGCCGACGGGGGGAACCGCGAGCAGGCATTGCACTACCACCAGTTCGCCTGGGAGGCGGCGTGGCAGGCGCGGCGCGTGATGGGAGCGGGCGACGGCGACCGGGCGGTGACCGAGCGCCTCACGGCCGCCGCGCAATGCCTGTGCGATCTGGCGCACGCGACGGACCCGTGGGACTTCGGCGACTCCGACGACGCGCAGGTGACCCCGTTGACCGCGACCCGCGCCACCGCGGCGCCCGAATGGAAAGCCTGGCTGCTGGGCCAGGCGCCCGCCGGCGCCCTGGCCTGCTGGCTCGGCGCGCCGCCGGCCGGCGTCGCTCCGCTTGCTCCCGGCGGCTGGCGGGTCTATCCCGAGACGGGGATCGCGGTGCAGGAGAGCGACGGGTGGAAGGCACGGCTGGATGGATCGCCGCTCGGCTTCGGCCGTATGGCCGCGCACGGCCATCTCGATGCGCTGCATTTGTCGCTGTGGGACGGCCCGCACGCGCTCGTGGTCGATCCGGGCACTGGCGCCTACCTCGCCGATCCCGGCCTGCGGGAGCGCCTCGCATCCTGGGAGCTGCACAACGGCCCGCTCCCCATCACCGGCCGCGTCCACCCGCAACGCCGCGGTCCCTTCGTCTGGACCGATCACCACCCCGCCCCCGAGCTCGTGCTCGAGGGCCGGACGTGCCGCGCGCGCTGGCGCGGCGCGGGCCCCGCCGTGCAACGCAGCGTCCAGTTCGTGGCGGACGCGAACGGGTGGCGCGTGACCGACGAGGTGGCCGGCGTCGAGCCGCACGTGGTGCGCTGGCGCCTCGCGCCCGATTGGCGGCCGTCCGCGCGCGACGCGGGACACTGGGACCTCACTCATGCGACCGGGCGGACCGTGCATCTCACGGTCGAGGGAGACGCGCCGCCCGCCTGCCGCACCACGCTCGACGTCGTCTCCCCGCACTTCGGGGAGGTGCGCCGTGCCGCGGTGATCGAGGTGACGTTCACCGGGCGGCTGGTGTCGCACTGGTATCGCGCGTGATGCTTCGCGCCGGCCTCAGCCTGCTGCTCGCCGGCTGCGCCGGGCCCGCCCTGCCCCAGCAGCCGCTCGTCGGGCCCGATCAGACGATCGGCTCGGCCGACACGGCGCGCTTCACCGTCACCCTGCCCGGGGGACTCACGCGCGCCTACTGGAGCAAGATCAGCGGCCCCGGCGTCGTCACCTTCCAGGGCGAGCAGTTCAACTCGAGCTTCGAAGACGGCACGGTGAACGCCTGGCTCGCCGACAACGGCGGTCAGGTCGAAGGCGGTGGCAGCGTCAGCACGGAGCAGGCGCACTCGGGAGCCTACAGCTGGAAGGCGTACAACGACCCGAATCTGCCCTCGCCCGGTGATTTCTCCGCCAAGCTCACCCGCTGGCGCTTCGACGACGATTCGGCCTACTACTCCGCGTGGTACTACTGGCCGCCCGATTACATCGTGAACGGGCGCGGCAGCGGCGCCACGCGCAACTACGTGAACATCTTCCAGTACAAGCAGCGCACCATGCCCACCGACCCGGTCTGGATCGTCGCCGTGGTGGGCCTGCGCGGGACGGCGGATCAGGACCAGCTCGAGGCCCACGCCTTCGACTATCTCGAAGTGCCCACCGGCGCTGCCGTGCCCAAGGGCCGCTGGTTCCAGGTCACCGTCTTCCTGAAGGAGGGGTGGACCGACGGCGAGCTGATGGTCTGGCTCGACGGGACGCTCATCTTCAGCCGCCGCGACGTGAACACGCTGGGGTCGGCCGGCAACACCGACCCGCCGCACGTGATGTGGGGCGTCGGCAATTACGGGACGCCGGGGATCGGCCAGCCGATCTACATCGACGACGCCGTGGTGGTGCCCGCGGGACCGCCCGCGCCGTCGGCCACCTTCTCGGCTCCCGGGACCTACGTGCTGCGGCTCACCGCGAGCGACGCCGCCGGCACCGGCACCCGGAGCGACGACGTCACCGTGATCGTGCGCTAGCCGAGCCCGAGGGCGTGCCGCAGGCGGTGGCGGGTCAGCCCCGCCAGCGTCCGGCGCACGCGGAGCGGCGCGAAGCGGCCCGCGCGGTCGGTGGTCGCGTCGGCGTCCAACCCCACCCGCGGCACCGCGTAGCGCCCGCCCAGATCGGGCCGGCGGAACGTCTGCACCGCCCCGGCGAACCCTTCCGCGCGCACCGCCTCCAGCTCGCGCTCGCTGAACGTCCCGTCGGGATAGGCGAACCAGCAGGGGCCGGAGCCCGTCAGCGCCTCGACCGCGCGGCGCGACTCGCCGAGCTCCGCCCGCAGCGCGTCCGCACCGAGCCAGGGGAGCAGCGGATGCGTCCGCGTGTGCGCCCCGAAGCGGATGCCGCCGGCCTGCATTTCCCCGATTTCGTCGCGCGAGAGGAACACGCGGGGACCCAGCGCGGCCGGCGCCGTCGGCGCCTGGGCCAGCAACGCGTCGAGCCGCGCGCGATCGCTCACCGTGGCGCGCTTGTAGTGACCGACGATCTGCTCCTCGGTGTCCCGACCGAGCAGCCGCGTCGCCCACGGCTCGCCCGTCCGTGCGGCGGCGGAGAGCCGGGCCGCGGCGGGGAGCGCGCGGAACGCGCGCACGCGATCGACCAGCTCGTCCCACCACAGCGGCGCGGCGGAGCCGATGCGTTCGGTGACCAGGAAGACGGTCGCCGGGAGGCCGAGGTCGCGCAGCACCGGGAAGGCGTGCTGGTACACGCCGCGGTATCCGTCGTCGAAGGTGAGCGCCGCGACGCGCGACGAAGCGGCCGCCACCGCTTCGTCGAGGCCGACCACCGTGAAGTGGCGCCGCAACAGCTCCACCTGCCGCTGGAACAGCTCGAGCGACAGGGAGAGCGACGGCTCGCGGCACCACGCGAGGTCGTCGCCGGGGCCGTGCACGCTGTGCCAGTACACGATCAGGGGTCGGCGCCGGTTGGCGAGCCGCTCCCACAGGGCCACGGCGCCGGAGTAATGCAGCAGGGAGCCGGCGACGTCAGTGGCGGCCATTGCCGTTCGCCATCGCGTCGATCACCCCGGTCACCGTCCGCGCGAAGCGCTCGAAGGAAAAGCGCGTCGTGATCAGCCGGCGCGACGCCGCCCCCATGCGGGCGCGCAGCGCCGGGTCGTCGGCCAGGTCCCGCAGCCGGACCGCCAGCTCCGTCGCGGTCTCGTGCACCAGGCGGAACCCGTTGACGCGGTCCTGCACCAGGTCGTCGGCGCTGCCGTCGGCGTAGCCCGACACGAGCGGCAGTCCGTGCGCCATCGCCTCGTTGAGCGCCAGCCCGCCGGTGCCGGGAAGCACGAGGAGGTCCGCGCCGTCGAAATACGGCCCGACGCCGTCCACGATCTGTCCCGCGAAGACCACGTCCGGGCGCCCGGCGCACCGGGCTTCGAGACGCGGCCGGTCCCAGCCGTCGCCCACCACCAGGAAGGCGAGGCGCGGATCGCGCGCGTGATCGAGAGCGTCGATCACCAGGTCCACGCGCTTCTCGGCGACCAGGGCGCCGACGTACAAGACGATCGTCCTCCCCGCGAGCCCGGGATGACGCCCCTCGATCCAGCGGCGCGCCTCGCCCTTGTCGCGCGGCTCGATGCGCCGCTCGTCGATCGTGTTGTGCATCACCGTCACCTGGTCGTCCGCCGCGCCGTGGCGCATCGCGTAGCGCTTGGCATTGGTATGGTAGGCCAGGTGATGGTCGAACCGCGGCACAAAGCGTGACAGCACGCGGTCCTTGAACCAGCCGGGGTTGTATTCGTAGCCGCACTGCCAGGCGACGAGCCGGAACCCGAGCGCCCGTTTCAGGGCCGCCAGCCGCCATTCCTCGAGCGTCCCGGAGTGGGCCATGGTGACGACCACGCTGGGCCGCAGCTCCCGGATCGTCGGGATGACGCCGACCTGATGCCGCACCGAGAAGCCGAGCACCTGCCGCTCGTAGAGCGGGTACTGGCGATGGTCCTCCACCACGCCCGACGTCAGCGTCGCCTTCCCCGGGATGTCGCGCCGCGTCCCCGCCGTCATCAGGGTGAAGGCATCGCCCCGCGCCTTGCAGTGCTGCTCGATTGCGCGCAGGATCGGCCGGTGGTAGTGCCGGATGTGGTCGGCGAGAAACACGATGCGTCTCACCGGGTCTCCCCCACAGGCGCCCGCACCACGCCGGCCAGCACCCGCGCCAGCCGGTCGGCGCTGCGCTCCAGGTCGAAGCGGTGCCGCACCCGCTCCCATCCCGCCTGGCCGAAGCGCGCCCGCAGCGCCGCGTCGCCCGCCAGGCGACCGATCGCCGCCGCCGCCGCCCGCGGCTGCCGCTCGGGCACCAGGTATCCGGTCACCCCGTGCCGCACGATCTCCGGGATCCCCGAGACCCACGTCGACACGACCGGCAGCCGGAGCGCCATCGCCTCGAGCAGCACCGTGGGGAAGCCGTCCCGGAGCCCGTTGACCCCCACCTCGGAGAGCAGCACGAACACGTCGGCCTCCCGCATCGCGCGGTACACGTCGGCCAGCGCCAGCGATCCGGTCAGCTCGACGATGCCGGCGAGCCCCGTAGCGGCGATGCGCCGGGCCAGCAGGGCGTGCACCTCCGGCGCGCCGCCGCCCACGATGCGGCACGTGACATCGTGCCCGGCGTGCCGCAGCCGCGCACACACGTCGATCAGGGTGACGAACCCTTTCGCGTCCCCCAGCATGCTCCCGACCGAGAGCAGCCGGGGCGGCCGCGGGTGGAGCGCCGCCGGCGGGGTTCCGTCTCGCTCCGGCGCGGCGAGCCGCGCGGGCTCCCCCATGTCCACCCCGTTGTAGACCCGGTGCAGCTTGCGGGAGTACGCGTACCCCGTGGCGGCGTCGAGGTAGCGGCGGCTGTACTCGCACACCGGAACCACGGCGCGGGCGTGCCGCACCTTGTCGGACAGCAGGACGGGTTTGACGAACAGGTCGTCGGAGGCGTGGGCGGTGAACGAGAACGGGATGCCGCTGAACAGGTGCGCGGCGAGCGCCACGTTGCATCCCGTGGTGAAGTGGGCGTGCAGCTGCGTGATGCCGCGGCGCCGCAGATCCGCGCCGAAGCCGATGCCGACGGCGAAGTGATACAGCAGGCGCGCGAAACGGCCCGGCTCCAGGGTGGCCCACGCCCGGGCGAACTGCCGCAGCGCGGAACCGTATCGCACCGGATGGAAGAGCAACGCGGCGACGTTGGCGAGCAGGTGTCGGGCCAGACGATCCGGTCGCGCGTACGTGACCCCGCGCAACGTCGTGGCGTCGCTCAGCGCCGAACCGCCCGGCGGCAGTTCCCGGGGCCGCTTGATGGCGAAGACGTGCACCTCGAACCCGCGGTGCCGCAGCGCCTCGATTTCCCGCGCGATGAACGTCTCGGTCAACTCCGGGAAGATGCTCACCACGAAGCCGATCCGGCGCCGGGGCTGCGGGCCGGCGGTCGGCGCCACGGCGAAGACGGCGGGCAGGACGTCGGTCACACCGCCCCCACCCGATCACCCGCCTCGAGCGCCACGCGGTGGATCGTCGCCGACGGCCCCCAGCCCACGACCCGCAGCATGTCGTGCTCCCCGCTCGCGGGCCGGCGCGCGATCGTCACCGCGGCGTCGTCTCCCCCGGGCTCCGCCGCACGATGCAGATGCACCCGGTGCAGGAAATCGCTCCCGCGGATGGTGAGGCGCGTCCCGGACCCGACGCGGTCCCAGGCCACCCGCACCGCCGGGTCGAAAGCGGCCGCCATCGCCAGCGCGAACGGCGCGCAACCCCGCCGCTCCGCGGTGACGAACCAGCTGCGCTCCGGACTGCCGAAGTGCATCTCGGACACGCCCAAGTCGAGGCGCAGCACGGGCGGCGCCCCACCCTGCGCCCACCGCAGCGACAGGGTGGCGCCGTCCTTGGCGATGTCCACCCCGTCTCCCGATTCCGCGTACCCGACGTACGCGCCCGGGGTCACGTGGAACCGCTGCTCCACGCGGTGCTCCCCCAGCCCGTCGAAGGCGTCCACCACCAGCCAGTAGAGGCCCGGGAGGACCACGATCGTGCGCTCGTGCCATACCGGCGCGGCGAGCCGGCGGTAGCCGTCGTGCCGGCCGGCCATCACGGTGCACTCGGGCGACGTGGCCCAGAGACGGAGCGCCGTGTTGGGCGGCGACCAGATCTCGTCCCGCTCCGCCAGCACCCCCTGCTCCATCCCGTCCACGCACACCGTGCTGTGTGCCCGCGTGCTGCGCAGCAACTCGCGCCGCTCCTCGGTGCCGGTGCCGGGGTCGATCAAGAGCGGCACCCCCGCTACCGACAGCGTGAGCGACAGGGCGTCCAGGTGCGCGTGCTTGCGATTGCGGTGGTATCCCGTGGGCCCGCAGTCCCAGACCAGGACGTCGGCGGTGGGCGACCATCCGGAGCGCGCCACGAAGTACCCGCCGGGGGCGAAGGCCCGGCCGCCCGGCCCACTGGCGGGCGGCGGAGGCGGCGGTGGGTCGACCCTCCCTCCGGTCCCGAGCAGCCAGAAGCCGTGATCGGTGGCCTCTCCGATCAGCGTCCGCCCATCATGGCCATCGCGGGCCGCGACCACGGCCGGCGCCGAAAAGCGGTAGTAGTTGTCCTGCGCGTGGGCGTCGCCGAACAACGGAAGCCTGCCGGTGTCCTGATCGATCCAGCGCTGGAACTCCGCCATGCGCCGCACCACGTCCTCGAGGGCGGCGGCCTGCGGGCGATGGTTGCGACGGCAGAACGCCCACAGCTCCGCCAGCTCGCCGGCGATGATGCGGTGGTACATCGTCGAGCGCTCCGCGTGCACGCCATCCGGGCCGATCTGCAGCCGCAGCTCGCGGGCCAGCGTCCGCCACGCCTTGCGCCGCCACGCCGCCGCGCCGCGGAACACCGGGAGCACTTCGCCGCACAGCGCCAGCGCCTTGGCCTCGAGGATGACGTGGTTGCCCGGGGAGTGGTACTCGAGTGACTCGTAGAGGTATTCCGCCAGCAGGCCGAGGCCGCGCATGAAGTGCTCGTAATGCGCCGCCGGCCAGTCGCGCGCGCCGAGGAAGAGGAAGTGCGCCCACAGCCAGGCGTTCACCCGGCTGCCCACTTCGAACGGCCCATCCCAGCCGAGCCGGCCCAGCCGGCCGATATGTCGGTCCATCCAGTCGGTCGACTCGGTGACGAAACAGCGCGCGAAGCGCGGGTCGCCGGTGTAGCGGTAGGCGAATCCCAGCGTCGTGAACCACTGATGTCGATTGAGACAGCTGAGCCAGCTGCAGGAGACGCCGTGCGGCGCCCACTCTCCCGGCGGGAGCGTCATCGGCTCGCAGCCGCTGAAGGTGAAGCGGCGATGCAGCAGGTCTTCCGCCGTCTGGATCGTCCGGGCGCGGCGCTCCGCCGGAACGGCCCCCGCCCGGTCCATGATCTCGCTCGCCGGCCAGTGCCAGACCGGGGCCGGGCGGGCCTGCAGGTGCCGCCACAGGGCGCCGGCCGGGAGGGCGATCGACGCCCGGCGCCGCGCTACGGGACCGGGAAAGACGCGGTCCACGAACCGGCGCTGCGCCGCGTACCGCAACCGTCGCAGCAGCGTGGCCGGGGTTTGCGACGCGAGCTTCCGCGCCGTCCAGACCAGCCACTCACTCCGCGGCGCCATGCGCCTTCGCCGGGATCGCGAACACCCGTCCCGCGCGCTCGATGATCTCGCGCACCGCTTCGGACAGCCGGCGCAGGTCCCCGGCGTCCACCACGAACGCCTGGCGCAGCGAGCACGCTTCGCGCTGGCGGAACAGGACGTAGAACAGCACGGCGGCCACGACGTACGACGCCGCTGCGGCGATGCTGGCCCCGACCACGCCCCAATGCGGCAGCAGCAGGATGTTGAGCCCGACGTCCACGGCGGTGGCGATGCCGAACACGCCCACGCCGGAGCTGGGCCGGCCGCGCGCCGACACGTAGGTCCACGTCACGTGCGTCGTGCTGCGCGCCACGGTACCCAGCACCAGCCAGCGCACCGCCGGGACCGCCTGCGCGAACGCCGCGCCGTACAAGAGGTGCACCACCGGGCCGCTGGCCACGAACAGCAGACCCCCCGTCGCGACGGCCATGAGCGTCACGAGCCGCAGCGCTCGTGGCGCGTCCCCCGGCTTCAGGTTGCGCCCCGAGAACGTCGGGTACAGCATCGTACCGATCTCGTTGGCCAGCCGCACCGTGATTTCCGCCAGCGCCACCGCGACGGAGTAAATGCCGAGGCCGTAGCCGCCCAGATAGGCGGCCACGATGAAGAAATCGAGCCGGCCCATGGCGTAGGCCGCGGTGATGCTCGCCAGCTGGCGCACGCCGAACGACAGCGACGGACCGGCGAGCTCGCGCGAAAAGCCCTCCTGCGGGGGCCCGGCACGCCGGGCGGGGATCTGGAACAGCAGGTAGCACACGAGCTGGGAGGCGACGAACGCCCCCAGGAAGGCGCTCACGTCGGTGCGATGCGCCAGGCCCAGCGCGAGGTAGCCGATGAGGGGCAACGTGACCGCGACGCCCCCCGCGATCTTCGCCAGCTCGAAGCGATGCAGCACCAGGAAGTACTGCCGCTGGAACATGAGCAGCACGCCCGCGGGGACGACGATCAGTCCCGCCACGGCCCCGAACAGGCCGAGCGGCGCCACCTGCCGCCACCCGGTCACCCACCCCACGCCGAAGTACGCCAAGCCGATGATCCCGCCGCCCAGCAGCGAGAACGGCACCGCGTTGGCCATGAAGTGCCGCAGCCATTCGGGGCGCTCGCTCGCGTACACCGTCTGGCCGTTCGGCACGCCGAACGTCGCCACGAGGGAGAGCCCGGTGACGGTGGCGATGAAGAGGCTGAACACGCCCTTCCCCTCGACGCCCAGCAGGCGTGACACGACGACGCTCGCGATGAAGCTCCCCACCAGGCCGGCGTAGGAGATGATCGCCGCCGAGATCATGCGAGACCCTTTGTGCATGCCGCCTCAGCCCACCGATCCCGGCCGGGAGACGGTGCCGGGCGCCATGAGCCCCGCGAGCACGCCCATCGTGCCGTACAGGATCTGATTCGACGTCGGCTCGTGGGCATTGGCGAACTGCACCTGGATGAAGTACGACCCCGCGAAGGCCAGGACCCAGACAACCCCTTCCCGGCCCCAGTAGCGGGCCATGTTGGTCCTGGTGTCGTGGAATACGGTGAGCAGCACCGCGACGTACAGCAGCACGCCGATGGCGCCCAGCTCGACCTGCACGTCGAGCATCGTGTTGTGCACCGGCGACGCGCCGATCTTCATCCACGGTCCGACGACGTTCAGCGCCGACTGGTACTGCGAGAGGTGGGTCGTGAGGTTGCTCCCGAACGTCGCGAACCCGGTGCCCAGCACGGGATGCGCCTTGGCCATCTGCACGCCGACCATCCAGAGCTTGAAGCGGAAGAACACCTCGTTGGAGTCGGTGACCCGGGCCTGGGCGCGGCTGCCCCGCGCCAGCGCCACGGCCAGGAGGAACGTGGCCGCGACGCCGACGAACGCCACCCGCCTGATCCGGGTGGTGGCGTCGCTCGCACCGCGGCGCAGCAGCAGCAGCAGTGAGGCGAACATCGTGCCGATCCAGGCGGCCCGCGTGTAGGTGAAGAAGATGCCGATCAGGCACAGCCCGCCGACCACCATGGCGACCTTGCGCGTCGCCGGGTCGAGCAGCCGCGCCGAGAAGATCGTCAGGATGTAGATCAGGCTGAGGCAGAGGGCGTTCCATTCCGGCTGCATCACCAGCCCGCCGGAGCGCCCGGAGCGCAGCATGAAGTCGTCGAGGTGAGGATCGGCGAGCCACGTCGGCAGGATGCGATCGCGCCATCCCAGCTGCTCCACGATCGAGACGATCGCCATGTACGCGGCCAGCACGAAGAGACAGCGGACCAGCGCCCGCAGCTCGTGGCGCTCGAAGCCGGAGCGCGCCAGCAGCAGGAACATGACGAGCGGGAGCCCGAACATCCGCATGTACCAGGCGAAGGTGAGCCGGTCCATGATGCCGAGCCAGATGCCCTGCAGCAGCCCGTAGGCCAGGAACGTCCCGATGACGATGGTGCTGCGGTTCCAGAGGCGGCCCGACCGGCGGACCAGCGTGCGCCAGGTGAGCCCGCCCAGCACGAGCGGCAGAGCGTAGTTGTCGGGGCGCTGGAAGATCGAGCCCCAGCCGGAGAAGTGGAGGATGCCGTACAGCGCCACCGAGGCGATGTAGAGCCCGAAGGCGGCGCCGGCGTTGACGAAGGCCAGGATCGCCACCGAGGCGAGCCACAGCAGGACGACGACGTCGCCCACCACGCCCGCCCGGATCGTCGACAGCAGCAGCAGCGCGAGCGACAGGTACATCAGGGCTTCCGCCCTGACGTCTCCCGTCGCCGCGCTGCCTTCCGCTACCGAGCGCTCACGCTCCCTTGGCGGCCAGGTAGCGGTCATTGTACTGGTAGGCTTCGCGGTAGACGCTGTCGCGCCGGTGATCGATGTCGTTCAGAACCGTCCCGATGACCGTCACGCGCGCGTGCCGCAACTGCTCGAGCGCGAAGTCCAGCGACTCGGGGCTGGTCACGCCGGCGCGCGCCACGAGAATCACGCCGTCGCAGAAGGGCGCCAGGAGCGTCGCGTCGGTGACGACGTTGATTGGGGAGGAGTCGATGATGACGGCGTCGTACGCACCCCGCAGCGATGTCAGGACGCGCGGGAGGTCGGCCGCTCCGATCAGCTGCGAGGCGTGGCGCACCGCGCCGCCACGCGCCAGCACGTGCAGCACGTGCCCGGCCCCGACGTCGACGTGGCGGACGGCCTCGACCGCGGCCACTGCCCCCCGCAGCACGTCGGAGAGACCGGGCTCACGCGGGACCTTGAACAGCCGATGCACGCCGCCCCGGCGCATGTCGGCATCGACCAGCAGCACGCGGCCGCCACGCCAGGCGCTCGTCAACGCGAGATTCACCGCGCTCGTCGTCTTCCCTTCACCGGGCAGCGCGCTCGCGACCAGCAACACCTGGGGCGGCCGCTCCGGGTGGGCGAAGCCGACGTTCGCCGCCAGCCGCATGAACGCCTCCGACAGCTCCTCCTGACTTCCCGGCGCGAACTGGTTCTGGCCCCCAGTGTCCTCGCCCCCGCGGTCCCGCTTGTAGACCAGGTCCGGCAGGCGCCGCTGCCCGTTCCCACTCACGCCGTGGGGGATGATGCCGAGCACCGGCACGCCGCCCGTGGCCACGCGGACGTCGTGCCGCGTGTGCAGCGCCCGGTCCGCGTACTCCCGCACCACCGCGCCGAACATGCCGAGCATCAGCCCCGCCACCAGCGCCAGCGCCACGCTCAACCCCTTGCGCGGGCTCACCGGCGCGCGGGGCAGCGGCGCGCGGTCGACCAGCCGCACGCTGGGATCATCGGCCGCCTCGGCGATCTCGGCTTCCTTGAGGCGCGACTGCACCAGGGTGTAGATCTGCGAGAGGTTGCTGACGTTCCGGTCCAGCTGGGCGAGCCGGATTTCCTTGGCCGGCAGCGTCGCCAGCTGGGCCGTGGACTGCCGCAGCGTCGTGTCGATCGCGCCGAGCTGATCGGTGAGCCCCTGGAGATAGGTCGAGGCGATTCCCTTGAGCTGCGCCCGCAAGTCCCGCACCCGTTGCGTCGCCAGCCGCACGTCCTCATCCTGGGGCGAGCGCCGCGTCAACAGGTCGTCGCGACGGTTTTCCGCCTCCGCGAGCGAGCCCAGCAGCGACGACGCCACCTGGTTGCGCAGCAGCGTGGGGAAGGCGATGGGGGTGAGGAGCCCCGAGTCGGGGCTGGCATCCACCGAGCCCAGCAGCCGCGCCAGCGCCTTCCGCTCGGCGTCGAGGTCGTTGCGCTCCGCCTGCAGTCCGGCGACCTCGCTGACCCCGGCATGCGCCTGGTCCGGGAGGCTCACCACGTGTGCCGCTTCGCGGAAGCGCCGCAGGGAATCCTCGGCCGCGCGCAACTGTCCGGCGAGCTTCGCCGTCTGGTCGCGCAGGAACGCGGCGACCCCCCGGCCCACCGAGTGTTGCCTGATCTGCCGGTCGTCGATGAAGCGCTCCAGCAGGAGATTCGGTACCGCCTGGACGAGCGCCGGATCGGTCCCCGTGTAGGTGACGTCCACGACGTTGGCCTCATGGTTGCGGAGGTCGATGGCCATCGCCTTCTGGAGGCCGAGCACGGCGTCGTCGAAGCCGGAGACGGTAAAGCGGATGGTGCCGAGCTCGAGCGCGCTCCGCCGGAGCTGCAGCGTCACCCCGGCGAACTGCGCCGGGACGCCGGGCTCCACCCGGGCGACGACCTGCTTCGTGGAGTCGTTGGTCAGCACGAAGCCGCTGGCGGCGCGCCCGCGCCCCGCCCCCACCGCGCGCAGCGTGTACGCGCCCGGGTCGGCGTCGCGGTCCACGTGCACCACCGAGAACACCTGGTTGCGCAGCGCGCGGCGCGGCGACCGCAGCTCGAGCTGCAACCCCAGCGAGTCCACCACGTCTCCCCCCAGAATGCGGCTCCGGATCATCTCCACTTCGGTGCCGACCTCATTGGGGCCGCCCAGCCCGAGCAGGTCGGAGGTGGCACTCCCCTGGCGCCGGTCGTCGATCCGCACCGAGGCGCTCGCCGTGTACGACGGCCGGACCAGCATGACGTAGGCGACGGCCGCCGCCACGCACACGCCGGTGCTTCCCAGGATCAGCCAGAGGTGGCGACGAATGACGCCCACCAGGTCCCCGCCACCGGCCCCCGGGAGGGATGAACCGATGGGCGCCACGCCCGCACCTGGCGAACGCGACCCGGTTGTGTCGAACGGAGTGACCTGGTGGTCCATGATCGTGATCAGTAGTGACGGAGGACGAGGACGGTGGCGGTCGTGACGACCGAGAGCAGCCCCACGACGACGCCGGCGTTGCGGCTCACCCAGCTGCGTTCCTTCACGTACAGCTGGTCGCCCGAGCGGATGGTGGATTGGTTGATCGGGGTGCGCTGATCGAGGCGCACCGGCAGCCGCACGCCGTTGCGCAGCAGCTCGATGTGTTTCGGATTGCCCTCGAGGGTGACCCCGCCGGCCAGGGCGATCCCGTCCTCGACCGTCATCGTGGGGTCCACGGTGTAGAGGCCCGGATTGCGCACCGCGCCCAGCACCTGCAGGCGCCGCAGCACCGTCACCTCGACCGAGGTATGGGACAGGATCTGCTCGAACGCGTCGGTGACCCGGGAGCGCACGGCCACGGGCGTTGCACCGCTCAGGTCCAACGCGCCCAGCCGCGGCAGGACCACCGTGCCGGTCTCGTCCACGGCGAACTCCCCCGACAGGTCGGGCTCGCGCCAGATGCGCACCCGGACCACGTCGCCAGG
>Ga0326729_1000232_pt1 | contig 14222 bp, 17 predicted proteins | sample MHFSIPfraction_2_FD_207744 | JGI IMG/M metagenome (GOLD analysis project Ga0326729, IMG submission 207744) | Lab enriched peat soil microbial communities from Michigan Hollow, Ithaca, NY, United States - MHF6AY SIP fraction | ecosystem: Environmental > Terrestrial > Soil > Wetlands > Peat...
GCTGGCGCGAACGACCTGGTCGACCGCCTGCGGCACGGCGGCGAGCTGCGTGGCGCGGGCCGAGTCCGAGAGCCCCGGGGCGAGTGTGATGGGACGGCGGAACTGATCGAGCAGGATCTCCCGGCCGTTCTTCCCCGGCCCGGCGAGGAGGACGATCCCGGCGAGGGTCGAATCCTGCGCCGCGACGAGCGGGGCGATCGCGCCGCCTTCGCTGTGCCCGAGCAGGGCGATCCTCCCGGCCGCCACATCGGGGCGATGCCGCAGCCACGCGATTACCTGGCGCACATCGTCGGCATAGTCGGCCGTGGTCCCCTCCGGGCCGCCCGACCCACCTGTCCCCCGGTCGTCGAGCCGCAACACCCCGATGCCAGCGGCACCGAGCCGCTCGGCGATCTGACGGAACGGCCGGTAGTCGGGGAGCAGCGGCCACAAGTCCTCGTCGCGCGTCTGCCGTCCTGACCCGGTGATCGTCACGACGACCGGCACGGCGGCGGAGCCCGCCACGGGCCGCGTGAACGTGCCGGCGAGCGAGAAGGTGTCACCCTGCACCGAGCGGATCGGCACCCGGACTTCGTCAGCCGCGTAGGAAGCGCCCGCCGGCGCGCGGTAGTCGGGCACCGGCCGCCGCAGTCCGGCGAGCGCCGGGAGGGAATCCCGTCCATCCCACAGCTCGGCCCGCAGCCGCTGCATGGGAATGTCGATCGCCGCCGGCCGGCCGCCGGTCGTCACGGTGCGCGCCTCGATCCCCGCCAGCGTCACCACGGCGGTGTCGCCGTGGTGGACGATGGAGACGGGGATGGTCGAATCGGCGCCCATGGGGAGCAGGCGGACGGTCGTATCCCGGCCGAAGCGGCGCGCCAGGAGCGCGATGACCGCCACTGACTGTGCGGGAATTACGCCCGCGGCGGGGCCCGCGACCGCGGCGCTCCGCGACTGTCCCGTGCGCTGGCTCACGCTGACGCTGCGCAGGGTGTCGCCGTCCGCCGTGACGGTGTAGGTGCCGCGCAGGCTGTCGCCCGCGGCATCGTAGGCCTTCGCCTCGAAACGGCGGAAGCGGCCAAGGGAATCGAACTCGGTGCGGCTGTCGAGCTTCAGACCGAGAATGGGCACAACCACCGACATCTCCGTGAGCCCGGGCGCGCGGCGAAACTGCTCGCGTCCCACCTCGGCGCCCGCCTGGAACATGCGGTACAGTCCGGTGAAGGGCGGTTGCTGCGCCGCCGCGGTGGTGGTGTGGCCGGCCAGCGCGACGAGCGCGGCGATCAGTCCGAGTCCCCTACCCCTTGCGATGGCGTTCATCTCGTGCCCTTTCTGTGCGAAGGCGCGCCGCGTCCGTGGCGGCGCGCCGTAGCAGGAATTCGATCTGTCCGTTGAGACTGCGCAGCTCGTCGCCCGCCCAGCGCTGCAGCGTGTCGTAAAGCTCCGGATCGATCCGGAGCAGGAACGCGCGACGCTCCGCCACGTCCGGCCGCTCCTAGTGATACAGCGAGCCGGTGTTGATCACGGGCTGTGTCCCCTGTTCGGAGCACAGCACGACCAGCAGGTTGCTGACCATCGCCGCCTTGCGTTCCTCGTCCAGGCTCACGATCTGCTTCTCCGACAGCTGTGCCAGCGCCTGCTCCACCATCCCCACCGCCCCGTCCACGATCTTGCGGCGCGCGGCGATAATGGCGCTCGCCTGCTGCCGTCGCAGCATCACCGATGCGATCTCGGGCGCGTAGGCCAGGTGGCTGATACGCGCCTCGAGCACCCGGACACCGGCCTTCGCCAACCGCTCCTGGATCTCGCCCTTGAGCTTCTCGGCGATCTCGGCGGTGTGGCTCGCGAGCGCCATCTGCCCTTCCTCGTGCGCGTCGTACGGATACTGGTTGGCGAGCCCGCGCAGCGCGGACTCGCTCTGCACGTGGACGTAGTTGTCGTAGTCGTCCACCTCGAACACCGCTTCGGCCGTATCCACGACCTGCCACACGACGACGGCGGCGATCTCGATCGGGTTGGAGCTGTGATCGTTCACCTTGAGCTTCGCCGTTTCGAAGTTGCGCACCCGCAACGAGGCCCGCCGCTTGGTGAAGAACGGGTTCGCCCACCACAGGCCGGCGTCCTTTGCCGTGCCGACGTACCGCCCGAACAGCTGCAGCACCTGGGCGTAGTTGGGCTGCACCACGAAGAACCCAAACCACAGGACGGCGACGAACGCGACCGCGAGCGCCCAGGCGGCCGCGGTCCATGCCGCGCGCGCCAGCGCGGCCTCCGTGAGCTGCCAGACGGTGAAGACCGACAACCCGAGCAGCACGACGATCATCAGGATGCCGGGCAGGGCGCGAATCCTGGTCTCACGGATCACTGCAGTACCCTCATGGATGAAGGAGCTTTCAATATGATATCATTCAGATATCCCATCCCGCAAGCCCCTCCCTAACCCCTTGCCCAACAACGAGAACGCCGTCAGGTTCGAGCTCGACCACCAACTCCGCACCCTCGTGAGGACACACGTCTCATGCTCGACGCGCTGCTCGCCACGCTCGAGCCCCGCCGCGGTCAGGCGTGGCACGGCCCCACCGTGAAGGGCGCGCTACGCGGCGTCACCGCGGCCCAGGCGCGCTGGGCGCCGGGCCGGGGCCGGCACAGCATCTGGGAGCTGGTGCTGCACATCGCCTACTGGAACTACGCGGTGCGGCGCCACCTCGAGCCTGATGTGTCCCGCTTCCCGCGCGCGCCCGCCAACTGGCCTGCGCTCCCCGGCCGCCCGGACGCGCGTGCCTGGGCGAAGGACCGGGCGCTGCTCGCGGCCGAGCACGCGGCGCTGGTGCGTGCGATCAAACGCTTCCCGGAGCGCCACTGGTCGCGCGTCCCGCCTGAAGGGAAGAAGTGGACCTTCGGCGAGATGATCGTCGGCGTCGTGGCGCACGACGTGTATCACGGAGGACAGATATCCATGCTCAAGCGGTTGTGGCGCGGCCGCCGATGACCCCCGAGGAATTCCGCCGCCACGGCCACCGCGTCGTGGACTGGATCGCGGACTACCAGACGCGCATCGCCTCCTTCCCGGTGCTCGCCCGGGTGGCACCGGGCGAGGTGCGCGGACGGCTCCCGGCCGAGCCGCCGCAGGAGCCCGAGCCGTTCGAGTCGGTGCTGCGCGACCTGGAGCAGACGATCCTGCCGGGCATCACACATTGGCAACACCCCGGGTTCTTCGCGTATTTCCCCTCCAACCGATCACTCGCGAGTGTCCTGGGCGACTTCCTCTCGACCGGGCTCGGCGTGATCGGCCTCAACTGGCAGGCGTCTCCCGCGCTGACGGAGCTGGAGCAGCTCACCACCGACTGGGTGCGGCAGATGGTGGGCCTCTCCCCCGCCTGGCACGGCGCGATCCACGACACCGCCTCGACCGCCACCCTCGTCGCGCTGCTGTGTGCGCGCGAGCGCGCCAGCGGATTCAGCCTGCACGCGGGCGGCCTGCAGGCGGTTCCCCACCCGCTCGTCGTGTACACCACGGCGCAGAGCAACAGCTCCGTCGAGAAAGCGGCGCTGCTCGCCGGATTCGGCCGAGATCATTTTCGGACGATTCCCGTGGACGATGCGTTCGCGCTGCGCCCCGAGGCGTTGCAGGCCGCGCTCGCCGCCGACCGGGCGCGGGGACACGTCCCCTGCGCGATCGTCGCCACCGTTGGCACGACCGGGGTCACGGCGTGCGATCCGCTCGAGCCGATCGCCGCACTGGCGCGCGAGTATGGATGCTGGCTGCACGTGGACGCGGCGATGGCGGGCTCGGCGATGATCCTGCCCGAGTGCCGCCACCTGTGGACCGGGATCGAAGCGGCCGACTCGATCGTCATCAACGCCCACAAGTGGCTCGGTGCGGCGTTCGACTGCTCGCTCTACTACGTCCGCGACGTCGAGCACCTCGTGCGGGTGATGTCCACGAATCCGAGCTACCTGCGTACCCCGGCCGACGCCCAGACCATCAATCTCCGCGACTGGAACATCCCGCTGGGGCGGCGGTTTCGCGCCCTGAAGCTGTGGACCCTGATCCGAACCGAAGGCGTGGCCGGATTGCAGGCCCGGCTGCGCCGCGATCTCGCGAACGCGCAGTGGCTCGCCGCCCAGGTGGATGCGACTCCACCGTGGGAGCGGGTGGCGCCCGTGCCGTTGCAGACCGTGTGCGTGCGCCACCATCCACCGGGACTCGAGGGCGACGCGCTCGATCGCCACACGCTGCAGTGGATGGGACGAGTGAACGAGTCCGGGGCCGCGTTCCTCCACGCCGCGGTGCTGGAGGGCCGCTGGACCGTGCGGGTATCCATCGGCACCGAAACAACCGAGCGCGCCCATGTCGAGGCGCTGTGGCGACAGATGCGCGGCGCAGCGGAGGTTAAATTGTGACGATGCGACGTTCCCTGGTGACCATCACCCTGATCCTCGCACCCCTCCCGCTCCCGGCCCAGCAAGCCACCGTGTGGGATTCGGTCGGCCGCGTGTTGCAGGCTTCTCCGACCCGGGTGGGGGGATACGTGCGCTACAACCTGCCGCGTCTCGACCTCACCCTACGGATGGGCGATGTGGCCGTCTCTTCCCGCCTGGCGCTGGGCGCATGGGCGGGGTTCGTGGGGACTTCACGAGCGGCGGTGGCGATGGGAGACCTGGTCGTCACCGAAGCCGAGCTGCTTCGCGTCGAAGCGGCCATCGATTCGGAGCATCTCGCGATTACCTCGGTCCACAACCATCTGGTGGGCGAGTCACCGCGCATCATGTACGTCCACTTTCACGGTGAGGGACCGGCGGTGGATCTGGCCCGGCGCCTCGACCGCGTCCTGGCCCGGACCACGACACCGCGCGGCGTCACCGCCGCCGCGTCCGCTCCGGTGACGATCGACACCGCGCTGGTGTTCGGCACGCTGAAGCTGCACGGCACCGCCAGCGGGAACGTCGCGCAGGCCAGCGCCGTCCTGGTAGCGGCGCCCGTCACCCTGCACGGGCAGGTGCTCCCCTCGGCTCTCGCGGCGGGCAGCCCGGTGAACGTCCAGGCGGTGTCGCCCGACCGGTTCGTGGCGACGGGCGATTTCGCCGTCACGGGGGACCGCGTCGCCCCGCTCACCGGCGCCCTCGCATCCCGCGGCATTACGGTGACGAGCGTGCACAACCACCTGATCGGCGAGGCTCCCGCGCTCTACTATGTGCACTTCTGGGCCGACGGGCCCCCGGCGGACGTGCTGGCCGGTCTGGCGGTCGCGATCGACTCGGCGCGGAGCCCCTGAACGCACGACCGGGTCGCGCCGCCGAAATCACGCGACGCGACCCGGGTGAGCCCGTCGGCGCTGCTAGTGCCGCCGACCGCCGCCCATCATGTCGCCCATCGACTTCTCGGTGAAGCCCGCGGGCGGTTGGAACGCGGACTCGGGAGCCGGACCGCGCTGCAACGCGGTCACCTCCAACGTCCCCTTGAGCTTGCCGTCCTCGTAGTTCGTCGCCTTGAGGAGGCCGTACCCCTGGGCGAGCATCGTGCCCAGCGGACCCCACTCCTGCAGCCGTTGCTGCATCGATTGGCGCTGCTGCATCCCGAACATGCCCGGCAGGTTCATGCTGCCCGCGACCATGAGCCCCGCGCCCCTGGCGAGGCAGACCTCGCCCGTCTGGCGCTTGCCCTCGTTCGTGCCTTCGTACGCAAAGACCTGGCAGGTAACGCCTGCGACCACTTCGGACCGTCCGGTGGGCGTGATCGTCCCTTTGCGGGCTTCGGCCTGCGCCGTTGAATCGCCGCCTCGATGGGCCATCCCCCGCGCCATGCCTGCCATCCCCTGCATCATCTGCTGCATCATCGCCATGTTGATGACGGTGTACGTCTTTTCCTCCCCGTTGATGACGGTCATCGTGCCGGCGGTGGAATCGACGATCATCCCGCCGCCCGGCTTGCCGCTCTGGGCCGCCATGAAGCTCGTCTTCCCCGGCCTCGAGAGCTGGGTGACCTCCGTGGTGTGGCCGTCTTCTTCGTGGACGATGAAACGGATCATCCCTTGAGTCGCCTGCGCCGTCGCCATCCGCGGCTGGAGCCCGCTCCACGCGAGCCCCAGCGAGACGGCACCGGCAAGAACCGCACGTCGCATCATATCCCCCTTCGGTTGAAGACCTTCCCGGCTTGGCCGCCCCCGGCGGCGGCGCTACAATCCAGCATCGTGAATCAGACGACATTTCCCACGGCCACCGAGCTGCACGCCGCCGTGCTGCTCGCGGCGATCACCCTGGGGCTGGCCCTTCTCTGCGGCCTGTTGTACCAGCGCTACCGCAAGCCGTACCTCGGCTGGCTGGCCGTCGCGTGGCTGCTGTACCTGCTGCGCGTCGGCGCGATCGTGAGCTTCCTGGCGACGCACCAACGGTCGTGGCTGTATTGGCACCAGGTGCTGACCGGCTGGACCGCTCTCGCCCTGCTGTGGGCGGCCCTCGTCTTCTCCCGCCAGCTCGAATGGCGCCGCCGCTACGCCCTGGTCGTACTGTTTCCGCCCGCCTGGTCGTATGTGGCAATCTATCGGCTCGACAATTTTCTGTTGGCGGCCGGTCCCGCCGTCCTGTTCCTCAGCCTCGTCACCCTGTGGACCGGCGGGACCTTTCTGCGCTACTACCGCCGCGTGCGGGCGACCGGGGCGGCGCTGTTGTCGGGCGCCCTCCTGCTGTGGGGTCTCCACCACCTGGATTACCCCTTTCTGCGCGCCCGGGGGGCCTGGAGTCCGTGGGGATACTACCTCGACATCCTCTTTCTGTTCGCCACCGGGGCGGGAATCCTGATGCTGGTGCAGGACGAGCTGCGCCGCGGGGTGGCGGCTCTCTCCGCCCTGTCGGGCGACCTGCAGCCGCGGCGCGACGCCACCGACAGCCTCGGCACGCTGTTGGAGCGGCCGCTCGGGCTCCCGTCGGTAGGCGGCAGCGCGATGATCGCGCTGGATGGCGCCGGAGCGCGGTGCCGTGCCGGCGCGGGCGCGTGCGCCGGATGGGAGGCGGAGCCGCTGCCGGCCCGCGCGGTCGAGGCGGCCGTCGCCGCGATCCGGAGCGGACGCCCCGCGTTTCTGCGCGACTGGCCTGACCCGCGACCGGGCGGCACCAGTTTTCCCTACGCCGCGCTGCTGCCGGTCTGGCGCGCCGGGGTCGCGACCGGCGCGCTGCTCCTGGTGGGGGACGCGCGCGACCCGTTCACCGCGCTGGACGAGAGCTTCCTGCGCGCGCTCGGGAGCCAGATCGGCGCTGCGCTGGAAAACGCGGACCTGTACCGGCGCCTGGAAGCGCGCACGGCCGAGCTCGCCCGGCTCTCGAGCGGCATCGTGGAGCAGCAGGAGGCCGAGCGACGGCGCCTCTCGCTCGAGTTGCACGACGAGACGGCGCAGGTGCTGGCCGCCGTGAAGCTGGAGCTCGGCCTGCTCGCCGAGCGGCTCGATCCGGAGCTGGCGGGGCGCGTAGCGCGCACCGTCGAGCTGATCGACACGGGGATGCAGAGCGTACGGCGGGTGACCGAACAGCTGCGTCCCTCGCTGCTCGACGACCTCGGGCTCGTGCCGGCGCTGCGCTCGCTCACGGAATCGTTCGCGGAGCGGGCCGGCATCGCCGTGACGCTCGACGCCCCCGACGAGCTGCCCGCCCTCGGCCGGGACACGGAGCTCGCCCTGTTTCGCGCCACCCAGGAAGCGCTCGCCAACGTGGCGCGGCATGCCGCCGCCCATGCCGTCCGCGTCCGCCTCGCGAACGGCACGGGCCGGATCACGCTCGAGATCGCCGACGACGGCAAGGGGCTCCCCGCCGGATTCGACCTCGCGCGGGCGGAGCTCGATGGTCACCTGGGCCTCGCCGGCATGCGCGAGCGCATCGGCGCGCTGGGCGGGACGGCGGACATCTCCGGAGCGCCGGGCGCCGGGGTGCGGGTCCGCCTCGATGTCCCCCTCGAAACCACGGAGGTGTCGTGACCGCTCCCCAGCCGATTCGCGTCCTGGTGGCCGACGATCACGCGGTCGTGCGCCAGGGAATCCGGCACGTGCTCGAGGAGGACGCCGGCCTGCAGGTGGTCGCCGAGGCCGCCACGGGCGGAGAGGTCCTGGAGCGCGCGGCGCGCGAGCGTCCCGATGTGGTGCTGCTCGATCTCACGATGCCGGGCGCCACCGGGCTCGACATCGTCCGGGCGCTGCGCGAGAAGGTGGCCGAGGCCCGCATCCTCATCCTCAGCGTGCACGACGACCGGGAATACGTGCTCGAGAGCGTGCGCGCGGGGGCGCACGGGTACCTGCGCAAGGATTCGAGTCCCGCCGACATCCGGCAGGCGGTCCGCGCCGTGCACGGCGGCGATTCCTTCTTCAGCCCGCAGGTGGCCCGGCACTTGGCGGCGGCGGTGCAGGACGGCGCCCCGCCGGGAGCGCTGGAGGAGCTCACGAGCCGCGAGCGCGACGTCCTGGTCCGAATCGCGCGCGGGCTCACGAATCGTGAAGCGGCCGGCGAGCTCGGCATCAGCGTGCGCACGGTCGAGGCGCACCGCGACAGTCTGATGCGCAAGCTGCGCATTCACACCGTGGCGGGACTCACCCGGTTCGCGTTGGAGCACGGACTGTTCGGCGAGCGGACTTCGTGAAGATCGCCGCCCGGGCGGCGTCGCGCGCGCGCACCGCCTGAGGGGTACGTGCAACACCCCGGACGCCTAGACTCTCGCGCGTTCGCGAGCAGATTTCCGGAATGCCCGACACACCACCCGCCGAGACGGCCGCCGCGCCGGCGACGCCCATCGCGCCCCGTCGCTCTCGCAGCGGACCGGTGGTGCAGCCGCGCTTCGAGCTCGGCGAAGGAACCAAGCGTCCCTTGCGATTCAGTCTCGAAGGAAAGACCGCGATCGTGACCGGTGCCGGCCTCGGCATCGGACGGAGCATCGCGTGGATTCTGGCCGAGCACTGCGCCAACGTGATGGTGCTCGATCTCGACGGCGGTCCGGCGGAGGAAGCGGCGGCCGGCATTCGCGCGGCGGGCGGGGCGGCACATGCCTTCGTCTGCGACGTGACCGACGACGCGCTGGTGCGCCGCACGTTCGACCAGATCGCCGCCGACCACGGCGGGATCCAGCTGCTGGTGAACAACGCGGGGATCTCGCACGTCGGTACCGTCGAGACGACGACCGCCGACACGCTCGACCGCCTGTATCGCGTCAACGTGCGCGGGATGTTCCACTGCCTCCAGGCGGCGATTCGCCACATGCTGGCGGGCGGTGGCGGCGCGATCGTCAACATGGGCTCGATCGCATCGTTGGTGGGGGAGGACGAGCGCTTCGCCTACGGCATGAGCAAGGGCGCGGTGCTCGCGATGACCAAGTCGGTCGCGGTCGACTACGTCAAGCGCGGCATCCGCTGCAACTGCGTCTGCCCGTCGCGCATCCACACGCCCTTCGTGGACGGCTTCCTGGCCCGCAACTACCCCGGCCGCGAGGCGGAGATGTTCGCGAAGCTCTCCGCGTACCAGCCGATGGGGCGGATGGGCAAGCCGGTGGAAGTCGCGGCCCTGGTGTTGTACCTGTTGTCCGACGAGGCGTCGTTCGTCACCGGACAGGCCGTGCCGATCGATGGCGGGGTGCTGCGCTAGGCCCGGCGGTACAGCAGCAGACGGTAGGACTTGTACTTCTTGAAATTGGCGCCGTTGCGCCGGCCGCTGAAGTGCTTGTCCTCGTAGCGCCGCATCGACTTCCGGAACTTCCACTTCACCAGCCGCATCACCCACGGATACTTCAGCGTGAGCCGGGCGAGGATCAGCCGATACGCCGGCTCGATCGCCTCGCGGTAGGCGCCGTCGAGCACGTCGAATGTCGGTGCGATCCCGTCGGTCATGTCCCGGTCGGTCACCGGCTGCAGCGGGAAGCGGGCGATCGTCTCGCGGAACCGGGGCAGCTCGTGGCCGCCGCCGATCGGGCTCTTCCCTTCGGCGGGGACGCGAAAGATGTCCGTGATCAGCACGTGCCCCCCGGGGTTCAGGAGCGCGAGCGCCTTGGTAAACGCCTCCTCCAGCGGGATGAACAGCAGGCTCTCACTGAACAGGATCAGGTCATAGCGCCGGTCGGTCTGGACGTCCTGGAAGCGGGACTCGAAGATCGTAGCGCGGCCGGCGAGCACCGCCCGCGCCACACCCGACAGCACCCCGTTGGGGGACACGCAATCGACCTGGTAGCCGCGGTCGAGCAGCTTGCGCGCCGTGTTCCCCGCCCCGCATCCCACATCCAGAATGGTGTGGACGCCCGCGGGGATGTGCTCCATCAGGAACTCGGTGTAGTGCGCCTGCGCCTGGTAGAGGTTGCGGGGCTCCACCGCCAGGCCGTCCGGCCAGTAGCCGTAGTGGAGGTCCTGCATGTTCAGGAAGTAGTGACCGACCAGGAATCCCATCGCGAGCCCGAACTCGCTCGACGGCAGGTCCGCCTGGAACGCGGTCGCGGGCAGCCGGGAAACGAGCAGCGGTGATTCCGGAGTCTGCGTGACGGCGGCCGTGCGTCCCCCCTGGTGAGCGACGGTGTGTCGGGCGCGACGGAGAACCATAACCACGGGGCGGCGCGTCACGCGAGCCCTGGGTCGCCGGGCGGACCCGGGCGCGGCTGCGGATCCCCTGCTATGCTACTCGGGACGAGAGGAGTGGACGACCGACGATGCGACGCATGGAGCGGTAATGGAGCATCTCAGCAAGCTGGTCTCCCATCTCGCCTGGGCCGACGATCGGGTACTCGCGGCGCTGCGCAGCGCCACGACGCCGGACCCGGATTGTCTCGAGCTGTTCGCGCACGTGCTGGCGGCGGAGCATGTCTGGCTCGCCCGGCTGAAGGGCGCGGCGCCGCATCATCCGGTGTGGCCGTCGTTGTCGCTGGAGCAGTGCGCGGGGCTGGTGCAGGCGAACCAGCGGGAGCTCTCGACATACGTGGCGGCGCTCGCGCCCGCCGATCTGCCGCGCGGCGTCACCTACACCAACAGCGCCGGACAGACGTTCACGTCGAGCGTCGAGGACATCCTGCTGCACGTGTGCCTGCACGGGTGCTACCATCGCGGTCAGATCGCGTGGGCCCAGCGCCACGGCGGCGGCGTCCCGATGCCGACCGACTACATCGCCTTCGTCCGAGGGGCTCCGGCCGCCACGCGGGACGCCGGCCGCCGGCCCTGAGACGCCGCTCCGGCCCCCTCAGCTCCCTACGTCGTCGGTGTCCATCTGCCCGCTCAACCGGCGGCTCACGATGGACCAGGACATCCCGACCGCCAGCACGATGCTCAGCAGGACGAGGACGATGTGCGTGATCGCGGTGAGGCTCGTCGGTGAGAGGACGTGCCACTGGATCAGGAGCCAGATGATCCCTCCCCCCAGTGCGGAGACGAGGAGCGCGCCCACGATGCCCAGTGAGCGACGCGTGGCCTGAAGGAAGACGGCCCCTGCCCGCCGAGGCCTTCGCCCCGGATGAGCGGCGCGATCGCCCAGTGGTAGAACGAGACTCTCTCGGGGTTGTACGTCGCATGAACCAGGACGAGCGCCGCCACCAGGCGCCCCAGGACGCCGCCCCAGCCGATGCCATCCTCCCGCTCCATGCTCCCCGCCGATCGAGTGTGGGGGACGCAACTTATGGCGGGCCTCAGCAGCACGCCAGCGGAGCGCGTGCTACATTCACCCACCAACCTGAATAGAGGAGTCATATGGGCAAAGGCGACCGACGTTCGCGACGCGGCAAGATCTACCGGGGGACCTACGGCAAGACCCGGCCGAAGAAGAGGAATCGCAAGCCTGATCCTACCGCTTCGCCCGCAACCCCAGGACCGCGAGAACGGTGATGATGACGTACATGAAGAACCCGTACACGCAGGCCGGATAACCGAACACCGTACCGGGGGCGCCCGGACTGGGGCAGCTGGCGATCGCCCCGCTCCCGAAAAACTCGCGGTAGGTCAGCACGCCGGAAAATACGAGTCCGATTACCGCCACCGTCAGAATGGCCTGTAGCGCCCGCTGCATCGTCATGGAACCCTCCCCCGGTGCGATCTGTTGTTGGGCGATACGCTAGGTCCGTGACTCCACGACCGGCACGAGAAAAAGTGTAAGGTTCGTTCACCCGGCACCCACGGAGCACCCTATGAAGATCGGAATCCTCGGCACCGGCGATGTTGCCCGTGCACTGGCGAAGGGATTCGCGCTTACCGGGCACGAGGTGAAGTTCGGTACCCGCGATCCGTCCAGCGAGAAAGCAAAGCCCTTGTCCGCCGTCACGTTCGCCGACGCCGCGGCGTTCGCGGACGTCGCCGTGCTGGCCACCTTGTGGGCGGGCACAGAGAATGCGATCCGGCTGGCGGGGCCCGACCGGCTCTCCGGCAAGGTCGTGATCGACACCACGAACGCACTCGATTTCAGCCAGGGCCCTCCGCCACGGCTGGCCCTTGGCCACACCGACTCCGCCGGGGAGCAGGTGCAGCGCTGGCTTCCCAAGGCGCGCGTCGTGAAGGCATTCAACATCGTGGGCAACGCGTTCATGGTGCAGCCCAAGTTCCCCGACGGCGTGCCGGACATGTTCCTGTGCGGCAACGATGCGGCGGCGAAGCAGACGGTCGGCGACATCTGCGCGGCGTTCGGCTGGCCGCCCGTTATCGACCTCGGCGGCATCGAGATGTCGCGCTACCTGGAACCGCTCGCCATGATCTGGATCGTCTACGGATTCAAGACCAACACCTGGAGCCACGCCTTCAAGCTGCTTCGCAAGTGAGGTGCGCTCGATGAATGCCACGGTCCGTCTCGCGGGGATCGCCACCGTGCTGGCCGCCGCCCCTGCCGCAGCCCAGGTGTCCACCCGCTGGCCGATTCACTCCCTGGACCGCCCGCAGCCGCGGGTGGTAGGACCGGCGCCGGCGGAACGGCCCGAGGCTCCGCCCACCGACGCCATCGTGCTGCTCGACGGGAGCGACCTGTCCGCCTGGGCCGGCGACTCGGGTCAGGCCGCGCCCTGGAAGGTCGAAAACGGCTACGCCGAGGTCCTGCCCGGGAGCGGCAGCATTCACACGCGGCGCGGCTTCGGCGACTGCCAGCTGCATGTGGAGTGGGCGGCGCCGCGCACGCCGCAGGGCGAGGGCCAGGAGCGCGGCAACAGCGGCGTGTACCTGATGAACACCTACGAGGTACAGGTCCTCGATTCCTACGACAACCGTACCTACCCCGACGGCCAGGCGGCCGCAGTGTACGGTCAGTACCCTCCGCTGGTGAACGCGAGCCGGCCCCCGGGCGAGTGGCAGACCTACGACATCGTGTTTCATCGGCCGCATTTCAGCGCGCGCGGCAAAGTCGAACGGCCCGCCCGCCTGACCGTGTTCCACAATGGGGTCCTGGTACAGGACGACGCCGTGCTGTCGGGGCCGACGGCGCACCAACGACGGCCGCCCTACAGTGTGCACCCCGACACGCTCCCGCTCATGCTGCAGAATCATGGCAATCCGGTCAGGTATAGGAACATCTGGATCAGACCACTGGATTCAACCCCCTAGGACTCAGTCGGACAGACAGTGACTCAGGGGCCCAGTCGCGTAGCGGTGTGTAGGGACGAGAGGGTAGGTGTTCTCAGTGGCTGAGATCTGTCAGCCGCTATGCGACTGAGCCCCTGAGTCACTGTCTGAGTCGCTGTCCATCCAGAGGACCGAAACCATGGCGCTATCTGTAGGTCAGAAAGCCCAGCGGAGTCTGACTCTCACTGCCCGTCATGTGGCCGTATACACCGAGCTCACCGGCGACAGGAATCCCCTTCACTTCGATCTGGACTTTACGAAGCGAACCGGCAAACTCGACGGGTTGATCGTGCAGGGCGGATTGACGACCGGCCTGCTGCACGCCCTCGTAGCGACCGATCTCCCGGGACCGGGGACCGTGTTTCTCAGTCAGAATTGGAAATTCACGGCCCCCGTCTACATCGGCGACACGATCACCGCGGAGGCGGAGGTCTTGAGCGTGCACGCCACGAAGCCGGTGTGCCAGCTGCGCGTCCGGGTCTCTCGCCAGACAGGCGAGACGGCGCTCGAGGGCGAGGCGTGGTGCTACCGGTTCAACGGCTAGGCGACCGTGACCTCTTTCGACAGGTACACGTCCTGAATCGCGTGGAACAGCGCCACGCCGTCCTTCAGCGGCTTCTGGAACGTCTTGCGGCCCGAGATCAGCCCCATCCCGCCGGCGCGTTTGTTGATCACCGCGGTCATGACGGCGTCGAACAGATCGTT